>VFQR01000730.1_pt1 | contig 35496 bp, 41 predicted proteins | sample 3512321 | NCBI WGS metagenome assembly VFQR01 (sample SAMN10412374, study PRJNA504923) | tailings metagenome | isolation source: Relicate 3 Philex TSF1 revegetated site | place: Philippines: Tuba, Benguet | collected 2017-08-29 | reverse complement strand
CGTTCCTCGAGAACGACGACGCCAACCGCGCTCTGATGGGCTCGAACATGCAGCGCCAGGCCGTGCCGCTGCTGCGTGCCGAGGCGCCGTTCGTCGGCACCGGCATGGAGCCCGTCGTGGCCCGTGACTCCGGCGCTGCCATCGTCGCCAAGCGCAAGGGCATCATCGACCAGGTAGACGCGACGCGTATCGTCATCCGCGCAACGGAAGAGACCGATGCGTCGAAGTCGGGCGTCGACATCTACAACCTGATGAAGTTCCAGCGCTCGAACCAGTCGACCTGCATCAACCAGCGTCCGCTGGTGCGTGTCGGCGACATCGTCAAGAAGGGCGAGATCCTGGCCGACGGCCCCTCGACCGATCTCGGCGATCTGGCGCTCGGCCGCAACGTGCTCGTCGCGTTCATGCCGTGGAACGGCTACAACTTCGAGGACTCGATCCTGCTCAGCGAGAAGATCGCCATGCAGGACGTGTTCACCTCCATTCACATCGAGGAATATGAAGTTGCCGCCCGCGACACCAAGCTCGGGCCCGAGGAAATCACGCGCGATATTCCGAACGTGTCGGAAGAGGCGCTGAAGAACCTCGACGAAGCCGGTATCGTGCATATCGGTGCGGAAGTGCAGGCGGGCGACATCCTGGTCGGCAAGATCACGCCCAAGGGCGAGTCGCCGATGACGCCGGAGGAAAAGCTCCTTCGCGCCATCTTCGGCGAGAAGGCCTCGGACGTTCGTGATACCTCGCTCCGCGTGCCCCCGGGCGACGCCGGTACCGTCGTCGAAGTGCGGGTGTTCAACCGCCACGGCATCGACAAGGACGAGCGTGCCATGGCGATCGAGCGCGAGGAGATCGAGCGCCTCGCCAAGGACCGTGACGACGAGCAGTCGATCCTCGACCGCAACGTCTACGCGCGTCTCAAGGAGATGCTGTTCGGCAAGGTGGCGACGGCCGGCCCGAAGGGCTATGTCGCCGGCACCAAGCTGAACGACCAGATCTTCGAGGCGCAGCCGCGTTCGAAGTGGTGGCAGTTCGCGGTCGAAGACGACAAGGTCATGACCGAGATGGAGGCGCTCCACGCCCAGTACGAGGAGAGCCGCAAGCTGCTCGAGCAGCGCTTCATCGACAAGGTCGACAAGCTGCAGCGCGGCGACGAACTGCCTCCCGGCGTGATGAAGATGGTCAAGGTCTTCGTCGCGACCAAGCGCAAGATCCAGCCGGGCGACAAGATGGCCGGCCGTCACGGCAACAAGGGTGTGGTCAGCCGCATCGTGCCCGTCGAGGACATGCCGTATCTCGAAGACGGCACCTCGGTGGATATCGTGCTGAACCCGCTCGGCGTGCCGTCGCGTATGAATGTGGGGCAGATCCTCGAGACGCATCTTGGCTGGGCTTGCCGCGGCGTCGGCAAGAAGATCGACGACATGGTCAAGATCTACCAGCAGAAGGGCGATCTCACTCCGCTCAAGCAGGAGATCAGCACGCTCTATGCCAATGACGACTACGTCACGAACCTCGATGATGACAGCATCGTGCGGCTGGGCGAGACGCTGACCAAGGGTGTTCCAATCGCCACTCCGGTGTTCGACGGCGCCAAGGAAAGCGACATCGTCGAGATGCTTGAGCGGGCCGGGCTGAAGACCACGGGCCAGTCCAGCGTGTTCGACGGACGCACGGGCGAGCAGTTCGACCGCCAGGTGACAGTGGGCTACATCTATATGCTCAAGCTGCACCACTTGGTGGACGACAAGATCCACGCCCGCTCGATCGGTCCGTACTCGCTCGTTACCCAGCAGCCGCTGGGCGGCAAGGCGCAGTTCGGTGGCCAGCGCTTCGGCGAGATGGAGGTGTGGGCGCTCGAAGCGTACGGTGCCGCCTACACGCTGCAGGAAATGCTGACCATCAAGTCCGACGACGTGGCCGGCCGTACCAAGGTCTACGAGGCCATCGTCCGTGGCGACGATACCTTCGAAGCCGGTATTCCGGAGAGCTTCAACGTGCTCGTTAAGGAAATTCGGTCGCTGGGCCTCAATGTCGAGCTCGACACGTTCGAGGCGAACGAGTTGCCGCATGGCGCCTCGGATGCCGAACAACTGGCACCTCCTCAGAACGCGGCGGAATAAGGCTGCCGCGCTCACCCACCCATTTTTTCGGTCGCTTTCCGGCCCAGGCCGCCGGAAAGCACCGATAAGAGGAGACTACCGATGAATACGCATCACCACGTCATGGACCCGTTCAACCCGCAGGTTCCGGTCCAGATGTTCGATCAGATGAAGATCTCGATCGCGAGCCCGGAAAAGATTCTCAGCTGGTCCTACGGCGAGATCAAAAAGCCCGAGACCATCAACTACCGTACCTTCAAGCCGGAGCGCGACGGGCTGTTCTGCGCCCGCATCTTCGGGCCGGTGAAGGACTATGAGTGCCTGTGCGGCAAGTACAAGCGCATGAAGTTCAAGGGCGTGATCTGCGAGAAGTGCGGCGTGGAAGTCACGCTGAGCCGCGTGCGTCGCGAGCGCATGGGCCACATCGAGCTCGCCGCCCCCGTCGCCCACATCTGGTTCCTGAAGTCGCTGCCGAGCCGCATCGCGCTGCTGCTCGATATGACGCTGAAGGACATCGAGCGCATCCTGTATTTCGAGCAGTATGTGGTGCTCGATCCCGGCCTGACGCCGTTTAGCCAGAACGAGCTGGTCACCGAAGAGCAGTACCTCGACGCCCAGGATGAGTGGGGCGCGGACAGCTTCACCGCCAAGATCGGCGCAGAGGCCATTCGTGACCTGCTGCTGTCGCTCGACCTCGAGAAGCTGGCAGCCGATCTGCGGGTCGAGATCGCGGAGTCGACGACCGAGCTGAAGCCCAAGAAGCTCGCCAAGCGTCTCAAGATCGTCGAGCAGTTCATCGTATCGGGCAACAAGCCTGAGTGGATGATCATGACCGTGATCCCGGTCATTCCGCCGGAGCTGCGCCCGCTGGTGCCGCTGGATGGCGGCCGCTTCGCGACGTCTGATCTGAATGATCTCTACCGTCGCGTGATCAACCGCAACAACCGCCTCAAGCGCCTCATCGAGCTCAGGGCACCGGACATCATCATCCGCAACGAGAAGCGCATGCTTCAGGAAGCGGTCGATGCGCTGTTCGACAATGGCCGCCGTGGCCGCACCATCACTGGTGCGAACAAGCGTCCGCTCAAGTCGCTCTCCGACATGCTGAAGGGCAAGCAAGGCCGGTTCCGCCAGAACCTGCTCGGCAAGCGCGTCGACTATTCCGGCCGTTCCGTGATCACCGTGGGTCCGGAGCTGAAGCTGCACCAGTGCGGCCTGCCCAAGAAGATGGCGCTCGAGCTGTTCAAGCCGTTCATCTACTCGCGGCTCGAGGCCAAGGGGCTGTCGTCGACGGTCAAGCAGGCCAAGAAGCTGGTCGAGAAGGAAAAGCCCGAGGTTTGGGATATCCTCGATGAAGTGATCCGCGAGCACCCGGTTCTACTGAACCGGGCTCCGACGCTGCACCGTCTGGGCATCCAGGCGTTCGAGCCTCACCTGATCGAGGGCAAGGCGATCCAGCTGCATCCGCTCGTCTGCGCGGCGTTCAACGCCGACTTCGACGGCGACCAGATGGCCGTGCACGTCCCGCTGTCGCTCGAAGCGCAGCTGGAAGCGCGCGTGCTGATGATGTCGACCAACAACATCCTGCACCCGGCCAACGGCCAGCCGATCATCGTGCCGAGCCAGGATATCGTGCTGGGCCTCTACCACCTCTCGCTCGAATACGACAACGAGCCGGGGCAGGGGATGGCGTTCTCGGACATGGGCGAGCTCGAGCATGCCCTGGCGGCCGGCGTCGTCACCATGCACTCCAAGATCAAGGGGCGCGTGCGCGGCTACGACGCGGACGGCAACGAGATCACCGAGATCGTCGAGACGACCCCTGGTCGCATGATCCTCGGAAAGCTCCTGCCGCGCAGCAAGGCGGTGCCGTTCTCGACGGCCAACCAGCTGATGACCAAGAAGATGATCTCCAAGATGATCGACACCGTGTATCGCGGCTGCGGTCAGAAGGAGACGGTCATCTTCTGCGACCGGATCATGGATCTCGGGTTCAAGCACGCGGCCCGCGCCGGCATCTCCTTCGGCAAGGACGACATGGTCATACCGGCCTCCAAGTACACGATCGTGGAGGAGACCCGGAAGCTGGTCGAGGAGTTCGAGCAGCAGTACAATGACGGCCTGATCACCCAGGGCGAGAAGTACAACAAGGTTGTCGACGCCTGGGCCAAGTGCGGCGACAAGGTCGCCGAGGAGATGATGAAGGGTATCGCCGCCAAGAAGGTGGACCCGGAAAGCGGGCGTCAGCTGCCGATCAACTCCGTCTACATGATGAGCCACTCCGGTGCGCGCGGTTCGCCGGCGCAGATGAAGCAGCTCGCCGGCATGCGCGGCCTGATGGCGCGTCCGGACGGCTCGATCATCGAGACCCCGATCACGGCCAACTTCAAGGAAGGCTTGAACGTTCTCGAGTACTTCAACTCCACCCACGGCGCCCGCAAGGGCCTCGCGGATACGGCGCTGAAGACCGCGAACTCGGGTTACCTGACCCGCCGTCTGGTCGACGTGGCGCAGGACTCGATCATCACCGAACTCGATTGCGGCACCGAACGCGGCCTGACGATGGAGCCCATCGTCGACAGCGGCCAGGTGGTGGCGTCGCTGGGCCAGCGCATCCTCGGCCGCACCACGGCAGACGATGTGGTGAACCCGGAGAATGGCGACCTGATCGTTCCGCGCGGCACGCTGCTGGATGAAAAGGACGTGGAGCTGATCGAGAGCCTGCGGGTGCAGTCGGTCCGCATCCGCTCGCCGCTGACCTGCGATCTGCGGCAGGGTTGCTGCGCGGCCTGCTATGGTCGTGACCTCGCACGCGGTACGCCGGTCAATATCGGCGAGGCCGTTGGCGTCATCGCCGCCCAGTCGATCGGCGAGCCCGGCACGCAGCTCACCATGCGCACGTTCCACATCGGTGGCACGGCGCAGGTGGTGGACTCGTCCTATCTCGAGGCTGGTGCCGAAGGTAAGGTCGAGATCCGCAACCGCAACGTCGCCAAGATCTCTGGCGGCCAGCTGGTTGCCATGGGCCGGAACGTCACCATCGCCATCCTCGACCAGGACGGTAAGGAACGGACCACCCACCGCGTGACCTATGGTGCCAAGCTCCGTGTGGACGACGGCTCGGAAGTGAAGCGCGGCCAGCGTATCGCCGAATGGGATCCGTACACCCGTCCGATCCTCGCGGAAGTCGAAGGCGAAGTTGTCTTCGAGGACCTCGTGGACGGTGCGTCCGTGGCGGAAAACACCGACGAGACCACCGGCTTCACCAAGCGCGTGGTCATCGACTGGCGCGGCAGCACCCGCAACGATGCGCTGAAGCCCGCCCTGGCGGTCAAGCGCGGCGACAGCGTGGTCAAGCTGGATCGTGGCGGCGAAGCTCGCTACCTCCTGTCTGTCGATGCCGTTATCGCGGTGGAGCCCGGCGAGAAGGTTGCCCCGGGCGACGTCCTGGCACGTATTCCGCTCGAGAGCGCCAAGACCAAGGACATCACCGGCGGTCTGCCGCGTGTGGCCGAACTGTTCGAAGCGCGTCGCCCGAAGGATCACGCGATCATTGCCGAGATCACCGGCACGATCAAATTCGGGCGCGACTACAAGAACAAGCGCCGCATCATCATCGAGGCGGCGGAAGAGGGTGGCGAGCCCGTCGAATACCTGATCCCGAAGGGCAAGCCTTTCCACCTCCAGGAAGGCGACACCATCGAGAAGGGTGAGTACATCCTCGACGGCAACCCGGCACCGCACGACATCCTGGCGATCAAGGGCGTGGAAGAGCTTGCTCGCTACCTCGTCAACGAGATCCAGGAGGTCTACCGGCTCCAGGGCGTGCTCATCAACGACAAGCACATCGAGGTGATCGTTCGCCAGATGCTGCAGAAGGTCGAGATCGTGAACCCGGGTGACTCGGGCATGCTCAAAGACGAGCAGCTCGACAAGCTGGACTTCGACGAGCTCAACGACCAGCTGGTCGCTGATGGCAAGAAGCCGGCCACGGCCAACCCGGTGCTGCTCGGCATCACCAAGGCGTCGCTGCAGACCCGCTCGTTCGTGTCGGCTGCGTCCTTCCAGGAGACCACCCGCGTCCTCACCGAGGCGGCGGTGTCCGGCAAGGCCGACCTGCTCGAAGGCCTCAAGGAGAACGTCATCGTCGGTCGCCTCATACCGGCGGGCACCGGTGCCGGTACCTCCAAGGCCAAGGCAATTGCCGCGCGCCGCGACGAGATGATCCTCGAGGAGCGCCGCCGGCAGGCCGAGACGGCAGCCATTCCGGCGCCGCAGGCGGTCCCGAGCGAGCCGGCCGAGTAAGGCTGGGCGACAAGAACTGTGAGAAGGGGGCCTTGATGGCCCCCTTTTTCGTTTGTGCCATTGAGGCTATGAGCCAAACGGCAAGAGGAGAAGCGGGATGACGGAGCAGACCTGGTCAGTGGTCGACGACTATTTCGGTCGGCAACTCGGCCTCGCGGATCGGTTCTCGTTCGCGCTCAAGCGTAATGCGGCGCATGGACTGAGGGCAATGGATGTCTCCGCCGCGCAGGGCAGGCTGCTGCAGCTGATGGCGCAGATGAGCGGGGCGCGCCGTGTGCTGGAGGTGGGCACTCTGGGCGGCTACTCAACGCTGTGGCTGGCGAGCGCACTGCCGCCGGGTGGCCTGGTGGTGACGCTCGAACTCGATCCGCTGCATGCCAGCGTGGCGCGGGAGAACTTCGCCGAGGCCGGCCTTTCCGCGCAGATCGTTGTCAAGGAAGGGGCTGCTGCCGATACGCTGGCGCAGCTGGTGGAAGAGGGGACGGAGCCGTTCGACTTCGTCTTCATTGACGCCGACAAGCCGAGCAACGTCACCTATCTGCAGCGGGCGCTGCAACTCTCGCGCCCCGGCACCATCATCGTGCTCGACAATGTCGTGCGCGATGGGCAGGTGGCGAATGCGGGGAGTTCGGATGCCAGCGTGCTCGGTAGCCGCGCGGCTTTCGACTTCATTGCCAATCAGCCGAGGTTCACCGCCACTGCTATCCAGACCGTCGGCAGCAAGGGCTATGACGGCTTCGCAGTGATCCGGGTGAGCTGAGGCTCAGCGTGCAGCCTCGACAATCTGCAGCGTGAACTCTTCGAGTAGCAGCGACCAGAGCGAGAACGCCGCGTCGAGATTGTCCGCCGTGACGCCGTACTCCAGATTGAGATCGAACTCGATCACGGCGTCGAGGTCCGCATCGAGATAGGCATTGCCGAAGCGGCGATTGCGATTCCACTCGTTGAGGGCGTCCAGGGTGGGCTTCACGCCAAGAAAGCCAGCGTAGAAGTTGAGATCCTCGCAGGTGCCGGTCTCGCCGCAGTTCATGAAGAACAGGTGATAAGCCCGCTCCCCCACGCTCCCCGATATCAGTGGGGCACCGCTCGACTGGGTGCTGAGGGCCGCCTCACCGTGCCGTTGCGCAATTGCGAGAATCGCCTCCGCATCGGAGCCGTCGATCAGTTCCTGAGCGGTGACCGCAGACAAGCCGGTCGCAAGGCCCAGCAGCAGGCCAGTGACACTGAGCAGACGCATGTTCATCTCTCCGGACAATCGGTGGGCGCATACTACATATGCCACACAGGAGGACAATGATGGGCCGCCGCAAAGACATGGGAACTGCGACAACGCTTTGCCCGATCTGCAGAAAGCGGCTGCAAGCGACAATTTCGCATTGTGCAAAGAATCCTTGACGCCCGGACTCATCGCCCATATAGAGGCGCATCCTTAGCGATCGGTCGTGAGCACCAGTCGGGTATCTGCCAACCTGTGCGGGCATCCAGGGCGCTCAAACACATCGCCAAAGGACGAGACGACGACACATCTTTGTGCGCATGAACGCCGGCAATCCGGTGGTCCGCTGCAATGAGAGGCGCCGCCATCCCGCGACAGGGATGGGAAGGGCGCCCCTTTGGTTTGTCAACGTCTTACGCAACGAATTCGGACCGATGGAAAGAGCGCAATGCCGACCATTAATCAGTTGATCCGCAAGCCTCGGGCATCCAAGCCCAAGCGGAACAAAGTGCCGGCCATGGAGGCCAATCCGCAGAAGCGCGGTGTCTGCTCTCGCGTCTATACGACCACTCCGAAGAAGCCGAACTCGGCGCTGCGCAAGGTTGCGAAGGTCCGCCTGACCAACACGCGCGAAGTCATTTCGTACATCCCCGGCGAGGGGCACAACCTGCAGGAGCACTCCGTGGTGCTGATCCGTGGCGGCCGCGTTCGCGACTTGCCCGGCGTTCGCTACCACGTGCTGCGCGGCGTGCTGGACACCCAGTCGGTGAAGGATCGCAAGCAGCGCCGGTCGAAGTACGGCGCGAAGCGGCCGAAGTAAGGAGCATCCGGAATGTCCCGTCGTCACTCCGCAGAAAAGCGCGAAGTCAATCCGGATCCCAAGTTTGGTGATCTGGTGGTCTCGAAGTTCATGAACTCGCTCATGCTGGACGGCAAGAAGTCCGCCGCTGAGTCGATCGTCTATGGCGCCTTCGACATCGTGCAGTCCAAGCTGAAGCAGGACCCGATCACGGTGTTCCACTCCGCGCTAGACAACATCCGTCCGGCCGTCGAAGTGCGTTCGCGCCGCGTTGGCGGTGCCACCTATCAGGTTCCGGTCGAGGTTCGCACCGAGCGCCAGCAGGCGCTTGCGATCCGCTGGCTGATCGAGAGCGCCCGCAAGCGCGGCGAGCACACCATGAAGGAGCGCCTGTCGGGCGAGCTCATGGACGCAGTGAACGGCCGCGGTCAGGCCGTCAAGAAACGCGAAGACACGCACCGTATGGCTGACGCCAACCGTGCCTTCTCGCACTACCGCTGGTAACGGAAGGCTCCTTGTAAATGGCCCGCGAATACCCGATCAATCACTACCGCAACTTCGGCATCATGGCCCACATCGATGCCGGCAAGACCACCACGACCGAGCGTGTGCTCTACTACACCGGCAAGAGCCACAAGATCGGCGAAGTGCATGATGGCGCTGCCACCATGGACTGGATGGAGCAGGAGCAGGAGCGCGGGATCACCATTACGTCGGCGGCAACGACGACGTTCTGGAAGGGCCGTGACGGTACCCAGTACCGCTTCAACATCATCGACACCCCGGGCCATGTGGACTTCACCATCGAGGTGGAGCGTTCGCTGCGGGTGCTTGACGGCGCCATTGCGCTGCTCGATGGCAACCAGGGTGTGGAACCGCAGACCGAGACGGTCTGGCGCCAGGCCGACAAGTACAACGTGCCGCGCATGATCTTCGTCAACAAGATGGACAAGATCGGTGCTGACTTCTACTTCTGCCTCGACACGCTGGACAAGCGCCTCGGCATCAAGCCGGTGGTGATGCAACTGCCGATCGGCGCCGAGAACGACTTCAAGGGCGTTGTCGACCTGATCGAGATGAACGCTCTGGTGTGGCGCAACGAAGAGTTGGGCGCCCAGTGGGACGTCGTCGAGATTCCCGAGGACCTCAAGGCCCGCGCCGCCGAGTTCCGTGAGAAGCTGATCGAGACCGCCGTCGAGATGGACGATGCGGCCACCGAGGCCTACCTCAACGGCGAGATGCCCGACAACGCAACGCTGCGCCAGCTGATCCGCAAGGGCACCTGCGAAGTGAAGCTGTTCCCGGTGTTCTGCGGTTCTGCATTTAAGAACAAGGGCGTGCAGCCCCTGCTTGACGGTGTGATCGACTTCCTCCCGTCCCCGACCGATATTCCGGCGATCAAGGGCATTGACGTCAAGTCCGGGGGCGAGATCGAACGTCATGCGGACGATAACGAGCCGCTGTCGATGCTGGCGTTCAAGATTGCCAACGACCCGCACATGGGCTCGCTGACCTTCTGCCGCATCTATTCGGGCCATCTCGAAGCCGGTGCTTCGCTTGAGAACACCGTCAAGGAGAAGAAGGAACGCGTCGGTCGCATGTTCCAGATGCACGCCAACAGCCGTGAGCAGATCAATGAAGCTTACGCTGGCGACATCGTGGCGATCGTCGGCCTCAAGGACACCACCACGGGCGACACGCTGTCGGACCCGGCCAACAAGGTGATCCTCGAGCGCATGGAGTTCCCGGAGCCGGTCATCGACATCGCAGTCGAGCCGAAGTCCAAGGCCGACCAGGAGAAGATGGGCCTCGCCCTGCAGCGCCTCGCTGCCGAGGATCCGAGCTTCCGCGTCAAGACCGACGAAGAGTCCGGCCAGACGATCATCTCGGGCATGGGCGAATTGCATCTCGACATTCTCGTCGATCGCATGAAGCGCGAGTTCAAGGTGGAAGCCAACGTCGGCGCGCCGCAGGTGGCGTATCGCGAGGCGATCACGCGGATGGTCGAGCACGACTACACGCACAAGAAGCAGTCCGGTGGTTCGGGCCAGTTCGCCCGTATCAAGTTCCGCATCGAGCCGAATGAGCCGGGTGCCGGTTTCTCGTTCGCCTCGGAAGTGGTGGGCGGCAACGTCCCCAAGGAATACGTGCCGGGCGTCCAGAAGGGCGTGGAGTCGGTCATGGGCGCTGGCCCGATCATCGGCTTCCCGATCGTCGACGTGAAGTTCGTGCTGACCGATGGTGCCTATCACGACGTGGACTCCTCGGTGCTGGCGTTCGAAATCGCCGGTCGCGCTGGTTTCCGCGAAGCCATCGAAAAGGCGGCTCCGAAGATCCTCGAGCCGATCATGCGGGTTGAAGTTCTCACCCCGGAAGACTATGTCGGCGACGTCATCGGCGATCTGAATTCGCGTCGGGGTCAGATTCGCGGCACCGAAGCGCGGGGCATTGCCCAGGTGATCGATGCGATGGTGCCGCTCGCCAACATGTTTGGTTATGTGAACACGCTGCGCTCGATGAGCCAGGGGCGTGCTCAGTACACCATGACCTTCGACCACTACGAGCAGGTGCCGCAGGCGGTCGCGAACGAAGTTCAGGCGAAGTACGCCTGATCTTCCTAGCAACAAAGAAAACCCACTCCAGCCTGAGTTGGCTGAAAACGGAGACTAGTGATGGCTAAGGAAAAGTTTTCCCGCACCAAGCCGCATTGCAACATCGGCACCATCGGTCACGTTGACCATGGCAAGACTTCGCTGACGGCAGCGATCACGAAGGTCCTGGCCGAAACCGGCGGTGCGACCTTCAAGGCGTACGACCAGATCGACGCCGCGCCGGAAGAGAAGGCTCGTGGCATCACGATCAACACCGCGCACGTCGAGTACGAGACCGAGAACCGTCACTACGCTCACGTCGACTGCCCCGGCCACGCCGACTATGTGAAGAACATGATCACCGGTGCCGCCCAGATGGACGGCGCTATCCTGGTCGTGTCGGCTGCCGACGGCCCGATGCCGCAGACCCGTGAGCACATCCTGCTCGCCCGTCAGGTTGGTGTGCCGGCCCTGGTCGTGTTCCTGAACAAGTGCGACATGGTCGACGATCCGGAACTGCTGGAGCTCGTCGAGCTCGAAGTGCGCGAGCTGCTCTCGTCCTACGAGTTCCCCGGCGACGATATTCCGATCATCAAGGGTTCGGCGACCGAGGCTCTGAACAACGGCGATGCCAAGCTCGGCCATGACGCCGTGCTGGAGCTGATGCGTAACGTCGACGAGTACATCCCGCAGCCGGAGCGTCCGATCGATCAGCCGTTCCTGATGCCGATCGAAGACGTGTTCTCGATCTCGGGCCGTGGCACCGTGGTGACCGGTCGTGTCGAGCGCGGTATCGTGAAGGTCGGTGAGACCGTCGAGATCGTCGGTATCAAGGCGACCCAGACGACCACCGTGACCGGCGTGGAAATGTTCCGCAAGCTGCTCGATCAGGGCCAGGCCGGCGATAACATCGGCGCGCTGATCCGCGGTATCGACCGTACGCAGGTCGAGCGTGGCCAGGTGCTGGCGAAGCCCGGTTCGGTTACTCCGCACACCGACTTCGTCGCCGAAGCCTACATCCTCACCAAGGAAGAGGGCGGCCGTCACACGCCGTTCTTTGCCAACTACCGTCCGCAGTTCTACTTCCGCACGACCGACGTGACGGGTGTGGTGACGCTGCCGGAAGGCACCGAGATGGTGATGCCGGGCGACAACGTGAATATCAACGTGCAGCTGATCGTGCCGATCGCCATGGAAGAGAAGCTCCGCTTCGCTATCCGTGAGGGTGGCCGTACCGTCGGCGCCGGCGTCGTCGCGAAGATCCTGAAGTAAGCCTGGAAATCCAGGGCGCGGCGCGCCTGAGTGCGCGCCGCGTTGCATTTTTCGCTGGGAAAGCAAGATGAACGGTCAGAATATCCGCATCCGCCTCAAAGCTTTTGACCATCGTGTGCTCGACAACTCGACTCGCGAGATCGTCAACACGGCAAAGCGTACGGGTGCGCAGGTGCGCGGGCCGATCCCGCTGCCCACACAGATCGAAAAGTTTACCGTCAACCGGTCGCCGCACATCGACAAGAAGAGTCGCGAACAGTTCGAGATCCGGACGCACAAGCGCCTTCTCGACATCGTGGATCCGACGCCGCAGACGGTCGACGCTCTGATGAAGCTCGATCTCGCCGCCGGCGTCGACGTCGAAATCAAGCTCTAAGACGAGAGTTCTCGCGCCGACCAATCACAGGGTCCTCTTGAAACAATGACCCGGTCCGGCGCCAAGCAAGAAGGTAACAACCGATGCGTTCTGGTGTGATCGCACAGAAGGTGGGGATGACCCGGCTGTTCATGGAGGACGGTACGCACGTCCCCGTGACGGTTCTCAGCCTCGAGAATTGCCAGGTGGTGGGTCAGCGTACCGTTGAGCGGGACGGTTATACCGCCCTGCAGCTCGGTGCCGGCACCGTCAAGGCCAAGAACGTGACCCGTGCCGACCGCGGGCAGTTCGCCGTGGCCAAGGTCGAGCCCAAGCGGCAGATCAGCGAGTTCCGCGTCGATCCTGACAATCTGATCGAAGTGGGTGCGACGCTTCAGGCCGACCACTTCGTGGAGGGCCAGTTGGTCGACGTCACCGGAACTTCCATCGGCAAGGGCTTCGCCGGCGGCATGAAGCGCTGGAATTTTGGCGGCCTGCGTGCCTCGCATGGTGTGTCCGTGTCGCACCGCTCGCACGGTTCGACCGGTCAGCGCCAGGACCCCGGCAAGGTGTTCAAGGGCAAGAAGATGGCCGGCCATATGGGCGACCGTCGCGTGACCACCCAGAACCTCAAGGTCGTGCGCACCGATGTGGAGCGCGGGCTGATCATGGTCGAGGGGGCGGTTCCGGGCGCCAAGGGCGGCTGGATCATGATCAGGGATGCGGTCAAGAAGCCCGCTCCCGCCGGCGCCATGGTGCCCGGTTCGTTCAAGGCGGCCGCCGAGGCGGCGACCGGGGAGGCTAAGTGATGGAACTCCAGGTCACCACACTGGACGGCAAGACCGACGGTTCGGTCACGCTGAAGGACGACATCTTCGGTCTGGAAGTCCGGTCGGACATCCTGCACCGCATGGTGCGCTACCAGCAGCTCAAGGCGATGGCCGGCACCCACAAGGTGAAGCACCGCTCCGAGATCGCTTACACCAGCAAGAAGTCGGTGAAGCAGAAGGGGTCGGGCGGCGCTCGTCACGGCAACAAGGCTGCGCCGCAGTTCCGCGGCGGCGGCCGGGCTTTCGGGCCGGAGCCGCGCAGCCACGCGATCGATCTGCCCAAGAAGGTCCGCGCTCTGGCGCTCAAGCATGCGCTCAGCGCCAAGGCCAAGGCCGACGAGCTGATCATCGTGCCGTCGGTCGCCACCGATGAGCCGAAGACTGCGGCGCTGAGGGCCAAGTTCAGCGCGCTCGGCTGGTCGAACGCCCTGATCATCGACGGCGCCCAGGTGGACGAGAAGTTCGCCCTGGCGGCTCGTAACATCCCGCATATCGACGTGCTGCCGGTGCAGGGGATCAATGTCGCCGACATTCTCCGCCGCCATAAGCTCGTTCTGACCAAGGCAGCGCTCGAAGCGCTCGAGGCACGGTTCGCATGAGCAAGTTCAGCAATTACGACGTGATCCGCAATCCGGTCGTGACCGAGAAGTCCACCATGGCGTCCGAGCATGGGCAGGTGGTGTTCGACGTGGCGATCGATGCGACCAAGACGCAGATCAAGGAAGCCGTCGAGGCGCTGTTCTCGGTGAAGGTCAAGGCCGTCAACACGCTGGTCCGCAAGGGCAAGACGAAGCGCTTCCGGCAGGAACTGGGCAGCCGCAAGGATGTCAAGAAGGCCGTCGTGACGCTGGTCGACGGTCAGTCGATCGACATCTCGACCGGCATCTAAGGGGATAAGGCAGAAATGGCTCTGAAGACCTATAATCCGACCTCCCCGGGCCGCCGGCAGCTCATAACGACCGATCGGTCGGAGCTGTGGAAAGGCAAGCCGGTCAAGACGCTCACCGAGGGTCTGTCGTCGAAGGGCGGCCGCAACAATGCCGGCCGCATCACGGCCTACCATCGTGGTGGCGGTCACAAGCGTTCGTACCGCATGGTCGATTTCCGCCGCGTGCGGTTCGACGATGTGGCCACTGTCGAGCGCCTGGAGTACGACCCGAACCGTACGGCCTGGATCGCGCTGATCAAGTACTCGGACGGCGAGCTGGCCTACATCATCGCGCCGCAGCGCCTGGCGGCGGGGGACAAGGTCGTCTCCTCGATGAACAGCGTCGACGTGAAGCCCGGCAACGCGATGCCGCTGGAGCGTATGCCGGTCGGCACCATCGTCCACAATGTGGAGATGAAGCCGCGCAAGGGCGGCCAGATCGCCCGGTCCGCCGGTACCTACGCGCAGTATGTCGGTCGCGATGCAGGCTGGGCCATTCTTCGCCTCAACTCGGGCGAGCAGCGCCGCGTGCATGGTTCGTGCCTTGCCACGGTGGGTTCGGTGTCCAACCAGGATCATGCCAACACCTCGATCGGTAAGGCAGGTCGCAATCGCTGGCTCGGGCGCAAGCCGGTCAACCGCGGTGTGACCATGAACCCGGTCGATCACCCGCATGGTGGTGGTGAAGGTCGTACGTCGGGCGGCCGGCACCCGGTGTCGCCGTGGGGCAAGCCCACCAAGGGCAAGAGGACTCGCAGCAACAAGTCGACGGACAAGTTCATCGTCCGCTCGCGTCACGTGAAGAAGGGCCGCTAAGCCATGGCACGTTCAGTCTGGAAGGGCCCGTTCGTCGACGGCTATCTGCTCAAGAAGGCAGAGGCCTCCCGTGCGAGCGGCCGCAATGAAGTCATCAAGATCTGGAGCCGCCGCTCCACGATCCTGCCGCAGTTCGTCGGTCTGACCTTCGGTGTGCACAACGGCCACAAGCATGTGCCGGTGAGCGTCCACGAGGAAATGATCGGCCACAAGTTCGGCGAGTTCGCGCCGACCCGGACCTACTACGGTCACGCGGCCGACAAGAAGGCCAAGAGGAAGTAAGATGGGCAAGCCGAAGACACAGCGGTCGCTCAAGGACAACGAGGCCAAGGCGGTTCTCCGCATGCTTCGTACCTCGGGCCAGAAGCTCAACCTGGTGGCGGCCTTGATCCGCGGCAAGAAGGTCCACAAGGCCCTTGCCGAGCTCGAGTTCTCGCGCAAGCGGGTCGCCGGCTCGGTCAAGAAGACGCTGGAAAGCGCCATTGCGAACGCCGAGAACAACCACGGTCTCGATCCGGACAGCCTGATCGTCGCCGAGGCCTATGTCGGCGACTCGTTGGTGATGAAGCGTTTCATGGCCCGTGGCCGTGGCCACGCTGCCCGCATGGAGCGCCCGTTCTCGAACCTCACCATCGTGGTTCGCCAAATCGAGGAGACCGCATAATGGGTCAGAAGATCAACCCGATCGGTCTGCGCCTCGGCATCAACCGCACCTGGGACTCGCGCTGGTACGCGAACAAGGGCGAATACGGTTCCCTGCTGCAGGAAGACCTGAAGATCCGCGACACGCTGATGGCAGACCTGAAGCAGGCCGCCGTGAGCAAAATCGTCATAGAGCGTCCGCACCGCAAGTGCCGCGTGTCGATCCACACTGCCCGCCCGGGCATCGTGATCGGCAAGAAGGGCGCCGACATCGACAAGATCCGCGCCAAGGTGAAGAAGTTCACCGACAGTGAGGTGCACATCAACATCGTCGAGGTGCGCAAGCCCGAGACCGATGCGACGCTGGTGGCGCAGGGTATCGCGCAGCAGTTGGAGCGCCGCGTGGCGTTCCGCCGTGCCATGAAGCGCGCCGTGCAGACGGCGATCCGGATGGGCGCCGGCGGTATCCGCGTGAATGTCGGCGGTCGCCTGGGTGGCGCCGATATCGCCCGTACCGAGTGGTATCGTGAAGGTCGCGTGCCGCTGCACACGCTGCGCGCCGACATCGACTACGGTACCGCCGAGGCTGAGACGACCTATGGCGTCATCGGCATCAAGGTGTGGATCTTCAAGGGCGAAGTGCTCGAGCATGATCCCTCGGCGCATGAGCGTCGTGCCACCGAAGGTGGTCCGGGCGACGGCAATGCACCGCGCCGCGAGCGTGGTGATCGTGAAGATCGCGGCGGTCGTGACCGCGACCGCGATCGCGATCGCGCGAACTGAGAAGGCCTGACAGAAAATGCTGCAACCAAAACGCACCAAGTTCCGCAAGGCCCACAAGGGTCGCATCCACGGCAATGCCAAGGGCGGCGTGGATCTGGCTTTCGGGCAGTATGGCCTGAAGGCACAGGAGCCCGAGCGCGTGACCGCGCGGCAGATCGAGGCGGCCCGCCGCGCGATCACCCGCGAGATGAAGCGTGCCGGCCGCGTCTGGATCCGAATCTTCCCGGATCTGCCGGTCTCCAAGAAGCCGACCGAAGTCCGCATGGGTAAGGGCAAGGGTTCGGTGGAGTTCTGGGCCGCGCGCGTCAAGCCGGGCCGGATCCTGTTCGAGATCGACGGCGTCCCCGAGGATGTCGCCAAGGAAGCGCTGCGCCTGGGCGCCATGAAGCTTCCGATCACCACGCGCGTCATTACGCGCATCGCGGATTGATAGCCATGGCCAAGAAGAAGAACGAGCCCAAGAGCGGCCTTGCGGTCGACATGCGCGCCAAGACTCCGGACGAGCTGAAGGACCAGCTGCTCGGCCTGAAGAAGGAACAGTTCAACCTGCGGTTCCAGCGTGCCACGCAGCAGCTGGAAAAGCCCGCCAGGGTGCGTGAGGTCCGTCGCGAGATCGCGCGGATCAAGACCGTGCTCGGCGAAAAGGCCGCGGCGAAGTAAGGAGCGAACGATGCCCAAGCGTGTACTGCAGGGGACCGTGGTCTCCGACACCAATGAGAAGACCGTGGTGGTGCGTGTGGATCGCGCCTTTACCCACCCGGTCATGAAGAAGACCGTGCGCCGGTCGAAGAAGTACCACGCCCACGACGAGGCCAACGTGGCCAAGGTCGGGGATGTCGTGTGGATCGAGGAGTCGGCGCCGATCTCGAAGAACAAGCGCTGGGTACTTGTACCCAACGCGTAACCGGAATTTAGGGCTCGCCGGGTAGGCAGACCCCGAACTTAGAGGCATCAAGCCATGATCCAGATGCAGTCCAATCTCGATGTCGCCGATAACTCCGGCGCGCGTCGCGTCATGTGCATCAAGGTGCTCGGCGGCTCCCACCGCAAGTATGCGTCGGTTGGCGACATCATCGTCGTCTCCGTGAAGGACGCCATCCCGCGTGGTCGCGTGAAGAAGGGCCAGGTGATGAAGGCCGTCGTTGTGCGGACCGCGTTTCCGGTTCGCCGTCCCGACGGCACCATCATCCGCTTCGATCGTAACGCTGCGGTGCTGATCAACAATCAGTCCGAGCCGATCGGTACCCGTATCTTCGGGCCAGTGCCGCGCGAGCTGCGGTCCAGGAACCACATGAAGATCATTTCGCTCGCCCCGGAGGTGTTGTGATGGCTGCCAAGATCAAGAAGGGCGACAAGGTCGTCGTTCTGGCCGGCAAGGATAAGGGCAAGACCGGCACGGTCGAGCGCGTCATTCCTGACGAGAACCGTGCGGTAGTCGGCGGCGTCAACCTCGTGCGCCGGCACACCAAGCAGACGGCGAGCCAGGATGCGGGCATCTTCACCAAGGCGGCGCCGATCCACCTGAGCAACCTCGCAGTGGCTGACGCCAACGGCAAGGCGACCCGCGTCGGATTCAAGATCAATGATGACGGCACCAAGGTGCGCGTCGCCAAGTCGACCGGAGATACGATCGATGGCTGATACCGCTTACGTGCCGCGTCTGCGCACGCAGTATGATGAAACGATCAAGCCGGAACTGATCAAGGAGTTCGGGTACGCCAACGTGATGATGGCGCCCAAGCTCGACAAGATCGTGATCAATATCGGCGTCGGCGAAGCCGTGAACGACACCAAGAAGGTGCGTGCCGCTGCTGCCGATCTTGAGCGTATCGCGGGTCAGAAGCCGGTCATCACGCACGCCCGCAAGTCGATCGCCGGCTTTAAGGTGCGCGAGCAGATGCCGCTTGGCGTGAAGGTGACGCTGCGCAAGACCCGGATGTACGAGTTCCTCGACCGTCTGGTGAACATCGCCCTTCCGCGCGTGCGAGACTTCCGCGGGTTGAACCCGAACTCCTTCGATGGCAATGGCAACTACGCCATGGGCATCAAGGAGCACATCATCTTCCCGGAAATCAACTTCGACCAGATCGATCAGGCCTGGGGCATGGACATCATCGTGTGCACCACCGCCAAGACCGACGACGAAGCCCGGGCGCTGCTCAAGGCTTTCAATTTCCCCTTCCGGCAGTAACGGAAGAGAGAGGAACGAGACATGGCAAAGACCAGCTCCATCGAGAAGAACAACAAGCGCAAGCGCCTCGCCAAGCAGTACGCCCCCAAGCGTGAGAAGCTCAAGGCCGTCGTGATGAACCAGAGCCTGCCGCTGGAAGAGCGCTTCAAGGCGCAGCTGAAGCTTTCGGCGATGCCGCGCAACTCGGCCGAGATCCGCGTGCATAATCGCTGCGAGGTTTCGGGTCGTCCGCGTGCCTATTACCGCAAGCTCCGGATGAGCCGTATTGCCCTGCGCGAGCTCGGCAATCTGGGCTTGATCCCCGGCCTTGTGAAGTCGAGCTGGTAAGGAGAAGAAGACATGAGCCTGTCTGATCCCATCGGCGATATGCTGACCCGCATCCGCAACGCCCAGCTGCGTCGCAAGGATGTCGTGACCACGCCGGCGTCGACGCTGCGTGGCCGGGTGCTGGAGGTCCTGAAGTCTGAGGGCTTCATCCGCGGCTACTCGGAAAGCACCATGGACAATGGCGTGCTGCAGTTCGACATCGAGCTGAAGTACTCTGACAACCAGCCGGTCATCCGCACGATCGAGCGCGTGTCGCGCCCGGGTCGTCGTGTGTATGCGTCGGTCAAGAACATCCCCTCCGTCGCGAACGGCCTCGGCGTGTCGATCCTGTCGACCCCGAAGGGAGTGATGGCGGACCACGAAGCTAAAGCCCAGAACCTGGGTGGCGAGGTACTCTGCCGCGTCTTCTAAGGGCGCGGTTCAGACGATTACTCCGAAGGAAGTAGATTATGTCCCGTACAGGCAAGAAGCCGATCGCACCGGTCAGTGGCGTTACCGTCACGATCAACGATCGCACGGTCACCGCGAAGGGGCCGAAGGGCGAGCAGTCGCTGACGCTCATGGATGTCGTTAATGCCAAGCAGACCGATGACGGCATTGTCATCGAGCCGGTCGACGATACCAAGCAGGCTCGTGCTGCCTGGGGGACGACGCGCGCGCTGATCAACAACATGGTGGTCGGCGTCAGCGCGGGCTTCGAGAGGCGTCTGCAGATCCAGGGCGTGGGTTACCGCGCGGCCATGCAGGGCAAGGACCTCAAGCTGAGCCTGGGGTTCAGCCACGAAGTGGTGTTCGAGACTCCCGCCGGTGTGACCATTGCAACGCCGTCCCAGACCGAGGTTCTCGTGTCCGGTGTCGACAAGCAGCAGGTCGGCCAGGTGGCGGCTGATATCCGCGGCTGGCGTCCGCCGGAGCCCTACAAGGGCAAGGGTGTGCGCTATGCGGGCGAGTATATCGCCCGCAAGGAAGGCAAGAAGAAGTAAGGAAGCGCCAAATGCAGAGCAAGCTCAAGGGAGCGGATCGCCGCAAGGCCCGCGTCCGCAAGGCGCTCAAGGCCAACGCCAACGGCCGGCCGCGCCTGTCGGTTCATCGCACCGACAAGAATATCTACGCCCAGATCATCGACGATGCTTCGGGCCGTACCCTCGCCGCAGCCTCCACGATCGAGAAGGATCTGAAGGCGGAACTCAAGGGTGGTTCGACCGTGGATGCGGCGAGCAGCATCGGCAAGCTGATTGCCGAGCGCGGCAAGGCCGCCAATGTGTCGGAAGTCGTGTTCGACCGCGGCAGCTACCTGTACCACGGCCGGGTGAAGGCCCTGGCCGAAGCCGCCCGCGAAGGCGGGCTGCAGTTCTGATCGCGCGGAAGGAAGCAATATGAGAGACGTGCAAGAGCGCGACAGCGAGTTCGTGGATCGCCTGGTCCACATCAACCGCGTGGCCAAGGTGGTGAAGGGTGGGCGTCGTTTCGGCTTTGCCGCCCTCGTCGTTGTCGGCGACCAGAAGGGCCGCGTCGGTTTCGGTCATGGCAAGGCGCGTGAAGTGCCTGAGGCCATCCGCAAGGCGACCGAGCAGGCCAAGCGTCAGATGATCCGCGTGCCGCTGCGCGAGGCTCGCACGCTGCACCACGACGTGGTGGGGCACCACGGCGCCGGCCGCGTGATCCTGCGTGCGGCAGTGCCGGGTACTGGCATCATCGCCGGCGGCCCGATGCGTGCGGTGTTCGAGACGCTGGGCGTCAACGACATTGTTGCAAAGTCGCAGGGTACCGCCAATCCCTACAACATGATCCGGGCGACCTTCGATGCGCTGAAGCGCGTCGACAGCCCGCGTTCGGTCGCCGCTCGCCGCGGCCTGAAGGTCTCTGACCTGCAGGCACGCCGTGGCGAGACCGTCGAGGCCTGATCGGGGCAGGGGAGCAGATAAATGTCTGACAAGACCATCACCGTCGAGCAGATTGCCAGCCCGTCGCGTCGTCCCTCCGATCAGCGTGCCACGCTGGTGGGGCTGGGGCTGAACAAGATCCGCCGGCAGTCCACTCTGAAGGATACCCCCGAGGTGCGCGGCATGATTGCCAAGATTCCGCATCTCGTGCGCGTCGTCGACGCCAAGTAAGGAACGGGAACATGACTCGTTTGAACGAACTTCGCGACAACCCGGGCGCAAACAAGAAGCGCGTCCGCGTTGGCCGCGGTATCGGTTCGGGCGTCGGCAAGACCGGCGGTCGTGGCGGCAAGGGCCAGACTGCCCGCTCGGGCGTGGCCATCAACGGCTTCGAGGGCGGCCAGATGCCGCTGCACATGCGTATGCCGAAGCGTGGCTTCAACGCGCTGAATCCGGGGCACTGGAACGAGCTGCGTATCGATCGGGTTCAGGCCTATATCGATTCCGGCAAGCTCGACGCCAAGGCGGTGATCGATGTCGATGCGCTGATCAAGGCGGGCGTCATCCGTCGCAAGCGCGATGGCGTGCGGCTGATCGGCTCGAAAGGATTCACCTCGAGCAAGGTGACCTTCAAGGTCGATCATGCGACCAAGGGTGCGCTGGCAGCTATTGAAGCTGCGGGCGGCAAGGTCGATATGCCTCAGGCAGAAGCGAAGGCTGACGCGTAAGAGCGCCTGGCCCCAATTCCAAGGGAGCGATTATGGCGTCTGCAGCCGAACAGCTGGCCAAGAACCTCAACTTCGGGACCTTCGCCAAGGCGAAGGCCCTCCAGCAGCGCATCTGGTTCACACTAGGTGCGCTTTTGGTCTATCGACTGGGTACCTATATCCCGGTCCCGGGTATTGATCCCGATGCGTATCGCCAGACCTTCGAAGGTGCGCAGCAGGGCGTGGTGGGCATGTTCGACATGTTCGCCGGTGGCGCCGTGCAGCGTATGGCGATCTTCGCCCTCAACCTCATTCCGTACATCACCGCCTCGATCGTGATCCAGGTGATTAGCACGGCTTCTCCGCGCCTCGAGGCGCTTAAGAAGGAAGGCGAAAGCGGGCGGCGGAAGATCAACCAGTACACCCGCTATCTCGCGGTCCTCTTCTGCGCGGTGCAGGCGTATGGTATTGCGGTCGGTCTCGAAGGCAGCCAGGGCGTCGTGCTGGATCCAGGTTGGTTCTTCCGCATCTCGACCGTGATCACCCTGGTGGGTGGCACGATGTTCCTGATGTGGCTGGGCGAGCAGATCACGTCGCGCGGCGTTGGTAACGGCATCTCGCTGATCATTTTTGCGGGTATCGTCGCAAACCTGCCGGGTACGATCGTCCAGACGCTTGAGCTCAGCCGGACGGGTGCGCTGTCGACCGCGTGGCTGTTCGGGCTCGTGATACTTGCCGTGGTCGTAACCGCCGTCATCGTGTTCTTTGAGCGCGCCCAGCGGCGGCTGCTGATCCAGTATCCGAAGCGGCAGGTCGGCAACAAGATGTTCCAGGGGGACACCTCGCATCTGCCGCTCAAGCTGAATACCGCTGGCGTTATCCCGGTGATCTTTGGCTCGTCGCTGCTGCTGCTGCCGGCAACCATTGCGTCGTTCGCCTCTCAGGGCGACGCGCCGCAATGGCTCCAGATCACGGCGGCCGTGCTGGGTCGCGGTCAGCCGCTTTATCTCATCCTGTTCGCGGCGCTGATCATCTTCTTCGCGTTCTTCTACACTTCCATCGTGTTCAATCCGACTGACACTGCCGACAACCTCAAGCGGTCTGGCGGCTTCATTCCGGGCATCCGTCCGGGTGAGAGGACGGCCCAGCATATCGACTATGTGCTGACGCGTATCACCGTGGCGGGTGCGCTGTACCTTACGGTGGTGGCGCTGATCCCGGAGATGATCCACTCGCAGTTGAATGTGAGTCAGTTCATCGGTGGCACGTCACTGCTCATCATGGTCACCGTTACGCTGGATACCGTCACGCAGATTCAGAGCCATCTGATTGCGCAGCAGTACGAGGGTCTGGTGAAGAAGTCGCGTCTGGGGGGGCGTCGCAAATGAGATTGATCCTTCTCGGGCCGCCCGGGGCAGGCAAGGGGACGCAGGCCGAGATCTTGGTCAAGACCTATGGCATTCCGCAGTTGAGCACCGGCAACATTCTGCGTGCGGCCATGCAGGCCGGAACGGAGATGGGGCTGGCGGCGAAGGAAGTAGTGGAACGGGGCGACCTTGTGCCGGATGAGATCGTCAACGGCATCGTCTCGGATCGGCTGGATCAGGAAGACTGCAAGCCTGGCTTCATTCTCGACGGGTATCCGCGGACGATCCCGCAGGCTGAAACGCTTGAGGCGATGCTCGCCGACAAGGGCATGGGGCTCGATTATGTGATCGAGCTCACTGCCGAGGCCGATATCCTGGTGGCGCGAGTCATCAACCGGTCGAAGGAAAGCAATCGCGCCGACGACAATCCCGACGTGATCCGTAACCGGCTCAATGTCTATCGCGAGCAGACTGCGCCACTGGTGGAGTTCTACCGTGGCAAGGGACTGCTCAAGAGCATCGACGGCATGCAGTCTGTCGAGGAGGTAACGGCGGCTATCCGCCGCGCCGTGCATAACTAGTATTCGAGTACCGGACATCGCGACGGTTGACTCTGTTTCGCCATGTCCTTATGAACCGCGCCAGTCTCACGGATACATGGACTGGATTCGGTTCCCGCGCTTGTGGGGGTCGGGGTCCGGTCCCTTGTCGTTATCATAACACGCCGGGCAGCCGGCGGACCAAAGGAGAGCGGACGTGGCCCGTATTGCTGGCGTCAACATCCCGACCAACAAGCGCGTGCTCATCGCGCTTCAGTACATCCACGGCATCGGTGCCAAGTTCGCCAAGGATATCACCGAGAAGGTCGGTATTCCTGCCGAACGCCGGGTGAACGAGCTCACCGACGCCGAGGTCATCCAGATCCGTGAGGCCATCGACCGCGAGTATGTGGTCGAGGGTGATCTTCGCCGCAATGTGGCGATGAACATCAAGCGGCTCATGGACATGGGCAACTATCGCGGCCTGCGTCACCGTCGCGGCCTGCCGGTGCGCGGTCAGCGCACCCACACCAATGCCCGTACCCGCAAGGGTCCGGCCAAGCCGATCGCCGGCAAGAAGAAGTAAGTGCTGCGCCCGCCGGGCGCGAGCGATGTGAATGGGGCCGGCGAGCAGGACCGGAGCGTGTCGTGGGCGTGCTGCCCTCTCTTCACGTGTCGCTGCTCGCTCCCTGGATGTAGCTGCTGGAACTACGGCAGCGACGATATCGAACCGAGGATGAGAATTGGCAAAAGCTGATACCACGCGTCTCCGTCGCAAGGAGCGCAAGAACATCACTAATGGTGTGGCGCACGTGAACGCGTCGTTCAACAACACCATGGTGACCATCACCGACGTGCAGGGCAACACCATTTCGTGGTCGAGCTCGGGTGTGATGGGGTTCAAGGGGTCGCGCAAGTCGACCCCGTATGCCGCCCAGGTCGCGGCAGAGGATGCGGCCAAGAAGGCCCAGGAACACGGCATGAAGACCCTCGAGGTCGAGGTGCGCGGTCCGGGTTCGGGTCGCGAGTCGGCGCTGCGTGCGCTGCAGGCTGCTGGCTTCAACGTCACCAGCATCCGCGATGTTACTTCGATCCCGCACAATGGTTGCCGGCCGCGCAAGCGTCGCCGCGTCTGATTTGTCACGGTAGATCCCCGGCGCATGCCTTCATGCGCCGGGTAAGTCACATCGCTTTGGCGGAACGGCGGCTAGGCGGGCCGCCCAATTGAAAGGACACAACCGTGACCATCCAGCGGAACTGGCAGGAACTTATCAAGCCGACCAAACTGGACATCGTGTCGACGAGCGACAACGCGCGGGTTGCCTCTATCGTAGCCGAGCCGCTTGAGCGTGGCTATGGCCTTACGCTGGGTAATGCCCTGCGGCGCGTTCTGTTGTCCTCGCTGCAGGGTGCAGCCGTGACGGCGATCCAGATCGACGGGATTCTGCACGAGTTCTCGTCGCTCCCCGGCGTGCGCGAGGACATTACGGACCTGGTGCTGAACGTCAAGGAAATCGCGATCAAGATGGGTGGCGAAGGGCCGAAGCGGCTGTCGCTCACCAAGCAGGGCCCTGGTGCAGTGCGCGCCGGAGACATCAAGGTGTCCGGCGACATCGAGGTGCTGAACCCGGAACTCGTGATCTGTCACCTCGACGACGGTGCAGAGATCAACATGGAGTTCACGGTCAATACAGGCAAGGGCTATGTGCCGGCTGATCGCAACCGTCCGGAAGATGCGCCGATCGGCTATATCCCGGTCGACGCGCTGTTCTCGCCGGTGCGTCGCGTGTCCTACAAGGTCGATGCCACCCGTGCGGGTGAGAGCCTCGACAAGGACAAGCTCACGCTGACCATCGAGACCAACGGCGCCCTGAGCCCGGAGGATGCCGTCGCCTATGCGGCGCGCATTCTGCAGGACCAGCTGTCGGTGTTCGTCAACTTCGAAGAGCCGACCAAGGAGAAGGCGCAGGATTCCGTCCCGGAACTGGCGTTCAACCCGGCGCTGCTCAAGAAGGTCGACGAACTGGAGCTGTCGGTCCGTTCGGCGAACTGCCTGAAGAACGACAACATCGTCTATATCGGCGACCTCATCCAGAAGACCGAGGCGGAGATGCTCCGCACCCCGAACTTCGGCCGCAAGTCGCTCAACGAAATCAAGGAAGTGCTGGCGCAGATGGGCCTGCACCTCGGTATGGACGTGCCGAACTGGCCGCCCGAGAACATCGACGATCTGGCCAAGCGCTACGAAGATCATTATTGATCCTTGTCGGCCAGCCAACGCAAGCAACCGCCCGTCGTGAGACGCCCGGGCGTTAGGGAGTTTAGAAATGCGCCACGGTAATACCAACCGTAAGCTCAACCGGACCTCGGCCCATCGCAAGGCCATGTTCGCCAATATGAGCGCCTCGCTGATCAAGCACGAGCAGATCGTGACCACGCTGCCGAAGGCCAAGGAACTGCGCCCGATCGTGGAAAAGCTGATTACGCTCGGTAAGCGCGGCGATCTGCATGCACGTCGTCAGGCTATCGCCCAGATGCGGGACGAGACGCAGGTGCAGAAGCTGTTCGCCACCGTCGGTCCCCGCTACAAGGACCGCCAGGGCGGCTATATCCGCATCATGAAGGCCGGCTTCCGCTATGGCGACAACGCGCCGATGGCGGTGATCGAACTGGTCGACCGCGATCCCGATGCCAAGGGCCAGGACTCGGGTCCGGTCGAGGTTCGCGAAGACGAAGGCGCTGAGGCTTGAGCTTCCGCGTTACGGTCTAGCCATTAGGAGGCGGTCCCAAGGGGCCGCCTTTTTTGTTTTGGAATGCGCGACGGATTGCGTATGCCGCACCTAGCAGGTGCAACAGGAGACGGACGATGGCCGACAAGGGGCTGATCCTCGTGACCGGAGCTACGGGCTTCGTGGGCAAATGGACGGTGATCCTGCTGCTGCAGGCCGGGTACGGCGTGCGGGGCACCATACGCTCGCTCGGCCGTGCCGATGAGGTGCGCAAGGGTGTGGCGACCCAGACGGGCGAGGCAGCGCTGGCGGGGCTCGAGCTCGTGGAAGCTGATCTGCTGGACGACAAGGGATGGGCCAGTGCGATGCAGGGCGTCGATGCAGTCATGCATGTCGCCGCAGCCATTCGTGGTGACGAGCCCAAGGACCAGAGCCTGGTTATCCGCCCGGCCGTGGAGGGCACGGAGCGTGTGCTCCGGTTCGCGCACCAGGCTGGGGTGCAGAGGATCATCATGACGTCGTCGGTAGCGACGGTGGGCTATGGCCACGGCACGACGCCGGGCGGCAAGCGCGTGTTCGACGAGACCTATTTCACGAAGTTCGAGAACCTCAAATACACGTGGGCCTATTGTGTGGGAAAGACCACAGCGGAGCGTAACGCCTGGGCGTTCGCCAAGGCGCACGGGTTGCAACTGACGACGATCCACCCCGGAGCGATCGTTGGACCGGCTGTAGATGGAGACCCGTCTATTTCTATCGGCTTGGCGACGGGCTTGCTGGAGGGCAAGACCCCGGCCATGCCGAACAATGGCTTCGCCGTCGTTGACGTGCGGGATGTGGCGGCGCTCCATCTTGCTGCGCTCGAAAAACCGGAGTCTGTGGGCGAGCGCTATCTTGCCACGGCCGATTACCTGCCGTTCCACGGGGTGGCTGACATTCTTCGGGCGGCCTATCCGGATTGGCCGATCACCGAGAAGCGGGCGCCGGACTGGATCATCAAGTTGATCGCGCGGTTCGGCGGGCCGGCGCGCCAGATCATCGACGATATCGGCAACGAGAAGCACTACGACAGGACCAAGAGCGAGGCGTTGCTGGGTCGCCCCTACATCAGCGGTCGCGATGCGGTCCTCGCTGCCGCCGAAAGCGCGATCCGGCTGGGTCTGGTCAGCAAGCCGGCGCCGAAGCGCTGAGAGTTCGGCACTTCGGCCGCAGGGGGAGCGGGGGCGGGGCATGCAGCTCGATGTCGCGAAACTCGGCAGTATGCCGTGGAAGCGGCTGCCCCTGTGGGTTGTTGCGATCTTTGCGACCATCTTTCTCAGCTACAAGCTGACTCTCATCTTCTTTGCCCAGCCGCAGATCGACGAGACCTACTACTGGCTCTGGGGGCAGCTGCCGCAACTGACCTATATCGACCACCCGCCGCTGCATGGATGGGTGCAGGGGCTGGTGAGCATCGGCCTTGGCTGGAGTGTGTTTGCACTGCGGGCGCTCAGCCTTGTCACCACCGGGGTGACGCTTTGGCTCGTCTGGGTCTGGTCGAGGCGCTTGACCGCCAGTGAGGAGGACGCGCGATATGCGTTCCTTCTGACGGTGGCACTACTCTATTCGACGCCGCTGATGCTGTTCTACACGACGCTGGCGGTTCATGAACGGCTGCTCCTCGCACTGCTCCTGCTGTCGACGCACTTCTTCGCGGACTTCGCTACGCGCTGGACCTCGGATCCTCGCACGCCGGTGTGGCGGCTCTATCTGGCTGCGGTTTTTCTCGGACTCGCGACGCTCACCAAGTATATGGGCGGTGTGGTGGGTATCGGCTTTGCGCTTGTGCTGCTGCTAAGGCGCGACACCCGCAGGCTGTATCTCAACCCGCATCTGTGGCTGTCTGCGGTCGTCGCTGTAGCGCTGCAGGCTCCTGTGCTGCTGTGGAACCTGCAGAATGGTTTCGAGTCGTTGGCGTTTCACGTCACCGAGAAGTCGACGCTGACCCTAAGCGGCATCAAATGGGCCGAACTGCGGAACACCCTGCTCGAAGGTATTGCACTGACATCGCCGTTCTGGCTGTGGGGGCTCGGTGTGTTCCTGTTTCGGCGCGCCGGGCCGGGCTTCGTTGGGGTGTTGCACGGCTTCTCGCGGGGTGCGTTCGTGGCAACCACACTTGCCGTGTTCATTCTTGCAACAACCCTCTCTCGTGACGTTCTGCCATACTGGAATCTTCCAGCATATGCGGCCTTTTTCGCACTGGCAGGGTGGTTCATCCGATCGCGCGTGCTGCTCCTGGCGCACTTCGCGACCGGGACGGCGCTGAGCGGCCTGCTCGTCTACCATTTCAGTTTCTTCCCGGTGCTGGATGAGCGTACTAGCCTCGATAGCGGTAACCTCTATGGCTGGGATCAGGTGTCGGCCGAGGTGCTGCGCGCGCAGGCAAAAACCGGTGCCGAGTTTCTTGCGTCCAACCGCTGGGAAGAGGCCTCGCAGTTGAGTTTCGCGCTGCGCCGCAAGGACATTGCTGCGCTCACTGAGGACATCGATGCCTTCGACCAGTGGTTCGAACCCGCAAGCCGCGACGGACAGGACGCGATCGTGCTCGTTCGTGGCGACGCGCTTGGCGATCTCGCCTATGTCTCAACGCTGTTCGAGCGGGTCGAGCCGTACCGAGAGCTCACGGTGACCGTTGCTGACAAGCCCGTCTTCACTCATCGGCTCTATCTGGCGCAGGACTTTCGGGCCGAGAGATCAATCGGGCTGGAAGACTGAGAGCGACGCGCCTGCGGCGGGAGGTGTGGTCCGGCTCGTCGCCATCAGCGCTCCAGCCCCCATTCCCGATAGAGCCGCTGCAGCTCCCGCATCGAATTCAGTTCGATGAGCGGAAGTCCGACCGCCCGCACGCGCTGACGGTCGCGTTCGCGGTTCGTCGGCTGCACAAGCAGGATCCAGCGGACCATCTCCCACTTGATGCTGTCCTTGTCGCCCGCAAGCGATCCCACCCGAGTGTGCTTCTGGAACAGTGTGCGCCGGAGGTACCGACTGAAGTTGGCCCAGCGATTGTCGCCCAGCAGGATGATCCCGGTGGCGCGAGCCATGCGCTGCGGCATCAGTGCCGAATAGTTGCCGTCCATCACCCAGCGTGGGCGCGCTATCGCTTCGTCATGAAGCGCAGCGAACTCGGCGTCGCTGCGCTGAACCCAGTTGGTACCAGGCAGGTGTCGGAAGAGATCGAGGTGAAAGGCTTCCGCCTGCATCCTTCGCGCGAGCGCCACGCACAGTGTCGACTTGCCCGAGTTCGATGGCCCGCAAATCATGACGCGTTCGCCAAGGGCGGCAAGCGGCAGAAACTCCCCCATCATAGCCTCCAGTGCAAACCGCAGACAAAAAGGGCCGCTCCCGAGGAGCGGCCCTGACTGGTACATGCGTACCGTTTCATTCAGCCGGCTGCATGTCCTTGCCAGTGTAGACCTCTTCCACCCAGTACTGGTCGCGGCGGTCGAAGCCGTTGAACGGGGTCAGCGAGGCCTGCGTGTAGGCGCCCATGAGGCCGAATTCCACCCAGTCGTCCTCGTCAATGTCGGAGGGCAGGGTGAAGGTCTGCGGCAGCACGTCGTAGCTGTCGCAGGTTGGGCCCCAGACGGTGAAATCCGAGAACTCGCCATTGTTGTCATGCAGGCGAGGGCCGCGCCAGACGCGCACTGGCGGGGTGAAGTGCATGAACTTCACTTCCATCAGCGCACCATAGGCACCATCGTTGAGATAGACCGACTGGCCGCCGCGCTGGTGCTTGACGCGCAACAGCAGCGAGGTCGAAGAGGTGACCAGCGCGCGACCCGGCTCGATGATGAGTTCCGGCCGCGACTTGCCGAAATTGTCCTTCACGGCTGCTTCGATGGTCTCGAAATAGTAGTCCATCGGGGGGGCTTCGCTGGTGGGGTAGGGGGCCGGGTAGCCACCGCCGATGTTGAGCCGCTTCAGCTCGATGCCGGACTCTTCGGCAATCTTGGCTGCCGCCGCGATGTGCCGCTCATAAGCGTAGGCGTCCTCGCACTGGCTGCCGACGTGGAAGCAGAGCGAGGGGGTGTAGCCCATCTGGTCGACGAGGCGCACAATCTCGGCTGCACCGTCCTGCATGACGCCGAACTTGATGCCGAAATCATAGGATTTCAGGGCCTTGCCCGCTTTGAAACGGGTTGTCACCTCGATGTCGCGCGAGGGCGACACGACGGCGGCCAACTGATCCAGCTGCTGCGGGTGGTCGATGGTGAAGCTGCGGACGCTGAACTCCTCGTAGGCCCGCTCGATCTCGCGCTTGTTCTTGATCGGGTTGTTGTAGTGCATCACCGCGCCGGGGGCGTAGTCGCGCACGAGCTCCATCTCGGTGTTCGAGGCCACGTCGAACGCCTTGAGTCCCTCTTCGTGCAGCTGCTTGATGATGTGCGGCGACGGGTTGCACTTGACCGCATAGGTCAGCAGACCATCGAAGCCCTTGCGGAAGACCTTGACGGCCCGATGCAGTTCCCTGCCCGAGAACAGGAAGCTCGGGAAGTCCGGCGCCTCGGCCGCGATCAGCGCCGAGGTGTTGTGATAGACTGTGGTCGGCTCAGACATCGGGCGGCTAACCTTTCTGGCGGGGCCCCGAACGGGGTGTGGCAGGTGCGAAGCGAGCGCTGCATATAGGGGTGATCGCACACTGGGGCAACGTCATATTCGGCGGATGACAAAACTGTAAGTCCAGCACCAAAAACGTGCCAGATTCTGGGGGTTTCTCCGGAGCGGACCCGACTCGGGCGAAAGGACAAGCACAATGACCAGATCGACGGTTTGGATGGGTGCCCTGCTGCTGGCCATCAGTGTCGGCGGGGGTGCGCTGTTGGCTCCGGTGCTGTGGCCGCCGGAGCCCCGAACGCCACTGTCGCTGGGCGCCGGGGCGACGGAGCCGGTCACCGCAAATCCTCCAGCGGCAGAAGCGCCACTGCAGGCCATCGACGTGCTGCCGCTCGCCAGCGCCAATACTGCGGTCGTACCTGCGAGCCGCGCTGACATGCAGCTGAGTTTCGCGCCGCTGGTGCGGGAAGTGACGCCTTCCGTGGTCAACGTCTATGCGACGACGGTCAGTCAGCAGAACACTTCCCCCTTTCGCAATGATCCGTTCTTCCAACGCTTCTTCGGCGGCAACTCGCCATTCCGGCAGAACCGGCCGCGTACCTCTGAATCCCTCGGCTCGGGTGTCATCGTCGATGCCGCGGGAGTGATCCTGACCAATCATCACGTCGTGGCCGGCGCGACTGATATTCGCGTCGCGACCAATGACGGGCAGGAATACCCCGTCGAGCTGGTGCTCGATGACCCCAAGACCGATCTGGCGGTCCTCAAAGTGCGGGAGGGGGTCACGGCCACCTTCCCACCGCTCGACTTCGCCGATTCCGACGGACTGGAGGTCGGCGATCTGGTGCTGGCAATCGGCAATCCGTTTGGCGTCGGCCAGACCGTGACGTCCGGGATCGTGTCCGCTCTGGCCCGCACAGGGGTGGAGAGCGACAACTACGAGTTCTTCATCCAGACGGACGCTGCGATCAATCCGGGTAATTCCGGCGGAGCTCTTGTAGATATGCAGGGACGGCTGGTGGGTATCAACACGGCCATCGTGTCGCGCTCCGGCGGCTCGGTCGGTATCGGTTTCGCCATTCCGGCGAACATGGCGAAGGTGGTGGCCGAAACCGGCATCGCCGGCGGAGCGCTGATCCGTCCCTGGTTCGGAGCGCGGTTGCAGGTCGTAACGAGCGAACTCGCGGATGGGCTGGGACTCGGTCTCGCCCGGGGCGCACTGATCGCCGAGGTGGCCCGGGGCGGACCAGCCGAGCAGGCCGGCTTCCGCGACGGCGACGTCATTCTCTCAGTCGACGGCTTTCCAGTCGAGCGCCCGAGCGCGTTCGACTTCCGCCTCGCGACCAAGCCCGTCGGCAGCACGGCGCAAGTGGAGTTCTTCCGCGGCGGGCAGACGCGCACCGTCGAACTTGCGCTTGCGGCGCCACCCGATGGCGGAGAGCCTGCGACAGTGAGCGGAAACACGCGTTTCTCCGGCGTGACGGTGGAGACGGTGACGCCGGCCGTCGCGCAAGAGCTCGGTTTGCGTTTCGACGCGCGAGGCGTGTTGGTGCGCCAGGTGCAGCGCGGCTCAGCTGCGGACGAGATGGGCCTCAGGCCGGGCGACCTCATCGTCAGCCTCAACGGGCAGGCGACGGAGACGGCCGAATCTTTCGCGCGACTGGTCAATGACCGCCCGCGGAGCTGGCGGGTCGTGCTACAGCGGGGCGGACGAACGATCCGGGCCGAGGTGAGTGGCTGAATGCAATCTCTGTTCGATGACGCGGCGCCGCGTCCGTTGGCCGAGACGTTACGGCCGCAGCGGCTGGCGGATGTCATCGGGCAGGATCACCTGCTGGGGTCCCAGGGGCCGATTGGCCGGATGGTGGCCGGCGGGCGCGTGTCCTCCTTCATCCTCTGGGGACCGCCGGGCGTAGGCAAGACCACGATAGCCCGGCTGGTCGCCAAAGAGGCAGGGCTCGACTTCGTGCAGCTCTCAGCAGTGCTGAGCGGGGTGGCAGACCTGCGCAAGGTGATCGCGGACGCCAAGGCGCTGCGGCTGGGTGCGGGGCGGCAGACGGTGATGTTTGTCGACGAGCTCCACCGCTTCAACCGCACCACGCAGGATGCGCTGTTGCCGCATGTCGAGGACGGGACCGTCATCCTGATCGGCGCGACAACTGAAAACCCAAGCTTCTCGATGGTGGCAGCGTTGCTGTCGCGGGCGAAGGTCTACACGCTGAGAAGGTTCGAGAAGGCCGATCTCGCCCAACTCGCGGCCCGTGCGGAGGCGCATATGGCTCGGCCCCTGCCGCTGACCGCTGAGGCGCGGGATGCGCTGTTCGAGATGGCGGATGGGGATGGGCGCTATCTCGTCGGCCTGTGCGAGGATCTCTTTGCGCTGCCGGATGGTGAAGCGCTGAGCGTGGAGCAACTGGCGGAGACGGTGCAGAAGCGGGCGCCCGTCTACGACAAGGGCCAGGAAGAGCACTACAACCTGTTGAGTTGCTTTCACAAAAGCCTGCGCGGCAGCGATGTGCAGGCCGCCATGTATTGGGCGCAGCGGATGATGGTGGGCGGCGAGGCGCCCGCAACGATCTTCCGCCGGCTCGCCTGCGCCGCCTCGGAGGATGTCGGCATGGCCGACCCGCAGGCGCTGGTGCAGGTCATCACCGCCTGGACGGCATTCGAGCGGACGGGACTGCCGGAAGGCGAACTCTTCATGGCGCAGGCGATCGCGTATGTCGCCACGGCGCCCAAATCGAATGCCGCCCATATCGGCTTCGCCGCAGCCAAGGCGCTGGCCCAGCAGACGGGTTCCTTAACGCCACCCAAACACATTCTGAACGCACCGACGAAGCTGATGAAGGAGCTCGGCTACAACAAGGGTTATCGCTACGATCATGACTGGCCCGACGCCTATTCGGGCCAGGAATATTTCCCGGATGAACTTGCCGGTGACCGTCGGACGGCACTGTATGTGCCAAACGAGCGCGGCTTCGAGCGCGAGATCGTCAAGCGGCTCGACTTCTGGGCGACCCGGCGCCAGCAGCGCCGCGCGGAGGATGAGGGCCAGAGCGAGTAGCCGAGCTGTGCGAGCACGAGTGCCCCGGGCGCCGCGCTCTGTGCAGGACCGGACGGCCAGCGTACTGCCGATGGGTTCACACGCGATTGCCTTCAATTCATTCCACGCGAGGATTTGCCCGCACCAGAAAATCTGACACACCTTTGTTCTATGCGGTCTTGGCGACCGGAGGAGAGGTCAGATCGAACTGTTCTCGGCTGCTTTCGCGCCCTTCACGATAGCGCTCATCGTCATGCTGGCGATCGGTGCCATAGAGCTGTTCGCCCTCCTGGTCGGCTTCTCGCCATCTGCATCGATAGAAGCGGCGCTGCCGGACGTTGACGTCCCCGATGTGCCGGCGCTCTCTGGCCCCGATGCTCCAGATGTGCCGACACCGGTGGAGGTGGGGCCGTTCTCACAAATCCTCGGCTGGTTCTCGGTCGGTCGCGTGCCGATCCTGGTGCTGTTCGTGATCGCGCTCACCAGCTTTGCAGTGGCCGGTTATACGGTGCAGTGGACAGCGGCCGCGCTTCTGGGCGGGCCACTGGAGGCAGGCCTTGCGGCTCTGCCTGCGCTGTTCGCAGCGGCCTACTCCACGCGCTGGCTTGGACGGTGGCTGGGGCGCATCTTTCCGCGCGACCACTCCGAAGTGGCCAGCCGCAGCGACCTTATCGGCTCCTACGCCACAATTATTCGCGGCACGGCAAGCAGGGGGCAACCGGCCGAGGCGCGGACGACGGATCTCCGCGGCCGGACCCACTACATCCTGCTCGAGCCGAGCGAGGGCGAGGAGAGCTATGGCGCGGGTGACCGCGTATTCCTCGTCGGCCGGGAGCGCAACATCTACAGGGCCGTCACGAAGCTAGACACCAAAGAGGGGTAACAGGGCATGCTTGACGATCTCATCTACATTCTTGTCGTCGCCGGCATCATCGTCATTGCGATCTTCGTGATCGGGATGATCGTGTCCCGGCTCTATCGCCGTGCGTCCAAGGAGGTGAGCTTCGTGCGCACCGGCTTTGGCGGGCAGAAAGTGATCGTCAACGGCGGCGCGCTGGTGTTTCCCGTGCTGCACGAAATCATCCAGGTGAACATGAACACACTGCGCCTGGAGGTTCGCCGCACCAACGAGCAGGCGCTGATCACCAAGGACCGGATGCGTGTCGATGTGCAAGCCGAGTTCTACGTGCGTGTCCAGCCGACCCAGGAAGCCATTGCCGACGCCGCCCAGACCCTCGGGCGTCGAACCCTCGAGCCAGCTGCCCTCAAGGAGTTAGTCGAAGGCAAATTCGTCGACGCGCTGCGCGCCGTAGCCGCCGAGATGGCGATGGAGGAACTGCATGAGCAGCGGGTGAGCTTCGTACAGAAAGTTCAGGCCGCCGTGTCGGAGGACATCCTCAAGAACGGCCTGGAACTCGAATCCGTGTCGCTGACCGGGCTCGACCAGACCAATCGCGAGTTCTTCAACCCCGACAACGTCT
>VFQR01000729.1_pt1 | contig 35506 bp, 38 predicted proteins | sample 3512321 | NCBI WGS metagenome assembly VFQR01 (sample SAMN10412374, study PRJNA504923) | tailings metagenome | isolation source: Relicate 3 Philex TSF1 revegetated site | place: Philippines: Tuba, Benguet | collected 2017-08-29 | reverse complement strand
CATCGAGTGTGTGAGCGTTGCCCCGTCGACGACGTTGATCCCGGCCTGCTTCAGCATCGCGACATAGGCGGGCACTTTCCCTTCGCGGTCCTTCTTCGGCGCGGCGCAGGGGTAGCGATCGACGAACGCCTCGGGAAAATGCGAAACCTTGGAGGGCGTCAGCAGATAGATGAAGACGTGGCCTCGCGCGACAAGCGTGTCCTGCAATTCCTTGAGTTGCGACACCCAGAGACGGGCGGGCGCGTCCATCGCCGCGAGATCGCGCGAGCAGTATTCGTCGAGGTACGGCTTTTCGATCAGGTGACCGTCGTTGCCGCGCAGGATGCCCGGCGCACCGAACTGACCGAACAGCTTGTAGCGGATCTGGTTGTTGATCCGGATGATGCCGTTGCGGATCGGAACCGCCTGCGTCGCCTCGTAGGCCATCGCACGCTGGTTGTCGCCATTCAGGAAAGCCCGCCACGACCACTCGAACGGATTCGGCGGCTCGACAACGCCGCGCAGGCCGCGTCCGATGCGAAGTTCGAGCTTGGGCGCGAAGTTGCGTGCGAGCAGGTTCCACGCCGTGCCAACGGGGATGGCAAGCAGGACAACCATCGCAAGCGCGAAGAGTTGTTTCCGGGTCAGCGATGGCAGGCGAAACAGCGTCATCGTCAGAACCGGAAATAGATGAAGGGCGTGAAGGGAACGGCGAAGGCGCGGGCAAGCGCAATCACGTAGAGCGTCACGAGCCCGCCCGCCGCCAGCCGCTGCAGATGAAGGCTCCGCTCATAGGCACGCACCAGCGGCGCATATAGCGGCGTTGCTGGCAGCAGCGAGAGCAGGGTGCCGACCAGAATGGCCAGCGGAAGCTCCGGCGGAATCTCGAAGTAGGGGTTCGCGCGGGTGAAATCGAACAGCGCGGCGAAATAGCCGCCGATGTGTTCAATCGACGTCGCGCGGAAGATCACCCAGCCCATCATGACGATGAAGAGCGTGGCGAGCGTGGAGACGAAGGCGCCGGACCGTTCCAGCCAGCGGATCAGAAACAAACGATCGAGGGTGAGGAACAGGCCGTTAAAGGCACCCCACAGCACGAAGTTCCAGCTCGCGCCGTGCCAGATGCCCGAGAGCAGAAAGCAGATCCAGAGATTGAGGAAGGTCTGCGCGGCCGAACCGCGGTTGCCGCCGAGCGGCTTGTAAAGATAGTCGCGAATCCAGGTCGTTAGCGAAATGTGCCAGCGCCGCCAGAAATCCGTCAGCGAACGCGCCGTGTAAGGCATGTTGAAGTTTTCGCGCAGCCGGAAGCCGAGCATGCGCGCGAGTCCGATCGCCATGTCGGAATAGGCCGAGAAGTCGAAATAGATCTGCAGCGTGAAGCAGATTATTCCGAGCCACGCCTGTCCGTTGCCGAGCGAAGCGGCGCTCGCGCCGAAGGCCTGATCGGCAAAAGCGCCGCAGGTATCGGCGATCAGAAGCTTTTTCGCGATGCCACGCGAGAAGCGGAGAAACCCTTCCCAGGCATCGTTCCACGTTACAGCCGCAGGCTTGGCGATCTGGTCCTGCATCTCATGATACTTGAGGATCGGACCTGCCAGCAGCTTCGGAAACATGAAGACGAAGAGCGTGTAATCGGAGAACCTCGCCGCCGGCTTCGAGGTGCCGCGGTAGGTGTCGACGAGGTAGCTGATCTTTTCGAAGACGACGAAAGAGACGCCGATCGGAAGCGCGATCTTCAGGAGCGGCAACTGCGAACCCGCAAACGGCGCAAGCAGGGTATTGAAGTTGGCAATCAGAAAATCTGTGTACTTGTAGAAGACGAGGATGCCGAGATTGGCGGCAATGCCGAGCGAAAGCCAGAATTTGCGCGAGGCGTCGCGCGATCCGGGCGCGATCCGCTTCGAAAGCACGTAGTCGAGGAGGGACGACGCGAGCACGACCGGGACGAATAGCGGCTCGCCCCACGTATAGAAAGCGACGCTGCCGAGGATGAGCGCCCACTTCTTCGCGGCCGCGCGGTCGTTGAACCAGAGGTAGAGGGCGTAGAATGCGGGGAACGCGATCACCGCAAAAAACGGTTCGTAGAACAACATGGAACTGGCCGCGCGCCCCCGGGATTACTAGCGGGATTCTTGGCGGGATGCTTAGCCGAACGAGCCTTCTGCGTCCACGCTAAGTGTCAGGCCAATTTGGGCAATCCACGCTTCGGGCCGAACAGCATCGCGACAAGTTGAAACAGCCCCGAAAGTACGGCGATGGTGCCGGCGGCGCCGAGCGAAATCTCGTAGCCGAACGCGAGCGGCAACAGCACCGCAAGGACGTATCCAAGCACGCCGCTCAAGAGGGCAAAGAGCAGTGAGAGCCAGACCTGCGTCTTCAGGTCGTCGGTGAGCATGCGCGCGGTAGCCGGCGGGCACACCATCATGGCGACGAGCAGGATGACGCCTACGGCAGAGAGGGAAACGACCGCAGCAAGTGCCGCAAGCGACACCACAACGCCGCCGATGAGCTGCGGACGAATGCCGATGGTGCGCGCAAAATCGGGATCGAAGCTGACGACGCGAAGCTCCTTGAACAGCATGACGACAACCAGCGCGACAATGACAAGCCCGAATGCAAGACGGCCGATCTGCGGCGGCAGGCTCGCGAGCGCTGTCATGTCGAACAGGCTTCCGATGCCGGCTGCGGCAGGCCAGATCGCCGTTTCGATATTGCCGAACAGGATGTGGTGGACATCGAAGGTCGTGCGCGCGACTCCGGTCTGTTCGAGCAGCAGCACGCCGAGCGCGAACATTGCCGTGAAGACCGATCCCAGCGCAGCTGACGCCTCGATGCGCGCGACGCGCCGGAAAAATTCGACCAGCATGGCGGAGAAAAGCGCTGCTGCGAATGCGCCGGCAAGCATGACCCAGGTTGCGGTCGTCCCGGCGAGTACGAAGGCAATCACGATGCCGGGGAGCACGACATGCCCCATCGCGTCACCAAGCATGCTCTGGCGCGTGAGCACCAGGAAATTTCCGATCAGTGCGCAGACGAGTGCGGCAAGCGTGCCGACGAGCATCGCGGGCAGATCGATCTGAAGGAAGGAGATCATGCCGCGCGCCCCTGTTGCCGTGCGCCGATGGTACGGACGAGCAGGCCGCGTGCGGTCCCGAAGCACAAGCTTACGAGGAGCAGGGCAAAGGCGACGAGCACGATCACGGCACCGGTCGGTGTGTCGGGGCTGATGGCGGAGATGGCTGCGCCGAAATAGGCGGAGCAAGCACCGAACGCGCCCGATATGATCGTCATGGGTCCGGTACGGTCGCTCCAGAAGCGTGCCGCTGCCGGCGGCGTGATCAGGAGTGCCACGATCAACACGAGGCCGACGATCCTGAGCCCGATGACGACGACCACGAGGACGAGAGCCAGGATCGCGAGATCGAGCAGCCGCACCGGGAAGCCGTGCGCGCGTGCATAGTCCGCATCGAAGGAAATGAGCGTCAACTCCTTGAACAGGAGTGCGACGATCATGGCGACGGCAACGGCAAAGACGCCGAGCGTGATCGCTTCCTCGCGCAGCATTCCGGCGGTGGCGCCGAGCAGATAGATGTCGAGACCGGCTTGTCCGCCCGTCTTCAGCGTCTGGATAACGGTGAGCAGCACAATGCCGAGCGCAAAGAATGTCGCAAGCACCGACGCGATTGCGGTGTCTTCCGTGAGCCTCGTGCGGTTCGCGATCCACTGGATCGAAAGCGCTGCGAGCACGGCGGTGAGCGCTGCGCCGGTAAGCAGGAAGGAGAGATTTTTTCCGGAGAAACCGAGTGCCACCGCTGCGATGAACCCGAGCGCGACGCCGGGCAGGGTCGCATGCGCGACCGCATCGGCAACCAGCGCACGCCGCCGGAGCATGGCGAATACGCCGACGATGCCGGTCGCAGCACCCAGCGCGGCGGCACCGAGCATCACGACAATCGTGTTGTAGCCCGCTTGCAGCAAGAGAACCTGAAGCAGGGGATGGAGTTCAGCCATGGCCCGAATGCAGCGCGAGCGGAACGCCGTAGGTGCGGGCGATGTTTTCCGGTGTGAAGGCCGTTTCGACCGGACCGCTCGCGATCAACTCCCGGTTCAGAAGGACGACGTGATCGAAGATTTCCTTCACGCTGGACAGGTCGTGATGCACGCAGACGACCAGCGAGCCGGCTTCGCGCAATTCGCGGAAGACGCCCGTCATCACGCCTTCGGTGATGGCATCGACACCGGCGAAGGGCTCGTCGAGGAGAAACAGTTTCGCCTGCTGCGCGAGCGCGCGGGCAAGAAACACGCGCTGCTGCTGCCCGCCGGAGAGAGCGCCGATCTGGCGGCCGGCAAAATCGCCGAGCCGCACCATGTCGAGATACTTTCGCGCGGCGGCGTGATCCGAAGATCGCACCGGCCGCAGCCAGCCGATCTTGCGGTAAAGACCCATCGCGACGACGTCGCCGGCGGTCGCGGGAAAATCCCAGTCGACGCTCGCGCGTTGCGGCACGTAGGCGATTGCGTCGCGTTGTTCGGAAACCGGCTTGCCGAAAATTTCAGCCTCGCCCGATGCTTTTGGTACGAGGCCAAGCACGGCCTTGAGGAGGGACGACTTGCCGGCACCATTCGGGCCGACGATGGCCACGAGGCCGCGCTCGGGAGCATCCCAGGAAAAGTTCTCCAGTGCCGCACGGCCGCCGTAACGAACGGTGAGGTTTCGTACCGAGAGCGGAGGAATCGTCATCGTGTGAGACGATATACGTGCGGATGGTGCAGGGGCCAGCACTTCAGGTCCCGGCTTTCAGTTTTCCGTTCAGCCCTCGCAACGGCGTATCGCCGCCAAGCGCGCGAGAGATCGTAGTGACGTTGTGATCGAGCATGCCGATCAGCGTGCCTTCGTAAGTCCCGGGTGCACCGAGCGCATCGGAATAGAGTTCGCCGCCGACAACGACCTGATGGCCGCGCGCCCGCGCCCCTTCCACGAGCGCACGCACGTTGCGTTCCGGAACGGAGCTTTCGACGAACACCGCGCGAACCTTCCGCGAGACGAGCAGGGAGACCAGCGCTTCGATGCGTTTCAGGCCGGCTTCGCTTTCGGTGGAAAGCCCTTGAATGCCTTCGACTTCGAAACCGTACGCGCGCCCGAAATAGCTGAAGGCGTCATGGGCGGTGACGAGAACGCGCGCTTCTTTCGGCACTGTGTTCAAAATCTTCCGGCTGTATTCCGCAAGGCGCGTAAGCTCGGCGAGATAGGCGGATGCGCCGGCTTCATAGGTTGCGCGGCCTGCGGGGTCGCGTTCGATCAAGGTATCGCGCACCGCCGCGACGACGAGCGACCACAGTGCAGGGTCCATCCATACGTGCGGATCCTTGCGGTCCTTGTAGTCTTCGTCGGCGAGCAGTTGCGCAGCCGGAATCTTCTCCGCTGCGAAAAGCACGGGCTTCGAGCGGGCGAGCGCTTTCAGCGTGTCGTCGAGCTGGGCTTCGAGATGCAGGCCGTTCGCGATGACGAGATCGGCGGAGGAGAGACGCGCGATGTCGGCGCGGGTGGGACGGTAGGTGTGCGGATCGACGCCTTCGCCGAGTAGGCTAGTCACCTCCACGCGGCTCCCACCCACAGCGCGAACGGTGTCCGCAAGCATGGAGACGGTCGCGACGACGCGAAGCGGCTTCTGCTGCGCCGGAGCGGCTCCAGGAAAGCCGCCGAGGAACGTGAGCGCTGCAAGCGCCAGAACCGAGAGATATCGAACCACAGCGTGACCCTGATGCTATTGCGAATTATTCGCAATAAGATGCGCTGAGGCGAGCAGCGTGTCAAGTTTTTTGCGAATGGTTCGCAATAGGGGTTTGCCGATCTCTAAACGATAAGGGCCGGCACGCTTTCGAGCGGCCGGCCCCGTTGTCGTCTTCGTACCGGCGTTATGAGCCGTAGTGGATCGTGCAGCCGTAGGCGCGCGTCGACGGGTTCGGCACCGGCTGGTTCGCGACGACCGCCTGCAGGGTTTCGCGAACATAGTTCACGGCTTTCGGCAGGGAGTCGGGGCGCGCGGAAGGAATGCTGTCGATGCCTCCCTTGTAGACGAGCGTGCCCTTGGCATCGATGACGTACATGTGCGGCGTCGTCTGCGCGCCATAGAGCATGCCGACCTTGCCTTGCGGATCAAGCAGGACATTCGCGGGCGAGGCCTTGCGATCGGCATTCAGTTTGATCGCCGCCGGGCCGTCGACATAGCCCTGCTTGCCGGGCGGCGATGAAATCACTTGCAGCCAGACGATGCCCTTATCGGCGGCTTCCTTCTGCAGCGTTTGCATGTTGTTCGCGCCGTAGTGCATCCGCACATAGGGGCAATCATGGTTCGTCCATTCGAGCACGACGATCTTGCCGCGGAGCGACTTGAGATCGACGGATTTTCCGTCCGCGGTGCGGGCGGTGAAGTCCGGTGCTGCCTTGCCGACTTCGGGTGAGGCTGCAGCGGGGAACGTAAGCACTGCGGCAAGTGCCGCAGATGCAACCAGCTTCTTCAGCATTGTTTTCTCCCTTCTTCAGTTTTCGACGCGGGCAGTCTTCGACTGCCCGATTTCACGCAAGACGATTTCGGGTGTGAGGATTTGCGGCAGCACGACGGGCTCGGCCTTCGCGCTTGCCGGATAGAATACGTAGAGCGGCACGCCGTTGCGGCCGAAGCTTGCGAGCATCTGCGTGATGGCCGGATCGCGATGCGTCCAGTCGCCTTTCAGGTAGGCGATGTTCGCCGCTTCGAAGGCCGAGATCACGTTCGCGCGTTCAAGCGCGACCCGTTCGTTGACGAGACACGTGATGCACCATGCCGCGGTCAGGTTGACGAAGACCGGGCGGTTCTGGCCGCGCAGTTCCTCAAGCCGTGCCGGCGTGTAGGCCTCGTAACGTGCATTCGCGTTCACGGCCTGGGCGGGCGCGGACGCCCCGCTCACGAAATAGACGCCGAGTACGATCGCTGCCGCGATGGACATTGCCGAGAGCGTGTAGTTCGCGGCTCGCCAGGGCTTGCCCGAGGAAGCGAAAACCCACGCGCCGAATGCGATGAGCAACATGCCGCCGAGCGCGGCAGCGACCGCATTCGCGCCGGCCTGTTGCGCGAGCACCCATACGAGCCAGACCGCGGTTGCGTACATCGGGAAGGCGAGCGCCTGCTTCAGACGCTCCATCCACGCGCCGGGCTTGGGAAGAAAGCGCAGGAGCGCGGGCCAGTAGCACAGCACGAGATAGGGAAGCGCGAGGCCGAGGCCTAGCGCGAGGAAAATGGCGAACAGCCCGTAAGCCGGTTGGCTCACGGCGAAGCCGAGTGCAGCACCCATGAACGGTGCCGTGCAGGGCGTTGCGACGACGGCCGCAAGGCCGCCTGCCAGAAAGCTCATGCCGTAGCCATCATTGCCACCGTATGCGCCGAGCCGCGAAAGCGAGGAGCCGAATGCGACCAGACCCGACTGGCTCAGGCCGACGGTGAACATCAGGTACGCGAGAAAGAGCACGAACAGCGGGGACTGGAACTGGAAACCCCAGCCGAGTTCCGCGCCACCGGCTTTAAACGCAAGCACGATCGCCGCGAAGACCGCAAAGCACGCGAGTACGCCTGCGGCGTAAGCGAGACCATGCATATGCCGCTGGCGGTATCCCATGCGCGCATGATTCAGGAGCGAAAGCACCTTGATCGAGAGCACCGGAAATACGCAGGGCATCAAGTTCAGAATGACGCCGCCGAGAAGCGCAAAGACGAGCGCAGTCAGAAAACCGATTTCCGGCGTTGCGACGCGGGCCGCCGGAGCATTCAGTGCGCCTGAAATTGGCGCGGAGACGGCATAGGCGGTCTGCTTGCCGCCTTTCGACTCGTCGAGCACGAGAACACCGCGCAAGGTCTGCGGCAGCTTTTGCTCGTAGGGTACGAGCGTCAGCGAAAGCTCGCCTTCCTTGATACGAAACGGCTGGTCTGCTGCGTGGGTGACGACGCCCCAATCCGATGCGAAGAAATGCGCGCTCTTGAACTTTGTCGGCGCGATGTCGGCGGAGGCGGCAATAAGTTCGATCTTTCCGTCCTTCACATTCGCCGTGAACGGCCAGGCATTTTCAGCGGGGAGCTTCGCGCGGGCGGATTCGATCTCGCGGAGACTGATGCCGGTCGCAAAGCCTTTCGCAACGACCGGCAACGAAAGCTCAAGCGTCACCTGTTCGGGAATGCAGATTTCTTCGCAGACCAACCAATCGACGACAGCCTTGATGGGAAAGGTGTCGCCGGCACGAAGCGTGTCGGGCAGGGTGATGCGGGTGAGCAGCGTGACTTCGTCTTCGTAGCCGTAGTTTGCAACCGGACCGACCATGAAGCGCTTCGGTGCGGGCCAGAGAATGTCTCCTGCCTTCGCTCCCTGCGGCAGCGTCCAGGCAATCGTCGTCGACATGCCGGCGTCGCCGAAGTTCTCCCAATAAGTGTGCCAGCGCGGTTTGATCACTTTGTGAATGCCGACCGTGATCGTGCTGCCGGCTTCGACCGAGCGCGCTTCGGTGACGAGACGCGCGGTGACGTGATCGGTCTTCGCAATTTCTGCGGCGTGTAGCGCCGTCCGCGGCGCGATCAGCGCGGACAGGGCCAAAAGAACTACGGAAAGGTGGCGGTAGAACTTCATCCGCGTATCGGAGCCTGATTTTTGTCGAAGGAGACTACGTCACTAGCGTCTCAATTTGGCGAAAGAACAGCCCGTGCGACTCTGCATCCGCGCAAGTGGGCAATGGCCCCAATGGGGTGCGGCGGCATAAGGGGTTCTGGAGTGGGCGTGGGCGCCCGCCTGCTGCCGTCGCTATAAGCATATGGTTTTATTGCAGAAAGATAGTGGGCATATTGCCCACTATAAGTGCCCACGATCTTGTTGGGATGATTTGAGGTTGACCGGCATAGCTTCCGGGCGTCTCTTTCCTCCCGCGAAGAGGCGGCAAACAGCCTCGCGCAGGTTGGAATCGCACAAGGCGGAACGGGTTATGCAGGCCGAAGAAATACTCCAGGAAATCTCCGACTACTGCCGGCGTGCGGGGCTCGCGGAGTCCACGTTCGGCCGCCGCGCGGTGAATGACGGCAAGCTGGTGAGCCGTCTGCGCGATGGTGGACGCATCACCACGGTGACGCTCGACCGCATCCGTTCGTTCATGCACGACGGCGTTCCTTCTTCGCGCGGTGCGGTCATCGAGCGGCCGATGCCTCCACGGCCGATTTCCTCGATGCCGCCCGCGCCTCCAGCGGGCGACGACGGCGAAGATCCGCAGCGTAACTTCCGCTTCTTCGACAACCGCCAGAAATATCTCCTGTTCGTGAACACCTGTGGCGAGAAGTCGGTGATCGCGAACCGCGTCGGCATGGAACTCGGCAATATCCATCCGCGGCCGCCGGCGTTACGTGTTTTCGATGCTGGCGTCGGCGATGCGACCGTGCTCTCGCGCGTGATGCGGGCGATGCACGAGCGCTTTTCGACGCTCCCGTTCTATATCGTCGGCAAGGAAATCAGCCTTGAAGACGTGCGGCTCGCGCTCGACAAGATGGCGGACCGCTTCTTCGAGCATCCGTCGACGGTGCTCGTGCTGACCAACATGTATTATTCGGAAGCGCCGTGGTTGACCACGCACTCGCGCGAAGCGGCTTCGAGCATGGTCTGGCACGAACTCGCGCTGACCGGAAACTCGGCGTTCTCGTTCGAGTCGCAGATTTCGGCGCTGCAGCCGTTTCTGGCCGAGAATTGGAAAGCGCGTGTTTCGCCGAAGAGCGGCAATCCGGTTTACGAGCGCCCCGTTGTACTCGTGATCTACCGGCAGGATCATAAGTTTCTGCTCGACAACATCATCCCGAAACGTGGCGCGACGGACGCGAACTACGATCTCGTCATGGCTTCGCAGCCTTACCGGCTTCGCTCGTCGGTAGAATTCAAGGCGAAGAAAGTGATTGCGCCGCTCGCGCGTGCGCTCGGTCCCGGCGGACGGATGATCGGCATTCATTCGCGCGGTGATGATCCGGGACAGGAGATCATTCAGAAAGTGTGGCCGGGGGACAATCCGTTCACGCAGGATCGTCACGCGATCCTGAAAGCGGTGAAGAACGAGCTCGGCACGGCGGGACGCGATCTGAATTTCAACGCCTATGCCGACAATCGTTCGATCTTCCGCTACGACATGCACACGCTGCCGTCCGAGATTTCGGCGGAAAGCGGTTCGTCGATCGGCACTTCCACGCTGTTCGCGGCATGGAATGCGGCGATCTACGTCGCGCAGGTCGAGGACGACCGGCTTTCCAAGGTCGTGACCGACGACCGCTACCTGCAGGCGACGCGCGAGGTGCTGCAACAGCATGGCGGCCTTTGGTTCAACGACGAGTCCTATGTCATTTCAAGAAGGCGGGACTAAACCATGCTCAATCCGCACAGGCTGGAAAGTGTTGCCGATGCTCCGGACTTCAACGCCGTGCTGGGGGATATATCGCTCGAAGCGGTGATGCCCACGGAAGCGGAACTGCACGATGCCGCGTCTGCATTACCGACCGGAACGCCGATCTATCTCACGGATCTGCCGAACCGCAGCGACGAGAAACTTCTGCAGGTCGCACGCGGCGCTTTCATGCGCGGGTTGCGGCCGGTGCCGCACGTTGCCGCCCGCAATGTGGTTTCAGAGCAGCAACTCGGCGCGCTGCTTGCGCGGCTTGTGTCCTCTGCGGGTGTCAGCCGGATCATGCTGATCGGCGGCGATCGCGCGCAAAGCGCGGGCCCCTTCGAACACGCGCTGCACGTGCTCGAAAGCGGTGTGATCGAGGCGAGCGGCATCCGCGAGGTCAGCCTTGCCGCTTATCCCGAGGGGCATCCGAGCATTTCCGAGGACGTTCTTCGGGTCGCCCTGCGCGACAAGCTCGAAGCGGCGGAGCGGGCGGGATTGACCGCCGATATCGTGACCCAGTTCGTCTTCGATGCCTGGCCGGTCGCGACGTGGCTCCGTGCCTTGCGTGCGATCGGCGTTCGCAACAGGGTCCGCATCGGCATGGCTGGGCCGGCCAGCATTCCGGCGCTTCTGAAGTTCGCGCAGCGTTGCGGCGTGCGTGCTTCCGCAAACGGTTTTGCGCGGCATGCGACGTCGATCGGAAAGCTATTGACCCGCGCGACTCCGGCGGAAGTCGTCAACGATCTGGCGGAAGCCGCGGCGGCGGAAGATCTCGGGCCGATCGCTTCGCATTTTTATTCGTTCGGCGGCCTCGCGGAGGCATCGAAGTGGCTGCGCGACGCGAAGAACGGCGAGATTTGCTGAATCAGCCGTTTCTTCGAGCCGGGCGATCCAATCAACTGCCGGGTCTGGGATTCAACCACACATCCACTTCGGAAGTGGCGAGGCGACCCTTCATCCGCACTTCCAGCACCAGCGAGCCTCCGAACAACGACGGGCTCACCCGGGGCGCGCCATCGAGTTGCGGACGAAATCGAGCAAGCGCCTTGCTTTCCAGCGCGCTGATCTGAGTCTGCCGGATCGCGGCATTCAATTTTTCGACGGCGCCTGCGAGCAGCTGGCGGAGCCTGTTCTTCCCGAGGCGCTCAACAATTTCGGTTGCGTTGTCGAGCAGCCAAGTTGAAGCGTGCGCTTCGACGTCGCCTGCAGCACGCAGCGCGAGATACTGGCCTTGCATGCTCAACTGCACGGGCACCGAGACCGTTATGTTGAACTCCCGCACCGTTCCGGTGAACGGAGTGCGATAACAGCCGATGAGGTCTGCTGAAAGTTTCAGGGCCGTGGGCTCGGACTGACCGATGCGCGGATTGTCCATTCGGTAGCCTACACGGGCGCCCGAGTTGCAATCCGGAAAACCGACCTGCACCATAAAGGATCGCAAGAGAGCGTCGATCTGTCCGATCGTAACCGTCGTCGTTGCGTTCAGCTCGAGAAAGCCCTCGTTGCGAACAATATTTGCTTTGATCTCGGCGTTGATATTGACGGGCGCATTTCGGATGGTGAAGGGCTGCGCCGTCACCGGTTGGTTACAAAGCAACACAAAACAGACCGCAGCAATCACACTGCCGTATTTCATTTTCGTCCCCCAAATACACTGCTCTGCAAAGCGCGAAGCTCAGCATGGCTGAGGGGAGTTAGAAACTTGGATCTGGAGGGAGCGGTAACTTATTACAGCGCTATAAACAGAATGATTTTTTGCGCTATCCGTCGAAGCGTTTCCAGCCGTCCTGCATCAGCCGCTCCTGCGGCAGGAAGCGCTTCTTGTAGTCCATCTTCTTTGCGCCATCGACCCAATAGCCGAGGTAGACGTAGGGCAGGCCCATGCGCCGCGCGCGTTCGATGTGATCGAGGATCAGAAACGTACCGAGCGACCGCTCGCGCGCAATCTCCGGATCGTAGAACGAATAGACCATCGAAAGCCCGTCGGAGAGCACGTCCGTTAGCGCGACGGCGAGCAGGGGGCCTTCGCCCCGGCCCGTGATGTAGGTGTCGGGGCCGCGCGGGCGGTACTCGATCAGGCGCGACCGGACGTGGCTGTCTTCGACCATCATGGAATAGTCGAGCACGGTCATGTCGACCATGCCGCCATCGGCATGACGGGAGTCGAGGTAGTGGCGGAAGAGCGAGTACTGCTCGGCGGTCGGAATCGGCTGTCGCGCGCTGCCAATGATGTCGGTGTTCGTTTTCTGCACGCGCTTGAATGTTTTCGACGGCACGAAGTCGCTGACGACGACCCGCACGGAAATGCAGGCGCGGCAGGCCTCGCAGGCCGGGCGGTATGCGATCGACTGGGAGCGGCGGAATCCGCCGTGGGTCAGAATGTCGTTGATCTCGGGAGCGCGGTCCCCGACGAGATGGGTGAATACCTTGCGCTCTTTCTTGCCCGGCAAATACGGGCAGGCGGACGGGCTCGTCAGGAAGAACTGAGGAGTATCGCGCGAATGCTTGGTCACAGGCCTGGAATCGCCCCTGACATGGTGGATGTCTGAATCATCGTCCTTTCATTCTGCTCCGTCAAAGGGCGATTTCGTGACACTTTGTTTCAGAAGCTGTCCGGCCGCAGACCTACCGGCGCAGCGAAGCGGCGCGTGCCTCATCGTTAATCACGACGGTGCCCGTCAGATAATCGTGCAGCGTGCGCCGCCGCGCGTTGAAGAGCGACACCAGAAGCACCAGTGGCGTCAGCGCCGTCGTCAGCACCCAGAAGAAAACCGCGTGAACGGCCCCGAGCAGGAAGTACATCGGCGAGCCGTACCAGGTCCGCATCTGCAGGCCCATGATCCGCATGCCATAGGTCGCGGAGTGCGGGGAGCCGAGCGTGAGACCCACGTACAGCACCGCCCAGATTGCCGCGACCGGGCCCAGAAGGGCGAATACGACCACGCCAAGGCCCAGCGTCACGACCGTGAACATGAGCATGAAAAGCGTGAGCACTGCGATCGGGATGAGCACGATGACGGCATCGAACAGGAACGCGAAAATGCGCCGCGCGAGCACGCCTTCGAACAATTCCGGCTGGCTCGCGGGGTCGTAGGCGTGGGGGCGGGGCTCGTTCGAGGTTCCGATCTGGGCGGCCATTCTCTTCTCCTTCTCGCGCGTGAACGTGGGTCCTCGTCAGGGGCCATGCAAGTCTGGGGGCAGTTTATATTCCCATCTTGATCGGAAGGCGCCGATGTTGGCACTCCTGCGGTTTCGCCTCCCACATGCTAGAATAGCCCGAAAAGCAATCGCGGGCGGAACGGCAGGATGACGGCGGCGAAGTCGGCGAAGGGGCTCGCGAAGCTGATCGGGCCGCTCAGCATCCTCAACATCGCGCTGTTCGGTTACGTGCTGTTTCAGCCGCTGGTCACGACGCGGATCTCGTTCTTCCTCCGCAACGACATCAGCCTGTGGCAGGCCGCGATCGATCTCTACCGCATCGACACGTTTCTGTTCGTGGTGATCGTGCTCATGGGCATCGTCGCTCCGGCGATCAAGATGGTGGCCATGACGCTCGCCTGGTACGCCGCCGACGTGAAGCGGGCACCGCGTTTCATGAAGTGGCTGGTCCTGCTGGGCAGGCTTTCCATGCTGGACGTCATGCTGCTCGCCATTCTGATCGTTGCGATCAAAGGCATCGGTATCGGCACGGTGCTGATCCGGCCCGGGTTCTATCTCTATGTCGTGCTCGTCACCGGCTTCCTTTTGCTCTCCTTGGTGATGGAGCGCATGATGGAGAAAATGGCGAGGCATGCGCGCGGCGGAGCGTAACGATCCAAATTGCCGCAATCCCGACTTGTACGGATGGCGGATGCCGCGCCTTTCCCTACATCCGCGTCCCCAATCAGGAGACCGGTAAACCGATGACCAAACGCAAGCGTGACATCGAGAAAGACTATCCCCTTGACGCCTTCGCCGATAAGTTGCGGCGGCTTGCCGACGCGATCGAGAACGGCGAGCGCTTCGAGATTCAGGTTGCCGGCGAGCGCATCTACGTTCCGGCACGTGCTGCTTTCAGCATCGAACACGAACGCGGCGACGGCGAAGAAGAGATCGAATTCCAGATCAAGTGGAAGCTCGCGGACTAGGCGGGTGGGCCGAAGACGCCCCGCATGGAACAATTCCAGCTTGAACGCGTTGTAGCTGGCGTCGAGGCAACCAAGAGTGAAGGAGAGACACCATGAAGAAACTTGTCATGGCTGCCGCAATTTCCCTCGCGGCCATTGCGACTACGGTACCGGCCAGTGCTGAACCGGGCGGCGCCTTTACCGGCGCGGTCACGGGCGGCGTAATCGGCGGTGTTGTCGGTGGTCCCGTCGGCATCGCGGTGGGCGCGGTTTCGGGCGCGATCGTGGGCGACCGCGTGACGGGTCCGAACTGTTACGTCGACAATTACGGCCGCACGCTGTGCCGCTAACGAAAAAGCCCCGCTCCGGCGGGGCTTTTTTTATCCTGTCGACATTGGTCCGCAAGCACTTTTCGCTTTGGCGCGAATCTCCTAGCAATTCGTGGGTAAGGAATTGCGTTCAAGGCAAAAGGTATGTCCAAGCAGAAGCGCGTAACGGAAGTGGGCCGCTACTGGCTCCAGATCGACCGGCAGACTAAATCTTCGTATGACGATCTCGAGGCGGCGCAGGCCGCTGGCGAGCAGATGAAGAAGAAGTTTCCGCAGATTCACGTCGCTCTTTACGACAAGCAGTCCGGCCTGCACTCGGTGCTGCGTCACGTCGAGTGAACGCACCCGTGGCCGCTCGGTTTTGCCTTCCCCTCTAAAGATGGCATGATAGCCACCGAGACGGCGGGGCGTTGCGTATGTTCGTTTTTCGGGAAAGAAGTCCGGCATTTGCCGGCCGCGTGTTGCTGGCGGCCGCGGCGATCGCAGGCATGACCGGTTTCGCCGTCGCGCAGGCGAGCGGCCCGGATTACTTCAAGATCATCGATCTGAAGACCGACGACAAGGTCAACGTTCGCAGCGAGCCGAACGCGAATGCGAAGATCGTCGGGAAAATTCCGAAGAACACCGATGGCGTGAAGAACCTCGGCTGCAAGGGCGGCCTTACGAAGAAGCAGTGGGAAAAAGCGAACGAGGCGCGCAAGAAGGCCGATGCGCGCACCGGCTGGTGTGAAGTCGAGTTCAAGGACGTCAAAGGCTGGGTTTCGCGCCGGCTGCTTGCCGAAGGGGCGGGACCGAAAGACGGGCCTCTCGAACAGCAGGCGACGGAAGAGCCGAAGCAGGAACAGGCAGAACCGAAGCAGGAGGCGGCGGAAAAGAAGCCCGAAACGCCGCCCGCGCCACCCGTAAAAATCGCGCCGAGCTTCGACTGCGAGAAGGCGGAGAAGAACGCGGAAAAACTGGTCTGCAACGACAACGGGCTTGCCGCGCTGGATCAGGAGATCGCGCGGCTCTACGCACTCGCAAGCGATGAAATGAACGCGACGCCCGGCTTCGAGGAATTGCTGGAGGGGCAGCGCAAGTGGCTCGCCCAACGCAACACATGCTTCGATCAGGAATGTCTTGCGGAAATCTATGTGCGCCGCGTGCACCAGTTGCGCAAAGGTTTCGATGCCGCGCGCAAGCCCGGCAACCGGATCCGGAGTGCCGGGCCTTACACGTTGCGGTGTGACGGGCTCGACGCACTCGTCGGCGTGACCGTCGTCACCACCGAGCCGGCCTACGCCTACATCGAGTGGAAAGACTCGTATGCCGTCATGAAGAAAATCCCGGCGGCTTCCGGCGTGCACTACGACGGGAACTTCGCGAGCCTCCGCGCCAAGGGCACGAAGGCGAGCCTCAAGCTTCCCGGCGGCGAAGACAATCTCACCTGCAAGCTCGAGACGGGCGGCTAGCGCCGGAAGCAAGGTTCATGGCGCGGATCGAATACGCCGACACCGGCGCGGAAAGCGTGAAGCCGCTCAGCGACCGCATCGTCGCCGAACGCGGGCAGATGCTGCACATCTACCGCATGCTCCTGCACAGCCCGAACGTGGCGGAGGGCTGGCTCGCGCTGATGACCGCGATCCGCCAGCGCTGCGTGCTGCCCGGAAGCCTGCGCGAACTCGTCATCATGCGGATCGCGCAACTGAACGGTGCCGCCTACGAAGCCGAGCAGCATCGCGCCTACGCGCTCAAGGAAGGCGTTTCCGAAGCGCAGCTCGAAGCGCTCGAAGACTGGGAAAACGCGAAGCTCTTTTCCGGCGTCGAGCGCGCGGTGCTCGACTACACCGACACCATGACGCTCGACGTGAAGGTGCCGGTCAAAATCTTCGAGGCCGTGCAGCGGCACTTCGACGAGCAGGGCTTGATCGAACTGACCGCGACGATTGCGAGCTACAACATGGTCTCGCGCTTTCTGGTGGCGCTCCAGATCGAAGGCAGCGACAAGGTCTAGCGCAGCGCGTCGTGCACGGCGCCGGTCACCGCGCCATAGATCAGGAGCATGCCCAGCATCAGGAGCGCGGGCCATATGCCGAGCGAAGCGTTCGCAGCGAAGACGCCGAGCCCGATCAGCGGCAGAAACACGAGGCTCATGAGCAGCCAGCCGAGGAAGCCGAAGTAGAAGCCCTTCATGCTGCCGTTTGCGCCGGGCAGCCGCGGATAGAGCGCCTTGAACAACGGACCGAGCACGAGCGAGCCGTTCACGAAGGAAAGCAGCCAGGGCACGACGGGATGTACGTCCGTTCCGGTCAGCAGCGCGAGCGTCTTCTGCAATTCGGCGTAGGGCACGAATCCGGGCAGGAGACCGAGCTTCGCTTTCATGAAGAACAGCGCATTGGGTGCGACCGAACCGGCGAGGCCTGCGACCACCGATTTCCAGAACCAATGCAGCTTCATGCCGCGATCTAGCAGGCAGTGCGGGCCGGCTGTCAAACAGCTGCACGCGGCCTGCATGCGGGCAGGCTGCTCGCGCCGCTGGTCGTGCGTGCGCGTTAGAGCGTCGTGAGCAGGACCTGTCTCGCGGGCGAGCCGGCGATGACGATCAAAAGCGGCGTGAGGAAAACCGCCGCGACGACGCCAAGTCCGATGAAGCCAAGGGTGAGGGTCGAGAGCGGTTTGCGTTGGATCGTGTCCATCGTTCTTCTTCTTGGTTAGTAACTCATCAACAGGCGTGAGCGCCCCGAGTTTCGAAACACCTAGAGCAAGTATGGGTGCTTACGCCAGCGCGAATTCTGTTTTGCGTAAGCAAACGGTTACGAGCGCGCTTGGGGCTTGCGGCGTTCTGTGAGCGCGAATGGCGAAACGTCACGCGCGGTCGCGCACAAAGAGATCAAGCCACCTTGTTCGCGTTTGCGGCTTGTTTCTGCTTATCGAACTCAGCACGCCTTCTCGCGAGTTCTTCCGGCGGCATGCGGGTAATATTATTGTAATCGAGCTTCCACGACGCATCTTCGCTCCAGATCAGCGGTGACTGCACGGTGGTTTGCGGGCCGGGCGCGCTTTCGAGAAGTTTCAGCGCGAGTTCGAGTGTGAAGGCTTGGGACGCGACTTCGTGCGGCTTGCCGGCGGAATTGCCGAGCGGGAAGTCGTTGAACAGAAAGCGCGGCACGGCGGTGTGTTCGACGATGTCTTTCGCGCATCCCATGATGACGGTCGAAATTCCGTTCGCCTCCAGATGTCTTGCGACCAGCGAGACTGTCTGGTGACAGACGGGGCAATTCGGGACGAGCACGGCAGCATCGACACCGTCGGCTTTGCAACGCGCGAGAATTTCCGGCGCGTCGGTCTCCATCGTCACGCGATGGCTGCGGTTTGTAGGCGCGCCGAAGAAGCGTTCGCCTAGCGATCCAATCCGTCCTTCGCTCGCCGCTTTGCGAAGTGCTCTAAGCGGAAACCAGGTGTTGCTGTCGGTGGCAGACGTGTGCGTGCGGTCGTAGGCGATGTGCGAGATGCGAAGGTCATGGTCCTTCGCGCTGTCGCCGTCATAGACCGAGAAGAACTTGGCGCTGCCGTTATAGGGCGCGCCGGGCCCCTGATCGCCTTTCGATGGATCGAACTTCGCCGCCGTCGTGATGAGCGCCACGCGCGCTTTTGCGAGCGGCTTCTTCAACGGCTGAAACGGCGCGGTGTCATTGTGCGCCCAGCGATAGGGCGTGTCGTACCCGAGCGCGAGGTAATACTCGCGCGTCCGCTGCATGTAGGGGATGGGGAGGTCGGGGGTGGCTTCGAATGGGGCGGTTGAATTTGCCATGACTCGGAAAGCATAAAACAAGTATCGGCTTTACTTGTCCTTTTTTGGTGAGCTCAGGAACATCGGAAAAGACCGTTGACGCTTCAGTTTAAGCACATCGCCAGACCTGATCGTGTTGGCTTTTCGACGCTCGCCCCCACCAGGAGTTACAACTTCGATATCTGGATTTTCAATAATCGCATCGTGAATATCGTCCATGTGTGCCGGTGTGGAATTGTAGATGCTCTCGTAAAAAGCTCCGACATGGATGACATCGCCAGATTCGGATATCAATCGCGGCACATCATCCAGTAGTTGCCGCTTCGCCTCACGACGGCCCGATACGTCGAATAGGTAGAGGCTTCCGCTCTCGTGAGTTGGGTCATAAGAAAGCATATTCAAGCCAGATCGACCGAAGTGCGCCTGCGAACTGCTGTTGTCATGTAGAATGTTATTATAAACCTGTCGCGCTCGATACGAGTTAGCGAAATGTATCAGCCAATATCGCCAACCGTTTGGGTTGTTTATTGAGAAGGGCGAAGTGAAGGGAGCAACAACTTTAAGCGACTCGAACACCATTTGCTCCGCTGCGCCGAGCCACTGAGTGTTGTTCATTACACCATCCAGCGCATCATATTCAGAATCGCGGAGGCCCAAATAACCAAGTTGCTTTTTCAGGAGAGGGAGGTTGTTCTTTTGAAGAAAAGATACGAGCGAGGAAATCATAAATGTATAGAAGATTTCAGCAGACGGAAAACTTCGCATCATATCTATGAGGGACTCGCGCTCAACGTGGCTATGACCGCATTGGTCTAGATTGAAAATTACATTGCGGTATCGATTTTCGAGCAAAACGGCTCTTGTTCGCACATAGGCGGTGCTAAAAGCATCATTCAGATACTCAATATGGATATCGAGTTTTGGCGTCGCCTCTTTAATGGCTGCATGCACTGGCGCAACATTTGAGCGAAGCAGTTCAATGACATCTTTGTCCGCGTCGTTGAGGATCAGAAGGCAACTGATTTCTATTGCGCTTAAGTTCTGCGCGGCTCGGTTTATATTTATTGTTTCAATCGCGTGCTTCAGCTCTTCCAGAAAAATGATGGGTGAGCCGGGACTGCCGCATTCGTATCGACCACCGCCAGCGAACCCATCGACTATCGCGAGACGAAAGCGCTCACGTTGTGGCAATTGGCAGCGTGTAATTAGATATTGGAAAAAGTATTCACGTAACACTTTATGCTTGCGCTTAGAATGCTCAAGCAATGTTGCGCCTTCGGGCCACGCGTAACGCTTTTCTACCATAGTACGGCGCGCGGTAAGTCAGCCGACTATGCCATTGCTGGCATATTATCCCAATGTCGCCCGCGATATTTCCGACCATTCTCTTTCTTAGAGCGGCGCTTGTTGTCTTTCCCCCAAGTGCCCCATTGTTTGAAGAAGAAGGCCGTCTTGCTGCGAACGCATTGCGTGTAAATTTCATCGATCCATTCTTCACGAATGGGTCGTGCTGATCTTCCGCTCTCTCCCCCTACAATTGCCCAATGAATATTCTTGAGATTAATTTTGCCGACTGAGCCGATTAATGGTTCGAATGAAATGAACCGTATTCGCGCTTGAACAGATCTAAGGATGTCGGCTCTATGTGAGGTCTCAGAGTTTTCTATACTAGTGCCTAGCCAGACGTTCGGCAGTATTGCTCCGATGTTAGAGCGGACGAAATGCTCCATCCGTTCAGGCCGCTTTGTCAGTATCTGATAGTGATGGTGGCTGGTATCAGCCATTACTTTCCAAACCGAGGAAATAAACGCGTCGCTTACCCGCTCATGAAACAGGTCGCTCATGGAGTTGACGAATATTTTGCGTGGCTTCTTCCACTTGTAGGGTATCACGAGAGAATTCTTGTCTTCTCTAACGACGCCGTTCCAAATAGTGCGCTTGCCACTCCTACGCGTAAGGCCGGAGTACTTTGTGATCTTCATGGCCTCCAGTCGACGGGCCATCTCCATTGCATAGCAATGAGTGCAGCCTGCCGAAACGATGGAGCATCCCGCAACGGGGTTCCAAGTTGCGTCGGTCCATTCAATCTGGGTTTCAGCCATGACATACCTTGGCGCGAAGCAGCGCGGAGATTGTATCAGAATCAGTACTCGGTGTCTTAACGGAGCAGCGGTAAGCTATTGCCGCCCAATCTTCTCCGCGACCCTCGGCGCGAAGTAGGTCAGCACGGCATCCGCGCCGGCGCGTTTGAAGGCGAGGAGAGACTCCATCATCGCCTTGTCGCCGTCCAGCCAGCCGTTGCGCGCGGCGCCTTCGATCATCGCGTATTCGCCGGACACCTGATACGCCATCGTCGGCATGCCGAAGGCTTCCTTCACGCGCCATACGATATCGAGATAGGGCAGGCCCGGCTTCACCATCACCATGTCGGCACCTTCCTCGATGTCGATTGCCACTTCGCGGAGCGCTTCGTCGGTGTTGGCGGGGTCCATCTGGTAGGTGCGCTTGTCGCCTTTCAGCGTCGCGTTCGAGCCCACGGCGTCGCGGAACGGCCCGTAAAACGCGCTCGCATATTTCGCGGCGTAGGCGAGGATCTGCACATCCGAGAAACCAGCGGCATCCAGTCCGCCACGAATGGCACCAATACGTCCGTCCATCATGTCGGAAGGTGCCACGACATCCGCGCCGCATTGCGCCAGCACGCGCGCCTGCTCGACGAGGAGCGCAACCGACTCGTCATTCAAGATGACGCCGTCTTTCATCACGCCGTCATGGCCGTGCGCGGTGTAGGGGTCGAGGGCTACGTCTGCGACGAGGCCGATTTCGGGGAATTCCTTTTTGATCGCGCGCAGCGCGCGGCCGACCAGATTGTCCGGGTTCAGCGCTTCCGTGCCGTTCTCGTCGCGCAGTTCTTTCGGCGTGTTCGGGAAGAGGGCGAGTGCGGGGATTTTCAGCTTCATCGCGCGCTCGGCTTCGCGCACGGCTTGGTCCACCGAGAGGCGCTCGACGCCGGGCATGGAAGAAACCGGCTCGCGGTGGTTCGTGCCTTCGGCCACGAACAGCGGCCAGATCAGGTCGTCGGTCGTGAGCGTGTTTTCGCGTACCAGACGTCGCGACCATTCGGTCTGGCGGTTGCGGCGCATGCGCGTGGTCAGTCCGAGGTTGGCGCTCTTTCCGCCCGCGAGGGACACGACTTCTGCGGGGCGGGCTTTGCCTGTGATCGGCGGCATGGCTGGCGGCTTTCCTTGAAGGACGCGGTTTGAAGTTCTTTTATCGTGTTGGGGCGGAGCAGCCAAACCGTCTCCCTCTCCCCAACGGGGAGAGGGTTGGGGTGAGGGGGTTCAATGCCACTATTTGATTCATATGCCCCTCACCCGATCGCTCGCAGCGCTCGCGATCACCCTCTCCCCGGCGGGGAGAGGGAATAACTGCTTGCAGTCAAAGGGCGCTGTCACGCCCTGCGTTGACCTTCCGCAAAAGGCCCGCATATTCGCGGCATGGATTTCGAATTATCTGAAGAACAAGAGGCTTTTCGCGACGCGGCGCGGGATTTCGCCCATGACGTGATGATGCCGCGGGCGCGGGAATGGGACGAGCACGCGATCTTCCCGGTCGAGCAGCTGCGCGCGGCGGCGAGCCTCGGTTTCGGCGGCATCTATGTGAAGGAAGATGTCGGCGGCTCGGCGCTCTCGCGGCTGGACGCCGCGATCATCTTCGAGGAACTGGCGCAGGGCTGCGTTTCCACGGCCGCCTATATCTCGATCCACAACATGGCGGCCTGGATGATCGACACGTTCGGGAACGTGGACGTGCGGCATCGCTTCCTGCCGAAGCTCTGCACCATGGAGCATTTCGCGAGCTACTGTCTGACCGAGCCGGGGGCGGGTTCGGACGCGGCTTCGCTGCGCACGAGCGCAAAGCGCGAAGGCGATCATTATGTCCTGAACGGAGAGAAGGCGTTTATTTCCGGCGGCGGCGCATCCGACATTTATGTCTGTATGGTACGCACCGGCGAGCCGGGACCGCGCGGCATTTCCTGCATCGTGGTCGAGAAGGATACGCCGGGGCTTTCGTTCGGCGCACAGGAAGTGAAGCTCGGCTGGAAGTCGCAGCCGACTTCCGCCGTGATCTTCAACGACTGCCGCGTGCCGGTCTCGAACCTGATCGGCAGCGAAGGCCAAGGCTTCAAGATCGCGATGGCGGGTCTCGACGGCGGGCGGCTCAACATCGGCGCGTGTTCGCTCGGCGGCGCGCAGTTCTGTCTCGACCGTACCCTCGAATACATGCGCGAGCGCAAGCAGTTCGGGACGCGCTTGGCGGATTTTCAGGCGTTGCAGTTTCGCGTGGCCGACTATGCGACCGAACTTGAAGCGGCCCGCCTTCTTTTGTGGGCGGCGGCGCAGAAGGTCGGCGACAAGGCACCGAACGCGACCCGCATGGCCGCGATGGCCAAGCGCACCGCGACCGACACCGGCTTCGAGGTCGTCAACGGCTGCCTGCAGCTGCATGGCGGCTACGGCTACCTGCGCGACCATCCGATCGAGCGCGTGCTGCGCGACGTGCGCGTGCACCAGATCTTAGAGGGCACCAACGAAATTATGCGCGTCATCATCGCGCGCGAGATGCTTGGCAATTAGCTTGGAAATTAAATGAGCGAGCCGGAAATCCTGTTCGAGCGGAGAGGGTGTGCGGGCTTCGTCACACTCAATCGTCCGCATGCGCTGAATGCCGCGACCGATACCATGGTGCGTTCGCTCGCGAAGCAGCTCGACCTCTGGGAAAACGACAGCGCGATCGACCGCGTCGTCGTGAAGGCCGTAGGCGAGCGCGCCTTCTGCGCGGGCGGCGACATCCGAGCGCTCTACGAGCAATACAAAGCCGGCGACGTACAGAAGTCGATCGACTTCTGGCGCGACGAATACACACTCAATTATCGCATCAAGCATTATCCGAAACCGTATGTCGCGCTGATCGACGGCATCGTGATGGGCGGCGGTGTCGGGCTTTCGGTGCACGGCATGTATCGCGTGGCCGGCGACCGATATTCGTTCGCCTATCCGGAAGTGGGCATCGGCTTCTTTCCCGATGTCGGCGCGACCTACGTCCTGCCGCGGCTGCCGGGCAAGACCGGCCTGTGGATCGCGCTCACGGGTTTACGCGTGAACGCGGATGATGGCGTTTCGTGCGGGCTGGCGACGCATCGCGTGGCTTCCGCGCAGTTCGCCGAACTCGAACGGGCGCTCGAGACCGACGAGAATGTCGGCGAAGTGCTGAAGACGTTTTCGATGAAGCCTGCGCCCGGCAAGCTCGCGGCGGACCAGCCGCTGATCGACCGCATCTTCGAACTCGACTCGGTCGAGGCGATCCTTGCGGCGCTCGACGGCGAGATGAACGAAGAAGCGTCGAAGTTCGCGCGCACGATCCGGCAGAAGTCGCCGACCAGCCTGAAGGTGGCGTTCGCGCAGGTCCAGCGCGGCAGCGCGCTCGATTTCGCCGAAGCGATGCGGACGGAGTTCCGGATCGTGAGCCGCATTGCCCGCGAGCCGGAATTCTACGAAGGCATCCGCGCGGTCGTGATCGACAAGGACAATGCGCCCAAGTGGAACCCGGCCTCGCTGGAAGCAGTCAGCGAAGATAAGGTAGCGTCCTATTTTGCCCCGCTCGCGGGCTCCGAGGAACTGAAGCTTTGAGTCTGTACGAAGATCCGCTGGACGAAGCGATCGGGCAGGGCTCCGTCAAGGTGAAACCGTGGCGGCAGCGCATGATTTATTTTCAGCGTGCGGTCGGCGGCTTCATGCTCGTGAAGGGCCTGATTGGCTGGGCGATCATCTGCGGTTTGCCGCTCGGCACGCCTTTCGCCGAAATGCGGATGCATGCGCAGGCGTGGACCATTTTCTTTTCCGTGATCGATGTGGTGGCGGGTGTCGCGCTGTGGCTCGGTTCGGCCTGGGGCGCCACGCTGTGGCTCATCGTGGTCGCTACGCAGATTTCGGCGGACATCGTGTTCACGGAACGCGCAGGCATTCTCGTGCTGCTCACGATCGTCGAAGTGCTTCTGGTCGCGGGCTACGTGCTCGTGCGTTTCAGGGTGTTTGAAGAAGACAGCAAGTAAGAAAATCGGGGGAGGTTCAGCATGGCGAAGATCGGTTTCATCGGACTCGGCAACATGGGTTTGCCGATGGCACAGAACCTCATCAAAGCCGGACACGAGGTCTCGGGCTTCGATGTCACGCCGGCAGGGTCTGCGAAGCTCGCGGAGAGCGGCGGCAAGGCCGTGAAGGAAATCGGCGACGCCGCGGCGGAGATGGATATCGTCGTCACCATGCTGCCCGCGGGCCAGCATGTGCGGGACGTCTATCTCGGCAATGGCGGCGTGTTTGCGCGGGCGAAGAAGGGCGCGGTCTTCATCGACTGCTCGACCATCGACGTCGAAACCGCACGTGCCGTGATCGCGGAAGCCGAGAAGAAAGGTTTCCTGATGCTGGACGCGCCGGTGTCCGGCGGTGTCGGCGGCGCGCAGGGTGCGACGCTCACCTTTATGGTCGGGGGTTCGGATGCGGCCTTCGAAAAAGCGAAGCCTATTCTCGAAACGATGGGAAAGACCATCGTGCATGCGGGAGCTGCAGGCGCGGGGCAGGCCGCGAAGATCTGCAACAACATGATCCTCGGCATCTCGATGATCGCGGTCTCGGAAGCCTTCGTGCTTGCGGAGAAGCTCGGCCTCGACAAGCAGAAGCTCTTCGACATTTCCTCGAAGTCCTCCGGCCAGTGCTGGTCGATGACGACCTATTGCCCGGTGCCGGGGCCGGTGCCGACTTCGCCGGCAAACCGTGACTATGCCGCGGGCTTCACCGCGGCGATGATGTTGAAAGATCTCAAGCTCTCGCAGGAGGCCGCGAAGTCGGCGGGCGCAGCCACGCCCCTCGGCGCGAATGCCGCCGCGCTCTATCAGAAATACGCCGACAGCGGCGAAGCAGGAAAAGACTTCTCGGGCATCATCAACTACCTGCGGAAATCGTAACGCGATGCATGGCGGCCACGATCATGCACATGGAGACCACGCGCATGGTCCCGCGCGTCATGATCGTGCGTTCGCGATCGGCGTCACGCTCAACGTCGTTTTCGCCGCCGCCGAACTGGCATTCGGCCTGGTATCGCAATCGCTGGCGCTGATCGCCGACGCTGGTCACAATTTCTCCGACGTCGCGGGATTGCTGATCGCGTGGTTCGCGGCGTGGCTCGCGCGGAAGCCGGCCACCGAAGAGCGCACCTATGGCTACCGCCGCGCTTCCATTCTCGCAGCGCTTGCCAATGCCTCGCTGCTGCTTGCGGCTGTCGTGTGGATCGTGGCTGAGGCCGTGCAGCGCTTCTTCACGCCTGCTCCGGTCGCAACCATGACGGTGATTTCGGTCGCGGCACTCGGCGTAGTCATAAACGCCGGGACTGCACTGCTGTTCCTGCGGGGCAGGGAACACGACATCAACATCAAGGGCGCTTATCTGCACATGGTCGCGGACGCGGCGGTCTCGGTCGGCGTCGTGATCGGCGGCGTGCTGATCTATTTCACGAACTGGCTCTGGCTCGATCCGGCGACGAGCATCGTGATCGCGCTGGTGATTTTGTGGAGCACGTGGTCTCTTGCACGCGACAGCCTGAATCTTTCGCTCGACATGGTGCCGCCGCGCGTCGACCGCGGCGAAGTCGAGCGGTTTCTTGCGTCGCTATCCGGCGTGAGCAACGTGCATCACTTGCATATCTGGGCGATGAGCACGACCGAAACGGCGCTGACGGTACATCTGGTCCGGCCGAATGCGGTGCTCGACGACGCATTCCTCAAGCATGCCGCCGACGAACTGAAACATCGTTTCGGAATTGTGCATGCGACGTTCCAGATTGAGGCAGGCGCGTGCCCGGAAGCGTGCTGAATCGCTACATCACATGCTGTTTATAAGGCTTTTCCGCGCTTCATAAACCTTTCGTCAAGGCTGATTCCTGACCTTCCATTTATCATTGAATTTAAGGCTTCCTTTTCGCGTCTTGTGTACAAAGATGCACAACGAGCGGAAGAAAACTCCGCCGATAAGAACGAACACACGGGGCGTAGAAAATGAAAAATGTAGCGCGAGCGGCGCAAGGCGCCGAACCGCTTGAGACATTCGACGAGCTGAAGACGCCGTATCTCGAGGCGTTGACGCTCGTGGAGCGGCTGCATCGCCGCCTGCTCGATGTCATCAAGGACGAATTCGATCGTCGCGGAAGTTCGGACATCAACAGCGTGCAGGCGCTTTTGCTGTTCAACATCGGCGGCAGCGAACTGACGGCCGGGGAGCTGCGCACGCGCGGCTATTATCTCGGTTCGAACGTTTCGTACAACCTGAAGAAACTTGTCGAGATGGGCTATCTGCACCACCAGCGTTCGCGGATCGACCGCCGCTCGGTGCGCATCAGCCTCACGGACAAGGGCAAGGAAGTGCACGAGATCGTCGAGAACCTCTACCAGAAGCACATTCGCACGCTGGAGAAGGTCGGCGGCATCGGTTCGCAGGATCTTCAGGTGCTGAACAAAGCGCTGCAGCGCCTCGAGCGCTTCTGGACCGACCAGATCCTCTATCGTCTCTGAGCGATATTCCGGCGACGCATTCCAGGAAACAGCCCCGGCGAAACGCCGGGGCTTTTTTCTTATGCCGCTACTTCTTTTGCCTTCGCGCGCAGCCACGGACTCCACGGCTCCGGAGGCAGCACCGCTTCGGACGTCCAGACCGGCTGAATGACGCCGTAGCGGTCGATACGGCCGATCGCGGCCGGCTTGTGGAGGTGATGGTTCTCGCGATCCATGTGAACGCGGAATCCGCTCGGGGCTTCGATGGAAAGCCCCGAGAGCGCCTCGCGGACTTTATCCGGATCGGTCGTTCCGGTTTTCTCCACCGCTGCAGCCCACAAATTGAATCCAAGCCAAGCCGCTTCCATGGGATCGTTCGCGACGGCCTTCGGATCGCCGGAGAAATCGCGCCAAGCAGAAATGAAATCGCGGTTCGCGCGGCTATCCATCTCGTGCAGGTAGTTCCACGCCACGAGATGGCCGGCCATGTTGGCCCGGGGCAGCGCAGGCAGTTCGGCTTCGCCGATGGAGAGCGACATCACCGGCAGCGCCTCTGAGGTAAGGCCCGCACGCGCGAATTCGCGATAGAAGTGCATGTTGGAGTCGCCCGAGATCGTGGAGATCACGGCCGACTGTCCGCCGGCTGCGAACTTGCGCAGGTTCGCGACAACGCCGCGCCAGTCGGTGTGTCCGGTGGGCGCGTAGAACTCTTCGACATCCGCGCCCGCAATCCCGGCTTTCGCGAGATAATTGCGGATGATCGCGTTGGTGGTGCGCGGGTAGATGTAATCGGTGCCGATCAGGAAAAACCGGTTGCAGTGCGCGCGGCGCAGATAGTCGATCGCAGGCAGGACCTGCTGGCGCGGCGTGCCGCCGAGATAGAAGATGTTCGGCGACTGTTCTTCGCCCTCGTATTGGCTCGGATAGAACAGCAGGCCGTTCGACCGTTCGACGACGGGAAGCACCTGCTTGCGGGACGCGGACGTCCAGCAGCCGAAAATCGCCGCGACCTTGTGCTCGGTCAGCATCGCCTGTGCCTGCTCGGCGTAGAGCGTCCATTCCGAGCGCGGGTTCATGATCACGGCTTCGATCGGACGGCCGAGCACTCCGCCGCGCTCGTTCAACTGTTCGATCAGCATCACGAGGAGCGACTGCAGCGGGCGCTCGCTTGCGGTCATGGTGCCGGATAGCGAATGAAGGATGCCGATCTTGATCGCGCCGCTATCGAGGTTCGCGAAATAGCGCTCGACCGCGTCCATCATCCATTGGGAGCGGTCGATGAGATCGTTCGCGGTGGTAAGCACGGACTCGCCGGCATCTTCGACCTGCGTCACCGCGGAGGAAATCTCCGGCAAGGCGCCTGCGACGCCGTTCGCGACTTTCGCCGCGCGGTCGCCGATGTTGCGCAACTCATCCGCCTGCAGATCGAGGCTCTCGGTCATGCCGCGGCTGGTCTGGCTCATGGTGTCGACGCTTGCGGACACGGCATTGATCGCGCCCACGGTATCTTCCACCGCCTTCTGGATGTCGTTGATCTGCGCGTCGATGGTGCCGGTCGCTTTTGCCGTCTGCGCCGCCAGCGCCTTCACTTCGCTTGCGACGACGGAGAAACCTTTGCCGGCTTCGCCGGCACGGGACGCCTCGATGTGTGCGTTCAGCGCGAGCAGGGACGTCTTGTCGGCAATCGCCTGAATGGATTTCACGACCTCTTCGATTTCGAGTGCGGCCGCGGAAAGGCTGCGCACGATGCGGTCGGTGCGGTCGAGATCGGCAACCGTCTGGTCGGTTGCGCGCTGGGCGGCTGCAATCTGCTGCGTCGACTCGCCGAGCAGCGTCAGAAGTTTGCCCGCCGACTGGGCGACCGCCATCGAATTTTCGGCCGCGAAGGCCGCAGTGTCGGAGGCACCGGACACCTGGCTGCGCATGCGGACGTTACGGTCGGCAAGCTCGCTCGCGGTGACACGGATTTCCTCGCCCGCGGCGGCGAAAGTCGAAAGCACTTCGTCGATGGCGGTGCGGAATTTTTTCGTGAAGAAGACGCGGGCGGCGTGACGCAGGCGTGCCTCGTCCTGCCGCGAGCGCTGGTCGGCTGCGAGCGCATCGGCGTCGAGCAGCGTCTTGCGCATCGCCTCTGCGGCGGCGGCGAGTTTCTCAAAGCTGGGTCCGTCCGATGCCGCCGGGAGTTCGGCGAAACGGTCGCCTTGCGAGATGCGGGAGATCGCTTCGGTGACGGAGCCGTATTTCCGGTCGATGATCCACGCGCCGAGCAGCGCGAGAAAGAACGCGGCCACCAGGCCGTACAGGATGCCCGCATAAAGCGTCGCGTATCCGGTCAACGCGGAAGCGAGGAATACCGGAAGCGTGATGCGCAGTGCAGGCAGTTTCGCGCCGGTAGGCTCCGGCATCTTCTCGCTCCGGCGAATCTCTGGGAATCAACTGTTTCGATATGACGTGGCAGCGCGTGTGAGTTGAAGCCCATATTTTGGGCCTAACGCCAATGGTTTAGGCCGATTGCATACCGTTGGCTTGCGAACGGTAACGCGAGACCGCATGCTGACGCGGCAGCGACTCGGGGGCCCGGAACATGCCCACCAAGGGCGAAGGCGAAGGCGAAGTGATCGTGGAAATGCGTCCGGTGGGCGGCGTGGTCCGCGTTGCCGCAGTCGATGTCGCAACCGGCACGGAAGTCGTCGTCATGGGGCCCGCAAGCGCCAGCCAGCAAACGCTGGAGCAGGTTGCGATCGCCAAACTGCGCCGCAAGCTCGCTACGGATAGGGGCAGCTAGACACTAGTGTCCCGTATCCAATGTTTGCTTTCGCTTTCGGCGTATTCCGGGCAAACATTGGATACGAAAGGACACTAGCAAACTATAAATCTAGTGATCCTTTGGTTCTGACATTCGTAAAAGAGCCTGCTGCCACGGGATACGAATGTCAGAACCAGATCACTAGTCCACGCTTCTTTTTGGGGGGCGGCTATGTTAGGCGGAGCCCCGTTTATTCTTTAACTCCAATTGGCCAGGAGGCCGGAAATGCCCGCGACCGATCCGACGGCGGATCGCAACGATGCGAACCGCTTTTTTACCGCTACGCTTGAGCAGAGCGATCCCGAAATCTTCGGTGCGGTGAAGGGTGAACTCGGTCGCCAACGGCACGAGATCGAACTCATCGCTTCCGAGAACATGGTCTCGAAAGCGGTGCTCGAAGCACAGGGCTCGGTTCTCACGAACAAGTATGCCGAAGGCTATCCGGGCAACCGCTATTACGGCGGCTGCAAGTGGGTCGATATCGCGGAGAACGTCGCGATCGACCGCGCGAAGAAACTGTTCGGCGCGGGTTTCGCCAACGTACAGCCGAATTCCGGTAGCCAGGCGAACCAGGCCGCCTTCATGGCGGTGTTGAAGCCGGGCGATACCTTCCTCGGTTTGAATCTGGCAGCGGGCGGACACCTAACGCACGGCTCGCCGGTCAATATGTCGGGCAAATGGTTCAAGGCGGTGCCGTACGGCGTGCGCCCGGACGATCACCGCATTGACTACGACGCGGTGGCGCAGCTTGCGAAGGAGAGCCAGCCGAAGTTGATCGTAGCCGGTGGCTCCGCCTATCCGCGCCAGATCGATTTCGCGCGCTTCCGCAAGATCGCGGATGAGGTGGGTGCGGTATTCATGGTCGACATGGCGCACTTCGCCGGTCTCGTTGCCGGTGGCGCGCACCCGAGCCCGTTCCCGCATGCGCATATCGTGACCGCAACGACGCACAAGACGCTGCGCGGCCCGCGCGGCGGCCTCGTGCTCACGAACGACGAGGTGCTCGCGAAGAAGATCAACTCGGCTGTGTTTCCGGGTCTGCAGGGCGGGCCGCTGATGCATGTCATCGCGGCGAAGGCGGTCGCCTTCGGCGAAGCGTTGCAGCCGTCCTACAAGCTTTACGCGAAAAACGTAGTCGAGAACGCGAAGGCGCTCGCGGAAAATCTCCGCGGGCACGGCTTCGACATCGTTTCCGGCGGCACCGACACGCACCTGATGCTGGTCGATCTGCGCCCGAAGCGCCTTACCGGAAAGATCTCCGAGAACGCGCTCGGCCGCGCCTACATCACCTGCAATAAGAACGGCATTCCGTTCGATCCGGAAAAGCCTGCGGTAACGTCTGGCATTCGTCTGGGTTCGCCGGCCGGGACCACACGCGGTTTTGGCGTGAAGGAGTTCCAGCTCATCGGCGACTACATCGCCGAGGTGCTGAACGTGCTCTCGCAGAAGGGCGTCGAAGAAGACAGTATGGTCGAAGCTACGGTGCGCGATAAAGTGACGAAACTGCTCGAACGTTTCCCGATCTACCCGTGAGAACGATTGAGGCGAGGGCATAGAACATGCGGTGCCCGTTCTGCGGCAACGCCGACACGCAGGTGAAGGACTCGCGGCCGACCGAAGACTCGGCCGCGATCCGACGCCGCCGTGTGTGCCCACAATGCGGCCAGCGCTTTACGACCTTCGAACGCGTGCAACTGCGCGAACTGACGGTATTGAAGCGTAACGGCCGCCGCACGCCGTTCGACCGCGACAAGCTTCTGCGCTCCGTGCAGGTCGCGCTGCGCAAGCGGCCGGTCGATCCGGCCCGCATCGACCAGATGGTATCGGGCATCGTGCGCCGTCTCGAAAGTTCGGGCGACGAGGAGGTCGGTTCGGAGGCTATCGGCGAACTGGTCATGGACGGGCTGAAGCAGCTCGACGACGTCGCTTACGTCCGTTTTGCTTCGGTCTACCGCAACTTCCGCGATCCGAAAGATTTCGAGGACGTGCTCGGCGAACTCGCAGACGGCGAGCGGCCCAAAGGATCCGAGTAGGGCGCGGGCATGAACGCCCTGCAATTCGCAAATGTCGTGACGCCGGCAGGCAACGACGATGCACGCTTCATGGATGCCGCGCTTCAGTTCGGTCGCCGGCATATGGGCATGGCGGCACCCAATCCTTCGGTCGGCACCCTGATCGTAAAATCGGACGGCGTGGAGCCGCTTGTGATCGCGCGGGGCGTGACGGCACTCGGCGGCCGGCCGCATGCCGAAACCGAAGCGTTGAAGATGGCAGGCGACGCGGCGAAAGGCGCGACCGCGTATGTGACGCTGGAGCCTTGCGCGCATCATTCCAAGACGCCGCCATGTTCGAGCGCCCTGATCCACGCGCAGGTCGGGCGTGTCGTGATCGCGATCGAGGACCCGAACCCGCTGGTTTCCGGCAACGGCATCCGCATGCTGCGCGACGCCGGCATCGAAACCATCGTCGGCATCGGTGCGGCACAGGCGAAAATCGATCATGCAGGGCATTTCCGCCGCGTGCGCGACGGCCGTCCGCACATCATTTTGAAGATCGCCGTTTCCGGCGACGGGAAGACCGGACTTGCGGGGCGCAGGCCTGCGCGCATTTCCGGGCCGGTCTCGATGGCGGAGGCGCATATCCTTCGCGCGACGTCGGATGCGATCATGGTTGGCAGCGGTACGGTGCTCGCCGACAATCCGAAACTCGACTGCAGATTGCCCGGGATGGAGAACCGCTCGCCGATCCGGGTCGTGCTCGACGGTTCGCTTCGCATTCCGCTCGACTGCGCGCTGGTGCAGACCGCGCAGGCGCGCAAGCTGATCGTACTCACGGGTGAGAACGCGCCCGCGGACAGGGAAAGCGCGCTCGTGCAACGCGGCGTCGAGGTCGTTCGCGTGCCCGTAACCCGCGACAAGTTCAGGAAGCCTGTGATGGACGACGCGATGGCCGAACTCGGCAAGCGTGGGATTACACGGCTTCTGGTCGAAGGTGGGCCGGTGCTCTCGGCATCGCTGCTGCAGCACGACCTCGTCGACGAGGCGGTGGTGGTTCGCGCGAAAGTCGAACTCGGCCCCGAAGCAATCGAGGCAATCGAGGGCATGCCGCTCGACGCGCTTACCGCTTCGCCTAAACTGAAGATCATCGAGGAGCGGATGCTGGGCGACGACCGCATGGTCCGCCTGTTCCGGAAATAGAAGATGTTCACGGGAATTGTCACCGACGTCGGCGTGATCCGGTCCGAAACGGGCCGCTACGATCCGCAATCCAGGGCGAACCTCAAGCGCCTGCGCATCGCCACGCGCTACGACACCAAGGGCATCGATCTCGGTGCCTCGATCATGGTCAACGGCATCTGCCTCACGGTGGTCGGCCGCGACGAGGACTGGTTCGAGGTGGATGTCGGGCCCGAGACGCTTCGGATCACCACCGCGAACGGCTGGAAGGCGAACAAGAAGGTCAATCTCGAACGGTCGCTGAAAGTCGGCGACGAACTCGGCGGCCATCTCGTAAGCGGGCATGTCGACGGCATCGCAGAGGTTATCGCACGCGAGGACTTCGACCAGTCGTCGCAGATACGGCTTCGCGCCCCGGATACGCTTGCGCGCTACATCGCGGTCAAGGGTTCGGTCGCGCTCGACGGCATCTCGCTCACGGTCAACGAGGTGAAGGGGGCGGAGTTCTCGGTGCATCTGATCCCGCACACGCTGCAGGTGACGAATTGGAACGGCCTCAAGGCCGGAGACAACGTGAACCTCGAAGTCGACCAGCTCGCGCGCTATGTCGCGCGGCTTGCCGAATATAAATAAGGGCTGTATCGGCTCCGCCATGGCATTCAAACCCGCACCGCTGGTCGCTGAAACTCCGATCGAGGGCGCCAAGCTCCTCGTGATCGACGCACGCTTCCATGAAGCGATCGCCGACGAACTGGTCGCCGGCGCGCTGGAGCGTATCGCGTCGGCCAAGGCGAAGGCCGACCGGATCAGCGTGCCCGGCGCACTTGAAATTCCGATCGCGGCGTCGATCGCCATCAGCTCCGGGCGCTATGAAGGCGTGGTGGCGCTCGGCTGCGTGATCCGCGGCGAAACCGAGCATTTCGGGATCGTCTCTTACGAGTCCGCACATGCGCTGATGCGGCTCGGCGTCGACCGCAAGATCGCGGTTTCGAACGGCATCCTCACCGTCGAGAATGAAGAGCAGGCATGGACCCGCGCCCGCCGCACCGAGGGCAATATCGGCGGGCAGGCGGCGTCCGCGGCCCTTGCGCTGATCCGCATCGCCCGCGCCCAGATCGGCCGCTGAAATGGCGAAGACATCGCTCAAGGAAAGAAGCGCGGCGCGTCTCGCGGCGGTGCAGGCGCTCTACCAGATGGATATCGCGGCCTCGCCGCTGAAGAACGTGCTCTCGGAATTCGAACGGCACTGGATCGGTCGCGAGATCGAGGGCGAGCGCTATGAGGAAGCGGAAGAGAAGCACTTCCGCGACGTGGTCGAAGGCGTCGTGCGCGAGCAGCTCACGCTCGATCCCGTGATCGACAAGACGCTGAACGAAGGCTGGCCTTTGAAGCGCGTGGAAAGCGTGCTGCGCGCGACGCTGCGCGCCGGGGCTTACGAACTTTATCACCGGCACGACATTCCGGTGCGTGCCGCCGTCAGCGAGTACGTCGATGTCGCCGCGGCATTCCTCGACAAAGAGGATGTCGGCATGGTGAACGCGGTCCTCGACAAGCTCGCGCGGACGGCGCGGCCAAAGGACTTCGCAAATTGACATGAGCGGGAAGCGGGAGCCGAGCGGCGAGGACAAGCTGATCGAGCGCTTCTTCAAACCGCTCGCTTCGCATCCCGGCGCGCTCGCTCTCAGCGATGATGCCGCGTTTCTCACACCACCGCCGTGGCATGACCTGGTGTTGACGGCAGACACGACCGTGGCCGGCGTGCACTTTCTTGCCGGCGACCCGCCGGACACGATCGCGCAAAAGGCTTTGCGCGTGAATCTGTCCGATCTCGCCGCCAAGGGCGCCGAACCGGTCGGCGGGCTGCTCGCGATTTCCTTGCCCAAGGACATCGGCGAGAAATGGATCGAGCAGTTTTGCTATGGGCTCGGCATGGACTGCCGCGCGTTCGCATGCCCGTTGCTCGGGGGCGATACGACGCGAACGCCGGGACCGCTTTCGATTTCGATCACTGCGATCGGCAAGGTACCGAGCGGAAAAATGGTGAAGCGCTCGGGCGCACGAGCGGGCGATCTTGTCGTCGTGACCGGGACGATCGGCGATGGAGCCCTGGGTCTGCTGGCATCGAAGCGGGACGCGCGACTTGCCAGCCTGCACCAAAGCCAGCGCGACGATCTCGTCCTGCGCTATCAGCTTCCGTTGCCCCGTCTGCCGCTCGCGCCTTTGCTTCGGGAATACGCACACGCCGCCATGGATGTTTCTGACGGTCTCGTAGGCGATCTTGGCAAGCTCGCGGCGGTTTCCGGCGTG
>VFQR01000727.1_pt1 | contig 35528 bp, 36 predicted proteins | sample 3512321 | NCBI WGS metagenome assembly VFQR01 (sample SAMN10412374, study PRJNA504923) | tailings metagenome | isolation source: Relicate 3 Philex TSF1 revegetated site | place: Philippines: Tuba, Benguet | collected 2017-08-29 | reverse complement strand
ACCTCAAGCAGGAGGCGGGCACCGAGCGATTCGTCAATCTCGACGAGATCGCGCGCGGCTTCTCGCCGCTAACCCCGACCCCGGATGCCGAGACGGCGGCGGCGGCGGCTCGGGCGGTACTGACGCGATCGGCCGAGAACATCGCCGCGCGCCGAAGCTTCGCCCTGGAGACGACCCTGGCGGGGCGGACGCATCTGCGCACCCTCGCCGCCGCGCGCGCGGCCGGATTCGGCGTGACATTGATCTTCTGCATCCTGCCCGATGTCGTGATGGCACTCGGCCGCATCGCCGGGCGGGTCGCCGCAGGCGGCCATGCCGTGCCGGAGGCAGACGCGCGCCGCCGCTTTCCTCGCGCCTGCGCCAATTTCGCTGCCTACGCGGCGCTCAGCGACCGGTGGCGAATTCTGGATACCCAGGAGCCGGACCCTCGGCTTGCCGCGACCGGGCCGCCTGCCAACGTCGCCGACCCCGTACTGTGCATCGCCCTGCCCAAGCCGCTTCGCGCGGGCTTGGCGACGCTACCCTGAGAGCACCACGCGGCCTGGGCAAGCGCTCAGGAACCATCGAACAGGGCAAGCAGCGCCTTCATGGCGGTCGGCATGGCGGCCGCGGCGGCCGCCCGCGGCATCCAGGCAAAACCTTCCGGCGCATCGCCCGGGGCGGTCGCGGTCAGCAGCGTCATGCGCAGTTCGAAATGGGTGAAGCCGTGCCGGGCTTCGCCGGAGCGCTTGGACCATCGGAGGCCGGGAAGCGGGGCATGGGCGAGCGCCTCGCGCCGACCCCACGGCTCCTCGCGCCAGGGCGTACCGGGCAATTCCAGCATGCCGCCCAGCACGCCCCTCTGCGGGCGGTGGCGCACCAGCAGACGGCCGGTCGCGTCGCTCACGCCAAAATGCACCCCGTGGCGGACCGGTCTCGGCTTCTTCGGGGCCTTGCGCGGCAGGGTCTCGGCGATGCCCTGGGCTTGCGCCAGGCAGGCGCCCCGCCAGGGGCATAGCGCGCAGGCCGGGCGCCGCGGCGTGCAGATCGTGGCGCCGAGGTCGAACAGCGCCTGGGCAAAATCGCCGGGGCGGGCCCGCGCCGCCGCCTGCTCCATCCACCCCTGGGCGAGCGCATCGAGCCGCTTCTTGGCGGCGGGGAGCGGCGTGGCCTCCGCGTAGAGCCGGGCGACCACCCGCTCGACATTGCCGTCCGTCGGCACGACCGGCACGCCGAACGCGATCGCGGCGACCGCGGCCGCGGTGTAGGCGCCGATGCCGGGGATGGCGCGCAGGCCCTCGATCGTTCGGGGAAAGCCCTGCGCTGCCAGCGTCTTGGCGCCCGCATGCAGGTTCCGCGCGCGCGCATAGTAGCCGAGGCCCGCCCATTCCTCGGCGACCTCCTCCCAGCGGGCATCGGCCAGCCGCCCCACCACCGGGAAGCGCGCCAGGAACCGGACATAGCGCGGCCCGACCGCGGCCACGGTCGTCTGCTGGAGCATCACCTCCGACAGCCAGACCCGGTAGGGGTCGGGTAGGCGCCCCTGCGATTCACGCCTCCGGTGCTCGGCGGCTTCGCCGCCGCCGCCCTGCGGCGATCGCAGGGCTGTGGTAGAGCGCCAGGGCAGGTCGCGGCGGTGCCGGTCGTACCAGGCGAGCAGGTCGGCGGAAGAAGGGGTCACGCGTGGCAAAGGATGGCGATGCGCGCCGATTCCCGGGAGCCCCCCTGCCGCTCGGAATCCTGATTCCGGCGATCACCCGCCCCGCCTTTCGCCGGCGCAGCCCGGCAGGGGCGCAGGTGATGGCGGATTGGGGCGCCATCGTCGGTCCGGCGCTTTCCGCCGTGACCCAGCCGCTGCGCCTGGCCCAGGGGACGCTGACCATCGCCTGCGCGGGGCCGGTGGCGATGGAGTTGCAGCATCTCGCGCCCGAGCTGCTCCGGCGGATCAATGGGGCGCTCGGCAAGGCGGCGGTGGAGCGCCTGCGTTTCGTCCAGCAGGCGCCGGCCGGAAGCCGCCCGCACTTCCCCCCGGCCCGGCCGGAGGCCCCTCTTCCCTCACCGGTCCGTGATCGACTGGGAACCGTTCCGGAGGGGGAACTCCGGGAGGCCCTGGAAAACCTCGCCCGCGCCGTCTATCGGAACCGGTGAGGGGTTCCGCCGAGTCCCAACCCTACGGAGGCTGCTGATGCCCAACCGCCGTTCCGTCCTGGCTTTCGCAACGGCCGGGCTTGCCATGCCGGTCGCCGCGCTTGCGCAGGGGGCGCCCGATCCGCGCCTGGCCGACCGCGTGATCGGCAAGCCCGATGCCCGGCCGACGGTGATCGAGTATTTCTCCCTCACCTGCGGCCATTGCGCCGCCTTCCACCGCGACACGATGCCGCGGGTGAAGAGCGAGCTGGTCGAGACCGGCCGCTGCCGCCTCGTCTTCCGCGACTTCCCGCTGGACCAGCTCGGCCTCGCCGCCGCCGGTATCGCGCGCAGCCTGCCGCCAGAACGCTACGAGGCCTTCATCAGCGCGCTCTTCGCCAACCAGGAACGCTGGGCCTTCGGGCGCGGCGGCGGCGGCCCCGCCGAGGAGTTGTTCAAGCTCGCCGCGCTGGCCGGCATGGACCGCGCGACCTTCGACCGGGTGTCGGTGGATCAGGCCCTGCAGCGCGGCATCCTGGAGAATCGGCTGCGCGCTCAGCAGGAGCATAATGTGAGCTCCACGCCGACCTTCGTCTTTGGCACGCGTGTCGTTCCTGGCAACATGCCCTTTGAGCGCTTCGCCAGCCTCGTGAACGAGACGCGCTGAGCCGATGGAGGCGCTGCCCCCCGCGCCCCCCGAAGCCGAGGAGTCCCCTGGGCAGCCCGCCGAGCCGCCGGGCCGGACCGAGGCGCAGGTCCTCGCGGCCCGCACCGCGCGGCTCACCCGGTTGCGCATCGCCGGCTTCAAATCCTTCGCGGAGCCGACGCTGGTCGAGGTGATGCCGGGCCTCACCGGCATCGTCGGCCCCAATGGGTGCGGCAAGTCGAACATCGTCGAGGCGCTCCGCTGGGCGATGGGCGAGACCAACGCCCGCACCATGCGCGGCGGCGAGATGGAGGATGTGATCTTCGCCGGCACGGCCAGCCGGGCGAGCCGCAACTTCGCCGAGGTCACGCTCACCCTCGAAGAGGCCGCCGGCCTCGCCCCGCCGCCGAACGCCGAGGCGGCCGACCTCGAGATCGTCCGCAGGATCGAGCGCGGCGCGGGCAGCGCGTTCCGCGTCAACGGCCGCGAACTGCGCGCGCGGGACGTGCAGACCATGTTCGCCGACATCGGCTCCGGCGCGCGGTCCTCCGCCATGGTCAGCCAGGGCCGCGTCGCCGCGCTGATCCAGGCCAAGCCCGAGGATCGGCGAGCGGTGCTGGAGGAAGCCGCCGGTATCGCCGGGCTGCGCGCGCGGCGGCACGAGGCGGAGCTCAAGCTGCGCCAGGCCGAGAACAACCTCGCCCGCGCCGAGGACCTGCTGAACGAGATGGAAGGCGCGCGCCAGGGGCTGCAGCGCCAGGCCCGGCAGGCCGCGCGCTACCGCAACCTCTCCGGCCTGGTGCGCGGCGCCGAGGTGGAATGGCTCGCGATCCTGCGCGCCCGCGCCCAGGCGACGCTGGCCGAAGCCAGCGCGGCCTTCGACCGGGCGCGTTCCCTGACCGGGGATGCCGAGTTCGAGGCGGAGGGCGCGGCCCGCCGCCTGCACGCCGCCGAGCAGGCGCTGCCCGAGCCGCGCGAGGCCGAGGCGCTGGCGCGCACCGCGCTGGAACGCCGCCGTGTCGAGGCGGAGACGCTCGACGCCGAGGAGAATGACGCGCGCGCGGCGCTCGCGGCCGCGACGACGCGGCGCGATGCGCTCGCCGGCGATCTGGCCCATGCCGCGCGGCTGATGGCCGATGCGGAGGTGGCTGAGGCCCGCCTCGCCACCGAGGCCGAGGCGCTCGAAGCCGCGCAGGCGAGCCTGCCAGGCCGGATCGAGGCGGCCGACTCCGCTGCCATCGAGGCGGCCGAGGCCGTGCGGGACGCCGCGTTGGCCGCTGACCGGGCCACCGAGCTCGCCGCCGAGGCCGCCGCCCAGGCCGCCAGCCTGGCCGCCGCCGAGACCGAAGCCGCCAACCGGGTGCGCCGACTGGCCGACCAGGGCTCGCGGCTCGCCGCGGAGCAGGCCGCCGCGGACGCCGCCCGGGTGCCAGCGATCGAGATCGAGGGCGCCGCCCAGCGCCTAGCCGAGGCCGAAGCGGCGCTCGCCGAATCCGAGGCGACGGTGACGCGGCTGGAAGCCGAGCGCGCGGCAGCCCAGGCGCGCCACGAAGCGGCGCGCCAGGCGGCGGCGGAGGCGGACGCCGCCGAAACCCGCGCGCGGGCCGCGCTCGACGCGGCGGAGGTCGCCGCGCGACGCCTTGCGCAGCAGCACCAGCGCGTCGCGGCGGAACGCGATGCGGCGCGCAGCGCCCTCATCGCCCAGGCGGACCGCGACGCCGCCGAGGCGGAGCGGGCCGCCGCCGGCGAGGCGTTGGCCAGGGCCCGTGCGGCGCTCGATGCCGCCGAGGCGAACCGCACCGAAGCGGCCGGGCGGCATGAGGCGGCCCGCGCCGCCGCCGCCGAGGCGGAAGCCGCCGGCACGCGTGCCCGCGCCGCGCTGGAGGCGGCGGAGGCGGCCAGCCGGCAATTGGCCGAGCAGCGCGAGAGGCTCGCCGCCGAGCAGGTGGCGGCGCTGGCCGCCCAGGTGCCGGAGGCCGAGCGCGCGGCGGCATTGACGGAGGCGGAAGCCGCGGAGGCGGCGCTGCGCGAATCCGGCGCCGCGCTTGCCGGCGCCGAGGCCGCGCGCGCCGCTGCCGCCGCCAGCCATGAGGCGGCCCGCGCGGCCGCGAGCACCGCCGAAGGCGCCCGGGCCCGAGCCCTGGCGGAGGTCGCGGCGCTGAGCGACGTCGTGCAGGCCAATGCCGATGGCGTCGCGCCCGTGCTGGATCGCATCGGCGTGCCCTCGGGCCTGGAAGCCGCGCTCGGCGTCGCGATCGGCGAGGCGCTGGATGCCGCGCTGGACGCGAGCGCGGCGCGCCATTGGCGCAACCTGCCGCCGATCGAGGGCGCGCCCTTGCCGGGCGATGCCGTGCCGCTGGCGCGGCTGGTGGAGGCGCCGGATGCGCTGGGGCGGGCCCTGTCGCAGATCGGCCTGCTCCCGCGCGGCCAGGATGGCGCCGAACTCCAGGCCGCGCTGCGGCCCGGCCAGGCGCTCGTCACGGAGGAGGGCGCGCTCTGGCGGTGGGATGGGCATTGCGTCCGCGCGGGCGCGCCGAGCCCCGGCGCGGTGCGGCTGGCGCAGCGCAATCGGCTGCTGGCAGCGCAGACGGCGCTGGACCGCGCCGAGGCCGAGGCCGAAGTCGCCTTCGCCGCGCGCGCCGAGGCGGCACATCGGGAAACCTTCGCCCGGGCCGAGGAAGCCCGCCGGCGCGAGCAACGCAGCGCCGCCGAGCGCCGCGCCGCTGCGGCCGTGGCGGCCGCCGAGCGGATCGCCGGGCGCAGCGCCGAAGCCGCGTCGCGGCTGGCCGCGCTGGCGCCGGAACTCGAACGCCTGGCGACCGAGATGGCCGCCGCGAGCGCGGCGCTCGACACCGCACGGGCGGCGCTCGCCGGCGTACCGGACGCGGCTGCCGCGGTCGCCGCGAGCGTTGATGCGGCGCTTGCCGAGCAGGCGGCGCGTGCCGAGGAAGCCCGGTTGCGCGGCGAGCGCGACGAGGCGGAGCGGCGCGCCATCGCGGCCTCCGCCGTCGCGGATCGGCTCGCGGATCGGGCCGCGCAGGCGGAGGCGCGCCTCGCCGCCGTGGAGCCGGAACTCGCCCGGATCGAGGCCGAGATTGCCGCCGCCGCCACCGCGCTCGACCAGGCCCGCGAAGACCGCGCCGCGGCACCGGATTCCGTCGCCGCCCGCGCCGCGCGGGACGCCGCCGCGCGCGCCGAGCAGCAGGCGATCCAGGCGGAAGCGACGGCGCGCGAGGCCCGCCGCAACAGCGAGACCCTGCTGGCCCGCAGCCGCGAGGAGGCCCAGGCGCTCACCGCCCGTGCCGCCGAGGCGGAGGCGCGGCTGGCGGCCCTCGCGCCGCAGATCGAGACTGCCGCCGCGGAACGCGAGGCCGCCGAGGGCACGTTGGCCGAGGCGCGCGCCGCGCGCGAGGCGGCGCCCGACCTCGCCACCCTGCGTGCAGAGGTCGAGGCAGCGCGCGCCGCGCTCGTGGCGGCCAGGCGCGCCGAGGCAGAGGCGCGCGATGCGCGCGCCGCGCTCGCCGCGGAGGCCATGCGGCTGGCCGCGCGGAGCGATACGATCGGTCCCGAGCGTGCAGAATGGGCCGCGCGCCGGACCGAGGCCGAGACGCGCCGGGCCGAACTGGCCGCGCGCCATGGCGAGGCCGAGGCCGAGGTCACGCGCCTCGCCGAGGCGCCCGAAGCGGCCGCCGCGCGCCGGATGGAGGCTGCTCGGCTGCTTGCCGAGGCCGAGGCCGCGCACGCCGCCGCCGCCGCTGCGCTGCGCGCCGCCGAGAAGGAATTGCGGGATGCCACCGCCGCCCGCCGCGACGCCGATGCCCGCTTCGCCGCCGCGCGCGAGGCGCAGGTGCGCGCGGAGGGCGGCAGGGAGACGGCCGAGGCCGCGGCGATGGCGGTCGAGGAACGCATCGCCGAACGGCTTGGCGAGGCGCATGGCGATCTGCCCGCCGATGTCGCCGACCTCTCCGAAAGCGCCGAGGAGAAGGCGCGGCGCAAGCTCGATCGCCTCACGCGCGAACGCGAGGAGATGGGCCCCGTCAATCTCCGTGCCGAACAGGAGCTAGCGGAACTCGACCAGCGCCGCGGCGCGATTGACGCCGAGCGCGCGGAGGTCGCGACGGCGATCGCCAAGCTGCGCGGCTCGATCGGCCACCTGAACCGCGAGGGGCGGGAGCGGCTGCGCGTGGTCTTCGACAAGGTGGATGCCGAGTTCCGCGCGCTGTTCACCCGGCTGTTCGGCGGCGGGCGGGCACATCTCGCACTCGTCGGCTCCGACGATCCGCTGGAGGCGGGGCTCGAGATCTATGCCGAGCCGCCGGGCAAGAAGCTCGCCTCGCTGAACCTGCTCTCGGGCGGTGAGCAGGCGCTGACGGCGCTGTCGCTGATCTTCGCCGTGTTCCGCTGCAACCCCGCGCCGGTCTGCGTGCTGGACGAGGTCGACGCGCCGCTGGACGACGCGAATGTGGAGCGTCTCTGCGACCTGCTGGAGGTGATGGCCGCGGGCGAGGCGGACCGCCCGGGCACGCGCTTCCTGATCGTGACGCACCACCCGCTGACCATGGGGCGGATGCACCGGCTGTACGGCGTCACGATGCAGGAACGTGGCGTGTCGCGCCTGCTGAGCGTGGATCTGCAGCGCGCGGTGGAACTGGTGGAAGCGCCTCTGCCGGCCTGATCGCGGCATGGCGCCCGAAGCCTGGATCGCGCGCTGGCATGGCATGGACGACGCGACCTGGGCGCGCCATGCGAACCCCTGGAGCGTCTGGACGCGCGTGCCGATCCTGCCGCTGCTCGTCCTCGCGATCTGGAGCCGCGCCTGGATCGGCATATGGTTCCTGCTGCCGGTTGCGATGCTGCTGGCCTGGACCTGGATCAACCCCCGCGTCTTTCCGCCGCCGCGGCGGCTCGACACCTGGGGATCGCGCGCAGTGCTGGGCGAGCGGCTCTGGCTCGTGCGCCGGACGCATCCCGTGCCGGCCCATCACCGGCGGATGCCGTCGCTGCTCAACGGCCTCGCCGCGCTCGGCGCCCTCGGGCTGGTCTACGGCCTCATCGCGCTCGACGCGGCTGCGACGCTCGGAGGGCTTGCCGTCGCGCTGCTCGCCAAGATGTGGTTCCTGGACCGGATGGTGTGGCTGGTCGCGGATATGGCAGGCGATCCGCGGCTCGAAGCGTGGCAGAGCCCGCCCCCCGGGTCCTGAGCCGGCCTTGACGCCACGCGCGGCCCGGCGTTGCTGGCGGCATGCTTCCTTTCCGCTTCTTCGAGCGCGCGATGGAGCCGGTCGCACCCCCTGGCGACTCGGCGGCGCGGCTGCTCGGGGTGGCGGTGCCGGAGGCGCCACCGCCGAAGTCGCTGATCCGCTTCTATCTCTACTTCGCTAGGCAGGCCCGGGCACTGTTCGGCGCGCTGTTCGTCGCCGGCATGCTGGTCGCGCTGCTGGATCTGCTCATCCCGCTCTTCATCGGCCGCGTCGTGGGCCTGCTGGAACTGCATGGGCCCGAGCGCATCTGGCCGGAGGCCGGCTGGACGCTCGCCGGAATGGCGGCGGTGCTGCTGCTCTGCCGGCCGGCGGCGATCCTCGCGCAGAACCTGGTGACCCAGCAGGGCATCATCCCCGGCGTCACCTCGATGATCCGCTGGCAGAGCCATTGGCACGTGGTGCGCCAGGGCCTGCCCTTCTTCCAGGAGGATTTCGCCGGGCGCATCGCCAACCGGGTGATGCAGGCGGGCCCCGCGCTGCGCGAGAGCGTCGTGCAGTCTGTCAACGCGGTCTGGTACATCCTGGTCTATGGCACCGGCGCGGTGATCGCGCTGGCGACGACCGATCTGCGGCTGGCCATCCCCATCCTCTGCTGGTTCCTGCTTTACGGCACGCTGCTGCGGCTGATCGTGCCGCGGATGCGCGACCGCGCGCGCAAGGCGAGCGAGGCGCGCAGCCTGCTCACCGGTCGCGTCGTGGACAGCTACACGAACATCATGACGGTGAAGCTCTTCGCCCGCGCCGAGCAGGAGGACGCCTTCGTGCGCGAGGCGCTTGAGGCGCTGAACCGCGATTTCGGGCACCAGACGCGCCTTGTCACGCTGAACGGGCTGCTGCTGTCCACGCTGAACGCGACCATGCTGGTCTCGACCGCAGGGCTCGCGATCTGGCTGTGGTCACGCGGCGAGATCCCGCTGGCGATGGTCGCCGCGGCGCTGCCCATGGCCTGGCAGATCGCCAACATCTCCGGCTGGGTCGCCTTCAACGTGGCCGGGATATTCGAGAATATCGGCGTGGTGCAGGAGGCGATGGGCTCCATCGCCGTCCCACCCACCGCGCCCGATCCGCCAGGCGCCGTTCCGCTGCGCGTCACGCAGGGCGCGATCCGGTTCGAGCGCGTGCAGTTCGCCTATGGGCGGGAGCGCGGAGTGCTGCGCGGCTTCGACCTCGCCATCGCGTCGGGCGAGCGAGTGGGCCTTGTCGGTCATTCGGGCGCGGGCAAGACCACCGCCATCAATCTGCTGCTGCGCTTCTTCGAGCCGGAGGCCGGGCGCATCCTGATTGACGGCCAGGACATCGCCGGCGTCACGGCCGAATCGCTGCGGTCGGCGATCGGCGTGGTCACCCAGGACACCGCCCTGCTGCACCGCTCGATCCGCGACAACATCCGCTACGGCCGCCCCGACGCCACCGACGCGGAGGTCGCGGCTGCTGCCGAGCGGGCCGAGGCGAACGGCTTCATCGCGGAGCTCGGGGATTGGCGCGGCCGCACCGGCTATGACGCGCATGTCGGCGAGCGCGGCGTGAAGCTCTCGGGCGGCCAGCGCCAGCGCGTCGCGATCGCCCGCGTCCTGCTGAAGGATGCGCCCATCCTGGTGCTCGACGAGGCGACCAGCGCGCTGGATTCGGAGGTCGAGGCGGCCATCCAGGAAAGCCTCGATCGCCTGATGGCCGGCAAGACCGTGATCGCGGTGGCGCACCGGCTTTCGACCCTGGCGCGGATGGACCGTCTGGTCGTGCTGGACCATGGCCGGGTTGCGGAACAGGGCAGCCACGCGCAACTGCTCGCCCAGGGCGGCGTTTATGCCAAGCTGTGGCAGCGTCAGTCGGGCGGGTTCATCGGGGATTAGGCCGATCCTTGCTGCAATGCGGCAGGGCTCGCCTTGACACGGTCCCCCCCGCACCGTAGGAGCGGGCCGCCTTCCGGGCGGGGAACCGCGGGGAGGAGCGCGTGTCGGAACAGGACGGCTTTGAAGAGCGGTTGCGACAGGCCAAGGCGCGGCGGGGCATGGATGCCAAGCCGGCGCTCGGGGGCCTGCCGCGCGGCAACTGGGGCATCGGGTTCCGTGCAGGGGTCGAGGTGGTCTCGGCGCTCGTGGTGGGTATCGCCATCGGGTGGCTGCTGGACCGCTGGCTTGGCACCTGGCCGTGGCTCTTCCTGGTGTTCTTCGTCTTCGGCAGCGCCGCCGGTGTGCTGAACGTCTATCGCCTGTTCAGCCCCCCGCGGCGCCGCCCGTAAGGCTTGGCTTGACTCCACCGGGGGACGAAGAGCGTGGCGGCGGAAGGCAAGACGATGGACGCGCTCAGCCAGTTCGAGCTGAAGCCGTTTCTCGGCGTCCTCGGCGATGCAATCGGCTTCACGCAGTCCAACGCGCACATGCTGTTGGCGGTCGGGATCATCACCGGGCTGATGATCTGGGGCACACGGGAGCGCGCGGTGGTGCCGGGCCGCCTGCAGGCGCTGGCCGAGACTTCCTACGAATTCATCCATGAACTGGTGACAGGCCAGATCGGGCATGAGGGGAAGCGGTACTTCCCCTTCATCTTCTCGCTCTTCATGTTCATCCTGGTCGGCAACCTGCTGGGCATGCTGCCCTACGCATTCACCTTCACCAGCCACATCGTGGTGACCTTCGCGCTCGCCGCCGTGGTGTTCCTTGCGGTGACGATCGTGGCGCTGCGAATCCACGGCACGCATTTCTTCAGCTACTTCTTTCCGGAGGGTGCGCCGAAGGCGCTCGCGCCCCTGATCATCCCGATCGAGGTCATCAGCTACCTCTCGCGGCCGGTCAGCCTCTCCGTCCGTCTCTTCGCGAACATGGTCGCCGGCCACGTGATGCTGAAGGTCTTCGCCACCTTCGTGGTGCTGATCGGCGGCAGCATGGGCGTGGTCGGCCTCGCCGGCGCCACTCTGCCGCTGGCGCTTAACGTCGCGCTGGTCGGGTTCGAGATCCTCGTGGCCTTCCTTCAGGCTTACGTCTTCGCGATCCTGACCAGCATCTACCTGCACGACGCGGTGCATCTCCACTAGCACCGCGACGCAGCCCAACCACCGACAATCCACGGAAGGATTTCATCCCATGGACGTTCTCGCCGCGAAGGCCCTCGGGGCTGGCATCGCCGTCATCGCGCTCGCCGGCGTGGGCATCGGCATCGGCGCCATCTTCTCCTCGATGGTGCAGGCGGTCGGCCGCAACCCGGGCGCCCGCGACGCGGTCTTCCCGATCGGCATCCTTGGCTTCGCGCTGACGGAAGCCGTGGCGCTCTTCGCGCTGCTGATCGCGTTCCTCATCCTCTTCACCTGAATGCGGATCGGTCGGGCGCGCGCATCCGGGCGCCCGGTTCCGTTTCGCTGAGATCGGATCGCCTGGGGGCGGACTTGCCCGATGGTGTGAATCCGCTCTCCAACCGATTGGCCGAGGCGTCTTCGCCGAGACGCCTCGGGTGACGTGAGGACCACGCGATGCGTGCCCTTCTGACCGCGGGCCTGGTCGCCGCGGCCGCCCTGCCGACTTTCGCGCTCGCTGCCACTGGCAGCGGCGTGCCCGTGGAGGGCATGCCGCAGCTTGCCTTCGGGCATCCGACGCAGGGCCGCTACCTGATTGCCAACATCTTCTGGCTGCTGGTGATCTTCGGCCTGCTCTATGTCGTCATGGCAAAGATCGCGCTGCCTCAGGTCGGGCAGGTGATCGAGAGCCGCGCGGCACGGATCGCCGCCGATCTCGAAGCCGCGCAGGCGGCGAAGGCCGAGGCCGATGCCGCGATGGCGGCGCTCCGCGAAGCCACCGCCAAGGCGCGGAGCGAGGCGCAGGCCGAGATCGCCGACGCGCTCGCCGCCTCGCAGGCGGCAGCCCAGGTGAAGTCGGACGAGCTGGCGGCTCGGCTGGTTCGGCAGATCGAGGAAGCCGATGCGCGCATCGCTGCCGCCCGTGGCGCCGCGATGGGCGCGCTGCGGCAGGTCGCGACCGAGACAGCGGAGTCCCTCGTGACGAAGCTGACCGGCCGGGGCGAAGGCACGGCGGTCGCCGGCGCTGTTGATCGCGCCCTCGCCGCCCGGGCGCAGGGTTGAGGAGGCCGCGATGCTGCAGGATCCGAAGTTCTGGGTCGCCGTCTCCTTCCTGATCTTCGTGGCCCTGATGGGCCGCAAGGCCTGGGGGATCATTACCAGCGCGCTCGACGGGCGCGCCGCCAAGGTGCGGGCCGAACTCGATGAAGCCGCGCGGCTGCGCGCCGAAGCCGAGGCGATGCTTCGCCAGGCCGAGGCGGACCGGGCCGCCGCTCAGGCCGAGGCGGTCGAGCTGCTGGCCCGCGCCCGCGTCGAGGCGCAGCGCGTGGCCGAGCAGGCCGCCGCGGAGGCCGAGGCCAGCGCGAAGCGCCGCGAGCGCATGGCGCTGGACCGCATCGCCGCCGCCGAAGCCGGCGCCATTGCCGAAGTCCGCAACGCCGCAGCCGAGATCGCCGTGACGGCGGCGCGCGACGTGCTGGCCAGCACCGTCACCCCCGAGACCGACGCGGCGATGATTGACGCGGCGGTGGCCGACCTGCCGCGCGCCCTGCGCGCGGCCTGATACCCTACTCTCCGAAGAACTCGTACACCGCCGAATAGCGCATGCGGGCCACTTGGCCCGCATGGGCGGCGTCGCAGCGATCGCGCGGGGCAAGGCCGCCCACCGTGTCCACGCGGCGGATGTAGCCGGTGCGGGCGAATGCGCCGTCACCCTCCCGCGCGCGGACGCGGAGCAGAAGCCAGGGAATCGCGCCGGCGGCGGGCGGCGGTGCCTGGGCGATGACCTCTGCCGTGATCATCGTGTGGTCGGCGTGGCGCCAGTAGGGGCCCGCGCCATGCGTGCCGGTCTGTCGGCCGCCCGCGTCGAACAGCGCGGCCTCCGGGCCCTTGAACACCCAGCCATGCCCGCCGTCACGCGGCTCGCAGGCGTAGATCTGCACGCCATCGGCGGCGAGCACGAGATGGCGCCGCTGCCCCTCGGGCACGGATTGGGCGAGCGCGGGCGCCGCGACCAGGGCGGCGGCGAGGGTGAGAAGCGGGCGATGCATGGGTCGGTCCTCCACATGGGGCGTGGCGGGACCTGAGCACGCGGCCTCGCGCGACCGGAAGGAAAGAGGGGTTTCGTGGATGCCGGCGCGGCTTCACGCATGATGCATTCAGCGCGCCGGCGCGGGACGCAATCACCGCGCTGGCGCGCGACGCAATTCGATCCGGTCGCCTGGGGCGAGCAGGCCGGGCGCCCCGGCCTGCAACGCGGCGCGCGCCGCGCCGTCGCCGACGAGAGTGGCACGGAGGAACAGCACCGCAAGCGCGGCCGTGCGCGCATGGTAGGTCGGATCGCTCCAGCGCGCGCCGGCCGCGGGTTCGTCTGCGAAGGCGGCGTGCGTCGCGCCGTCGAGCACGGCCAGCACCTGGCCTGGTGCGGCGATGGCGCGGAAGGGGATCTCGCGGTCTTCCGGCGTCGCGCCATCGAGATAGGCGACATCCCGCGTGCCGGTGACGTGCAGGATGGGAACCTCCACACGGGAAAAGGCGATCCGTGGCGGCAGGCCGCGCGGCGGCAGGGGTGACAGCGCCACGCCGGCGGCCAGGCGCCGATCCGGCAGCGCCAGGCCGCGATCGCCACCGGGGATGCGCTGCCCGAGCAGATGCTGCACCACCCAGGCGCCGTAGGAATGCCCCGCGACGGCAAGGCGCCCGGCATCAACCCGCCCCGCGAGCGGATCGCCGGGCAGGGCCGCGCGTCGGAGCATCTCGGTGACCGCGAAGATCCCGTCCTGCAGCCGCGCCACGGCGTTGCCGACATCGAGCACGGCGGCGGCCACGGCGCTCGGCCGGTCCGCCACGCCGCGCCAGACCGTCTCGTCAGTGCCGGGGTGCTGGAGGTGCAGCGCGATGAAGCCCGACGCGGCGAGGCTGCGGCCGAGATAGCCGAGCCCCTCGCGCGACCCGCCGAGCCCATGGCTCAGCAGCACGGCCGGGCGAGGTCCCGCTTCCTCCGGCAGTCGCAGCAGGATGGGAAGATCGCGGCCGCGCGCCGCATCTCGCCAGATGCCGCGCCACTCCGTCGCGAGCGACCCTCGCGCCAGGGCCAGGAACGGGGCGGCGAGCAGCAGGCCGCGTCGTGTCACGGCAACGCCTTGTCGTAGGTGATCCACATGGTGCGCGTGGCCAGCCTGTCATAGACGCCACGGCCCCTGTAGTTGTTGTCGGCGGTGATCCAGCGGATCACGCTCCAGCCGCGTCGGCGGCCTTCCTCTGCGACCGCCTCGATCAGCGCATCGGCAATCCGCGCGCCGCGCCGGTCGGGCGCGACGAAGAGGTCGTCCAGAAAGCCCCCGGTCGCGGCGGCGAGCGGGCGCGCGAAGGGCCGATAATGGGCGAGCCCGACGGCGTGGCCCTGCGCGTCCTCCGCGACGAAGGCCTTCACCTCATGGGCGGGGTCCATGATCCAGCCCCAGACCCGTTCGCGCATCGCCGGTGTCTGCGTGACGCGGTAGAACTCCGCGTAGCCGGCGTAGAGCGCCTCCCAGTCGGCGCGATGGTGGTCCGCCAAGGGGACGATGCGGATGGTCACAACCTGATCCTCCCTGCGGCGGCCAGGCCGAGCAGCAGCGCGCCGACATGCATGGACTGGCCGATCATGCCCTGGCCGAGCCCTGCCAGCACCTCCGAGATCGGATGGCATTCGACGCGGATGGCCTCGCCTGCTTCATGCGCCGTGGCCTGGGCGCGCCAGGCGCCGGTGCCGAGCACGACATGCAGCCGGTTGGTCTGGATCGCCGGGTTGGCCCAGCCGGCGGTGAGATAGCGCCATGAGGTGGCGGCGTAGCCCGTCTCCTCGAGGGTTTCGCGCTGGCCCGTGACCATTGGGTCCCGATCCTCCCGATCCATCACGCCGCCCGGCAGTTCCAGCGACCAGGTCCGCGCGCCGTGGCGCCACTGGCGCACCAGGACCAGCCGGTCGTCCGGTGTCATCACCACCGCGGCGACCCAATCGGGATAGTCGAGCACGTACCAGGGCGAGAGTTCCTGACCGGCGGCGGTGAGGAGGCGGTCCGCCCGGAGGTTAATCCAGCGGTCGGCAACAAGCTGGCGGCTGTCCAGCACGGTCCAGGGCGGCGTGTCGTCCATGTCGCGAGACTCGGCGGCCCGCGGCGCGTGCGCAAGCCGAGCGGCGTGACGGAAAGAAACTTCAGGAATTGTAAGCGAAGGTCACGCGGAATCGCTTGCGCACCCCGCCCGTCACGACTAAACTATTCACAGATTAATGATTATTGAGACGATTTGGGATCGCCAGCAGGAGGTTCGGCCATGGGTATCTCCGCCCTTCGAGGATCCCTCCAGGACCGCCGCGGTCTTGTCAGTCTCGAATATGCCGTGCTGGCGGCGGCGGTTGTGACGGCCGTCTTCGCAGCCACCGGGGCGTTGCATCAGCAGATGCGCGCCCCTTTCGACCGATTGGAGGCCGCCAGCACGGCGTCCACCGTATCGGTCCGCTTCAACCCTTTTTAAACGCATCGGCGCGGCTACAACCGCTACATTGTCAGGTAACCTGAGTCACCCGTTCCGCGCGTTCTCCTGCGCGCCTGCAACGAAAGGTTGCCGCCTGCCCTGCCAAGCGGTTACTCTTGTCCCGATTGAGATCGCGGCCGCAGGAGGGGCGAATGGTCGAGATTGTCGCCTGTTGCCGCGACCGACGCGGCATCACCAGCATGGAATACGGCCTGCTCGGTGCCATCGTGATCGTCGCGCTCGCCTCGGTCACGGGGCAATACGCGGACATCCTGACGCCGCTCTTCCAATGGCTCGTTGCGTTCGCCGCGACGGCCGGCGCCGGCTGAGGTCGCTAGGCCGCGCGCAGGTGCTCCTGCAGGCGCGGCATCAACTCCACGAGATTGCAGGGGCGATGGCGGCTGTCGAGCTGCGTCACCAGGATGCCGTCCCAGGCGTCCTTGCACGCCCCTGTCGAGCCCGGTAGCGCGAACAGATAGGTCCCACCCGCCACACCCCCGATCGCGCGGGACTGGATCGTCGAGGTGCCGATCTTCTGATAGCTCAGCATTCGGAAAAGCTCGCCGAAGCCCACGATCTCCTTCTCGAGCACCCGGGCGAAGGCCTCGGGCGTGACGTCGCGGCCGGTGATGCCGGTGCCCCCGGTGGTGATGACGCAATCCACCTGGGTGTCGGCGATCCAGCGGCGGAGCACGGCCTCGATGAGAGACGCCTCGTCCCGGCAGATCTCGCGCGCCGCGAGCCGGTGCCCGGCGGCCGTCAGCCGCTCCACCAGCGCGTCGCCGCTGCGGTCCGAGGCGAGGTCGCGCGTGTCCGATACCGTCAGCACGGCGATGTTCACAGGCAGGAAGGTGCGACTTTCGTCAATCGGCATGGCGATCTCCCGCGCACAAGATAGGCGCGCGGGCGCACTCCCCCAAGCCGTCAGCGGCGCGCGGGGATCATCTCCGCCACCTCGTTCACATCGAGAAAGCGGGGGAACTGACCCGCCGCGAGCTGATCGAGGCTTGGTGCGGGCGTACCAAGGCGGGCCGCGTAGATCCAGGAATAGGTCAGCACGCGCTGGACGAAGGCCCGCGTCTCGCCCACCGGGATACTCTCGATGAACAGCAGCGGATCGCCGCGATGCCGCACAGAGGGCTGCCACCGCGCCAGGTTGCCTGGGCCGTTGTTGTAGGCGGCAAGGAGTCGGATCAGGTCGCCCCCCACCTGGTCGTGGCGCGCGAGATAATGGATGTAGCGTTGCCCGACCTCGAGCGAGAAGCCGGGGTCGTGCAGGCGCCGTGCCCCCGCCCCACGCAATGTGGCGTCGCCCGTCACGTAGCTTGCGGTCGCCGGCATGATCTGCAGCAGGCCTCGCGCCCCGGCCCGCGAGACGGCCGTTGGGTCGAAGTTCGATTCCTGGCGCGCAAGCGCGTAAAGCAGCGCGGGATCCATCCGGAACCCGTTCTGCGGCTCCAACCGCGGCAGGGGGAACCGCGCGAAGTCGCGCGGCCGGCCATCGGCGCTCTGCTGCAGCGAGGCAAGCTGCGCGGCAAGATCCGTCATTCCGGCGGTCGCGGCGACCGCCAGCATGGCGCGCATGACGCCGGCATTGCCTTGCACCCGCGGCCAGAGGGCCCGCAGTTCGGCTTCCGCCCGGCTCCGCTGCCCAATCTGGAGAAGGGCGAGGGCCCGCCAGCCGCCAGCCGTCTCGGCGACCGCGGCCGCCTCGCCCTCGCCCGCCAGCTCCCGCTCCCAGGCGAAGCCCATGGGCAGGCCAAGGGTGCGGCGCGCCAGCAGGCCGTAGAAGGTGCGGGGCTCCTGCGCGGCCTGGGTCAGCCAGGGAACGTAGAGCTGCGGCCGCCGGGCCCGCACGGCGGCGCGGGCCGTCCAGAACGCGGCGGCGGCACGCGTGGCGGGGGCGCCGCCCTGGGAACGTGCCGCGCCCTCGAATTGGGCCAGCGCCACGTCATGGCGCCCGAGCGACCACGCCGCCAGGCCGGCGACGAAGCCTGGGAAGGCGCTGCCGGAGGATTGGCGCGCGGCGTCTGTCGCGATGCGCAACGCCTCCTCATCCCGACCGGCCTGGAACAGCGCGAAGGCGACCTCCGCCTTCAGGAGGGCCGCATAGGCCGCCGATGGCCGCGCGCGGGCAATCGCGGCGAGCGCGCCGGCCGCATCGCCATCGCGCGCGCGGTCGCGAACCGTGCGATCCAGGGCGGGGTTCCGGCTGATGGTCCGCGCCGGAGGATCATTCTCCTCCGGGACGATCTGCTCATCATCGCCGAGCGCGCGTGTTGTCGGGGCCGCCGGCAAGTCGGCGCCCCGGGGCGCCCGGCGGACAAGCAGCGCATGGATTGCCGGCGCGTCCGGATGATCGGCATGGCTCGAGAGCCACTCGATCAACTCCGGCACGCTCGCGGCGACCCCGCGGCCCCAGCGATCGGCCAGGACATGGCCGATCAGGCGACGGTCGTCGAGCCGTTCGGATTCTCGGGCGGCCGCCGCCATCTCGCCCCGCGCCTGCAGGTCGAAGATACGACGAAGCCGCGCCGCATCCGACGGCGCGAGGGGTTGCGGGAACCCGGCGATCCCACCCTGAAGCGTCGGGCGTGGAACGCTCATGGCGGTCTGGTCGGCCCGTTGCCCGAAGGCAGGGACCTGAGCCCCCACCATCATCGTTGCCCCCACGAGGAGCAGCAGCGCCGAGCGGCGGATGCTGACAACCGGGCGGGAGCACCGGGCCATGGGGCAGATCGCTCGCATGGCGGCGATTCCCCTACAGGCGGTTAATGCGGGCAGGCAACCCCGCAAACCGGGCAAAGTCTCACAAATCTAGACGGCTATTAAGGAATCAGTCACTTCCTGCGTATTGTTGATGTGCCTTTCTTTCGTCACCTTGGTTCCACGTCGCCATCGAGCGTCCGACGCAGCAGGATCAGGTCCCCCCAAGCGTCCTTCTTCGCCGCCGGGGAGCGCAGCAGATAGGCGGGGTGCAGGGTCGGCAGAGCTGGCGGCGCCTCCGGCGCCTCCGGCAGCCGGTGCCAACGGCCGCGCAGCCTTGTGATGCCCTCCTTCGCGCGCAGCAGAGTCTTGGCGGCGACGCCACCCAGCAGCACCAGGTGCCGTGGGTTCACCAGCGCGATGTGGCGCAGGACATAGGGGGTGAAGAGCGCGATCTCGGCATCGGTCGGCGTCCGGTTGCCGGGCGGGCGCCAAGGCAGGATGTTCGTGAGGTAGAAGCCGCGCTCGCGTGTCAGGCCGATGCTGGCGAACATCCGGTCCAACAACTGGCCGGACACGCCGACGAAGGGGCGGCCGAGCCGGTCCTCATCGGCACCCGGCGCCTCGCCGACCAGCATCAGGCCGCTGTCCGGCGCGCCATCGCAAAACACGAGGTTGGTCGCCGTCTCCCGCAGCGGGCTGTCGGCCGCCGCGATCGCGGCCTTGAGGGCGGCGAGGTCGGCGGCCTCCACCGCCGGCATCGCCGCCGGGCGCGGCGGCGGCGCGGCGGGACGCGGCTGGATGGCCGGACGCGGCGGTACGGCGATCGGCACCGCGCTCGGCGCGGCGAAGCGGTCCACCGGCGTCCCGGCCAGCGCCTCATCGGCGCCCCATTCGATCTGGCATCGAAGCGCGGCGAACAGCGCGGCCTGGTCCATGGGCGTGATATCGGCGCGCGCCGGGGTTCCGCGCAATGGGGGTGGGCGTTACATCCGGATGGAGCCGACTTGCCGGAGGGACCCGCCATGAGCGACGCGCGCGAAGCGATGGAGTTCGACGTGCTGATCGTCGGCGGCGGCCCGGCCGGGCTCGCCTGCGCGATCCGGCTGAAACAGCTGAATCCGGACGCCTCCGTCTGCCTGGTGGAGAAGGGCAGCGAGATCGGTGCGCATATCCTCTCGGGCGCCGTGCTGGAGCCGCGCGCGCTCGATGAGCTGATCCCGGATTGGCGCGACGACCCGCCGGCGCTTGCCACCCCGGTCACCGAGGACCGCTTCCTGTGGCTGACCGAGACGCGCGCCTTCAAGCTGCCGACGCCGCCGCAGATGCACAACGCGGGCAACTACGTCGTCTCGCTCGGCAATGTGTGTCGCTGGCTGGGCGCGAAGGCGGAGGCGCTCGGCGTCGAGATCTATCCAGGCTTCGCCGCCTCCGAGACGCTGATCGAGGACGGGCAGGTGAAGGGCGTCGTCGCCGGCGTGATGGGCATCACGAAGGATGGCGAGCGGGGGCCGAACTACCAGCCCGGGATGGAACTGCGTGCCAGCTACACTGTCTTCGCGGAGGGCTGCCGGGGATCGCTCACCAAGCGCCTGTTCGAGACCTTCGATCTCCGGCGCGATTGCGCGCCGCAGACCTACGGGCTCGGCATGAAGGAGCTGTGGGAGATCCCGAAGGAGAAGCACAAGCCCGGCCTTGTCTGGCATTCCACCGGCTGGCCGCTGCCGTCCGACACCTATGGCGGGTCGTGGCTCTACATGCTGGGCGAGAACCTGGTCTCGATCGGGTTTGTGGTCGGGCTGGACTATCCCAATCCCTGGCTGTCGCCTTTCGAGGAGTTCCAACGCTTCAAGCACCATCCGGCGGTGCGCGGTTTCCTGGAAGGGGGCAAGCGCGTCTCCTACGGGGCGCGGGCGCTGAACGAGGGCGGTTTCCAGGCCATCCCGAAGCTGGTCTTTCCGGGCGGGATGATCATCGGCGACGCGGCCGGCTTCCTGAACGTGCCGAAGATCAAGGGCACGCATACCGCAATGAAGTCGGGGATGGTCGCGGCCGAGGCGATGGCCGGCGTGGTGGGTGGCGATCGGCCCCCGGTGCTCGACAGCTACCCTGCGGCGCTGCGCGAAAGCTGGGTCTGGAACGAGTTGCAGGGCGTACGGAACATCCGCCCTGCCTTCGCGAAGTGGGGGCTGTGGGGTGGCATGCTGAATGCCGCGCTCGACACCTACCTCCTGCGCGGCAAGGCCCCCTGGACCATGACGCACCATGCCGACCACGAGGTGCTGAAGGACGCCGCCAGGGCGACGCGCATCGCCTATCCAAAACCGGACGGCGTGCTGAGCTTCGACCGGCTGTCCTCGGTCTATCTCTCGAATACCAACCACGAGGAGGACCAGCCCTCCCATCTGGTGCTGCGCGATCCCGCGCTGTGGAAAGGCGTGAACTGGGACCGCTTCGCCTCACCCGAGAGCCGCTACTGTCCCGCCGGCGTCTATGAAGCGGTCGGGGCGGCGGCCGGCAATGGCGAGGGCGAGATGAAGCTGGTGATCAACGCGCAGAACTGCGTGCACTGCAAGACCTGCGACATCAAGGACCCCCGGCAGAACATCGACTGGAAGACGCCGGAGGGTGGCGGCGGGCCCAACTACATCGGCGGGATGTAGAGCATTTTCGAGCCGAGCGGATAATGCGAGGCGACTCGGAAAATGCGATCAAACAATCAGCAAGACCCGTTTCACCGCGGCGATCGCGGTGAAACGAGCCTCGCCCGGCCTGCGCCACTCAATCCGCGAACTGCCCAGCGGCCTGCAGGATCGGCCGCCAGCGGTTGATCTCGGCTTCCAGGAAGGCCCGATGGGCCTCCGGAGTCACGCGTGCCAGCGGCTCCGGGGGGCTGGCGAGGGTGTTCAGCCGGTCCACCACGGCGCGGTCCTGGATCGCGACCCGCAGCGCCTGGTTCAGCCGCTGGATAACGGGCTGCGGCGTGCCGCGCGGCGCGTACATGCCGTGCCAGATGCTGACGGTGAAGTTGGCGAGGCCTGCTTCGGTCGCCGTCGGGATGTTGGGGGCCTGGGGCAGCCGCGCCTCCGTCGCCATGGCGACGGGGCGGATTCGGCCATCCAGCGCGAAGGGCAGAGAGGACGTTGTCTGGTCGCAATAGACGTCAACGCGGCCCGCCATCATCTCCGGGAAGACCGGTCCGGAACCGGTGAAGGAGACCGTCGTGAAGTTGATACCGAGTTGCGCCTGCAGCAGCGTGCCGCAAAGCTGGCTCGCGGAGCCGAGGCCGGCATTGGCAAGGTTCACGCCATCCCGCTTCTCCCGCGCATAGGCCAGAAAATCCGCCAGCGTCTGGCCGGGGAAGTTCGGGCGCACCGTGATCATCATCGGCGTCGGCGTGACGAGGCCGAAGGGCTCCAGATCGGTCAGCGGGTTGTAGGGCAGCCGGCGATAGAGCGTCGGCTGCGTCGCGAGGCCGATATTGGTGTAGAGGATGGTGTAGCCGTCGGGCCGCGCCTGCACGACGCGGTTGACGCCGATCGTCCCGCCGGCGCCGCCGCGGTTCTCGACGATCACGTTCACGCCGAGATCGCGGCCCATCACCTCCGCGAGCAGCCGACCGACAACGTCGGTCGGCCCACCAGGCGCGAAGGGGATCACCATGGTGATCGTCTGGCTCGGGAAGGTCTGCGCGTTGGTCGGGGTGGTTGCGCCAAGGGCGGCGGCGAGCGCCACCCCCGCTAGCATGCGTCGTGTCAGGGACATCGTTCTTCGCTTCCTCCGGGTGGCTTCGTGGTCAGGTCACGTCATCGGCTCCAGCCGCCGACCTGCGACAGTTCCGCGCGAGCTTCGGCCGCCGTCATCGGCTCCGCGCCGAATTCGCGCAGGATGCGCACGGCGCGCTCGACGAGCACGGTGTTGCTCACCGCGAGCTCGCCCTTGTTGAGGTAGATGTTGTCCTCGAGCCCGACGCGCACATGGCCACCGAGCAGCCAGGCCTGGGCGAGCATCGGGAACTCCATGCGGCCGATCGCGAAGGCAGCCCAGGGATGGCCCGCGGGCAGGATGGACTTCGCGTAGTTCAGCGTCGGCGGGTCCCAGTCGAAGCCGTAGCGGATGCCCATGCAGACCTGGAACAGGCACGGGCCCTTCAGCACGCCCTCGGCGATCAGGTGCTTCGCCAGCGCGATGTCGCCGGAATCGAAGACCTCAAGCTCCGGGATCGTGCCCACGGAATAGATCAGCTCGGCCATGCGGGTGATCGACCAGGGCGCATTGATCACCACCGCGGTGCCGGACCACATGGTGTTGAGATCGAGCGTTGCGATCTCCGGCTTCAGCGCGACGATGTGCTCCACCCGCTTGTCGGGCGGCAGCAGCGTGGTGCTCGGGCCGGCGAGGCGCGGGTTCTCGCGGTCGGGGAAGAAGCGGCCGCCCGGGCCGGTCGTGAGGTTGATCACGACATCGGTGTTGGAGGAGCGGATGCGGTCCACGACTTCCCGATAGAGGTCGAGGTCCATGCTCGGCTTGCCGGTGGCCGGATCACGCACATGGATATGCGCCACGGCGGCGCCGGCCTTCGCGGCCTCGATCGCCGCGTTGGCGATCTGCTCGGGCGTGATCGGCAGGTAGGGGGTCTGCTCGGGCGTCGTGATGTTGCCGGTGACCGCACAGGTCAGGATGAACTTCCGCCGCATGGCCTACTCCTTCGCCGGTCCGAAGGCCGGCTTGCCGCGTGTGATGTCGAGGAACCGCGTGATGATCACGCGCTCGAACAGCCCATTCTGCGTGAAGGGGTCGCCGGCGGAGAAGGCCTCGGCCGCGGCGCGGTCCGGCACGTCCACGATGAAGACGCTGCCGATTCGCTTGCCGCCATCATCCTCGACCATCGGCCCGGCGAGCTTGATGTCCACCGGACTCGCCTGGAGATAGGCGCGATGCGCGTCGTAATGCGCGTCACGGATCGCCTGGCCGTCCGGCCGCTGCGTGCAGTGGATGAGGAAGAGCATTACTCGTTGTCCACTTTCGGGATCCGGAACTCATAGGCCAGTTTCGCCGGCCTGCCATCCCGCTTCGGCGCGTCCCAATCCGTCACGAGGCTCGCCTTGACGCCGAACACCGCGTCATCGTGCAGGTAGGGATCGCCATCCTTGAAGATGTGGGTGATGAGGTCGCGGTAGCCTCGCTTCTTGATCCAGAAATGCACATGCGTGGGCCGCATCGGCCCGCGCCCCATCGCGGACAGCACTCGGCCCACCGGGCCGTCATGCGGCACCGGATAGCTGGCCGGCATCACGGTCGGGAAGGCGATGACGCCATCCGAGCCGGTGACGAAGCGGCCGCGCATGTTGTGCTCATCACCGAGCTGGCTGTCGTAATAGCCATCGGGCGAGGTGTGCCAGACATCCACCTGCGCGCCTTCGAGCGGCCGGCCATCCACGTCGCAGATGCGGACCTCGACATCCAGCGGTTCGCCGGCGACGCCCGGGGACATGTTCTGGCCGTTCTCCATGCGCGGCGGATTCTCGCGATGAAAGGGGCCGAGCACGGTGGTCTCGCTGACGCTGGCATGGGTGCGGTGCGCGATCGCGTCCACCAGCATGGAGACACCGAGCACGTCGGACAGCAGGATCACCTCCTGCCGCTTGTCGTCGCACCAGCGGCCGAGCTCGGTCAGGAAGGCGACGCCCTGCTCCCATTCCTCCGGCGTCAGCTCGACCTCGCGCACGAAGTCATGGACGTGGCGGATGAGCGCGGACATCACCTCGCGGATGCGCGGCTCGGCATCGGGGCGGATGCGGCCGAGCACGGCCTCCGTCAGGTTCTCGCTAGTGTAGGTGACGTGGCTTTCCTGCATCGTCTTCAGCCTTGCATGGTCAGCACGACGCGGCCGCGCGTGCCGCGCGCGACGGCGGCATAGGCGGCGCTGCCCTGGGAGAGCGGATGCAGCGCCGCGATGTGCGGCGCCGGGTAGTGGCCGGTCTCGAACCCCTCGCGCAGCGCCTCCATCCGCGGCGCACAATCGGCGGCGCTGCGCTTGAGGCTGTCCACGCCGATCAGGCGGCATTCGCGGCGGTAGAAGGGGATCAGTTCGATCGGCACCTGCTCGCCCGGCGTGCCCGCGATCACGATAAGCCTGCCCCCGATGCCGAGCGCGGCGAGCGCCGCGCTCGTCAGGTCCGGGCGCCCGACGCAATCATAGACGACGTCCACGCCGCGCCCGCCGGTGAGGTCGCGCAGCGTGGCCTCCAGCCCGCCGGCTTCGAGATCGAGCGGCGTGGCGCCGGATTGCGCCGCCGGCGTCGCTGGATCGAGCGGGCCGCGGCAGGCCGCGATGACCCTGGCGCCGAGCTTCGCGCCGATGCCGCAGGCCGCGCCCCCGACGCCGCCGGTGGCCCCGATGACGAGGAGCGTTTCGCCCGCCTTCAGCGCGGCATAGTCGAGGCCGATGAGCGCGGTGACATAGTTCACGCCGACCGACGCCGCTTCGGCGAAGGACAGCCGCGCGGGCTTGCGCGCCAGCGCGGCGACGGGAAGCCGCAGATACTCCGCGTGGCTGCCGTCTCGGATGAAGCCAATATCGCCGCCGGTGCCCCAGACCTCCGCGCCCAGCCATTCCGCCGGGCCAGCGGCGACAATGCCGGCGAAGTCGCGGCCGGGGGTGCGCGGGGGGACGGTCTGCCGCATGCGCCCGGCGAGATTCTTCACGTCCGACGGGTTCACGGAGGCCGCCTGCACCGCGACCAGCGCCTCGCCGGGGCCTGGAGCCGACAACGGAACCCGGCTGAACGCCAGCGCCTCGGGCCCGCCGAACGCCTCGAAACGCAGCGCGCGCGCCTCGGCGGGGAGCGTGGGCAAGGGCGAGACGGGCATGACCTCGGACGTCCTCAACAGCCTTCATTCGCCTCTAGGCGGGCGGCGGATGGCGGTCAAGCAATTTCTGCAACCGATTGCACAGAAGCCCCCCCCCGCGCAGGGCGCCGGGTTGCCGGCTACACTCCCGCGCGACATGACCCGCCGCCCCCGCACGGCGCCGGCGCTCCGCCGGGCCACCATCGCCGATGTCGCCGCCGCCGCGGGTGTGCATCCCTCGACCGTGTCGCGCGCGCTGAACGAGGCGACGCGCGGCATGGTGACGGAGGCGGTGGCGCTCCGCGTCGCCGAGGTCGCGCAGCAGCTCGGCTGGCAGCCTTCGACGCTGGCGGCAGGGCTGCGCACGCGGCGCTCCCGCACCATCGGCATCCTGGTGCCCGACCTGGTGAACCCTGTCTTCCCGCCGATCGTGCGCGCCGCGGAAGCGCGGCTCGCCGAGGCCGGCTACGCCACGCTGATCGCGAACACCGACATGGACCCGGCGCGCGAGACCCTGCTGATCGAGCGCATGGCCGCGCAGATGGTGGATGGCCTGATGCTGGCCTCGGCGTCGAAGGGCAGCGATGCGATCGAGCTGTGCCGGCGCTGGCGCATCCCGACCGTGCTGATCAACCGGCGCCTGCCCGGCGCCGGGCTCTCCGCCGTGGTCAATGACGACCGGCGAGGGATCGCGATGGCGGTGCGGCATCTGCTGGCGCGCGGCCATCAGCGCATCGCCCATCTCGGCGGCCCGCCCGGAGTTTCCACGGCGGCCGACCGCCGCAGCGGCTTCCGCGCCGCCCTGCGCGAGGCCGGGCTTTCGCCGGATGAAGCGCCCTTCGTCGCGGCCGAGGCCTATACGGTGGAGGCAGGGCATCGCGCGATGCGGCGCCTGCTCGAGGGCGCTGATTTCACCGCCGTCGCGGTGGCGAACGACATGCTGTGCCTGGGTGCCTATGACGCGCTCGCCGAGGCCGGGCGGTCCGTTCCGGGCGACATTTCGGTAACCGGCTTCAATGACATGCCCTTCGTGGACCGCATCGCGCCGCCGCTGACGACCGTGCGGATCCAGCATGCGGAGATGGGCCGGCTGGGCGCCGTGCAGCTTCTCGACGAGATGGCCGATCCCGGGGCGGCGCGACGCGAGGTCCTGCTCGAGCCCGAATTGGTGGTCCGGGGAAGCACCGCCGATGCACGGCGCGCTTAACGTCGGGTTGTTGTTTTGGGTAAAGAACTCAACCTATAGTAGAATAACCGACTCGCGGTCCGGATCCCATTGCCAGGACCCTGCAGCGCCGACCGTGACGCCGCCGACGAAGCGCGGCGTGGGGACATGGCGCTCCTCCCCGCGCAGCACCGCGGCGCCGCGGGGCGTCAGCGCCCAACCCTCGCGCATGATCAGCCGGCGCGGCCCCTCACTCAGCCTCGCCTGGATATCCCGCACGATCAGGTCGGTCGCGTGGAAGACGGGGTCGGCGTCCTGCATGGCGCGCAAGGTGGCCGGCCAGCCAGCCGTGCCGGCGGCCAGCGCCCGCAGGACCAGCCGCTCCGTCAGCGCCAGCCCGTCCGTGGTCCAGGGCAGATCCTGCAGATGCCGGCGCATTGCCGCCGCGAGATGCGGCAGCGGCTGTGTCTCGCGCCGCAGTGCATCCAGCGCGCGCGGGTCCTCGGCTGCAAAGGCCGCCCAGGCCAGCGCCCCGGTCTCCAGCTGCGCCCGGCTCATCGGCGCGGGCTCCAGCGCGCCAAGCTCCGCGTCGCCAAGCGCGGCGAAGGGCCGCACGCCATCCGCGGGCATCAGGAAGAGCCGTTCGTCCAGCCCGCGGCGTTCGGCCAGCAGTGACAGCACGCGGATCAGGGCCGCCTGGTCCCAGAGGTCATGCTCGAACCAGAGCAGCACGCGCTGGAACCGCGCGAGCCCATTCAACGCCATGTACTCGGCGCCGAGGCGCAGCCGCGTGGCCTGCGCATCCGCGCCGTAATGCGCCGCGATGAAGCGCGCGCGGCGGCCGAGATAGGCAATGAGCTCCGGCTCCCCGACCGGGCCTTGGCAGACCGGATCGGCGAAGCCGAGGTAGTCACCCTGCCAACCGGCGGCCGGCAGCCGTTCCCGCAGGTCGTCGCCGCAGCGCAGATGGGCGGTGGTCAGAGCCGCAGGCCCAGGCGCCGGATCATCGCGCCTTCCTCTGCATAGGTGCGCCGCGCGAAGGACAGATACTCGTCCGGCCCGAGATGCCAGGGCGCCATGTCGAACCGGTCCAGCACGGCGACATGCGCCGGGTCGAACAGGGCTTCCCGGAAAGCGTCGTGCAGCACGCGCACATGCTCGGGTGCCATGCCCTTCGGCCCCGCCAGGCCGTAAGGGGAGGAGGAGACGATGTCCACGCCGCTCTCGCGCAGCGTCGGCACGTTGGGGAAGCGCTTGGCGCGCTCCTGCCCCCAGGTGACCAGCAGCCGCAACTGGCCTGCCTGGACCAGCTCCGACCAGCCGGAACTGTCCGCTGTGGCCTGGATCTGGCCACCGAGCAGCGCCTGGACGTTCTCCGAGAACCCGCGGAACGGCACATGCGTCCATTCGATCCCGCGCGCCCCGGCGATCTGCTCCATCGTGATGTGCAGGGAGGTGCCGACGCCCGGCGTGCCGTAGTTCACCCGGCCCGGATTGGCCTTCGCGTGGTCGAGGAACTCGCCGAACGTCCGCCACGGCGCATCCGCCTTCACCACGACGCCGAACAGATAGCCCGTGAGGTGGATCACATAGGTGAAATCCTCCAGCGGGTTGAACAGTGGCCGCGCGGCCATCTGCGGATGGCGGAACACGCTGATCGGCATCTGGGACAGCACATGGCCGTCGGGCCGCTCGTTCAGCAATTGCTGCGGCCCGAGCACGCCGCCGGCGCCCGCCTTGTTCTCCACCACGACGGGCTGCCCCAGCCGGCGCGCCGCCTGGTCGGCGAGGGCCCGCATCTGGATGTCGGTGGTGCCGCCGGCGGCCCAGGGCACAAGCAGGCGCACGGGGCGGTCGGGAAAACGCGCCTGTGCGCGGGCGGCCGGCGCGGCCAGAAGGGCGATGCCGGCCAGCAGGCCGCGCCGCCGCATGGCCGGGACGATCGTGGAATGGGTCACGCGACGCCTCCCTGTCTGCCGGCGGGATTCGCCCCGTCCTGGCCTCTCCTGCGTAGCGTGCCGGGGGCGGATCCGGCAACCAAGGCCTTGGTCACGGTCAGTGAGCCGGCCTCGGCTGAGTGGGCCGGGCCGCCGCTCCCGCTCGCCGCATGGGTCGCGCGCCCTGCCTTACTTTCTTCGCCATATTGGGACATACCCGAGGCCTGCCTGATCTTGCTGGGACGCCCTTGATGCCTTCCGACTCCGCTGCCCGGATCGTGCCCGTCATCCTGTCGGGAGGAACGGGCACCCGGCTCTGGCCGCTGTCGCGCGAAGGCTATCCCAAGCAGTTCTGGCCGCTCGCGGCGAAGCGGACGATGCTGCAGGAGACCGCGGCGCGCGCCCGTGGCCCCGGCTTCGCCGCGCCGATGGTCGTCTGCGGCGAGGCGCATCGCTTCCTGGTCGCGGAGCAGCTCGCCGAGATCGGCGCCGAGAGCCCGACGATCGTGCTGGAGCCGGTGGCACGGAACTCCGCAGCCGCGATCGCCGCCGCCGCCGTCCTGGTCGGCGAGGCGGGCCCGGATGCCGTGCTCTGGATCATGGCGGCCGATGCCGCGATCGGGGACGCCGCCGCCCTGCGCGCCGCGCTCGAAGCCGCGGCGGCCGCCGCGCGCGAAGGCCGGATCTGCACCTTCGGCATCCGCCCGACCCGCCCCGAGACGGGCTATGGCTATATCGAGGCCGGCGATCCGATCCGCGGCACCGAGGCCGCGGGTCATGCGGCCCAGGCGGTGGTCCGCTTCGTCGAGAAGCCGGATGCGGCCCGAGCCCGGGTGATGCTGGAGGGCGGGCGTCACCTCTGGAACAGCGGCATGTTCGTCGCGACGGCCGCCACGCTGCTGGCCGAGCTGGAGCGCCACGCGCCCGCCGTGCTGGCCGCGGCGCGGCAGGGCGTTGCCGAGGCGGCGCGCGACCTCGGCTTCGCCAGGCTTGGCGCGGGCTTCGGCGCGGCGCCCTCGATCTCGATCGACCACGCGGTGATGGAGAAGACCGCGCTCGCCGCCGTGGTGCCCTGCGATCCCGGCTGGTCCGATGTCGGGGCCTGGGACTCGCTCTGGGACATCTCGCCCAAGGATGCGCAGGGCAATGTCGCGGTCGGGCCCGTCGCGCTGCGCGGCGCGCGCAACTGCCTCGTGCGGTCGGAAGGCGCGCTGGCGGCGGTGGTGGGGCTCGAGGATGTCGTGCTGGTGGTGACCGACGATGCCGTGCTCGCCTGCCATCGCGACCGCGCGCAGGAGGTGAAGGGCCTCGTCGAGCAGCTCCGCGCCGCGGGCCACAAGGAGGCGACGGAGCACCGCAAGGTCTACCGCCCCTGGGGCAGCTATGAAGGCGTGGCGCGCGGCGAGCGCTTCCAGGTCAAGCGTATCATGGTCCGCCCGGGTGCCAAGCTCAGCCTGCAGAAGCATCATCATCGCGCCGAGCATTGGGTGGTGGTGCATGGCACGGCGATTGTCGAGCGCGACAAGGAGCGCATCCTGCTGCGCGAGAATGAGAGCGTCTATCTGCCGCTCGGCTGCGTGCATCGCCTTGAGAATCCCGGGATGATTCCGCTGACGCTGATCGAGGTGCAGGTCGGCTCCTATCTCGGCGAGGACGACATCGTCCGCATCGAAGACACCTACGGACGCGCGTGAGCGCCGGCGATCCACTGACCGAGGCTGATCGGCGCCGCGACGCGGGCGACTGGCGCGGCGCGGCGGCCGCCTATGCCGCGCATCTTCAACGCCACCCGCAGGACTGGCCGATCTGGGTCCAGCACGGCCATTGCGTGAAGGAGGCGGGCGATCCCCGCGCGGCGCTGGACTCCTACCGCCGCGCCGAGGCCGGCATGCCGGGCGATGCCGACCTGCCGTTGCAGATCGGCCATGCGCTGAAGCGCGCCGGCGACCTTGCGGGCGCGCGCGATGCCTATGCGCGCGCAGTCGCGCTCGAACCGATGGGCGAAGGCTGGCGCGAATCAGAGGCGCTGCTCGGCCTGCCCGAGACGTCGGGCGCCCTGCTGCTCGACCTCTCGGACCTGCTCGCCTGGTGGCAGGGCCAGCGCGCGCCGAGCGGCATCCAGCGCGTCCAGCTCGGTCTGGCCGGCGCGGTGCTCGCGGCCGAACCCGCCGCGCGCCTCGTCATCTTCAGGCCGGGGCGAGGCGACTGGGCCGGGCTGCCGCAGGCCTTGTTCCATCGGCTGGGCGCCCTCTCGCGCAGTGGCGCCGATCCGTCCGACCCAGCCTGGCGCGCGCTGGTGGATCGCGCGGCCTCGGTGATCGAATCCGCGCCTGCCGTCGAGGCGGCGGCCGGCGCCTGGCTGGTCAATCCCGGGTCGTCCTGGTGGCTGCCGGGCTACCACGCCGCGCTGCGCGCCGCACGCACGCGCCATGGGCTGCGCTACGCGCCGGTGGTGCACGACGCCGGCCCGGTGATCGCGCCCGAGCACGCCGAGCCCACCCACGCCGCGAGCTTCGCACGCTGGATCGCCGTGCTGGCCAGCGAGGCCGATCTGCTGCTCGCGGTCTCCGAGGCGACGAAGCGCGACCTCGAAGCGATCATCGCGCGGGACCTGGCCCCGCTGCCCGCGCCGCCGGTCGCTGTCCTGCGGCTCGACGCGCGGCCTGCGCCGCCCCCGCCGGCCGCGCCGCATCCGCGGGCCGCCGAGCTGATGGCAGAACCCTATGTGCTGTTCGTCGCCACCATCGAGGCCCGCAAGGACCACCTCTTCGTGCTGAATGCGTGGCTCGCGCTGTTGCGGCGGCATGGGGCGGCGCTGCCCCGGCTGCTGCTGGTCGGGCGGCAGGGGCCGGGCGCCGCGCCGGCGCTCGCCCTGCTCGACCGCGCCCCGGCACTGCAAGGCCGCGTGGCGTGGCTGGACGACGTGGACGACGGCACGCTCGCGGCGCTGCTCCGGGGCGCGCTGTTCTGCCTCTACCACTCGCGCCATGAAGGCTGGGGCCTGCCCGTGACCGAGGCGCTGGCCGCGGGCAAGGCGGTGATCGCACCGGGCCATTCCGGCCTGCTGGAAGCCGGGCAGGGCCTCGCGCTGCACCACCCGGCCGGCAGCGAGCCCGAGTTCTGCGCGCTGGTCGAGAAGCTCGCCTTCGATCCTGCGTTCCGCGCCCAGGTCGAGGGCCGGATCGCGCGGGAGCTGCGCCTGCGCGACTGGCCTTCCCTGGCGGCCGCGCTGCGCGATCATCTGGCCTCGGCACCCGCGGCGCGACCCGCCGCACCGCCCCCGCCGCTCGGCGTGACGCTTGGTCTGGGCGCGATCGAATCGTCGCGGCCGACGCCGGTGATGGCCTGGTCCGAGCGGCTGCGCGACACCGGCTGGTCCGCGCCGGAGCGTTGGGGCTGCATGACCCGCCCCGGGAGGGCACTGCTGCGCCTGCCTCTTCCCGGCAGCGCCGGCGGACCGCTGCGCGTCCATCTCGCGTTGCGGGGTGGCGCCGAACCCCAGGGCGTGACGCTCCGGGCCGGTCGTGGCCCGCGCGTGACCCTGGAGGTTCAGCCCGGCGAACGCCCCGTCGCCGTCCTGGAGGTGTCACGTGCCGAGCCGATCCTCGACATCGCCATCGAGGCCGAAGGTGGCATCGGCGTGGAGGCGGTCATGGCCTGCGCCGAGGACGACGTGGCGGCACGGCTCGGCTTCCTCGAACGCCTGCGCTTCGTCTGGCCGGAAGTGGCATAGGGGCGCGTTGCTAGGCTCAGGACCCATTAATTTGGTTGCTGCGACGCGGGCGGGCGTGATTCTGAACGTGGCGGAGGTGCTGCCATGTCCGTCCCGTTCCTGCTCACCGCGGCCCAGATGCGTCGCATCCGGCCGCACTTTCCGTTCTCGCACGGCATCCCGCGCGTGGATGACCGCCGCGTGCTCAGCGGCATCATCTTCGTCATCCAAGGCGGCCTGCGCTGGCGCGATGCCCCGTCGGGCTACGGCCCTCACAAGACCCTCTACAACCGCTTCGTCCGCTGGAGCCGCATGGGCGTATTCAGCCAGATCTTCGCCGCCCTCGCCGGCGAGGTGGGCGAGCCGGACCGGCTGATCATCGACAGCACCCACCTGAAGGCGCACCGCACCGCGGCCAGCCTCCTCAAAAGGGGGCGCTTGATCGCTGCATCGGCCGCACCAAGGGCGGGCTGAACTCCAAGCTGCACGCCGTCTGCGACGGCCAGGGCCGCCCCGTCGTCATGATGCTCTCGGCAGGGCAGATGAACGACCAGAAGGGCGCCAACATCCTCGCACCGCTGCTCCCGCCCGCGCGTGAGCTGATCGCCGACCGCGGCTACGACAGCAACCCGTTCCGCGCCGCCCTCGCCGAGCGCGGCATCGCCGCGTGCATCCCGCCAAAAAAGAACCGCAAGCAGCTGATCCCGTACGACACGGCGCTCTACCGCCACCGCCACCGCATCGAGATCGCCTTCGGTCGCCTCAAGGACTGGCGCCGCATCGCCACTCGCTACGACCGATGCGCCACCACCTTCTTCGGTGCCATCACCCTCGCCGCCATCGTCATCTTCTGGCTCGGGCAATGAGTCCTGAGCCTAGAGCTGCTGCTCGATCGGCAGCAGCCGCGCGAGCCAAGCCACCGCGATCCGCTTCCAGGACGCTTGCGGCTCCGCGTGCAGGCGGCGCTGCCGGCCCTCTGCCTCGTCGCACCAGATCAGCCGGTGTCCTTCCAGCAGCACCTTCCAGCTTCGCGCCGGCTCCATCAGCCGCGCATGCTCCGCCGCGATCTGGCGGGCCACGCCGGCGTGGCGGACGAAGGCCCCCATCTCGGTGTTCAGCATCGCCGAGCGCGGATCGAGGTTGAAGGAGCCGACGAACGCCAGTTCGCCGTCCACGACGAGCGCCTTGGTGTGGAGCGAGGCGCCGCCGCGCGAGCCGAACAGGCTCGCCTTCTCCTCGATCGCGTCGGGCTTCAGCTCGTGCAACGCGATGCCCGCGCGCAGCAGCGCACGGCGATAGCGCATGTAGCCGCCATGGACGGCGACCACATCGGTCGCGGCGAGCGCATTGGTCACCACGCTGACGGTGACACCCCGCTCCACCAGGCCCGCGAGGAGCGCGAGGCCCTGCCGGCCCGGCACGAAATAGGGCGAGATAAGCAGCGCCTCGCGCTGCGCGCCGCGCAGCGCGTCCGCGATCTCGGCGGCGATGCCGCCTGCGGCGCGCGCCCGCTTCCGCGCGCCGAGTCCGCGCCGGGCCTTCTCGGGCGCATCGGCGATGACACGAACGGCATCGGGCGCGACCGGCATCAGGCCCCGGCGGATGTGGCGGGCGGGATGGCTGCCGAGGGCGCGCCGCAGTCCGGTGGTTCTGGCCGCGGCCTCCGCCAGCTCGGCGCGGAGACGAGGCAGGCCCTGGCGCTCGGCGACCACGCAGATCGCCTCCGCCCTGCGTGCGAGGCTGCTCGCCCAGTAGCGGTCGAACAGCGCGACGGCCTGGCTGGCCGGCGCCCCCGCCAGCGCCACGTCGAGATCGCGGAAGGTCATCCCGGCCTCGCCGGCCAGGCCGAAATACTCGTCGCCGACATTCCGCCCACCCAGCACGACGAAGCGCCCATCGGCGATCCAGGCCTTGTTGTGCATGCGCCGCGTGAGGTGCCAACCGCCAAAGGCGATCTCCAGCGCATGGCCGAAGCGGCCGAAGCGGCGCCAGCGCGTGGCGTTGAACAGCCGGACCTCGATGCGAGGATGCGCGTCGAGCGCGGCAAGCGACCGTTCATGGCCGATGGCGTAGGCGTCATCCAGCAGCATGCGCACCACAACGCCGCGGTCGGCCGCCTCCAGCACCTCGCGCGCCAGCAGCTGGCCGGTCAGGTCGCCGCGCCAGATGTAGTATTGCAGGTCCAGCGTGCGCTCGGCCGCGCGGGCGCTGGCGGCGCGGATGGCGAACGCCTCGGAATCGCCCGGGATGACGGCGACGCCCGCGGCATGCGGATGGGCGCCGACATTGGCCAGCGCCGCCTCGACCGCGCGGTCCAGGCGGCTGGCCAGGCGCTCCGACATGACCGCCTCAGGCGGCCTTGCGCTGCCCGTCGAACGCCTCGGCGATGGCAGCGAGATGGAGTCGCGCAGTAAGCGGGAGGTGGTCGGAGGCGATGCGGGCACGTGGGCTGTCATGGACTTCCACATCCGTGACCAACGCCTGAGGCCAGGAGAGGATGCGATCGAGCGGCAGCACCGGCAAGCGCGCCGGGAAGCTGGCCGGACCGCCATTCACCGGCCCGAACAGCGGCGAGAGCCCGCGGAGGGAGGACCGCTCGCCCGGGTTCCATTCGTTGAGATCGCCGCAGAGCACGGTCGGCATCGGCTCGGCGGCCTCGAGCGCGGCGAGGATCGCCGCCGATTGCCGCTTGCGGCAGCGCGGCAGTAGGCCGAAATGCGCCGCGACCAGCCGGAGCGGGCCATGCGGCAGGTCGAGATCCGCGATGACCGCCCCGCGCGGCTCGGCGCCAGGCAGCGCCAGGCGGCGCAGCCGGGCGCGGGTGCCGGGGCGGACCAGGATCGCGTTGCCATGCCAACCGAGCCCGCCGGTGACGTCGGAGATCGGCAGCGGAACGAGGCCGGCCTCTGCCTCCAGATGCTTCGGGTCGAGCAGGCCGATCCGCTTGCCGAAGCGCCGGTCGGCCTCCTGCACCGCCACGAGGTCTGCGCCGAGTTCCGCGATCACCGAGACGGAACGGTGGGGGTCGAAGCGGCCGTCGGTGCCGATGCATTTGTGGAGGTTCCAGGAGGCGATGCGCAGCTCACCCTCGGCGGCGGGGCGCGGCGGCGCGGCGCCACGGCGGCGCGCATCCCGGAACTCCGCGAGAAGCTGGCGCATGCTGTGACTGGCCGCCCGAAGGTGCTCGGCGACACGCAGGCTGTCTGGCGCGCGAAAGCGTCGCGCGGGAGGGGGGGAGGCAGTCGTCATCCGAGGTGCAGCATTCCGGGTCAGCGCAATGTTCGAGGATGGGGATGAAGGCACGGCATGCCAAGCGGATAAGCGTGTTCGGAACACATAAACATATCATTATGCGTCTATCTGGCCTCTTTCACCCGTGCCAGCGCCGTGCTACGGCCCCCGCCATCCGACCAACACAGGAACGCACCGCATGGCTGCCGACTACGTCGTCAAGGACATCTCGCTCGCCGGCTGGGGGCGCAAGGAAATCGCCATGGCCGAGGACGAGATGCCCGGCCTGATGGCGGTGCGCGCCGAATACGGCAAGCAGCAGCCGCTGAAGGGCGCGCGCATCGCCGGCTGCCTGCACATGACCATCCAGACCGCCGTGCTGATCGAGAC
>VFQR01000726.1_pt1 | contig 35562 bp, 31 predicted proteins | sample 3512321 | NCBI WGS metagenome assembly VFQR01 (sample SAMN10412374, study PRJNA504923) | tailings metagenome | isolation source: Relicate 3 Philex TSF1 revegetated site | place: Philippines: Tuba, Benguet | collected 2017-08-29 | reverse complement strand
GAGCTACGTGGTCGCCGCGGCGATGGCGGGTTTTGCAGGCATGCTGTTTGCGGCGATAGACGGCTATGTCGCGCCGGAACTCTTGGCCTGGCAGAAGTCTGGACACGCCATCATGATGGTCGTGCTCGGCGGCGCGGGTACGCTTTTCGGCCCGATCCTGGGTGCGATCGTCTATTCGATCGTCGAGGAAACGCTAAAAAGCTCCACCGAACTCTCCGCGTTCTTCTCGCTGTTCACGAACACCGCGACCGCGAAATGGCTCGGCGGCATCTTTGCCAACAGCTGGCAGATGTCGCTCGGCTTCTTCCTCATCGCCGTCGTGCTCGCCGCGCCGAAGGGAATCGCGGGCTTCGTCGCGAAGTTCGCCGGTGAAGCGAAGCGTTCGAAGCCGCGTGAGTTCAAGCCCGCCGCCGAACAGCGCGGACGCGCCAAGGCAATGCAACTCGAAGTCGAAAACCTCACGCGCGCATTTGGCGGTCTCGTTGCGGTCAATGGCGTAACGGTCGCGTTTCCGCCGAACAAAGTGCACGGCATCATCGGACCGAACGGCGCCGGCAAGACCACTTTCATCAATGTACTTTCCGGCGCGCTGCGTCCGACGAAAGGCAATGTCCGCCTCGAGAACGAAGAGATCGGCGGCCAGAAGCCGCATAATGTTGCGCGGCGCGGGCTGGGCCGATCCTACCAGCGTACGAATGTCATTCTGCCGTTCACGGCGCGGGAAAACTGCGCGCTCGCAGCGCAGGCGCAATTCCCGAGTCCGTTCCGTTTCAGCAATCGCTGGCAGCGCAAGGAAGAAGACGCTGCGGTCGAGAACGCGCTCCGCGAAGCCGGCATCGAACCGGAGCGCGCGGACATGAAAGCCTCGAGCCTCAGTCACGGCGAACAGCGGCAACTCGAAATCGCGATGCTGATCGCATCCGGCGCGAAGCTCCTGCTGCTCGACGAGCCGCTCGCCGGCATGGGTCCGGAAGAAACCGGCCGCGTGACCGCGCTCTTGCGCGAGCTTTCCACGGACCACACCATCGTGCTGATCGAGCACGATATGGATGCGATCTTCGCCGCCGCGGATACGCTGACCGTGCTTGTGGAAGGCCGCCTGCTCGCGCACGGCACACCGGAAGAAATCCGCAACAACGCTGCCGTGCGCGAAGCCTATCTCGGCGAGTGGGGACAGGAGACCGCATCGTGAGCGCTCCCGCCATTCTCGCCGAGAACATCAACACGCATTACGGGCGCAGCCACATTCTGCGTGGCGTTTCCTTCCGCGTAGAGCCGGGCGAAACCGTGAGCCTCTTGGGGCGCAATGGCATGGGCAAGACTACGCTTTTGCGCACGCTCGCCGGCCTTCTGAAGCCGACGTCCGGCAACATCGCGTTGAACGGCGCCGATGTCACGGCGGCACGCGCCTCCGCGCGATCGCGTGCCGGCCTTGCGATCGTACCGGAAGGACGCGGTATTTTCCCGAACCTCACGGTTTCGGAAAACCTGACCTTCGCTGCGAGGGCGAATGCAAAAGGCGAACGGCCATGGCCGCTCGAGCGCGTCTACGCGCTGTTTCCGCGCCTCGCGGAGCGCAGGCATCATTGGGGCAACGAACTTTCCGGCGGCGAACAGCAGATGCTGTCCATCGGCCGCGCCTTGATGACGAGCCCTTCGATCATCCTGCTCGATGAAGCGACCGAAGGTCTCGCTCCAAAACTGCGCGATGAAATCTGGGCGACGGTGAAGCAAATCACGGAATCCGGAATTGCCGCGATCATCGTCGATAAAAATCTGAACGACCTCTTGGCGCTCGCGGACCGCAACACGATCATGGCGAAAGGCGAACTCGTGTTCGACGGCACGTCCGCGGCGCTTCGCGCCGACGAGGCGTTGATCCACCGGCACCTCGGCGTTTAACCAAGAACGCGAATCTGTGACACCGTCATGCCCCGCGAAGGCGGGGCATCCAGTACCTCATGCGCTTACGTTTTCGTTGGTGATTACTGGATCGCCCGGTCAGGCCGGGCGATGACGAGGTAGAAAGTATTTATGCGATCCGCCGCTCGGTCGCGGGCTTCGGAAAATCGATCATCGAAACCAACTCACGCAGGCTCTGCTCGGGCTTCTTGCCTTCGGTATCGATGATGCGATCGGCTTTCGCGTAAAGCGGCTCGCGGCTCTTCAGGATCGAAACGAGATCGTCCATTGCCTTGGCGTTCTCGGCCATCGGCCGCAGGTCACCCTGCTCGATCACGCGATTCATATGCTGGTCCGGGCCGGTGCGGACCCAGACCGTAAGACAGGACGTCAACAGCAGTTCGTAGGTCGAAGGCTCGGTAACGAGACTGCCGCCCGTCGCAAGCACGAAACGCGGATGCTCGCTCAGCGTCTTCTCCAGCGCTTCACGTTCGAAGCGGCGGAAGGTCGGCTGGCCGAACATTTCGAAAATCTCCGACAGCGCCATACCGCTCGCCTTCTCGATCTCGCGATCGAGTTCGATGAACGGCACCTCGAGCTGGTCGGCGAGCATCTTGCCGAGCGTGGACTTGCCGCCACCGCGGAGCCCAATGAGCGCGACACGGCCGCGGCGATCCTCGTTCGACGGTCCGCCGAAATGCGAGAGCAACACATCGCGCGCTTCCGCGCGTTCGGCCGGCGAAAGCCGGTCGAGAAACTGTTCGAGCAGAAGATGTTCGACCTCGCGCTCCGGCCGATCATCGACGAGTTCTGCGACCGGCACGCTCATCGCTTTCGAGATGCGGCGCAAAAGCACGATCGAGCAATTGCCTTTGCCGAGCTCGAGCTGCGCGAGATAGCGCTCCGAAACCTTGGATTGCTTCGCGAGAACTTTCCGAGACATGCCGCGACGGCTGCGGATCGTGCGCACGCGCTCACCGAGTTGCGCGAGAAACGCGTCCTCGTTGGTTTCCTTCTTTGCGGAGTCGTTGCGATGCCTGGCCATGCGATCCAAATCCCGGATTGCAGTATAATTCATGCTGCCTTAGGATTGAAACTGCGAAAGCCCAAGGAAACACCGCTTTCGCGCATCTTCGAATTATTATTCATCGAAGGCAGGCCGCAGAACGAGCCTGCCGCGGTGGACCCGCCCTATGCGTGCGGGGATCTCAGGGAGCGGGTGGATGACCAATCTGGCCTCGATCACGGAGCGCCGTGCGTACAACGCGACGCAGGACTTCGTGGACGCGAACGTGGCCGCGGGACGCGGCAACAAAATCGCTTTCAAGGAGGGCACCCGGGCCCTCACCTACGGCGCGTTGCAGAAGGATACATGCCGTTTCGCGAGCGGCATGAAGGCGCTCGGCTTCGAGCATGAGACGCGCATGGTCATCCTCGCGCTCGACGTGATCGAGTTTCCGGTTGCTTTCTGGGGCGCGATCCGCGGCGGCATTATCCCGATTCCGCTGAATACGCTGCTTTCGACCGAACAATATGCCTACATGATCGAGGACAGCCGCGCCTCCGTGCTGCTCGTTTCCGAACAACTTGCGAAAACCGTCGAGCCTACACTCGCGAAGATGACGTGGCTCAAGGCGATCATCGTGATCGGCGACACGAGCGCGATCGCTGCCGCAAGGATTCCGCTCTACTCGTTCGAAGAGGTCGTCGGGAAGGGCAAGCCCGATCTTTTCGTGGCGCCGACGCTTTCCGACGAAGTCGCCTTCTGGCTCTATTCGTCAGGCTCCACCGGCGCGCCGAAGGGCACGAAGCACGTGCACTCGTCGTTGCTGTACACGGCGAAAAGCTACGGCGAGCAGGTGCTCGGCATCCGCGAAGACGATGTCGTTTATTCCGCAGCGAAGCTTTTCTTCGCCTACGGCCTCGGCAACGCCATGACCTTTCCGATGTCGGTCGGTGCGACCACCGTGCTGCTTCCGGCCCGGCCTACTCCCGACTCCGTTTTCGAGATCATCAAGAACGAACAGCCGTCGCTCTTTTTCGGCGTGCCGACGCTTTATGCGGCCCTCGTCGCAGACAAGCGCGCGGTCAAAGGCGCAGGATCGTCGAAACTCCGCATGTGCGTTTCGGCCGGCGAAGCGCTGCCGCAGCATGTCGGCGAAAACTGGAAGAAGCAGGTCGGCGTCGACATTCTCGACGGCATCGGTTCGACCGAGATGCTGCACATCTTTCTTTCCAATCGCCCAGGCGAGATCCGCTACGGCACTTCAGGAAAGGCAGTGCCCGGCTACGACGCGAAGATTCTCGACGAACACGGCAAGGAATGTGGCGTCGATGAAATCGGCGAACTCGTGATCCGCGGCGCATCGGCCGCTGAAGGCTACTGGAATCAGCGCGAGAAAAGCCGCCGCACCTTCGCGGGAGAATGGACTTATACCGGCGACAAATACGTGCGCGATGCCGACGGCTTCCTGCGCTGCTGCGGGCGCACCGACGACATGTTCAAAGTCAGCGGGATCTGGGTGTCGCCTTTCGAAGTCGAGTCCGCGCTCGTTTCGCACGAAGCAGTGCTGGAAGCCGCGGTGATCGGACACGAGGATTCGGACGGCCTTCTGAAACCCAAGGCGTACATCGTGCTGAAGCAGGGCTTCGCTTCGGACGATGCCTTGTTCGAGAGCCTGAAGGCGCACGTGAAAGACAAAGCTGGCGCCTGGAAATATCCCCGCTGGATCGATGTCCGCTCGGAACTGCCGAAAACGGCCACCGGCAAGATCCAGCGCTTCAAGCTGCGCGAAGAAGACGCCGGGACCCACGCCTAAAGCCTTGAGAATCAGAGGCGAATCCGCCTCTGAATTTTAGTGCATCAGACGCTTGCACGGCTGGAAAAGGCTCATTAGAACCATGCAAAATAATTCATATCGCTGCCAAGCGACAGGAAACGCCACATGAAACCGATCGATTGCCAGACCGAGCCTTCGAAGTACCGGCACTGGAAACTCGAATTCGACGGCGAGGTCGCCTCGCTCATCATGGACGTGGACCCGGCGGGCGGCTTGTCCAGCGACTACGAACTGAAGCTGAACTCCTACGACCTCTCGGTCGATATCGAACTGAACGACGCCATCCAGCGCCTGCGCTTCGAGCACCCGGAAGTGCGGGCGGTCGTGATCAAGTCCGGCAAAGAGAACGTCTTCTGCTCGGGCGCGAACATCCGCATGCTCGGCAAGGCGACGCACGGCCACAAAGTGAACTTCTGCAAGTTCACGAACGAAACCCGGTTTGCAATCGAAGACGCAAGCGAAAATTCGAAGCAGCATTATCTTTGCGCGGTTAACGGCACAGCCGCAGGCGGCGGTTACGAGCTTGCGCTCACGGCCGACCACATCATGCTGATCGACGACCGCCGTTCGGCCGTTTCGCTCCCTGAAACGCCGTTGCTCGCAGTGCTCCCCGGTACCGGCGGCATCACACGTGTGACGGACAAGCGCAAAGTCCGCCGCGACTACGCGGACTTCTTCTGTTCGACAGAGGAAGGCATCCGCGGCCAGAAGGCTGTCCAGTGGCGCCTCGTCGACGAAACAGTTGCGAAGTCGAAGTGGAACGACGCCGTGAAGGAGCGCGCGAAGGAACTCGCCGCAAAGTCGGATCGTCCGAAGGATGCGAAAGGCGTTCAGCTTACGAAGCTCGACCGCATCGTCGGCAGCGACACAATCTCTTATCCGCATGTTGCAGTCGAAATCGAACGTACGCGACGGATCGCAACGATCACGGTTCGCGCATCGAAGGAGAAAGCCCCGGCCTCGCCGGCCGCAGCACTTGCACAGGGCGACAAGTTCTGGCCGCTTGCCGTCGCGCGCGAACTCGAAGACGCGATCCTGCATCTTCGCTTCAATGAGCCTTCGATCGGCGTTCTTGTCTTCAAGACCGAGGGCGACGCGCAGAGCGTGCTCGATTTCGATAAGTTCATTGCCGCGAACCAGAACGACTGGTTCCTCCGCGAGGTGCGCCACTACATCAAGCGCACCCTGAAGCGGGTGGATTACACTTCGCGCAGCTTCGTCTCGCTGATCGAGCCCGGCACCTGCTTTGCGGGCATGCTTGCCGAACTCGTTTTCGCATCAGACCGCTCGCTGATGCTGATCGGTCAGCGCGAGGGCGACAACAAAGAGCCTGCCGCGATTATGCTTTCGGAGGCGAACTTCGGTCTTTATCCGATGGGCAACGGCCTCACGCGTCTTGAGACCCGCTTTCTCGGCGAACCCGAAAGCGTCGCAAAGGCAAAAGCCAAGCAGGGCGAAAAAATCGAAGGCGACGAAGCGGTCGAACTCGGCCTCGTCACTTTCGCTTACGAGAATTTCGATTGGGACGACGAAATCCGCGTGATGCTCGAGGAGCGCGCAAGCTATTCGCCGGATGCCCTCACCGGCATGGAAGCGAACATCCGCTTCTCCGGTCCCGAGACCATGGAAACGAAAATCTTCGGCCGCCTTACGGCCTGGCAGAACTGGATCTTCCAGCGTCCGAATTCTGTCGGCGAGCAAGGTGCGCTCAAACTTTACGGCACAGGCATTCAGCCAACTTACGATCGCGAAAGGGTGTGAAACGATGAACATTATGAACGTCGATTACGACGGCCTCATCCCGAATAACGTGAACCTGAACGGCGACCCGCGCGTGAAAGCCGCGCTCGAGAAGTGGCATCCCGGCTATCTCGATTGGTGGAAAGACATGGGTCCGGACGGCTTTCAGGAATCGCTCGTTTACTTGCGCACCGCGGTCAGCGTCGATCCGAAGGGCTGGGCAAAGTTCGATTACGTGAAGATGCCCGACTACAAGTGGGGCATTCTCCTCGCGCCGCAGGGCGAGGAGCGCAAGATTCCGTTCGGCGCACATGCCGGCGAAAAAGCCTGGCAGGAAGTACCGGGCGAATATCGCGCGATGCTGCGGCGTCTCATCGTCATTCAAGGCGACACCGAACCGGCGTCTGTCGAGCAGCAGCGCTTCCTCGGCAAGACTGCGCCTTCGCTCTATGACATGCGCAATCTTTTCCAGGTCAACGTCGAAGAAGGCCGTCACCTTTGGGCGATGGTTTATCTTCTGCAAAAGTATTTCGGTGCAGACGGACGCGAAGAAGCCGAAGCGCTCTTGCAGCGCCGTTCGGGCGATTTGGATACGCCGCGCATGCTTGGCGCCTTCAACGAGGAGACGCCGGACTGGCTCTCCTTCTTTATGTTCACATTCTTCACGGACCGCGACGGCAAGATGCAGCTGGAAGCGCTTGCGCAATCCGGCTTCGATCCGCTTTCGCGCACGACGCGTTTCATGCTCACGGAAGAAGCGCATCATATGTTCGTCGGCGAAACCGGCGTCGGCCGCACGATCGAGCGCACCTGCCAGGAAATGCAGAAGGCGGGCATCGAAGATCCCTACGACATCAATGCCGTGCGTAAGCTCGGCGTGATCGATCTGCCGACAATCCAGAAGAAGGCGAACCTGCACTTCTCGCTGACGCTCGATCTGTTCGGCAACGAGATCTCTACCAATGCCGCAAACGCGTTCCACGCCGGCATCAAAGGCCGCTACCGCGAAGACAAACTCGACGACGATCACAAGCTCGAGGCCTCGACCTATCCCGTCACCCGCTTCAAGGATGGCCGCATCGTCACCGAAGAAGTGCCGGCGCTCTCCGCGCTCAACATGCGGCTTCGCGACGATTACGTTGCCGACTGTCAGGGCGGCGTTTCGCGCTGGAATAAAGTGATCGAGAAGTACAACATCGGCTTCCAGCTGAAACTTCCGCATGTCGCTTTCCACCGTCACATCGGCGAATTCTCCTCGATCAAAACCGATGTCGACGGCAAGGTCGTCGATGACTCAGCCTGGGAAAAGAAGAAGGACGAAGTGCTGCCTTCTTCGGGCGACAAGGATTACATCGAAAGCTTGATGAGCCCGCAGTTCGAACCGGGCAAATTCGCAAGCTGGATCGTGCCGCCAAAAGTCGGCATCGATAACAAGCCCGGCGATTTCGAGTACGTGAAGATCGCCTGACCTAGAACAGCGCCCGGCATTTTCTTGAAATGCCGGGCGAGCGCGCTTTAAATAATACAAAATGAAAAGCGCGAGCCAGTCTGCTGGCAGCAGTGGAAACCCGAGTATGTCCGCGCCGATCAAACAGCACCTGATCGACCCCGCCGTTTGCATCCGCTGCAATACGTGCGAAGCGACGTGCCCCGTCGGGGCGGTGACACACGACGCGAACAACTACGTAGTCGACGTCACGAAGTGCAATTTCTGCATGGATTGCGTCTCGCCCTGCCCGACCGGTTCGATCAATCACTTCGTGAAGGTGAAGGCGCCGTTCTCGCTCGAGGAACAGTTCTCCTGGAGCGATCTTCCCGAGATCGAGGAAATCCCGGACTCGGACGGGCCTGCGATCTCGGTCGCGGAAGCAATCGACGACGAAGCGACGGCACTCCTCGACGACGCACATAAAGGCGCGGGCGGCCAGATGAAGGCACCCGCTTCCTCGAGCAAGCCCCGCATCAACCTGTTCGGACGACGCCAGCCCGCGGAAGCGAAAGTCACCGGCAACCTCAAGCTCACCGGCGAAGGTGCCTCCGCCGACATCCATCACATCATCCTGGATTTCGGCACGACTTCGTTCCCCGTACTCGAAGGCCAGAGCATCGGCATCGTGTTGCCGGGGAACGACGAGAACGGACGACCGCATAAAATGCGGCTGTTCTCCATCGCGAGCCCGCGCGACGGCGAGCGGCCCAACACAAACAACATCTCGCTCACCGTGAAACGCGTGATTACGAAGAACGCGGATGGCAGCGAGAAAAAAGGCGTCGCATCGAATTATGTCTGCGACCTGAAGCAGGGCGAGAAAGTGCAGGTAGCGGGCCCGTTCGGTTCGACCTTCCTGATGCCGGACGATAGCGAAGCCGATATCATCATGATCTGCACCGGCACCGGCTCGGCGCCGTTTCGCGGGTTCACCGAACGCCGCCGGCGTGCGAACCCGAACGCGAAAGGCAAGCTCTACTTGTTCTTCGGCGCCCGCACACCGGAAGAGCTTCCGTATTTCGGTCCGCTGCAGAAGGTTCCGAAGTCCCTGCTCGATCAGGAACTCGTGTTCTCGCGGCTCGCTGACAAGCCGAAAGAATACGTGCAGGACCGAATGCACAAGCGCAGCGCCGATCTCGCAGCACTGCTCCAGAAGCCCACGACGCACATCTATATGTGCGGCCTGAAAGGCATGGAGACGGGCGTGGAGGAATCCTTCGCTTCGATCTGCCGCGAGCATAAGCTCGACTGGGCGGCGATCCGCTCGAAGATGCGCGACGAAGGCCGCTTTCACGTCGAAACGTACTGAGCGCCGGCTGCGCCATTTCCTCTGCGCGCGATCGCGACTAGACTTTGCCGAGCCATCAGGCGGCAAAACAAAAGCCGCATAAGAGGAACGCCCGTGAATTTCTCGACCTACAAACCGCAGCACTTCTTGTGGAAGCTTGAAAGCGGCGTCGGCACGATTACGCTGAACCGGCCTGAGCGGAAGAACCCACTGACCTTCGAATCCTATGCCGAATTACGCGATCTTTTTCGCGCCCTGAAAGATGCGAAGGACGTCAAGGTCGTCGTCATCACGGGCGCCGGCGGAAACTTCTGCTCGGGCGGAGACGTGCACGAAATCATCGGCCCGCTCGTCGAGATGCGCAGAAAGAAAGACAGCGCGGGTCTCTTGAAATTCACGCAAATGACCGGCGACCTCGTGAAGGCGATGCGCGGCTGCCCGCAACCGATCATTGCCGCGATCGACGGCGTTTGCGCCGGCGCAGGCGCAATTCTCGCGATGGCATCCGACCTCCGCTACGGCACTGCGCAAAGCAAGGTTGCATTCCTGTTCGTTCGCGTCGGCCTTTCGGGTGCCGACATGGGCGCATGCAACCTGCTGCCGCGCATTGTCGGCGCGGGCCGCGCTGCCGAACTACTCTATACGGGTCGCGCGCTGGGTGGCGATGAAGCCGAGCGCTGGGGCTTCTTCAACAAGCTGTGCACGCCGGAGAACGTACTTGCCGATGCTTCGTCGCTGGCAAGCTCGCTTGCGAGCGGACCGACCTATGCGCATGCGATGACCAAGCGTTGCATCCACGACGAATGGACGATGGGAATCGACGAAGCAATCGATCATGAAGCGCGCGAGCAGGCGATCTGCATGGAAACGATGGATTTCGAACGCGCCTACGAAGCCTTCGTCGCAAAACAAAAGCCGGAATTCAAAGGCGACTGATCACTCGGGCAGCACCGCGGTCGCTTCGATTTCCACGAGCGCCTGCTTCTCTACGAGACGCACGACCTGCACCACCGCCATGGCCGGAAAGTGCTTGCCGATCACGTCGCGATAGGCCGCGCCGACTTCGCGCTGAAGCGCGAGATAATTCTCGATGTCGGTCACGTACCAGGTAAGCCGCACGATATGGCGAGGCTCCGCGCCGGCTTCGGCGATGATGGCAACGATGTTTTCAAGCGTCTGCCTTGTTTGCGCGGCGAGACCTTCCGCGAACTTTCCGTTCTGATCCCAACCGACGCAACCGCCGGTGACGATGACGCGGCCTTTCGCCGTCATGCCGTCGGAGTAGCCTTTGGGTTGCGGCCAGCCTTTGGGGCGCAACACCATGGGTTCGGATTTATTCTTGTCGAGCATAATGTTCACGACGCTAATTTTGCACTGGCGGAGGCTGCTGCCGCTTCGCGGAGACGAAAGCGTTGCAGCTTGCCGGTATCGGTCTTCGGCAGGCTCGCAACATATTCGACTGCACGTGGGTACTTATAAGGGGCCACTTCGGCTTTGACGAAGTCCTGCAAAATTTTTGTCATCGCGGCATCGCCGGAGAAGCCTGAGCGCAGCACGACATAAGCCTTCACGATCTGTCCGCGCTCGCTGTCCGGGCAGCCGACCACGCCGCACTCGGCGACCGCGGGATGCGCGAGCAACACGGACTCCACTTCCGGACCTGCGATGTTGTAGCCCGCCGAAACGATCATGTCGTCGGAACGCGCCTGATACCAGAAGTAGCCGTCCTCGTCGCAGAGATAGGTATCGCCGGTGACGTTCCAGCCGCGCTCGACATATTTCTTCTGGCGTTCGTCGGCGAGATAGCGGCAACCGGTCGGTCCGCGCACGGCGAGCCTGCCGGGCACATTCGGCGGCAGCGTATTGCCATTCTCGTCAATGATCTTGGCCTGATAGCCGGGCACTGGCTTGCCGGTCGCGCCGGCACGCAGGCTTTCCTCCGGGCAACCGATAAAAATATGCAGCATCTCGGTCGAACCGATGCCGTCGAGGATCTTGATCCCGGTCGCGGCGTGCCACGCTTCCCAGGTTGCTTTGGGCAACGCTTCGCCGGCGGAGACGCATTTCTTGAGAGAAGAAATATCGCGGTCCTTCAGCTTTGCAAGAATCGCGCGATAAGCGGTAGGTGCCGTGAAGCAGATCGTGGCGCGGTGCTGTTCGATTGCGCCAAGCAGATCGTCGGGCGTCGTCCGCTCCAGCAAGATGGTCGAAGCACCGGCGCGCAGCGGAAAGAACACGAGACCGCCGGTCCCGAACGTAAAGGCGAGCGGCGGCGACCCGATGAAACGATCCTCCATATTCGCGCGCAGCACGTATTTTTCGTAGGTGTCGCAGACCGCGAGCAGATCGCGGTGAAAGTGCATGGTCCCCTTCGGCTGCCCGGTGGTGCCGGACGTGAAGGCGATCAGGCAAACATCATCGGCGGCCGTGTTGCTGGCTACGAAATTTTCAAAGCCCGGCTGCGCCATACGCGTTTCGAGATCGCCGCCGCCCCAGTAAACAAGCTGCTTTAGTTCCGGCGTGATGCTCTTCGCCTTGTCCATTTCCTCGGCGAGCCGCGAGTCGCAAAGTGCAAAAGCAATCTTCGCTTTCTGGATGACGTAGGAAATTTCCTTCACGCGCAGGAGCGGCATGGTCGCGACCACGACACCGCCCGCCTTTACAACCGCGAGATAGCTCGCGGCCATCATCGCGTTGTTCGCGGAACGTAAAAGCACGCGATTGCCGGGAACGAGGCCGAGATCCTGCACGAGCACGTTGGCGATCCGGTTCACGCGCTCGAGCAATTGCACATACGTGAGCGTTTCGGCGGGCGTAACGATGCAGGGCCGGTCGCCAAGCCCGCGCGCAACAGCTCTGTCCAGCAATTCGACACAGGCGTTCAGCCGGTCCGGATACTGCAACTCGGGAAGGTCAAACACGAAGTCGGGCTGGAGCGCCGCCGGAGGGAGATTGTCTCGTGCAAAGGTATCGATATGGGCGCTTGCGATCATCCGAACCTCCCGATCCTTTTAATCCTGTGCGACCGCGTTGCGTACGCTCGATTTCAGCTTGCCGAGCAGTTTGGTGAGCGCGGCGAAATCGTTTTGCGAAAGCCCGCCGAACATCTCGGCAATCCAGTCTTCATGTTCCTTGGCCATGCGCGCGAACTGCCGCCGGCCCTTGTCGGTCAGGCTCACGATGTGCGAGCGGCGGTCGCTCTTGTGCTGGCGGCGGGAAATCACGTCTTCGGCAAGCAGACGATCGACAAGGCCGGTGACGTTGCCGTTCGTCACCATCATGCGTTGCGAGAGTTCGCCGAGCGTCATGCCGTGCGGCTTGCGCTCAAGCTGCGCCATCAGATCGAAACGGGGCAGCGTGACGTCGAAGCGGTCGCGCAGACGGCGGCGGATTTCGGTTTCGATCAGCGTATTGGTGGCGAGCAACCGCAGCCAGAGCCGCAACTCGGCTTTGTGATCGCCGGGCGCTTCCGCAATTTTCGTCTCGGCGTCGAGCGCCGCGGATTGTTCGAGCTCCATCCCAAGGTCCATCCCTGAAGGCCTCGATCCGGCTTGCGATGAAATTACTTTAAGCCTAAACTAATTTCCCTGCAAGCGGCGAAAACGCGAGGTTTTGAGCCATGCGCATCGCAGTCGTGGGCGGCGGACCGGCCGGCGTCTATTTTTCGATTCTTGCCGCCAAGGCCTGGCCCAACATCGAAATCGACGTGTTCGAGCGCAACCGCGCCGACGATACTTTCGGTTTCGGCGTCGTGTTCTCCGACGAAACGCTCGACACTTTCGAAAGGTACGACCGCGAAAGCTATCAGGCGATCGCCGGCAATTTTGCCTACTGGGATGACATCGAGATCCACTTCAAAGGCGGCAGCCACCGCATCGGCGGCAACGGTTTCTGCGGCTGTGCGCGCACGACGCTTCTGAAACTCTTGCACGACCGCGCCCACACGCTCGGCGTGAAACTCAATTTCCAGACCGAAGTCGATCCGATGCTTTCCACCCTGCGAGGCTACGATCTGGTCGTTGCCGCGGACGGCGTAAACAGCCGCATTCGCGAAGCACACCGCGAGAGCTTTGGAACCGAGATGGACTACCGGCCGAACAAGTTTACCTGGATGGGATCGACGCGCTCGTTCGACGCCTTCACGTTCTTTTTCAAGGAAACCGAGTACGGCATCTTCATCGCACACTGCTATCAGTACGAGCCCGGTCACTCGACCTGGGTTCTCGAAGTGCAGCCAGATACGTTCGAGCGCGCGGGCCTCGGCACGATGTCCGAGGAAGAGTCCGCGCGGTTTCTCGAGAAAATCTTCGCCGACGAGCTGGAAGGCCACAAGCTTCTCATCAACCGGTCGATGTGGCGGAATTTTCCGCGCATCGCGAACGACCGCTGGGTGATGAACAATGTCGTCCTCATCGGCGACGCGAAGGCGACCGCACACTTCTCCATCGGCTCGGGCACGAAGCTTGCGATGGAAGATGCCATCGCGCTTTACGAGTCGCTCGCGAAAATGCGGCTCGATGTTGCGGCAGCTCTGAAACATTTCGAGACGTCGCGGCGCGAGGATGTCGAAAAGACGCAACATGCGGCGGATGTTTCGCTGGTGTGGTTCGAGCATGTCGATCGTTTCTGGGACATGGACCCGCGGCAGTTTGCCTTCGGCCTCATGACGCGCTCGAAGGCGATCACCTGGGACAACCTGCAACTGCGTGCACCGGAGTTCGTCGCGCAGGCGGCGGAGATGTTCGCAGAAACCGTTCCCGGCGCGAGCCGCGAACGCCCGCTGCCGCCGATGTTCCAGCCCTTCAAATTGCGGGAAATGGAGATCGCGAACCGCGTGGTGGTTTCGCCGATGTGCATGTACTCCGCGAAAGACGGCGTGCCGAACGACTGGCATCTCGTGCATCTCGGCGGGCGCGCGATCGGCGGCGCGGGAATCGTTTATACCGAAATGACCGACGTTTCGGCGGAAGCGCGCATTTCTCCGGGCTGCGCCGGACTCTACACGGACGAACAGGAATCCGCGTGGAAGCGTATCACCGATTTCGTTCACGCGAACTCGGCGTCGAAGATTTGCCTCCAGCTCGGACACGCCGGACGCAAGGGCGCAACCAAGCTGATGTGGGAAGGCATCGACGAGCCGCTGGAGCACGGCGCCTGGCCGATCATGGCCCCCTCACCGCTTCCTTACTATCCGCACAGCGCGGTGCCGCGCGAAATGACGCGCGCAGACATGGAAAAGGTGAAAGCCGACTTTGTGCAGGCGGCACAACGCGCGGAACATGCGGGCTTCGACATGCTCGAACTGCACTGCGCCCACGGCTATCTGCTCGCGACGTTTATTTCGCCGCTCACCAATCACCGCCGTGACGACTATGGCGGTTCGCTCGAGAACCGTCTGCGCTTCCCGCTCGAAGTCTTCCGCGCAATCCGCGAAGCGTGGCCCGCGCACAAGCCCATGTCGGTGCGCATCTCCGCGACCGACTGGAAAGACGGCGGCATCACCGGCGACGACTCGGTCGAGATTTCACGCGCCTTCGCGCAAGAAGGATGCGATCTGATCGATGTCTCCACCGGCCAGACGGTTCATGACGCCGAGCCGGTGTTTGGACGCATGTTCCAGACGCCCTACTCCGACCAGATCCGCAACGAAGCCAAGATCGCGACCATGTGCGTCGGCAACATCACGACAGCGGATCAGGTGAATACGATCCTCGCAGCCGGACGCGCCGATCTCGTCGCGCTCGCGCGGCCGCATCTGGTCGATCCGTATTTCACCATGCGCGCAGCCGCGTGGTACGGCATCGATACGATTGCTTGCCCGCCGCAATATCTCGCAGGCAAAGACCAACTCTTCAGAACCGCGCTGCGTGACCGTGCGGACCTCGCGGAACTACGGCGTAAAGTGAAGCCGCGCAGCCATCAGCGCGCGATCCGCAAGCAAGCGGCGGAATAGCCTCGCAGAAACGACAGCATTGTTTCCGCACAGCGGACTGCTTGTTGCGCTGCATCATGCGGCCGATTCACGCTGCGAAGATTTCATGCATTTCGCACCTTCGCACGTGCCGCATCGCTATTGACGAACCCTTCGCAAGTGCCTGAAACTTCTACGTGATGGCTCGTCGAAGCCAGCGTGCAAGCCGATGAAGGGTGTGCCGACATTCACGGCGTCAGACACTACGTACCGAACAACAAAAAAGAACGCGGCGCACCGATCGGTCGCAAATTCCTTTGGGAGGAAAAACTACGATGAAATGGCAAATGCCTAAGAAGCTGCTCGGGCTTGCTGCTGTCGGCCTCGTCGCCGGCGCCGGCTATCTCGCGCTGCCGCAGAAAACCGAAGCGCAAGGCGCAACCATCAAGATCGCCTATGTCGATCCGCTTTCCGGTCCGATGGCCGGCATCGGCGACACGGGCCTCAAGAACTTTCAGTACATCCTGGAAGAGATCAACGCCAAGGGTGGCGCGAACGGCAAGAAGCTTGAAGTCGTTCCGTTCGACAACAAGCTGAACGCCCAGGAAACCATCGTGCAGGTGCAGAAGGCCATCGACAGCGGCATCCGCATCATCACGCAGGGTAACGGCACCGCCTTCGCGATCGCGATCTCGGAGTTCGTGACCAAGTACAACGAACGCAACCCGGGCAAGGAAGTCGTCTACCTCAACTACGCCGCGGTGGATCCGATCCTGACCAACGACAAGTGCAGCTACTGGCACTTCCGCTGGGACGCGAACACCGAGCAGAAGATGGCGGCGATCACCACCTTCCTGCAGGGCCGCAAAGACGTGAAGAAGATGTACCTGATCAATCAGGACTACGCCTTCGGTCACGGCGTGCGCGATCTCGCCCTCAAGATGCTCAAGGAAAAGCGTCCGGACATCGAGGTCGTCGGCAACGAAGTGCATCCGCTCGCCAAGGTTTCCGACTTCGCTCCTTACATTGCGAAGATCAAAGCCTCCGGCGCGGACAGCGTCATCACCGGCAACTGGGGCAACGACATCTCGCTCCTGATCAAGGCGGCGGCTGACGCCGGCCTGCAGGTGAACTTCTTCACCTTCTATGCAGGCGGCACCGGCGGCCCGACCGCGATCAAGCAGGCCAACCTCGCAAACCGCGTCTTCGCGGTCGGCGAAGGCTTCGCAAACATCCCACACAAGGCTTCGCAGGATTTCGAAAAGGGTCTCCGCGACAAGTATAAGGTCGGCCTGTTCTACCCCCGCGGCGTGAACCAGATGCGTATGCTGGCGGCTGCGATCAACCAGGCGAAGTCGGACGATCCGAAGAAGTTCGCTGCCGCTCTCCACGGCATGAAGTTCGAAGTGTTCAACGGCGGCCAGGGCGAAATGCGCGCCTCTGACCATCAGTTCATGCAGCCGATGTACATGGCGAGCTTTGGTCCGATCAAAGCCGACCAGCCCTTCGACGAAGAAGGCACCGGCTGGGGCTGGAGCATCGCAGGCAAGGTCGACGCCAAGGACACGGCGGTTTCGACCACCTGCAAGATGAACAAGCCGTCCTAAGCGGCTTTCAGTAAGCGTCCGGCCGGGTCGAACCGGCCGGACGTTCTTGTCTTAAATTCACCCCCGGCGGGCAGGGCACCGTGGCTGAACTCATAATCATCTCAACGCTGAACGGCGTGCTTTACGGCATGTTGCTGTTCCTGATGGCGAGCGGTCTCACGCTCATCTTCAGCATGATGGGCGTACTCAACTTCGCGCATGCCAGCTTCTACATGGTCGGCGCGTTCCTCGGATTTCAGATCAGCCAATGGGCCGGGTTCATTCCCGCGCTCATTCTCGCGCCGCTGATCGCGGGCGGCATCGGTGCGCTGGTCGAACGCTTCGGCTTGCGCACCGTGCACAAGCACGGGCATGTCGCGGAACTTCTGTTCACCTTCGGTCTCGCCTTCGTGATCGAAGAAGTGATCCAGATGATCTGGGGCAAGCTCTCGGCCGACTATCGCGTGCCGAGCTGGCTCGATTTCCCGGCATTCACGATCTACGCCACCAACTACCCGGCGTACAAAACCTTCATGCTGGTGTTCTCGATCGTCATCTTTATCGGGTTGATCTACCTGCTCACGCGTACGCGCGCGGGTCTCATCATCCAGGCGTCGCTTACGCATCCGAATATGGTCGGCATGCTCGGCCACAATGTGCCGCGCGTGTTCATGCTCGTCTTCGGCCTTGGCACCGCGCTCGCCGCGATTGCCGGCGTGATCCACGGCCCTGCCCACGTCACTCAATCCAACATGGCAACGCTGCTCGGACCGATTCTCTTCGTCGTTGTCGTCGTCGGCGGACTTGGTTCGTTGTGGGGTGCTTTCGTCGCCTCGCTGCTGATCGGTTTGCTGCAAACCTTCGCGATCGCATCCGACTGGTCGCTCGCCAAATTCTTCGGCGATTTCATTACGCCGACACGCGGCACGCTGCTGTTCGACGTATGGAACGTCACGATCGCGCAAATCGGGCCGATCCTGCCTTATCTGTTGCTCGTCCTCGTGCTGATCTTCCGGCCGACGGGCCTGTTCGGGACGCGCGAAACATGATGAACCTGATCAAGAGTTACGGCGTCTGGATTGCCGCCGCGCTAGTGCTCGTAATCCTGCCCTACGTATTTCCGTCCGGCGCCGCGATCACGACCCTGTGCCTCATGGGCATCATGATCATCTTCGCGCTCTCCTATAACATGCTGCTCGGACAGTCGGGCATGCTCTCCTTCGGACATGCGGTCTATTACGGCCTCGCGGCCTTCGTGACCGCGCATACGATCAACTGGGCCATCAAATCCGGTGTACCGATCCCGCTGCCGCTGATTCCGATCGCTGGCGCGGCCACCGGACTGATCTTCGGCATCATCTTCGGGTCGGTCTCCACCAAGCGTGCAGGCACTGCATTCGCGATGATTTCGCTCGGCCTTGCCGAACTCGTCTATTCGAGTTCGCTGATCCTGCGCAGCTTTTTCGGCGGCGAAGAAGGGATCTCCGCCGACCGCACCAAGCTCGTGCGTTTCTTCGGCTACAACTTCGGGCCGCAGATTCAGGTCTATTACCTGATCGCGGCCTGGTGCCTGCTCTGTGTGGTTCTGATGTATGCGATCACCCGCACTCCGCTGGGCCGCATGTGCAACGCGGTTCGTGAGAACCCCGAGCGCGTCGAGTTCGTCGGCTACAATCCGCAGTTCGTGCGCTTCATCGCTTTCTCGCTGGCAGGCCTGTTCGCAGGCGTTGCGGGCTCGCTCGCTGCGATCAACATCGAACTCGCGCAGGCGAGCTTCGTCGGTGCCGCGCAATCGGGTGCGGTGCTGCTCGCGGCGTATATCGGCGGTGTCGCCTTCTTCGTCGGGCCGGTCCTCGGCGCGATCCTGGTGACGTATCTTTCGCTCACGCTTTCCGACTTTTCGGAGATCTGGGTGCTTTATTTCGGCATCCTGTTCATCGTGATCATCATGTTCGCGCCCTACGGACTTTCGGGCCTGCTGATGATGCACGCGCAGTTCTGGCGTGGGCCCTTCGGCAGCCGGATCGCGCGCATTGGCAAACTCGCCGGTGCTTACCTGGTCGCGGCAATTCCGGCGCTCATCATGGTCGCGGGAGCGATCCTCTTGATCGAGATGATCCATCACGTCGCGCAGAAAGGCGCGGAAGGCGCGAACATGCACTTCCTCCGCCGCAGCTATCTCACGGTGAACACGCATTCGTTGCTGCCCTGGATCGGCGGCATCGCGGCCATGATCGGCGGCTTCTTTGCCTTCCGCTTCTCGTGGCCGACGGTCGCGAATGCCTGGCACAAGGCGCTGCTTGATGCGCAAAGGAGCGGTGCATGAGCTCGGCAGTCGAACTCAACAGCCTCGAGAAGCGCTTCGGCAAGACCGAGATCATCCGCGGCGTCAGCCTCGACGTGAAACTCGGCGAACGCCACGCGGTGATCGGGCCGAACGGCGCCGGAAAGTCCACGCTGTTCAACCTCATCAGCGGACGGCTGGTCCCGTCGGCGGGCTCCATTCGCCTGCGCGGCGAGAACATCACGGGGCTCCGGCCGTTCGAAATCAATCGCCGCGGCCTGTCGCGCAGCTTTCAGGTGACGAACATCTTCCCGCGCCTCTCGGTGTGGGAGAACGTGCGTTGCGCGGTCTTGTGGTCGAAGGGCTACAAGTATTCGTTCTGGCACAACGTCGAAAAGCTCGAGGATGTGCGTGCGCGCACGCAGGAAATTCTCGAGCAGATCAACATGGCGAACCGCGCGCAGATTCCGGCGGGCGTGCTCACCTATGCCGAACAGCGTGCGCTCGAAATCGGCATCACGATCGCGGGCGGCGCCGACATCATCCTGCTCGACGAGCCGACCGCCGGCATGAGCCGCTCGGAAACCGAACACGCGGTTGCGCTGATCCGGAAGGTCAGCGAAGGCCGCACGCTCATCATCATCGAGCACGACATGGGCGTCGTCTTCGATCTGGCCGACCGGATTTCGGTACTCGTCTACGGTCAGATCATCGCGACCGATCAGCCCGCAAAGATCAAGACAAACCAGAAAGTGCAAGAAGCTTACCTCGGAGCGGCAGGCCATGACTGACGTAATGCTCGAGGTGAAGGACCTCCACGCCTACTACGGCAAGAGCCACATCCTGCAGGGCGTGAACCTCAACGTGAAGAACGGCGAGATCGTTTCGATTCTCGGACGCAACGGGGTCGGCCGCTCGACGACGCTGAAGGCGATCATGGGTGACGTGCCGCCGCAGGGTTCGATCGTCTTCAAGGGCAAGCAGATCGCGGGACTCAAATCCTATCAGGTCGCCTATGCCGGGCTGGGTTATGTGCCGGAAGATCGTTCGATCTTTCCGGGACTCACGGTCGAGCAGAACCTGATCCTCGGCGAGAAATCGAAGCGCACCAACCCGCGCTGGTCGATCGAAGACGTCTACAACCTGTTCCCGATCCTGCGCGAGCGCAAGGATACCGACGCCAGCGTGCTCTCCGGCGGCGAGCAGCAGATGCTCACGGTGTGCCGCACGCTCATGGGCGACCCGGACCTCATCATGGTCGACGAGCCGACCGAAGGTCTGTCGCCGCAAATGACCGAGCGCGTCGGCAATCTCCTGAAGAACATCGCCGAGCGTAAGATTTCCATTCTGCTGGTCGAGCAGAAGCTCACCATCGCGATGAAGATCTCTCACCGCGTGTACGTGATGGGTCACGGTCATATCGTGTTCGAGGGAACGCCTGCCGATCTCGAAAAGAACGAAGCCATCCGCCGCGAGTGGCTTGAAGTCTGATCGGTACAGTCACATCCGAAGAAACGGCCGGACCCGCTCCGGCCGTTTTGCTTTTCGAGCCTAGTTCTTCCAGGCCAGAATACGCTTGTCGGCAACGGCAAGGCCGTAGTTGCTGACGAGCCCGATCATGCCGAGCAGAAGAATGCCCGCGTAAAGGTCGGCTGCGCGATAGGAGCGCGCCGCATGCAGCACCGCGGTTCCGAGGCCTTCCTGTGCCGTCAGGAGTTCGCCGACGACCGCGAGAATCAACGCGACCGTGAGCGAAAGCCGCATGCCCGCGAGAATATCCGGTACCGCGTTCGGCAGGCCGATCTTGTAGATGAATTCCCAGCGCGACATCTGCAGCAGACGCGACACTTCCACCAGCCGCGGCTCCACATGTGCGAACCCGTGGATCGTTCCGAGCAATGTCGGCCAGACCGCGCCGAAGACGACCACGCCCAACACCATCGAAGTATTGAGCCCGAAGATCGAGATCGCGACCGGAATGATCGCGGAGGCCGGAAGCGGCCGCAAAAATTCGAGCGTCGGCTGGATGTAGGCGCGGGCGATCGCAGAAACACCGATCAGGCTGCCGACGGCGATCGCGACCAAACTCGCAAGCAGCCAGCCTTGCACCATGCGGTTGATGGTGGCGATCGTCTGCGGAAGCAGATCGCCGTTCGTGAGGCCCCATTCCAGCGCGGCCAGGGTCGCCGCCGGGCTCGGCAGGAACACGCGCGAAATCAGTTCGTATGAAGTCACGAGGTGCCAAAGCAGCATCAGCACGACAAGACCTGCGATACCGAAGATAACATCGAAGATGCGGGAGCGGATCATGCGTCGGCCGCCAATCCCGGCGTACGATGCGCGAACAGCCGTCCTTCGAGACGAACCAGAAAATAGTTGAGCGCCCAGCCGAGGATGCCGACCCAGATCATGAGCGCAAACATGCGGTCGGGGCGGAGCGATTCCTGCGCGACCATCAGGCCATAGCCCAGCCCTTGCGGGTTCGCGGCGATTTCGACCGTCACCGAAACGACGAGCGAAAGCCCGACCGCAAGGCGAAGCGCCGTGAAAAGACGTGGCGCTGCCGCCGGCAGCATGATCTTGAAGATGCGCGAGAAGATGCCGAAGCCCATGAGCTTTGACACTTCGATCAAGCGGACGTCGATCTGTTTCAGCGCGTGCTGCGTGAGAATGAGGAACGGCCAGAACGTCGCCCAGGCGACGACCGCATACTCCATGCGATAGCCATAGCCGAAGGTGAGCAGCGAGAGCGGGATCAACGCGACCGAGGGAATCGGCCGCAACATTTCTACCGACCACGACGACAGGCGGTCGGCCGTGCGGACAAGGCCGATCACGATGCCGCAGATCGTTCCGGCAATCATACCGATCAGAAGTCCTGCCGCCGCGGCAAACAGCGTCTGGTAGGTCGTGCGCAGAAACGTGCCGTCGGTCATGGTTTCGATCGCGCCGAACACGATCTTGGACGGAGGCGCGAGCGTATCGCTCAGAATCGGATTGAACAGAAACCAGGTCTCCGACGCCGCGAGCACAAGGAGCGGCAAGAGCCAGCCGCGCCAGCCTTTTGCGAGCACCGCCGTCATGCGTGAATCTTGTTCATGATTTCGAACATCTCGCGGCGAAGCCGCAGGAATTCCGGATGTTCGCGGGTGGTCAACTGATCGCGCGGGCGCGGCAGCGGAACCTTGATGTCGTAAGCGACGCGGCCCGGATTGGAATCGAGCGCGACCACGCGGTCGCCGAGGTAAAGCGCCTCTTCGATGTCGTGAGTCACGAAGAAGACCGTGGTCTTCCGCTCCGCGACGAGTTTCAGCACTTCGTCCTGCAAGGTCTGCCGGGTCATGGCGTCGAGCGCGCCGAACGGTTCGTCCATGAGCAGCGTGTCCGGGTCCTGTGCCAGCGAACGCGCGATCTGCAGGCGCTGCTGCATGCCGCCGGAGAGCTGTCCCGGAAACTTGTCTTCATGATTGGCGAGACCGACCTTCGCAAGCAACTCGCGGATCCGCTTTGGCCGATCGCGTGCAGGCATCCCGCTCGCTTCGAGCGGCAGGCTGACATTCGCATAGGCACGGCGCCAGGGCAGCAAGGCGCGGCCATAGTCCTGAAACACGACCGCCACCTTCCGCGTCGGCGCGCGTACGGCTTTGCCGTACTGAAACACCTGCCCGCTCGTAGGCGTAAGCAGACCGGCAATCATGCGCAGCAGCGTAGTCTTGCCGGAGCCGGATGCGCCGATCACGCAGACGAACTCACCGGGTTCGACGGACATGTCGATCCCGGTGAGAATCTGGTTCAAGCCGAAGGAGAGACTTACGTTCTTCAGCTCGATTGCAGAACCTGCAGCCGCCATTATTCGGCGACAAGCTTCTTCAGGTTGAGCTTCGTGCGAAGCATGCGCTGCTTCTCCATGATCCCGATCCAGCGCGCCATGCTCTCTTCGGGAATTTCCGCGCGCCACTGGCCGTTGATCGGCATGGTCTTCAGCACTTCCGGCGGCAGCTTGATGTACTTGCCGATGGACGTACGAAGGAACTCATCGTCCTTGCGCACATTGACGACGCCCTCGGCGACTGCGGCGCGGAAGGCGGTCGCGGCAGCCTTGTTGGCTTCGTACCACTTGCGGGTCGAGGAATAGACGATGATCGGCATCTCGCCCTTCAACACTTCGTTGAAGTAGGTGGCGACCTTGCCGATGTTCGCCTGCACGATGCGGCTCATGATCGGCTCGCCGGTAATCACGCCGTCGACATTGCCCGCGCGAAGCACGTCGGCCATCTGCGGGAAGGACACTTCGACGAAGGTGACCTTCTTGATGTCGACGCCCTTCTCGATCAGCCAGTTCTGGAACAGCACGTGGAGAAACGCGCCGAGGCCCGGAACGCCGATGCGCTTGCCGACGTAATCCTCCGGCTTCGCGATCGTGACATCGGACTTCACCACGATGCCGAAGTTCTGGTCCGACGGAAGCGTGATGCCTGAGCCGGCGATGGCGACGAGATCGAGACCGCTGTCGACCGCCTGCAGGAACACCGGCAGCGTGGTGCCGGCGAGATCGATGGAGCCGGATTGCAGCGCAGCCGGCATGGTCGAGTTCAGCGGAATCAGCTGGAACTCGACGTCGAGTCCGCGCTTCTTGAAGAAGCCGGATTCAGCGGCGACGAATCCGCTCGCGAAGTCGGATGTCGCGGTATACGCAACCTTGATCTTGGTCGGCGTCTGCGCAACCAGTGCGTTCTGCATGCCGAGCGTAACGAGGCCGGCTGCAAGGATCGCAAACGCGGCATAAAGCTTCCGTTTCATTTTTTCCTCCCGTAATCGGTTCCTTGATCGTTATCGCACCGCCTGACGGCGGGTCTTCTTCTTGTTTGGTTTTGCTGCGGGCTCAAGCACGCCTTGTTCCTTCGCGCGCAGGACTTCGGCGATCACATCGTTGGTGATCGCGATATGTGCACGTATCGCCTGCTGGGCGCGGGCCACTTTCCGGGAAAGCACGGCCTCCATCAGTTCGCGGTGCTCGGCGGCGACTTCCTTCGCGGTGAACCCGTAGCTCCCGAGCAGGCGGCGATAGCGCGTCTTGCGCACGTATAATTCGTCGCAGAAGTTCCGCATCGAGGCAAACGGACAGGCTGCGATCAACGCGCGATGGAAGCGGTGATGCCGCTCCTCGAAATAGTCGCGCTCCTTCTCGCCGCTTTTCATGAGAACGATCGCCCGCTCCAGAACATGGTAGCTTGCGACGATTTCTTCTTCCCACTCCGCGCTCGCATTCTCGATCGCAAGCCGCACGGCTTCGCCTTCGAGAAACTGGCGGGTCTTCGTGATGTCGACCAGTTCCTCGATGCTGACCGGCGGGACGCGGAAGCCCTTCTGCGCACGCTGATGCACGAAGCCTTCGGCGGCAAGCTGCGTGAGCGCCTCGCGCATGGGACTCGCGCCAATCCCGTAGCGCGATTTCAGTTCGCGCATCTTCAGTTGCGAATCCGGTGCAAGCGCGCCGGACATGATGTCCTGCTTCAGCTTGCGCACCGCAGCCTCGGTTGCGGTCGCCGATCCGGTCTTCGCGAGGGTGGCCAGCGTCATTCGATAAATTTCCGATAGTCGACAAATTTAAAAATATCGATATTTTATCGAAAGCGCAACAAGGCCGCGAGGCCGCGCCCGGGAGCAAAACGCCATGAAAATCATCGACCTGTCGGTACCGCTCGAGAATGATGTTCCGGCCGATCCGCCGGGCCGCGGTCCGAAAATCGAGTACACGAACCACAAAGAATCGGCGGCCGGCGTGTGCGCCTTCTTTCCGGGCCTGAAGCCGGAAGACCTTCCCGACGGCGAAGGCTGGGCGGTCGAGCAGGTCAATCTCACGACGCATAACGGCACGCATCTCGACGCGCCCTATCACTTCGCCTCCACCATGAACAACGGCGAGCGCGCCTGGACGATCGACGAAGTGCCGCTCGACTGGTGCTTCCGTCCGGGCGTGAAGCTCGACTTCCGCCACTTCGATCACGGCTACGTCGCAACGGCAGCCGACGTCGAAGCCGAACTGAAGCGCATCGGTCACAAACTGCAGCCGCTCGACATCGTGGTCGTGAACACGTCGGCGGCGGCACGCTTCGGAAAGCCGGATTACCTCGCAAGCGGTTGCGGCATGGGCGCGGAGGCGACGCTCTATCTCACCTCGCGCGGCGTGCGGGTCACCGGCACCGACGGCTGGTCGTGGGATGCCCCGTTCGTGCACACCGCGAAGAAGTATTCCGAAACCAAGGACGCTTCGCTGATCTGGGAAGGCCACAAGTCCGGCCGCAAGATCGGGTACTGCCACATCGAAAAGCTGCACAACCTCGAAGCCCTGCCTGCAAACGGATTCAGGATCGCCTGCTTCCCCGTGAAAATTAAAGCCGCCTCGGCCGGCTGGACGCGCGCCGTCGCAATTCTGGAGAACTAAGAAAATGAAACTCGCCACGTTTGATAAGGGCGGAAAACCGCTCGTCGGCGTCATTGATACGGACAAGAAGCAGATTCTCGACCTTGCAGCCGCAAGCGGCGGCAACCCCGCGTTCGCGAACATGCTCGCCTTGATCGAAGCCGGGCCCTCCGCACTCGCCGAAGCGAAGAAGCTTGCCAGCGAATGGAAAGCTGCTGCCGCGTTGCCGCTCGACGGCGCAAAGCTGCTTGCTCCGATTCCCGTTCCGCCGCAGATGCGCGATGCTTCCGTCTATGCCACGCACGTAAAGAACGCGCCTCGCGGCATGCAGCGCTATCTCGCGCGCAAGGCGCATGGCGAAGAAGCTGCCGCGAAGATCCAGGCGGAGCCGGATGTGCCTCCGGTCTACCGCCAGCTGCCGGTCTATTACATCACCAACCGCTTCAGCGTTGTCGGTCCGGACACCACGGTGCAATGGCCGCGCTACAGCGAATTGATGGATTTCGAACTCGAGTTCGGCATCTACATCAGCAAGCCTGCAAAGAACGTGTCGGCCGCGAACGCGAAGGACCACATCTTCGGCTACACGATCTTCAACGACTTCTCCGCCCGCGACCAACAGGTGATCGAAATGCAGGGAAGGCTCGGGCCCACCAAGGGCAAGAGCTTCGACATGGGCAATGCCATGGGCCCGTGGATCGTGACACCGGACGAACTCGGCGACCCGCAGAAGATGAATGTCGAAGTACGCGTGAACGGAGAGGTCTGGGCGAAGAACACCACCGCCGACATGCTTCACAGCTTCGAGAAAATGATCGAACACATCTCGAAAGATGAAACGCTCTACCCCGGCGAATTCATCGGCTCCGGCACGGTCGGAAACTGCTGCGGTCTGGAACAGGACCGGTTCCTGAAGGACGGCGACACGATCGAACTGTACGTCGATAAAATCGGCGTGCTGCGCAACAAGGTCGTGCGGCAGAAGTAATCAATACGAACGGGGAAGCCCGAGTACGTGTTCCGCGAGATAGGAGAGAATCAGGTTCGTTGATATCGGCGCCACCTGATAGAGCCGCGTCTCGCGGAATTTTCTTTCGATGTCGTATTCCTCGGCAAAGCCGAAGCCGCCGTGGGTCTGCACGCACATGTCGGCGGCAGCCCAGGACGCATCGGCCGCAAGCAGCTTCGCTAGATTGGCTTCCTCGCCGCAGTCTTCGCCGCGTTCGTAGCGCGAGGCCGCTTCCGCGACCATCAGCTCCGCGGCACGCATCTGCGCATAGGCTCGCGCGATCGGAAACTGCACGCCTTGATTGCGGCCGATCGGGCGCGAAAAGACGTTGCGCTCTTTCGCGTAGTTCGTGGCCCGCTCGATGAACCACTTCGCATCCCCGATGCATTCGGCCGCGATCAGAATGCGCTCGGCATTCATGCCGGAAAGGATGTAGCGAAAGCCCTGCCCTTCCTCGCCGATCCGGTTCTCCGCCGGTACACGCAGGTTCTCGATAAAGATTTCCGTGGTCGCGTGATTCATCATGGTGCGGATCGGACGAATGGCCAGACCTTTCCCCAGTGCCTTGCGCATATCGACGAGAAAGACCGAGAGGCCTTCGGAGCGCTTCTGCACTTCTTCTTTGGGGGTCGTGCGGGCAAGCAACAGCATGAGGTCCGAATGTTCGGCCCGCGAGGTCCAGATCTTCTGGCCATTCACGACGTAATCCGCGCCGTCACGCCGTGCGGTGGTAGCGATGCTGAGCGTATCGGTCCCGCTTGAAGGCTCGGTAACGCCAAAAGCCTGCAAGCGGATTTTTCCCGCAGCAATCGCCGGAAGGTACTGCTCTTTCTGCGCGTCGTTTCCATGCCGCAGCAGCGTACCCATCATGTACATCTGCGCGTGACAGGCGGCACCATTGCAGCCCGCGGCCTGCACTTCTTCGAGGATGGCGGCGGCCGCCGAAAGCGGAAGCCCGCTGCCTCCGAACTCTTCCGGAATGAGCGCTGAAAGAAAACCTGCGCCGGTCAGCGCATCGACAAAGGCCTTCGGATACGCACGTTCGCGATCCAGATCGCGCCAGTACGACGCCGGGAATTGCGCACAGAGTGCGCGCACGGAATCGCGAATGTCGGAATAATTTCGCGCGCGTGCGCGCATAGGCGGGGCGGTCTAGCTGTCCTTCTGCTCTTCGGTCTGCTTCGGCTTGGCTTTCGCCTTGGGCTTCGGTTTCGCCTTCGTTTCCGGCGCGTCTTCCTTGGCCAGGCAACGCGACATGAACTTCTTTCGCTCGGCGCCCTTCAGCTTCTGGTCGTCTGCGCCGAACTCGCAGATGCTTTTCTTCGACTGCTTGTCCTGCGCGAAGGTCTTCACGCTCGGCGAGAGCGCAAACAGGCCCGCTGCAAGGAAAGCTGCCATCAGAACACGAAACATAGAATGCTCCATCCGTTGCGGCGCGGAAGCGACACGAGATTGCTCTACCCCGGCACCTGCTGTGCCGCAAGATTGCAGCGCGGCATCCCTTGCACATGCACCGGCGCTCGTTCATTTTTGTGGCGAAGAAAGCGAGCCGCCGGACCTTCCTATGCGCCCCAATCCAGCCGTTCCGGCGAAATCCTGATGGCAACGGTTCTGATTACGGGAGCGGCTGGCTTTATCGGCCGCGCGTTAACGACCGCACTAAAAAGCGCGCATTACGTCGTTGCGCTCGATCTGCGCGACATGCCGGAAGCCCAGCGGCTGCCGGGCGTCACCTACGCGACCGCGGATATCGGCGATCCGAAGCTCGGCGAGATCTTCCGCACGTACCAACCGCAGGCGGTCGTGCACCTGGCCTCCGTCGTCGCGGCCGGCGGCGACGAAGCGCGCGATTTCGCGATCGACGTTCTCGGAACGAAGAACGTGCTGGAGGCAGCACTCGCAGCCGGCGCGAAACACATCGTCGTGACCTCCAGCGGCGCCGCGTATGGCTATCACGCCGACAACCCGGTGCCGCTGCGCGAAACCGATCCGCTGCGGGGCAACGACGACTTCGCCTACTCGAAGCACAAGCGCATGGTGGAGGAAATGCTGGCCGACTGGCGCGGCAAGTTTCCGCAACTGAAACAAACCGTGTTTCGTCCCTGCACCGTGCTCGGACCGGGCACGAACAACCAGATCACCGCGATTTTTGCCCGGCCCGTCGTCGTCGGACTGAGCGGCACGACGACGCCGTTCTCGTTGATTTCGGAACTCGATGTCGTCGAGGCGCTGGCGAAAGCCGTGAACGAAGAACGCGATGGCGTCTTCAACCTTGCGGGTGACGGCACGCTGAGCTTGCGCGAGATTGCGGGCATTCTCGGCAAGACGTTTCTGCCGCTGCCGCCAGTCGTCCTGAAAGCCGTGCTCTGGATTCTCCATCTTCTCCGCCTGACAAAACTGAGTCCGGCGCATGTGAAGTTCATCCAGTACCGCCCCGTACTCGCAAACGACAAGTTGAAATCCGAATTCGGCTACACTCCGAAGTTGGACGCACGCGCGGTGTTCGACCGCTTTCTCGAAAGCCTGCGGGTGAATACATGACCTATCTCGTGATCGGCGCCGGCCCTGCGGGACTTGCCGCTATCCGCAGCCTTCGCGACGCGGGCCTTTCCGTGGAAGCCGCGGAGCGTAACGCCGATGTGGGCGGGCAGTGGCTCTACGGCGCGCCGTCGAGTGCCGTTTATGCTTCGACACACCTGATTTCGTCGAAGTCGACGACAGCCTATGCCGACTTCCCGATGCCGGAAGACTGGCCGGCCTATCCAAGCCGCATACAGATCGAGCAGTACTTCAAGGATTTTGCAAAGCGTTTCGATCTCTATCCGCTGATCCGTTTCCATGACGGCGTCGCAAAGCTCACGCGCACAGGAAACAAATGGAGGGCGACCTTCGATAAAGGGGAAACGCGCGACTATGATGGCGTCGTGATTGCGAACGGGCATCTGAGCGATCCCCTGCTGCCGAAGATTTCCGGAAATTTTTCCGGCATCGTGATGCACGCGAAGGATTACAAGTCGCCCGAGATTTTCGAGGGCAAGCGCGTCTTGATCTGCGGCATGGGCAACACCGGCTGCGATATCGTGGTCGATGCGATCCACCGCGCGAAATCCGTGCTCTGGAGCGTTCGCGGCGGAAATCATTTCGTTCCGAAATTCGTGGCTGGAAAGCCCGCCGACGAGAGCAACCATCGCGCGAAGATCGTGCTGCCGAAGTGGCTGCGCTCGCGCCTGCATGAACCCTTCGCCCGCCTGCTTGCCGGCCCGCCGGAGCGTTTCGGGCTGCCGAAACCCGAACATCGTCTCTACGACCGCACGCCGATCGTGAATTCACTGGTCCTGCTGCATCTCGGCCAGGGCGACGTGCAGATCCGCAAACCCGTGAAATCCTTCGACGGCAACAGCGTGATCTTCGAGGACGGCAAACGCGACGAGATCGATGTCGTCGTGTTCGCGACCGGCTACCGGATCACCTTCCCGTTTCTGGAAGACCTCTCGCCGCTGAACTGGCAAGCACGGCTCGATGCCCCGCGACTCTACATGAATGTGTTTCCGCGGGAAGATAATGGGCTCTTCGTTGCGGGCCTTCTCGAAGGTGCAGGCGTCGGATGGCCGGGGCGGGCGTTGCAGACCGATCTGGTCGCAGCCTATCTCAAGGCGAAGACGGAACGGCCCACAGCAGCAGAGGCTTTCCGCCGGCAGATCGAACAGTTCTGCGCGGCACCTGCGAACGACGACCGCGGCGGCCACGGCATCTTTGTGGATTTCCTGCAATACAAGCGCGATCTCAAACGCGCGATCGCGCAACTCTCCTAGCTCAGGATTGCTCGGCGGCCTTCGCGGCGAAAGCGGAATACGCCTGATAGGCGTGGCTCGCGTACATCGCGGAAGGACCCGCGCCCATGTAAATCGCCATGCCGATCGTCTCCAGCACTTCGGCTTCGGAAGCGCCGTGATCCACCGCGGCCTTTGCATGAAAGGCGATGCAGTCGTCGCATCGCACGGCGATGGAAATGGCGAGCGCGATCAGTTCCTTGTTCTTCGTGTCGAGGGCGCCGGGCTTCAGCGCGGTCTGCGCGCTCGCCGCGAATGCTTTCATGACATCCGGCGTCTTCGTGCGGAGTTCGCGAAGCTGCGCGCTGAGCGTGGATACGGTATCGGGCCAACTGGTTTGCATCGGAAGCTCTCTCGAACGTTCCGATAATTCTTTCCCGCTGAGCCGCGCCACGCATTGACATAAGTCATGGGTGAGGCGCTGGAGCCTTCGCTCAATGAAAAAAGTAAGGCGTGGAGGCCGCGAAAGACGATACGGAGAACGAGCTCGGCTCAAGCTTTCGTTTCGTTATCTGCCCACGGGCACTCAGCCGGCAACCTTCTTCACCGGACGGAACTCCAGTTTCACGGCACCGAGCATGACGACATCGCCATCGGCAAGCGACGTCTTGTCGACTTTCTTTCCGTTTACCACCAACTCGCGATCGGACTTATTCTCGATCGAGAGCGAGCCGTCGGCGGCGAGACGAAGCAGCGCATGCTCGCGCGATACCGTTGGATCGTCGATCACGATGTCGTTGGTCCGGCTGCGCCCGATGTGCATCTCCGGCGAGTCGATGACATGCGCCTTCCCCGAATCCACTTCCTTGAGAAGACCGCCGAGAACCGGAGCGCCCTTTGCCGCAGGTTTGTCTGCGGGCTGACGCCTGCGGCGCACGAGAAAGATCGCAAGACCGCCCAGCACGAGAACGCCACCCAAGCCACCGAGTGCGAGCGGGCTTTTCGCAAGATACTCTAAGCCTTCGCCGACACCGGCAGACGGCACATCGACTTCCGTCGCCAGATCGAGAGACTTGCCGCCATAACGAAACGAAACGGTGAGTGTCGGTTTTCCAAATTCCCAGAAGTACTTTTTCGCTCCCGCGAGCGAGAAGCTGAGCCGACCGCCGCTATCCAGCAAGGTGAAAGGCTCCCGAAGAAAGTCCGTGACGCCGCTCTCCTCGACCAGAACGCCGCCGGTGGAATTCGCGAACTGGGAGAGCGCCGGCATGTCGGCTGCACGATCGCTGCGAATGGTAAGGAAGGTGATCGAAACACCGGTCGATTGCGCGAGATCGCGCACTTCGTCGAGCGCGATGGCGCTGTCGTTATGCCCGTCGGTAAAAACATAGATCGCGCGGCGATCGGCGTTCAACGATTCCAGCGCACGGATCGAGCGAATCAGCGCGCCGGAAAGATTGCTCGGCTGGTCGAGCGGCGGCAGCTTGAGGAGCAACTGAACCATCTCCTCGCCGTTGGTGCTTCCGGGAACGAGCAGGCGCGGCTCCAGCCCGTAAACGGCAAATGCGATCTGATGGTGTGCTTGTTTGCGGCCCGCGAGCAGGAGCATCGCAAGCTTGAGACGCTCGATCTGATCCGCGCGCCGCGGATCGCCGAGATCGAGCAGCGCAAGAACGGCCGTCGTCTGCTCGGGACCAGGGTATTGTTCGACCCGTGGCACGCCAAGCGGCCGGCCATTGATCGCGCCACTGATCTCCTCGAGCGGCGTGTCGAGCCTGCGGACGAAACGCCAGATGGATTGGGCCTCGTCATTGCGGACCGCGAGCGAAGCGACGATTCCATCCTGCACTTTCAGAACGTTCGGCGCCTGCGCATGTGCGAACGACATCCCCCATGCAACGGAGACTACGGCAGCAAGGACAATCGGAAAGGTGCGCTTGAACATGTTCGTTACGGCCGTTGAAGGATGATGGGTCCGGGTGCGATGGTCTGGTAGCGGCGAAGCATTTCCAGCATCCGCAGATTTTCCTGGTAGTTCTGCTCGAGGCGCTGACGCGCGGCAGCCGTCGGATCGCTCCGGCTGTAGGTCGAAAGCTCGTTGAACTCCTGAAACTGCCGGTATGCTTCGGTGCCCGAAACGATACTCTGGCCCGCGCTGCCAAGCGGACTGCCTTGCGCAGTCCCAAGCGTGTGACCGAACGCTTCGATGCCGAGCAACCTGCGTTCGTTGGGATCGGTGGTGTTGAATGCCTGGTCGAACTTTTGCAACGCGTTCACACCCGACTGCACGTTGTCGCCATACTTCGTGAAACCTTCCGCGGCGTGCACGACAGCCTTGCCCGCGTGTTCAAATGCCTGCCGCGTGTCGCCGTTGCGCGCCGCGTTGATGGCATCCCATGTGGACAATCCCGCTTGCGCCGTACCGAGCGCACGGCCGACGGCGCCCGGCGGCGCGCTGTCGGGAGCATTACCGCCGCCGCGCACCGTGTCGGCGAATTGCTGCGGCATGCCGCGCAGATCGTTCACGATTTCCTTCGCGTCGTGCGCAGCTTGCGCCCCATCCACCGTATTGCCAATTCGCGTGCGCGCATCCTGCGCGGGCGGGCTCGCATTCCCGCTTCCGCCTGCGCCCGAACCGGTTCCGCCCGGCGCGGAAGCTCCGCTGCCTCCGGCCGCATTGCCGCCGGCTGCGCCCGGACTTCCGGCGCCCGATCCAAATCCTAAATTGCCGGCGAGATTGCTGACGCTGTCAGCGACGCCGACGATCTTGTCGCCGACCCCACGACCGAAATTCCATGCCGAACCTACCGCTCGTGCTGGCGCGAACGGACTCGCCTCCGCCGCATGCGCCAGTGCATCGGCGGAATAAATGACACCGAGCCCCGCGCTTCCGATCTTTCCGAGCAGCACCGCGCGATCGCGTTCCTTGATCGCTTCCTGCTGCAATTGCGCGACTTCCTTTCGCGTTTGATCCTGTCGTTCGAGTTGCCGCTCGAGCTGTTCTCGTTCGGTGTTGAAGCGTTCGACAACCTGATTGCCGCGCTCAAGATTGGCCCGGCGATCGGCAGGCAACTGGCTGACGGGCGTTCCTGCTGCAACAGCACGGCGGTCCTGTTCGTACTGTTGCCAGTTCACCTGATTGAACTCGTTCTTCATGCCTGCAAGTCCAGGCGGCGGAGCGGCCGGCGGCGTCTGCTGTGCCGCAGGCGGAGTTGCAGGCTCCTGTTTCTGTTTCGCCTGCGCCGAAGGCGGCGTTGCAGGCTCCTGCTTCTGTTTGGCTTCACCGGAAGGCGGAGTCGAAGGTTCCTGCTTCTGTTTCGTTTGTGCGGCAGGGTCTTGCTTCTGCTTGGTTTCACCCGCAGGCGGAGTCGAAGGCTCCTGCTTCTGTTTCGTTTGTGCCGCAGGGTCTTGCTTCTGCTTGGCTTCACCCGCAGGCGGAGTCGAAGGCTCCTGCTTCTGTTTGGCTTCACCGGAAAGCGGAGTCGAAGGTTCCTGCTTCTGTTTCGTTTGTGCAGCAGGGTCTTGCTTCTGCTTGGCTTCACCCGCAGGCGGAGTCGAAGGTTCCTGTTTCTGCTTGGCCTCGCCGGATGGCGGCGTTGCAGGCTCCTGCTTCTGTTTGGCCTGCGTCGAAGGCGGGGTGGCAGGATTTTGCGTCTGCGACTGTTGCGGCAACCGGCCGTCCAGGAACCGGCCGGAAGCCGCAGGATCCGTTCCACCGGTGTTGTTCGAACCTGCCGGTTGCTGTTTCGATTGTGTGCCCGTGCTTTTCTGGCTCGGACCACTCGGTGCCGGGGTGGACGTGCCGGGGTTCGTAGTACCGGTCGATGCCTTGGGAAAACTTCCCCGCATCGCGGGCGGCGCGGAATTCAGATTGACCAACCCGGGTGAAGGCGCTGCGCGGCCACTCGATCCCGATGGCGGCGTGCGACCGCCGGAAGAGCCTCCGCTTCCCGCGCTTCCTCCGCCTGCCTGACCGCCACTGCCTGCGCTCCCGCCACTGGAAGTGCCGCCGCTTCCAGACGATCCGCCTGCGCCGCCGCTCGAAGAACCGCCGCCGGTTTGGCCTCCGCTACCCGCACTTCCGCTACCCGGAGCACCACCACCGCCAGCCGAGCCGCCACCGCTACCCGCATTTCCTCCTCCGGCGCCCGCGCTACCGCTGCTTCCAGACGATCCGCCAGCACCTTGGCCGCCCGAACCCTGGCCGCCGCCGGTGTTCGCACTGCCGCCGCTGCCTTTCTGGCCACCCGAGCCTTGGCCTCCTGAACCTTGGCCTCCTGAGCCTTGGCTACCGGCACCCTGACCACCTGAGCCTTGGCCACCACCCGCGTTCGCGCTGCCGCCGCTTCCCTTCTGACCACCAGCACCCTGACCGCCTGAACCTTGACCGCCGCCCGTGTTTGCGGTGCCACCGCTACCCTTTTGTCCGCCTGAACCTTGGCTACCGGATCCCTGACCACCCGAACCTTGGCCGCCACTGCCCTTTTGTCCGCCGGCGCCCTGACCGCCCGAACCTTGGCCATCGCCGGTGTTCGCCGTACCGCCACTACCCTTTTGTCCGCCTGAACCTTGGCCGCCGCTTCCGGGCGACCCGCCAGCACCTTGGCTCGGCCCGCTGCCTGCACCGGCTCCGCCTGCTCCACCGCTTCCGCCTTGAAAATTTCCACGCAGCGAGGGTGGCGAAGAATCCGTAAGTGCTACTCGTCCCGGAGAAGCGGTGTATCCGCCGCTTGTCTGGCCTCCCGAGCCCTGACCGCCCGAACCCTGGCCGCCGCCGGTGTTCGCGCTACCGCCGCTGCCCTTCTGTCCACCCGCGCCTTGCCCGCCCGAACCCTGACCACCCGAACCCTGGCCACCGCCGGTGTTTGCGCTGCCGCCGCTACCCTTCTGTCCGCCGGCGCCTTGGCCGCCTGAACCTTGACCGCCGCCGGTGTTTGCGTTGCCGCCACTGCCTTTTTGTCCACCCGCGCCCTGACCACCCGAACCCTGGCCACCGCCGGTGTTTGCGCTGCCGCCGCTGCCCTTCTGTCCACCGGAGCCCTGACCGCCCGAACCCTGGCCACCGCCGGTGCTTGCGTTGCCGCCACTGCCTTTTTGTGCGCCCGCGCCTTGCCCGCCCGAACCCTGACCACCCGAACCTTGACCGCCACCGGTGTTCGCGCTGCCGCCGCTGCCTTTTTGTCCGCCCGCGCCTTGGCCACCTGAGCCTTGGCCACCTGAGCCTTGACCGCCGCCGGTGTTCGCGTTGCCGCCGCTGCCTTTTTGTCCGCCCGCGCCTTGGCCACCCGCACCCTGACCGCCACCGGTGTTTGCGCTGCC
>VFQR01000725.1_pt1 | contig 35701 bp, 37 predicted proteins | sample 3512321 | NCBI WGS metagenome assembly VFQR01 (sample SAMN10412374, study PRJNA504923) | tailings metagenome | isolation source: Relicate 3 Philex TSF1 revegetated site | place: Philippines: Tuba, Benguet | collected 2017-08-29 | reverse complement strand
TCTCCTGGCCCACCCGCAGCAGGCGCCGCTGGGTGGCCGCGTCGCGCACGATCTCCGCGTAGGTGCGGTAGCTCGCCGCGATGAACGGCGTCTCCATCAGGTCGAGCACGCCCACGCGGCCGCCGGCCACGTCGAGCTCACCGTTCTTGGTGAGCTGCTCGATCACCGTGATCGGCTCGACCGGCTCGCCGACGTGGAACAGGTCCATGATCGCCCGGTACACCGCGCGGTTGCCCTCGCGGTAGAAGTCCTCGAACTCGAGCATGCCCTGCGTCTCGGCGACGTAGGTGTCGACCTCCATGAGGCTGGCGAGCAGCATCGCCTCGGCCTCCGCGTTCTGCGGCGGCGGGACGCTCTCCGATGCCACCCTCGGGCTCCTCTGCCCCGCGGGGCGCGCGGTGCTCAGTCGATCAGCGGGCTGACGATGGTCTTGACCTCCGTGGTCAGACCGGGCGCCAGCTCGACCGGCACCGAGTAGGTGCCGACGGCGCGGATCGGGGGCTCCACCGTGATCGCGCGGCGGTCCACGGCCACGCCGCGGGCCTCCTTGATCGCCGTCGCGACGTCGGCCGACGTGATCGAGCCGAACAGGCGGCCGTCGTCGCCCGCCTTCGCCTTCAGCGTGAGGATCGTGCGGCCCAGCAGGTCCACGAGCTCCTTCGACTGCTCGATCGCCTTCTGCTCGGCCTGGCGGCGCTGCTCCTCGCGGCGCTGCACCTCGGCGATGCGCGCCGGGGTGGCGACCTCGGCCATGCCGCGCGGCAGGAGGTAGTTGCGCATGTAGCCGCGCGCGACGGTCACGACGGTGCCGGCCTCGCCGAGCCCGTCCACCTCAGTCAGAAGGATCGCCTGCATCGTGTCTCTCGCCTGTCCTAGAAGGGGATGTCGTCGTCGTCCGAGGGGCGTGCCGGCTGCATGTCGCTGCGGTCCACGGGGAGGTCCCCGCCGGCCCTGCCGCCACCGCCGCCACCACCACCGCTCCACCCGGAGCCCTGCTGGTACCCGCCGCCGCCACCGCCGCCGCCCCCGTCGCCGTCGCCGCGGCTGTCGAGGAAGAACAGGTCGTTGGCGATCACCTCCACCGACTGACGCTTGCTTCCGTCCTGCGCCTGCCACTCACGCCACGACAACCGGCCGTCGACGCCGATCCGGCGGCCCTTGGCGAGGTAGGTGGACGCCGTCTCGGCCTGGCGGCCGAAGACGGTGACGTCGAAGTAGTTGCTGCGGTCCCCCCAGTTGCCGGTCTCGTCGCGTGCGCGGCTGGAGACGGCGAGGCGGATCGAGCAGATCGGGTCGCCGCCGCCGGTGTGGCGCAGCTCGGGGTCCCGGGTGAGGCGCCCCACGAGGGTGACGCGATTCAGATCGGCGGGCACGGGGTCCTAGCGGGGGCCGCGCCGACCGCCGCCGCGGCCACCCGGACGCCCGCGCTGCGGACGGCTCTCGCCCTCCGGGTGGGTGTCCACCGGAGCCGGGGCGCCACCCGTGCGGGCACGCTCGGCCTCGGCCGGGTTGAGGCGGATGAACAGGGCGCGGAGCACCACGCCCTTGTTGATCGAGAGCACCCGCTCGATCTCGGGGAGGGACGTGGGCTCGCCCTCGCAGGTGATGACCACGTAGCGCCCGTCGGGACGCTTCTCCATGGGGAAGGTGATCTTGCGGCGGCCCCAGTCGTCGACGTGGTCGACCCGGCCGCCACCCTCCACCAGGAGCTGCTGGACCCTCTCCAGGATCTCCTGCTGCTGCTCCTCATCCGCATCGGGATTGAGGATGATCATGATCTCGTACGGGGCGATCCCAGACCTCCGGAAGGTTGCGGCATGCGTGCGTCCCGGGGCGACCGGGCCCCGGCAGGCGGGCGAGTATAGCAGCGGTAGGATGCCGATCCGGAGTCCCCGAGCGAGGTGGTCGCGATGGCGAAGTGGAGCGTGTGGACCGCGTCGGCGCTCGGGGCTGCGGCGGCCGGCGCCGGCCTCGCCGTGGCGCGCCGGAGGCGCCCGTCGCCGGCCCCCGCGACGGCCGGGGCGCCCCCGCCGCCGCCCGTGTCGGCGGACGTCCCCGCGCCGCCCGTGGAGCCCCCGACCGCCGACGTCCCGGCGCCCGACCCGGCCGAGGACGCGCAGGCCGCCCTGGACGCTGCGCGCGCCCGCCTGCGCGAGCGCGCGGAGCGGCTGCGGCGGGACATCGAGTCGTCGGGAGGGCACCCGTCCGGGGACGGCTGAGGCTCCTCGCGCCCCTGGCGGTCGCCCTGGCCGCCGGGCTCCTGTCCGCGGCGGCCCCGGCCGCGGCGGACGCCGCCCCCGTCCGGTTCGCCGTGAAGGGGGACTGGGGGGACGCCACCCCCGCCCAGTCGGCGGTCACGCGCCGGATGTGCGCGGAGGCCCGCCGCGCCCCCTACGCCTTCGTCCTCACGACGGGGGACAACTTCTCGCCGACGGGCGATGCCACCGCGGCGAACTTCGACCGGCCCGAGCGGTGCCTGCTGCGCATGGGCGTCCGCTGGCGCGCCTCCTGGGGCAACCACGACGTCCTCGGCACCGGGACGGCCACGGCCCTCGCCTCTCCGCGGCGCTACTACGCCTTCTCGTCCGGGTCGCTGCGGGTTGTGGTGCTGGACGGGAACGACCCGGACGACCCCGCCCAGACGCGCTTCCTGCGCGACGAGATGAGCCGCCCCCGCACCGGGCCGCGCGTCGTGGCGTTCCACCAGCCGATCCGCACGAGCGGCATCCACCCGCCGCAGGAGGACGCCCGGCGCCTGTGGGAACCCCTCTTCCGGCGCGGCGGGGTCTCGCTGGTCCTGCAGGGCCACAACCACATGTACGAGCGCATCGTGGCCGGCGGCATCACGTACATCACGACGGCCGGCGGCGGCGCGCAGATCTACCCGTGCGTCCGCGTCTTCACTGAGGGCCTGCGCGAGTGCGCGATCGAGCACCACTTCCTCGTGGTGACCGCGACGGACCGGGCGCTGGGGGTGCGGGTCGTGTCGCCCAAGGGGCGCACGATCGAGAGGGTGAGGATCGCGGTGCCCGCCGCCTGACGGCGGGGGCCGCGGCTCAGGCGGGGCGCGCCCCCCGGCCGGCGACGGCCGCGGCCCAGGCCGTGGCGACCCGCACGGTGAGCTGGCTCATCGCGGCGATCACCTCCCGGCGCTCCTCCTCGGTGAGGGGGGAGGGCGGTGCGGCGAGGGCCCGGTCCATGGCGCGCTCGAGGGCGAGGGAGCCGCCCAGCGTCACCTCGGCCGAGGAGCCGGCCAGGCCGTGCCCGCGGCCGTAGGTCTCGGCGCGCTCCAGGGCCTCGGCGAGGTTGCCGGTCGCGAAGGCGTCGGCGAGCGCGTCGACCCATGCGCGCACGACCCCGCGGCGCTCGGCCGGGGGCAGGCGGCGGTAGGCCGACTCGGCGGGGCCCTCCACGAGCGTCTCGACGGCGTCCGACACGAGGTCCGCGCGGGCGCGCAGGGCGTCGGCCAGCGCCGGGGACACGGTGACCTGGGCCGCGACCTGCCGCGAGGGCCGCGACGGGCGCGCCGGCTGGCGGGCGAGCCACTGGCGCAGGGCCTCGGGGTCGAAGCGGCGGTGGCCGCCGGCCGTGCGGACGTGGGGCACGCGCCCCTCGCTGGCCCACAGCCGCAGCGTGCTCGGGCTCACGCCGAGGGCACGGGCGGCCGCGGACACCGACAACCAGGGTCCCTCGGCCTTCTTCCGGCGCCCCCCGGTGGGGGTCACCGCCACCCCGCGGTGTCGCCCGTCACTCGAGTGACGACCTCAGCCGGCAGCGCACGCCGTCGGCGTACCCCGCCGCCACCCGGACCGCCATGCGGTCGAGCGACCGCTCCACCGCCCTCCGGTCGCCCGGACGGGCCTCGATGCGCGGGCCGAGCACCCGGTCGACCGCGCGGCGCAGCGCGAGCGCCTCGGTCACCGGGCCGTCGCCGGTCTGGCCGGACGCGCCGTGGCGGAAGCCCTCCCACTCGGCGTCGCGGTAACACGTCGACAGGTCGCCGCTCTCGAGCGCGGCGGCCAGGGACTCGAGCGCGCCGAGCACGCGGGCCTGGCGCGAGGCCGACGGCCGGCCGGCCGCGCCGCGGCGGGTGCGCGAGAGCTCGTCCTCGAAGGCGGCGAGCACCTCGTCGCCGGCGTCCGAGAGCCGCTCGGCGGTCTCGGGCATCGCCTCGACCCGGGTCGGCACCAGTTCCTGGGTGCGGGTCTGGGGCGCCGGGGGGGCGCCGCCGCGGTCCGCGAGCCAGCGCACGAGCTCGTCGAGCTCGAAGCGGCGGTGGCCGCCGGGGGTGCGCACGCACGGCACCCGTCCGGCCGCGGCCCAGGCGCGCAGCGACGACGAGGACACGCCGAGCAGGCGCGCGGCCGCCGACACGGAGAGCAGGCGCGGCGCGCCGATGCGCGGGACCGCGCGGTCGCCCCCGCCGGTGCGGGGACCCGTCGTCGTGCCGTGCGAGGCCACCACCTCAGGCGGCTCCGCCGACGTGGGACGCGGGTCGCGTGGACGTGCTGGAGGAGCGGATTCCACCGCTGTCAACCATCCCTGGCATGACGACGATTCTGGGGAGGCGTCTCACACCCTGCAACCTCCACTATCGCCCGAAGGCTCCGGAAACATGAGAGAAGCTGCCGATCCGGGGGGTGGACTCAACAAAAATCTCACACCGCCCCCACCGTGGCGAGTCCCGTCTCACACCTCGGGGTCGGCCACCGCCTCGTCGCCGGTGCGCTCCGCGGCCGCCGCCTCGCGCTCCCGCTTCACCCGCTTCCGCTCCTTCATCGTCACGAAGAGGGCGACGATCCCGGTGACCGCGAACGCCACGACGAACGCCACCCAGAGCTGGTCCGCGAACGCCTTGCCCGCGAAGTAGCCGAGGAGGGCGGCCTGGCCGGCCCAGACGATCGCGCCCAGGGTGTCGAAGAAGAGGAAGCGCCCGTACGCCATCTGGCCGGCGCCGCACGAGAGGTTGATCGCGATGCGGATGCCCGGGAGGAACCGGCCCACGAACACGAGCGCCGCGCCCTGGCGGCGCACCATCCGCTCGGCCGCCTCAAGGCGCTCGGCCCCCGCGACCTTCGTGACGCCGCGCTTGATGGGCCCGCCGCCCTTGCGGCCGATCCAGTAGGCCGCCGAGTCGCCCACGACCGCTCCGGCCGCGCCCGCGAGGATCACGAGCGGCAGGCTCATGGAGCCGTCGGCGGCGAGGACCGCGGCGGCCACGATCGCGGTCTCGCCCGGGAGGGCCGGGAACACGCCGTCGCCGGCCACCACGAGGAGCACGGCCCAGTAGCCGTAGGCGGCCGCGTCCTCGGCGAGCTGCTGGAACGACTCGACGATCGAGAGGAGCCCGGCGGAGGCCGCCAGCAGGTCGGTCATGCCGCGCGCCGGCGCGGTCGGGCGGAACGCGCCACGCCCCGATGATGCCAGCGAGCGGCCCGGGGCGCGACCGGCTCCGTCGCTACCATGGGCGCATGGGCCGGATCGCCGACTCCGTCGTGGCGCTCCTCGCCGGCGGACCGCTCGGCCCCGCCGCCCTGGGTGATGCGCTCGCGGCGCAGGGCGCGACCCGCGCCCGCGACACCGCGGGGGCCGTCCGCCGGGCCGTCCGCGACGACGCGCGCGTGCTCCATCTCCCCGACGGCCGCCTCGCGGCCCTCACGGCGGCGCTCGACGGCCTCGAGCTCGTCGTCGAGGTCGATGCGGACGCCGTCACGGCCGGGTCCGTCGAGGTCGAGCCCGACCTCTCGCCGCTGTCCCTGCTGGGCGTCGAGCCCGCGCTGCGCCTGCCCGCGGGCGCGCGCGCGGGCGACACCGTGGTGGTGCGGGTGGAGGACGCGGCGGCCCGCCGGGTCGCCGTCGCCCTCTCCGCCGACCCTCCCCCGGCGCGTCCGGGCGACGAGGCGGCCGTCGTGGCCGCGGCCCACGCCGCGCTCGCGGAGGGCGCCGGCATCGTCCACCTCGGGACCGTCGTGGCCTGCGCGGCCGCCGCCGACCCCGACCTGCTCCGCACACCGGGGCGCCCGCTCTCCTCGGCCGTGCGCGCGGCGGGGCTGGAGGTCCACCTCGGCTGGGTCGGCCTGCCCGGGACGGCCTGGGCGGCGCTCACCGAGGACGAGGTCGACGCGGTGGAGGAGGACGTCGCCGCCCTCCTACGCGACGAGCGCACGGCCGCCGCCGCCGCCGCGCAGTCGCGGCTCCTGGCCCTCCTCGCGCGGCACATGCCCGAGCGAGTCCCCGCGGCCCGCCGCCACCTGGCGCGCGTCCTCGCGCGCGGCGGCCGGAGTCACGACGCCCTCGACGTCCTGCGGCCCGCGCTCTCCGAGGGCGACCCCGAGAACTGGTACGAGGCGGCGCTCATCGCCTACCGGGCGGGCGACGAGGTGAGCGCCCGCCGCTGGGCCGAGTCGGGCCTCGCGCACGCCGATCCGGGCAGCGACGTGGCCGAGTGCCTCGGTGACATGGCCGGCGACCTCGACGCCCAGGCCACCTTCCTGCGCGTGCGCGGGGCGCTGGACGAGGCGGCCGACGACATGGACGCCGAGACGGCGGAGCGGGTCGCGCGGGCGCTCGTGGCGCCGTCGCGCTCCTACCTCGTGGAGGGGCTCGCCGAGGAGCTGGCGGAGGCCGTCGGCCCGGGCGAGCTGCCCGGCGTCATCGCCGCGCTCGCCGGCGCCGGCGAGGCCGGCCGCGAGGCGCTGCTGGCGCTGTCGGCGGTGCTCCCGCCGGTGCCCGCCTCGGCGGCGGCCGACGCCGCCGGCCGCGGCGCGCGCCCGCGCCGCCCCGCCGTGGCGGGGTTGCTGGACGCCCGGCCCACGGCCGCCTGGGCCACCTCCCCGGTCGACGCGCCGGACCAGCAGCAGGTGGTCGTGGCCATCGCGAAGGAGGACGGCCGCGTCTCGCCGCTCGTCGTCCTCATCGACGTGGACGACCTGGGCGGGGCGGTGAAGGACGCGTTCTTCCTGCCCGACCTCGCCGAGGCGCGGCTGCGGCGCGAGCTGTTCGCGCCCATGGAGCAGGTGGGCCTGGGCCCGGTGCCGGTGGACCTCTCCGAGGCGATCGCGATGGTCCACGTCGCGCTCGCCCGCACGGGGGAGATCCGCTGGGTGCTGCCGTCCGAGCGCCACCAGCCGGTGCTCGAGCGCATCGAGCGGTGGCTCCTGCGCCCGCGCGGCACCGGCTCGCGGCCGGTCGCCGGACCCTGATCCCCTAGGCGGCCCGGCGCTCCTCGTCCGGCGCGGCCTCGGCGGCGGGCGCGTCGTGGCGCCGCAGCTCGACCGGGGCCTCGGCGCGCTCGGGGCGCGCCCGGAGGATGCCGCCGGTCAGGCCGATGAGCAGCGGGCAGGCGGCGACCGCCGCCACGAGGGCGCCCTCGGGCGACCCGGCCCGCAGCGCGAGCGCCGCCATGGCCACCAGGCCCAGCCCGCCGACGGCCCGCATCATGAGCAGCGCGGCGCCCTCGGCCCGCCCCGGCCGCCCCACGTCACGCGCGGCGAGGGCGACGAGTGCCGCCAGCGCCAGACCCGCCATCCACCATTCCACCGTGGCCTCCTTCCGTGCCCGGTGTCTTGGCAGCCGCGGCGCGCATCCCTGCCCCTCCCGGTGCGCTCTGCAACGCCAGGCACGGCGTCCGCCACCTGTGCGATAATGCCCGGCATGGCTGAGATCCCCGGTTCGCTCCTCGACGCGTTCAAGGTGCTCGACCCCGCGGTCGCGCAGCGCCTGACCGATGCGCTGCTGCCCGTGGCAGGGGAGCTCGGGCCACGCGAGGAGGCGGTGCTGCAGCGTCTCGTCACCGGCCTCGCGGAGGGCGCCCCCGCCGCGGAGCTCAACGCCTTCGTGCGGCTCCTGCCGGTCACGGTCAGCCGGGCGGTTCAGCCGGCGATCGAGCCGGTCACCGCGGGCTAGGCACAGGCTCCGCCGCACGACCCCGGCGGTGCCCCGCGTGGCGGCCGGGATCCCGGACGGTGCGCTAGCGTGCGGGTCGTGACCCGCCGCCCGCTCGTCCTCGCGATCGCCGCCGCGGCGATCGCATTCGCCGGCTGCGCCTCCGGTGGCGACGCGGCCGTGACGACCGCGCCGGACCCCGCGCCCACGTCCACCGGCGCCGTCGAGCAGGCGGCCGGGGTGCGCCTCGCGGCCGTCCGCTCCGGCCTCGGCGACGCGCTCTTCGTGACCGCCGCCCCGGGGCAGGCCAACCGCCTCTACGTGGTGCAGCAGAGCGGCCGGGTCAGGGTGCTCGAGCGGGGCCGCCTGCTGCCGGGCGCGTTCCTCGACATCTCGGGGCGGATCTCCGCCGGAGGGGAGCGCGGGCTGCTCGGCCTGGCGTTCCACCCCGACTACGCCCGCAACGGTCGTTTCTTCGTGAACTACACCGACCGCGCCGGCAACACGCGCGTCGCCGAGATGCGGCGCGGCGCGAACGGGCGCGCGCGGCCGGGCGTCCGGGTGCTCATGACGATCACCCAGCCCTACTCGAACCACAACGGCGGCCACCTCGCCTTCGGGCCCGACGGGATGCTCTACATCGGGACGGGCGACGGCGGCAGCGGCGGCGACCCGGAGGGGTACGGGCAGCGCCTCGACACCCTGCTCGGGAAGATCCTGCGCATCGACGTGGACACCCGCTCCGGCGGCCGCGGCTACGGCATCCCGTCGGGCAACCCGTTCGCGGGCGGCGGGGGCCGGGCCGAGATCTGGGCCTACGGCCTGCGGAACCCGTGGCGCTTCTCCTTCGACCGCACCCGCGGCGACCTCTGGATCGGCGACGTCGGCCAGAACGAGATCGAGGAGATCGACTTCCTCGCCGCCGGCGCGTCGGGCGGGACCAACTTCGGCTGGAACGCCTTCGAGGGCCGCGCGCCCTTCCCCGGGGGCGACGCCGTCAACGGCACCGCACCCACGCCGCCCGTCGCGCAGTACACCCACTCGGCGGGCTGCTCGGTGACCGGCGGCTACGTCTACCGCGGCACCCGCGCGGGGGCGCTGCGCGGGCGCTATGTCTACGCGGACTTCTGCAGCGGGCGGGTGTGGAGCATGCGCGCCGGGCCGAACCCGGGGTCCCCGCGTGAGGAGACCGGCCGACTCGGCGTGTCCCTCTCCAACGTCACCTCGTTCGGCGAGGGCGCGGGGGGCGAGCTGTACGTGATCGCGAGCGGCACCCTCTACCGCTTCCGGGGCGCCTGAGCCGCGTGGCCGGCGTGACGCCGTCGGTGGGCTGGGGGGTCGTCCACCTCATGCTGCGGGCCCTGCCCGAGGAGCCGGGCGCCGAGGCCGTGCTCGAGGCGATCGAGGAGTTCACGGCGACCGAGCCCAACCAGGTCATCGCCTTCTCGGTGCTCGGGGCGTCCGCCGACGTCGGCCTGATGGCGCTCGGGCCCGACCTCGACGCGCTCGACCGGCTCACGAAGGACGTGCTGCGCGGCCCGTTCGCGCCGGAGTACTCGTTCCTCTCGCTCACCGAGCTGAGCGAGTACACGACCACCGAGGCCGAGGAGCGCGCCCGGCTGGAGGCGGCGGGGGAGGCCGACGTGGAGGCCGCCCTGGAGGCATGGGCGGCGCGCATCGCGGCGTACAACGACGCCCGTCTGCACCCGCGCCTGCCGCAGCGGGCGGTCATCGCCTTCTACCCCATGTCGAAGCGCCGGGCGCCGGGCGAGAACTGGTTCTCGCTGCCCTTCCCGGAGCGCCGCGCCCTCATGCAGGGCCACGCGACCGTGGGGCGCCGCTACGCCGGCCGGGTGCTGCAGCTCATCACCGGCGCCACCGGCCTGGACGACTGGGAGTGGGGCGTCACCCTCCTCGCGGACGACCCGGTGACGGTGAAGGAGATCGTCTACGAGATGCGCTTCGACGAGGTGAGCGCCCGCTACGGCGAGTTCGGGCCCTTCTTCGTCGGCCTCACGATGGACCCGCGCGCCGCCTTCATCCGGGCGGGCGTCATGGACGCCGACGGGGACTGACCCGGTGACCGCGGCGCTCAGCGTCCGCGGCGTCGTGAAGCGCTTCGGCGGGATCACGGCCGTGGACGGCCTGGACCTCGAGGTCCCCGCGGGGTCCTGCATCGGGTTGCTCGGACCCAACGGGGCGGGCAAGTCGACGACGATGAAGCTCCTCACCGCGCAGGCGATCGCCGACGAGGGCGAGCTCGAGGTGCTCGGGTACCGGCTCCCCGGCGAGTCGAAGCAGGCGCGCGCCGAGTGCGGCGTCGTGCCCCAGCTCGACAACCTGGACACGACGCTGACGGTGGAGCAGAACCTCCTCGTCTTCACCTACCTGTACCGCGTGCCGCGGTCCGAGCGGCGGGCGGCGATCGAGCGCGCGCTGGAGATCGCGAACCTCTCCGACCGGCGCGCGAGCCGGGTCGACGCCCTCTCGGGCGGCATGCGCCGGCGCCTGCTCATCGCCCGGGCGCTCGTCCACCGCCCGTCGCTCATCCTGCTCGACGAGCCCACGGTGGGGCTCGATCCCCAGGTGCGCCAGGAGCTGTGGGCGCTCATCGGGGCGCTGCGCGAGGAGGGCGTCTCGATCCTGATGTCCACGCACTACATCGAGGAGGCCGAGCGCCTCGCCGACTCCGTGACGATCATGTCCCGGGGGAGGGCGGTGGCGACCGGTCCGCCGGGCGAGCTCATCCGCGAGCACGCCGGGACCGAGGCCGTGGAGGTCTACGGCCCCGCGGCGCGCCTGCGCGAGGTGGAGGCCGAGGCGGCCGCCGCCGGCCTGCGCACCCGCCGCACCGGCACCTCCGTGTCGCTGCTGCGGCTGGAGGACGGGACCGGGGAGCCCCCGCCCGGGGAGCGCCGCCCGGCGACCCTGGAGGACGTGTTCGTGCTGCTCACGGGGGAGGAGATCGCGTGAGCACGGGCGCCGCAGGCCGCGGCCGCCGCCTCGGGCGCCTGGAGCGCCCCGCCCTCGCCGGCGTGCTGGTGCGCGAGGTCATCAACTTCTCGTCCTACTGGCGGTCGACGACCTTCTCCTCGACGGTCGAGCCGACGATCTACCTCCTGGCGTTCGGCTTCGGCTTCGGGTCGCTCGTGTCGGAGGTGGGCGGCTACGACTACGTCGACTTCGTCGGCACCGGCACCGTGGCGACCGCGGTGCTCTTCTCGTCCGCCTTCCCGGCCATGTTCGGCGTGTTCGTGAAGTACCAGTTCCAGCACACGTACGACGCGATCCTCGCCGCGCCCGTGGACACCGAGGAGCTCGTCACCGCGGAGATGCTCTGGATCGCCATCCGCGCCGGCGTCTACGGCTGCACGCCGATGCTCGTCGCGATGGTGTTCGGCCTGGACCCCTCGTGGGGGATGCTGACCGTCCCGTTCATCGCCTTCCTCGCCGGCCTCGGCTGGGCGGGCTTCGGCATCGCGATCGCCGGCCGGATGTCGTCGATCGAGAACTTCAACTACGTCATCAGCGCGGTGCTGACACCGCTCTTCCTCGTGGCGGGCACCTTCTTCCCGCTCGACGAGCTGCCGCAGTGGGCGCAGGTCCTCGCGCAGTTCAACCCGCTCTACCACCTCGTCGAGCTGGTGCGCGACGCGGTCTTCGGCTGGCAGGGATGGGTAGACCTGTTCCACGTCGCGGTGCTCGTGGCGTTCGCGCTGCTCACCTGGCGTGTCGGCGTCGCGATGATGACGCGCAAGCTCATTTCCTGACGTCCCGCGGAGCGCATATGCTGCCGCGCCATGGCCAGGACGCCGCCGACCGCGCTCCTGCTCGTCGCGGCGCTGCTGGCGCCCGCGCCGGTGCTCGGCGCCGAGGTGGAGCCGTCCACCGTCCTGGAGGGGTACTCCGCCCGCATCGTGGGGACCGGGGGCGTCCAGGACATCACCTGGCGCGCCGGTGACTCCTACGCCCTGACCACCCGGGCCGGCGCCGGCACCCGCACCGTGCGCGCCGGCGGCCGGGACGTGATCGCGATCGGCGGGCGCGCCTGGCTCACGATCCGCCGGCCGGTCCCGGTCGCGCCGGACGGCTGGGACACCCCCGCGTGGATCGACCCGTCCGTGCCCGTGCTCCTGGCCCACCTGCGCGAGGGCACCGCGCCGCTCACGGCCGGCAGCCGCGCCGGGCGCGCCACCTGGAGCGGCACGGTCGCGCTCGGACCGGACGCCTGCACCGGCGCCGCGGCGGGGGTGAAGTCGATCGAGATCGACGCGGCCACGCTGCTGCCCCTGCGGGTGCGGGTGGACCGGCCGGGCTCGCGGGCGACGGTCTCCCTGCTGCGCGACCTGCGCACCGACCCGCCCGCCCGGCGCGGCGAGCTCGCGGCGCCGGCCGCGGACGGGTCCACCGACCGCAGGACCGGGGGCTTCCGCCGCACGGCGCCCGCCGAAGCGGCCACCCACCTGCCCTACGCGCCCTCGCTCCCCGCGGCCCTCCCGTCGGGCTTCGCGCTGCGGGTGAGCGGCTGGGCGCCCCGCTCGCGGCCGACCGGCGCCGGCACGGTCGTCCCCGCGCGGCCGGGCCTGTTCGCGGCCGTCTACGTGCGCGGGGTGGAGCGCATCGTGGTGACCCAGCGCGCGGCGGCCGGCGCCGACTGGGAGGCCGACCCGTACGGCGACGCCTGCGAGCGGATCCCCGGCACCCCGGCATCCGTCGGCGGGGTGCCCGCCGTGTACGCGGCCGGCGGGGAGACGGTCCCGCACCTCTACTGGCGCGCCGGCGAGGTGCTGCACACGATCAGCGGGCCCTACCCGGCCGCGACGCTCGTGGCCGTGGCCGAGTCGCTCGTGCCGGTGACCGGCTAGGAGCCTGTCGGGAAGTCGGCCGCACGTCCGCCGGCTGCAAACCGGCGCGCTTCGGCGCCCGCGTCAATGCCGATGCAACCAGCATCGGCAATTGGCCGCGGCCACCGAATCACTTGGTTTTCGCTCGGCGGGCCGCACGGCCTTTGTTCCCGACAGGCTCCTAGACGACCAGCTCGCGCTCCACGGGCACCGGGCGGCTCAGCACGTCGAGCACCGGGCAGTGGAGGTCCACCGCGTCCGCCAGCTCGCGGTAACGCGCCGGGTCCTCGGGGCCCTCCAGCGTCACGCGGACGCGCAGCGCCCCGTACCCCGCGGGGACGTCGGCCACCCCGATGAAGCCCCGCAGGTCGATGTCGCCCTCCACCTCGACGCCGATGCGGTCGACCGCCACGCCGAGCTCGTCCGCCCAGAGCCGGTAGGTGACCGCCTGGCAGGTGGCGAGGCTCGTCAGCAGGAGCTCGACCGGGCTCTGCGCGGTGTCCGTGCCGCCGACGGGGACCGGCTCGTCGGCGTCGACGGTGTGGCCGCGTAGGGTGGCGGAGCAGCGCATCCCGTCGGCCAGCGACGTGGCGGCGCGCAGCGTCACGCGCGCCCGTCCGGGCTCGCGCCGGAACCGCTCGGCCAGGCCGGCGTGGGGCGCCCCGTCCATCGTCACGATGGTAACGAATCGTTCCCCGGCCCCGGTATCCTCCGCCGGACGACCGACCGGACGGGGGACAGCGATGAAGGGCCTCACCTTCCAGGGTGTGCAGGACGTGCGCGTCGAGGAGGTGCCGGACCCCGGCATCGACGAGCCCACCGACGCGATCGTCCGCGTCACGATGGCGGCGATCTGCGGATCCGACCTGCACATCTACAACGCGGGTGAGGCCTTCGGGTTCGCGGAGGGGTCGCGGCTCGGCCACGAGTTCATCGGCACCGTGGAGGCCGTCGGCGACGCCGTCACGGCCGTGAAGCCGGGTGATCGCGTGCTCTCCTCCTGCTCGGTGGCCTGCGGCGAGTGCACCTGGTGCCGCGAGGGCCTCGCGTCCTCGTGCGTCCGGTGGTCGCTCTTCGGCTGGGCGCCGCGCACCTGGCAGCACGGCGGCTCGGTGCAGGGCGGTCAGAGCGAGCTCGTCCGGGTGCCGCTGGCCGACAGCACGCTGCACCTCATGCCCGAGTCGCTCTCCGGCGAGGACCGCGAGCGGTCGCTCCTGCCGATCGTCGACGTCATGTCCACCGGCTGGCACGGCCTCACCTCGGCGGGCGCGGCCCCCGGGCAGAGCGTCGTCGTGATCGGAGACGGCGCCGTCGGCCTGGCGGGCGTCCACGGCGCGAGGGCGAAGGGCGCGGAGCGGATCGTGTGCCTCGGCCACCACGCCGGCCGCCTCGAGACGGCGACCGCCCTCGGCGCCACGCTGACGATCGACTCGCGCGACGACGAGGAGATCAAGCAGCTCGTCATGGAGCACACCTCCGGCGAGGGCGCCCACGTCGTGGTGGACACGATCTCCGGGCCCGAGTCGATGGCGACGGCCCACGCGACGGTGCGGCCGGGTGGGACCATCGCCTGCCTGGGTATGGACCACTTCATGGGCAAGACGCCGAGCGTGAACTGGTTCGACCAGTTCCTGCGCAACATCTCCGTGACCGGCGGCCTCGTGCCGGGGCGGCGCTACTTCCCGGAGCTGCTCGGCCTGGTGGAGTCCGGCGCCCTCGACCCCGCGCCGATGCTCTCCCACACGCTGTCGCTGGGGGAGGCCGCCGACGGCTACCGGATGATGGCCCAGCGCGCCGACGGCGTCACCAAGGTCGCCCTGCGGCCGGGGGGCTGAGCGTGCGGGAGCGCCTGCGGGCCGCGGGCCAGGAGCACCTGGCCGACGCGATCGACCGCCTCTCGGGCATCGCCCGCGAGCGCCTCGAGGCCGAGGTCGCCGCGGTCGACCTGGACCTCATGGCGCGCCTGGTGGGCGAGCTCTCGGGCGACGCCCACGAGGGCCTGGGGGAGATCGCGCCGCCGGCGCCGGACAGCCTGGTGCCGATCCCCCGTGACGACGAGGGCCTCGCCCGCGACGCCGAGGCCCGCGCGGCCGGCGAGGCGCTGCTCGCCGACGGCGGGGTGGCGGCCGTGCTGCTCGCCGGCGGCCAGGGCACCCGTCTCGGGTTCGACGGCCCCAAGGGGCTCTACCCCTTCGCCCCGATCACCGGGCGCACCCTGTTCGCGCACCACGCCGCCAAGATCGCGGCCCTGCGCGCCCGGTACGGCGCGGCGCTCCCCTGGTACGTCCTCACCTCGCCCCAGAACGACGGGGTCACGCGGCAGGCGTTCGAGGACGCGGACTGGTTCGGCCTGGACCCCGCGTCCGTGCGGCTCGTCGTGCAGGGGACGCTGCCGGCCGTGGACCGCGAGACGGGGCGCATCCTGCTCGACCAGCCCGACCGGCTGGCCCTGTCGCCCGACGGGCATGGCGGCCTGCTGTCGGCGCTGCGCAACTCGGGCGCCCTGGACGAGATGGCCGCCGCGGGCATCCGCACGATCTTCACCTTCCAGGTGGACAACCCGCTCGCCCGGGTCTGCCGTCCCGAGTTCCTCGGCCACCACTTCTCCGCGGCGGCCGACATGTCGTCGGTCGTGGTCCGCAAGGTGGGCCCCGAGGAGAAGATGGGCGTCATCGCGACCGTGGACGGCGCGACCGGGGTGGTCGAGTACAGCGACCTGCCGGACGAGCTCGCGCAGGAGCGCGACACGGACGGTGAGCTCGTCTACTGGGCCGGCTCGATCGCCGTCCACTGCATCGACGTCGCCTTCGTCCAGCGCCTCACCGACGGCGGGCTCAAGCTGCCGTACCACCAGGCGCTGAAGAAGGTCCCGTACGTGGACGAGGAGGGCCGCCGCGTGGAGCCGGACGCGCCGAACGCGGTCAAGTTCGAGACCTTCCTGTTCGACGCGCTGCCGTCGGCGGCGCGGGCGGTGACGGTGGAGGCCGCCCGCGAGGACGAGTTCTCCCCGATCAAGAACGCCGAGGGCAGCGACTCGCCGGCGACCGCCCGCCGCGACCTCAACCGCCTCTACGCCCGCTGGCTCGAGGGCGTCGGAGTGGTGGTGCCGCGGGAGGCCGACGGGGAGCCGGCCTTCGACCTGGAGATCGACCCGCGCCGGGCGCTCGGCCCCGAGGACCTCCACGGCACGCTCCGGCCCGGCTTCGACGTCCACGGTCCCACCGTCATCGGCCCGCCGGAGGGCGCCGCCGGATGATCCGCCGCGGCCCGGCCGTTGCCGCCGTCGCCGCCGCCCTGCTGGCGGCGCCGGGGGCGGGGTGGGCCGCCATCCCGTCGACGGGGACGATCGTCGAGGGCTCCGGCCCGGCCGCCGCGCCGGTCGGATCGTCCGGGGCCGCGGCCGCGGCCCGGTTCGGCGTGACCTGCCGGCCGGCGCTGTCGCGCCGCGCCCGCGCGTCGTACTGCGGCCGCGGCGGGGTCACCTTCGAGGTGGACGCCGCCGGGCGCATCGCCGCGTGGAGCTTCACGAGCCCGGGGGCGTCCGGGTGGCGCACCCGCGCGGGCCTCGGCCCCGGGGGGAGCCTTTCCGCCGCGCGTGCCCGCCTGCGCGGGCGGGCGGTGGTCACCCGCGCGGCCGGCTTCGTCTCGTACTCGGCGCGCCGCACGGTGGGCGGGGCGGTGCGCGTGACGGTGGTGAAGGGGCGCGAGCGGACCGGCGACATCACCCAGGTCGCGGTGGCGGTGCAGCCGCGCCGCATCCTGGGCGGCGCGCCCTCCGGCCCGGCCCCCGGCCTGCGCGTGACGCTGCGCGACTTCGCCCCGCGCGAGCCCGTGCGGATCTCCGCCCGCGCGCCCTGGCAGCGGCCGGTCCACGCCGCCGTGCTGGGCACGCCGCGCGCCGGCCTGGACGGCCGGGGCGCCCTCGTCGTGCCGGAGGGCGGGGCGCTGGCGCGGGTGCTGGCGCTGCGGCCCGCGGGCACCGCGTCGCCGGTGCGGATCCTGCTCACCGCCGTCCGCGCGCGGACGGCCGCGGTGCTCGTGCCGCTGCCGCCGCCGCCCACGCTCGCCCCCACCGCGGCGACCGTGGCCGAGGACGCGCCGGGCGGCGTCGTCATCACCGGCGGCGAGACGGGCGCCGACTACCGGGTCGACGCCGCCTGGGCGTGCCCCGCGGCCGCACCCGGCGCCCTGGAGGACGTCTCCGACGCCGTGGTGGTGCCGCGCCCCGGTCCGGTCACCGCGCCGCTCACGATCGCCTACGAGCAGGCCGGCATCTTCGGGCAGGCCTGCCGCGGGGATGCGGCGCCGGCGCCGGCCGAGATCACGCTCACCCTGATCCGCCGCGGCCGCACGGCAGGCGGCGCCGACTCGCCGGAGGCGGTGGCGCGGACGACGGTGCTCGTGGCGCCGTCGCCCTGATCGTCAGCCGGAGGCCTTCGGCCAGGTCGTGACGATCGGGTACGGCGGCACCGGCCCGCCGCCGCCCGGGTGGATCTCGAAGTGGAGGTGGGGCGAGGTGCCCTGCGCGTCCCCGGAGTCGCCCACGTAGCCGAGCACGGTGCCGCGGGCGACGCTCGCGCCCTCGCGGGCGGCCGGCGAGTACGCGGACAGGTGGGCGTAGTAGAAGGTGTTGCCCGAGGAGTCGCGCACCCAGAGGCGCCAGCCGCCCAGGCCGTTGTAGCCCACGTTGTAGAGCGAGCCGTCGGCCACGGCGACGACCGGGGTGCCCTTCGTGGCGAAGAGGTCGATGCCCTCGTGCGAGCGGCCGCCGGCGCGCGGGTACATCCAGTCGTTGCTGAACGTCGCCCCGCCGACGACCGGGAACACGTAGTCGCCGGGCGGCAGGGCCCCTGCCACCATTGTCTGACCGGCGTACGGCATGGAGTTGAGCGCGGCCGACCGCGCCGCCTCGAGCGCCGCGAGGCGCGCCTTGCGCTCCTTCTCCTCCTTGATGAGCTTCTTGAGCTCGACCCGGGCGTCCGCCAGGAGCTGCTGGCGCTCCGCGAGGAGGCCCTCCAGCTCGGCGCGGCGGTCGGCGGCCTCCTCGGACTCCCGGCGCGCCTGCGCCTCGGCGTCCACCTGCTGCTCCTCCAGGCCCTCGAGGCGGGCGCGGCGCTCGCGCACGTTCTCCACGGCGCCGGCGTCGCTCTGGGCGATGCGGTCGATGAGCTCGCCGGCCTCCTGGGCGTCCGCCAGGGATCCGCTCGTCAGGAGCACCTCGGCGAAGCTCGGCGTCCCCTCCACGTAGAGGGTGACGAGCCGGTCGGCGAGGAGGGTGCGGGAGCGCTCCAGGTCGCGGCGGGCCCCGGCCAGCTCGGTGCGCGTGGTGGCGAGGGTCGCCTGCGCGAGCTCGAGACGGTCGATGGCCGCGTTCTGGGCGGAGGCGGCCTGCCCGGCGGCGATGTCGTACTCGGCCACCTGCTGTCCCAGCTCGGCGATCTCGGCGCGGGTGCCGGCGATGGACGGGGCCGCCCCGGCGCCGGTCGCGGCGAGGAGGGGCAGCACGAGCGAGGCGGCGGCGACGGCCAGCCGTGTGGCGAGGGTTCGGGCGGGCATGGGAGGCGCCCGCGCACTCTGGTGCGCGCGCGGGGTTGCCTCAACAGGGATCGGCCGGTCTGCAACGCCAACTGAGCGTTCGCAACGCCCGGTCGTGCGTCAGGGGTCCCCCTGCGGGGGCGCCCCGGCCTAGACCCGGGGGGCCCGCACCTCGCGGGGGAGGTGGAAGAAGACGCCCTCCGAGGAGGGCTGCTCCTCGCCGCCGCGCAGGTAGCCGGCATGGACGAGGGCCGCCGCGACCTCCTGCACCAGCACCTCGGGCGCCGACGCCCCGGCCGTGAGCGCCACGCGCTGCTTGCCGTCGAGCCACGACGGGTCGAGCTCGTGGACGTTGTCGATGAGGTGCGACTCGGCGCCGGACGCCTCGGCCACCTCGACCATCCGGTTCGAGTTCGAGGAGTTCTTCGAGCCGACCACCAGCACCAGGTCGGCGCCGTCGCGGACCGTGTCGCGCACCGCGTCCTGGCGGTTCTGCGTGGCGTAACAGATGTCGCTGGACTTCGGGCCGGCGAGCGCGGGGAACCGGCGCTTCAGCACGTCCACGATCGCGGTGGTGTCGTCGATCGAGAGGGTGGTCTGGGTGGTCAGCGCGACCCGCTCGGGGTCGGGGACCTCGACGGTCTCGGCGTCGTGGATGTCCTCCACCACGATGACCGAGGCCGGGGCCTCGCCCCGGGTGCCGATGACCTCCTCGTGGTCGGCGTGCCCGACGAGGAGCACCGTCGCGCCCCGCCCGGCGTAGCGCCGCACCTCGGCGTGGACCTTGGAGACGAGGGGGCAGGTGGCGTCGATGACGCGCAGCTCGCGCTTCGCGCACATGTCGCGCACCTCGGGCGACACGCCGTGGGCTGAGAGGATGATCGTCTCGCCCTCCGGCACCTCGCTCGCGCGGTCCACGAAGATGGCGCCCTTCGCCCGCAGGGTCTCCACGACGTGCTTGTTGTGGACGATCTCCCCGCGCACGTAGACCGGCGCGCCCTGCTCCTCGAGCACGCGCTCGACGGTCTGGATGGCGCGCTCCACCCCGGCGCAGTACCCACGGGGGGCGACGAGTTCCAGCTCGATGCTCACGCGGCCAGGGTACCCCACCCGAGGCCGTATCGTCCCGGGGGTGGGCGTCGTCGCCACCATGGAGATGGGCTCGGGGCCCCCGGTGGTCCTCGTCCACGGCCTCAACGGGTTCGGTGAGGGCTGGGGTCCGCTCCCCGGGGCCCTGGCCGCGGCGGGGATGCGCGCCGTCGCGCTCGACCTGCCCGGCACGGGGGCCAGCGCGCGGGCGCGGCGCACGACGCCGGCCACGATGGCCGACGCCGTCGAGGCCCTGGTGGACCGGCTGGGCGGGGCGGCCCTCGTGGGGCACTCCCTCGGCGCCCAGGTCGCCCTGATCGTCGCGGCGCGGCGGCCCGGCGCGGTGCGCGCCCTCGGCCTCCTCGCCCCCTGGACCGTCCCGCGGCCGCGCCGCATCCCGCCGCGCGGCGTGGCCGACCTGCTGCGCCTGCCGGCCGTCGGGCCGCTGCTCGCCCGCCTCGCCATCGCGCACCTGCGGCGCAGCCCGGAGCGGCGGCGCCAGGCGTTCGCCGGGGCCGTGGCCGACGCCGGCGCGCTCACCCGCGACCCGGCGATGGCGGGCCTGCTCGCCGAGGCGGCCGACCGCCTCGGCCGGGCGGACACGCGTGCGATGGCCGGCTGGGCGGCGGGCGCCCTTGCGTACGACGTGCGGCCGGCGGTGCCCGGCCTGTCGATGCGGGCGCTGGTGGTGGTGGGGGCGCTCGACCGGGTGACCCGCCCGGACGGCGCACGGGCGCTGGCCCGGGCGCTCCCCGCCGGGAGGCTGCTGGAGGTGGAGGGGGTGGGGCACTTCCCCCACCTGGAGGCCGCGGGGCGCGTCGTGCCCGCCGTCGTGGAGGCCGTCGCGTGACCGAGGACCTGCTGGAGGTGGCGCTGCGCGCCGCGCACGGGGCGGGGGCCCTGCTGCGCGAGCGGGCGGGACACGACCCGAGCGGGGTCGTCTCCAAGTCGAGCAGCACCGACCTGGTGAGCGACGCCGACCGGGACGCCGAGGCGCTCGTGCTCGGCACGATCCGGGAGGCCCGCCCGGACGACGGCCTGCTGGGCGAGGAGGGCGGCGGGGTCGCGGGGACCTCCGGGATCACCTGGGTGGTCGACCCGCTCGACGGCACCACGAACTACCTCTGGGGCCTGCCCCAGTGGTGCGTGAGCATCGCCGCGGTCGACGCGGAGGGGGGCCTGGTGGGCGTGGTGCACGACCCCTCTCGGGGCGAGACGTTCCGAGCCGTGCGCAACGGCGGGGCGTTCCTCGGGGAGCGGCGCCTGGAGGTGCACCCCGGGCGGCCCCTCGGCGAGGCGCTGGTGGGCACCGGCTTCTCGTACCGGGCCGACGAGCGCGCGCGGCAGGCCGAGCGGCTGCGCGGCGTCCTGCCCTCGGTGCGCGACGTGCGGCGGCTGGGGGCGGCGGCGCTCGACCTGGCCTGGGTGGCCGCCGGGCGCCTCGACGGCTACTTCGAGACCGGCCTCAACCCGTGGGACCGCGCGGCCGGCGAGCTGGTGGCGCGCGAGGCGGGCGCCCGGATCGAGGACCTGGAGCCGCGCGGGCTCATCGTGGCGGGCCCGGGCCTCATCCGGCCGCTCGCCGATCTGGTGCACGGCGCCGGGGCGTGAGCGACCCGGCCCCCGTCCCCGCCGCCGCCCCCTCCGACGGGCGGCTGTGGGAGGTCGACGCGGTCCGCACGCTGGCGATCCTGATGATGGTCGCCTACCACGCGGCGTACGACGTGGACCTGCTGGGGCCGTCGGTGGACATCGACCCCTTCGGCGGGTGGTGGCGCGCGCTGCAGGTGGCGTGCGGTTCCACCTTCCTCTTCGTCGTGGGCGTGAGCCTGGCCATCTCGAACGGGCGCGGCCGGGCCCGCGGCCTGAGCGGCGGGGAGCTGTACCGGCGGCACCTGCGGCGCGCGCTGGAGGTGGCGGCCGCCGCAGCGCTCGTGAGCGTGGTGACCTTCATCGCGCTCGGTGACGACTGGGTGCGCTTCGGGGTGCTCCACTGCATCGTCGCCGCGATGCTCATCGGCCCGCTGCTCGTGCCGCTGGGCAGGTGGAACGCGCTGCTCGCCGTGACCGTCCTGGTGGCGGGTCTGTGGGTGCGCGAGCTCGACCCCGTCGGGGACATCCCGGGCCTGCTGGTGCTGGGCGTGCCGCAGCCGGGGGGCGAGGGCGTGGACTGGTATCCGATCCTCCCGTGGTTCGCGCCCTTCCTGCTCGGCCTGGCCGCCGGCCTGGCCCTCTACCCGGGCGGGCGACGCGGTCCCTGGGGGCGCGGCTTCCCGACGCCGTCGTGGGCGCGCCTGGCCGGGCTGCCGGGACGGCACGCGCTGCCGATCTACCTCATCCACCAACCGGTGCTCATCCCGCTCGTCGCGGGGGCGCTGGCCCTTGCGGGGGTGACCGTGAGCTGGGAGGAGTTCCGCTGATGGGCGCCGTCGACGACCTGGAGCAGGTCCACCCCGAGACCCGGGCCGCCTGGCGCGCCTGGCTCCTGGAGAACCACGCGACCTCGCCCGGGGTGTGGCTCCTCACCTGGAAGCGCGCCACGGGCCGGCCCTCCGTCCCCTACGCCGAGGCGGTGGAGGAGGGGCTCTGCGTCGGGTGGATCGACTCGCTGAAGCGCAGCCTGGACGAGGAGCGGTCGGCCCAGCTCTTCACGCCGCGCAAGCGCGGCTCCGGGTGGTCGCGGTCGAACAAGGAGCGCCTCGTCCGGCTGGAGGCCGAGGGGCTGATGCGCCCGGAGGGCGTCGCGGTCGTGGAGGCGGCGAAGGCCGACGGCTCCTGGACCCTCCTCGACGACGTCGAGGCGCTCGTCGAACCCCCCGAGCTGGCCGCCGCCCTGGACGCCGACTCCGTCGCGCGGGCCCACTGGGACGGGTTCCCCCCGTCGGCGAAGCGCCTCGCCCTCACCTGGATCGTGATGGCGAAACGGCCGGAGACCCGGGCGAAGCGGATCGCGGAGACAGCCCGCCTGGCGGGCGAGGGGAAACGCGCAGGCTAGGCCGATTTGCAGGCGTTTCCGCGTCAGCGATCACTTGATCGTCCGGGGCGGGGTCGAGCGAATTCGGACCCTCAGCCCGGGGCCTCGTCCTCCACCACGAAGGGGTCGAGGAGGCCGGGGGCGGCCTGCTGCGCGAAGGTGATCGCCTCGTCGGCGTCCAGGTCGGGGGCCTCGTAGGCCCCGTGGCCGGCGGAGGTCATCGCCGAGACGGTGCGGAGGCCCAGGCGACGCTGGAAGAACGACTCGCGGACCGAGATCGTGCTGACCGCGGAACGCTGCAGGGCGGTGGTGGCCCTGCTCGTGAGCCCGGAGCGCACCACCAGGTGCTCCCCGCCGATGGCGTGGCCGAGCGCGCGGTAGGCGATGACGGCGGCGCCGGCGGCGATGGCCCACAGCGCCGGTGTCGCCCAGGCGGCCCAGACGGGCACGACATCGGTGACCGCCAGCCAGGTGACGACGGCCATGACGGCAAGGGTCGTCGAGGTGGCCCATCCGATCCGCCGCCGGAGGGCCGCGCGCGGGTGCGGGGTGAGGGGTGCGTCCAGCGGATCGGGTGAGGCGCCGAGCGCCTCCGCGGCGACCCTCCGCGCGGTGGCGAGGGGGCCGCGGGGCAGGATGGCGGCGGGCTGGGAGATCGCCCACAGGCTGAGCCCCGTGGTCACGACGGTCGTGTCGGCCACGCGCATCCACCGCCAGGGGAGCGGCTCGGAGATCTGGACCCCCCGCACCCGGCGCTCGTCGCGGCTCACCTCGCGCGTCGTCAGCAGCCCGTGCCGCGTGCGCAGCGCGGACCCGCCGTCGTCGGTCGGCACCCGGGCGAGCTCGAACCCCCAGTACTCGACGAGGAAGTTGACCCCCAGGCCGACCACCCCGAGCAGGGTGACCGCGGTGACCAGGAGGGCGATCGTCCATCCGGTCCCCAGCGCGTCCACCAGGCCGTCGAGCAGGTCCCCCGGATCGGCCCCCACCGCCGCGAGCAGCCACGAGGCCCCCCACAACAGGCCGAACGCCATCACGTAGGCGAAGACGTTGAGCACGTTGTAGACGACCCAGCCGGGCCGGAACCGGGCCAGGACCTCGACGTCCCCCACGGCCTGCGGGTCCGGCGCCGCGGGCACGGGCGCCCGGCTGAGCAGGAGGTCCTGGAGCGCCTGGGCGTCGGCCACCGACACGGCGTCGAGGTCGAACGCCGCCTCGCCCGCCGCCGTCTGCTGGCCGGCGCCGATCTTCACGATGCGCAGGCCGCCCAGGCGGTGGCGGAGCTTGGCGTGGACGTCCACGCTGCGGATGCGGTCCCGGCGCACCGACCGGTGGCTGCGCACCAGTAGGCCGGACCGCCGCTCCACCAGCTCCGGGGTGACGCGGTAGCGGGTGACGGCCCACCGATAGGCGTCGACCGCCGCGCCCAGCACGCCGAGCGTCGCCACCACCAGGAGCGGCCACCCCGCGGACGCGCCCTGGGCCAGAACCGCCAGCAGCAGCGACCCCGCCGCCTGCACCGCGTCCACCAGGATCATCCGCCGGTCGAGGCGCCGCCACTCCGGGCTCACGTCGCGTCGCCGGGCGTCGTCTGCGTGATGGTGGTGAGGCGTTCGGCGACCTCCGCGGCGACCAGGTGATCCATCCCCGGGACGGTGATCGCGCCCTTCGACGACGCCGTCGTCACCCGCAGGGTCGCCAGCCCGAGGAGCTGCTCGAGCGGGCCCCGCACGGCGTCGACGGTCTGGATGCGCGAGATCGGCGCCACCCGCCACTCCCGCACCCACCAGCCGGAGAGCCCGTAGACGGCCTCGTCAGTCACCTCCCAGCGGTGCACGTGGTACCGCCAGGCCGGCTCCACGGCGACGCCCACCACGGCGAGCAGCGACACGAGGACCGCGACGACGACGAGCCAGGGGCGCGCCGCCGGCCACACCGCGAACGCCACCCACGCGCCCACCACCAGCGGGACCGAGAAAAGCGCGTTCTGCAGGGTCCACCACCACAGGGCACGCCGCTCGACCCGGTTGTGCGGGGGCCGCAGCGACGCCCCGCCTCTCCCACGGGGCCGCATGCCTCCCATTCTAGGTCGGGAGCATCGAGGTCCAGCGGAGGGAGTCCACGACCAGCTCGGGCACGAGGGCGTCGTCGCCCCCGACCGAGCGGTCCGGGAAGTCGAACACCGCGACCATGCTCTGCATCGGGTAGGCCGGCGGGCCCTTGCAGCGGCGGACCTCCTCGCCGTCCACCGTGAAGACGGCCTCGTCCGGGGTCCAGCGCACGCCGTAGTCGTGGAACGCCGCCACGTCGATCGGCAGGCGCGGGGCCGCGAAGTCGTCCGTGATGCGGGGGTCGCGGAACGGGTGCAGGCCCATGCCCACGGCGGCCGAGCGGCCGGGCTCCACGGCGTCGCCGAAGACCTCGAACACGCAGATCTCCGCGCACCGCTCCGGGCGGTCCTCGAAGCCCACCATCCACCACGCCGCCATCGACCGGGGGGAGAGGGTCATCCGCGCCCGCATGGCGCCCTCGCCGTGCAGGGGGAGGAAGCCCTCGAACGTCTCCTGCGCCTCCCGCACCACCGACCCGCCGGGAAGGGGCTGCTGGCCGTCGCCGCTGCCCACCGGCCCCGAGCGGTTGCCCGTCTGCACCCCGGACACCCGGAGCGGCGGGTCCTGCAGGCCGGGCAGCCAGGGCCCCTGGTCCGGGGGGACCAGGAGGCGCAGGCACGACCCCGCGAGCTCGTACGTCGCGGCCGTCTCCGCACGCGAGCTCCACGCCGGCAGGTAGTGCGGCAGCCAGACCCGCGTGTCGAGGGCGGGTCCGTCGAAGTCCTCGACGAACACGCCGAACCCCCTACCCGATCGTGGCGGCGGTGATCCCCCGGTCGAGGTCCCAGAGGATGTCGTCCAGCGTCTCCAGGCCCACGGACACGCGCACCATGTCGTCGCCCACCCCGGCGTTCGCGAGGCCCTCCTCGTCCAGGCGCCGGTGGGTGGTGGAGGCCGGGTGGATGATGAGCGTCTTCGCGTCGCCGACGTTCGCCAGGTGAGAGCAGAGCTGGCACGCCTCGATCAGCTTGCGGCCCGCCTCGCGCCCGCCCTTCACGCCGAAGGTGAGCACCGCGCCCGGGCCGCGGGGCAGGTACCGCTCGGCCCGCGTGCGCTCCGGCGAGTCCGGCAGCCCGGGGTACGAGACCCAGGTCACGCCCGGGTGGGCCTGCAGGAACTCCGCGACGGCGAGGGCCGAGTCGACGTGGCGGTCCATGCGCAGGGAGAGCGTCTCCAGCCCCTGCAGCAGCAGGAACGCGTTGAACGGGGAGAGCACCGGGCCCAGGTCGCGCATCGTCTCCACGCGCGCCTTCATGATGAAGGCGAAGTTCCCGAACGTCTCCGCGTAGCGCAGCCCGCGGTAGCCCGGGCTCGGATCGACCAGCCCCGGGAACAGCCCGTCCTCCCACGGGAAGGTGCCGCCGTCGATCAGGACGCCGCCGATCGTGGTGCCGTGCCCGCAGATCCACTTGGTCGCCGAGTGGCTCACCAGGTGGGCGCCGTGCTCGATCGGCCGGCAGAGGTACGGCGTCGCGAAGGTGTTGTCCACCAGCAGCGGCAGCCCGCGCTCGTCGGCCACCTCGGCGATCGCGGCGATGTCCAGGACGTCGAGCCGCGGGTTGCCGATCGTCTCGCCGTAGAGCAGGCGCGTCTCGGGGGTGATGGCGGCGCGCCAGGCGGCCGGGTCGGCGGGGTCCACGAACGTCGTGGTGATGCCGAACCGGGCCAGCGTCATCGCGAGCTGGTTGTGCGTGCCGCCGTAGAGGTGGCGGGACGCGACGACGTGGTGGCCCTGGTCGAGCAGGGTGATGATCGCGACGGCCTGCGCGGCCAGCCCGCTCGAGGTGGCGAGTGCCCCGACCCCGCCCTCGAGGCTCGCCATGCGCTCCTCGAACACCGCGGTCGTCGGGTTCATGATCCGCGTGTAGATGTTGCCGAAGCGGTTGAGGTCGAAGAGGTCGGCCGCGTGGTCGGCGTCCTCGAACACGTAGGCCGCGGTCTGGTGGATCGGCACGGCCCGCGACCCGCTCACCGGGTCGACGCGCTGGCCGGCGTGGAGCGCCCGGGTGTCGAACCCGAAGGCGCGGCCGTCGTCGCCGGGCGGCGGCTCCCCGGTCACGGGACGAACTCGCCCATGCGGCGCGAGCCGATGACGCCGGTCGAAAGGCCCACCACGTTCAACCCCCCGAAGAAGCGGCAGTGCTCCATCTTGATGCAGCGGTCCTGGACGACCTCCAGGCCCGCCGCGCGGGCGCGCGCCGCCGACTCCGGCTCGGTGATGCCGAGCTGCAGCCACAGCACCTTCGCGCCCAGCCGGATCGCGTCGTCCACGATCGGCGGGATGTCCTCCGGCCGGCGGAAGACGTCCACGATCTCCAGCGGCCCGAGCTCGGCGGCCGCGTCCAGGTCGGGCACCGCCGGGATGCCCATCGCCTCGGTCGCGACCGGGTTCACCGGGGTCACGTCGTAGCCGTTGGCGACCATGTGGACCATGGCCCGGTGGCTCGGCCGCTCGGGCTTCGGCGACATGCCCACCACGGCGAGGCGGCGGTAGCGCTCGAGGATGCGGCGGACGTCGTCCGAGGGGCTCCCCTCGGCCATACCGGCGAGTCGTGGCATCGCGGCATCATGGCCGATCGGCCATGCGTTCGCCCGGTCGGCGCAGCGTTCACAAGTCGTTCACCACAGGGTCACAGCAAAGTCACCCGCCCGGCGAGGGGCCTGGGCTACCGTCGCCGCGGTCACCCCGGGGGCCCGTCTGCCCCCACCCACTCCAGAAGGAGCACGAACGCATGGCACGTGGACGCCGTATGGCCCTGATCGCCGCATCCGCGGCGCTCGCGCTGGGCTCGCTCGCCGCCGCCGGATGCGGTGGCGACGACGACAGCGGCTCGGACACCTCGGGCGGTGGCGGCGACGCCGCGCTGTCCGGGAACATCCTGATCGACGGCTCCTCGACCGTCGCCCCGCTCACGTCCGCCGCCGCCGAGGACTTCGCGGCCGACAACGGCGACGTGAACATCACGGTCGGCACGTCCGGCACCGGTGGTGGCTTCGAGCGCTTCTGCGCCGGCGAGACCGACATCTCGGACGCCTCCCGCTCCATCGAGGACGACGAGATCGCGGCCTGCGAGGCCGGCGGCGTCACCTACGAGGAGCTGCGGGTCGCCTCCGACGGCATCACCATCGTCACCAAGGCGGGCGCCGAGATCGGCCCGACGGCCATCACGAGCGAGCAGCTCGCGGCCGTGTGGGGCCCCGATTCCACGATCGACAACTGGAGCGCGATCCCGGGCGGCGGCTTCAACGACGTCCCGCTCACGCTCGCCGGCCCGGACTCCCAGTCCGGCACCTACGACTTCTTCAACGAGGAGATCCTCGGCGAGGACGCGCAGGGCGAGGTCATCACCCCGCGGCAGGACTACACCGCCTCGGCCGACGACAACGTGATCGTCCGCGCGGTGGAGAGCGGCCCGGGCACGATGGGCTACTTCGGCTTCACCTACTACGAGGAGAACGCCGACGCGCTGCAGCTCCTCTCCCTCGACGGCGTCGAGCCCTCGGCCGACACCATCACCGACGGCACCTACCCGCTGTCGCGGCCGCTCTTCATCTACGTGAAGACGTCCTCGCTGGAGAAGCCCGAGGTGAAGGCCTTCGTCCGGTACTACCTCGAGAACGCCGTCGCCCTCGCGGAGGACCTGCAGTTCGTGCCGGCCCCGCAGGAGGACCTGGACGCGTCCCTCGCCAAGGTCCCGGAGTAGGCTGAACCCGTGACGACCGCCGCAGGCGCACCGGGCTCCGGGCCCGTCCTGCAGAGGCGCCGCCGCCGCCCCCTGGAGCAGCTCACGCTGCTGCTCCTCGGGGCCGCGGCAGTCGTCTCGGTCCTGGTCACCGTCGGGATCGTCGTGACCCTCGTCACCGAGGGCTCCGACTTCTTCGCCGAGGTGAACACCTGGGACTTCCTGACCGGGACGGTCTGGCAGCCGGTCAACGGTGAGTTCGGGGTGCTGCCGTTGCTGGTGGCGTCCCTCTGGATCGCGGGGATCGCCGCCCTGGTGGCCATCCCCCTCGGCCTCGGGGCCGCGATCTACCTCTCGGAGTACGCCACCGAGCCGTTCCGCAAGACCGTCAAGCCGATCCTCGAGCTGCTGGCCGGCATGCCGACCATCGTGCTCGGGTTCTTCGCGCTCGAGTCGATCACGCCGGCGCTGCAGGACGTCGGCATCCTCCCCGACGGCCAGCTCTTCAGCGCCCTGTCCGCCGGCATCGTGGTCGGCGTCCTCATCACGCCGCTCATCTCCTCGCTCTCCGAGGACGCGATGCGCGCCGTGCCCCGGTCGATGCGCGAGGGCGCGTACGGCCTCGGGGCCACGAAGCGCGTCGTGAGCGTCAAGGTGGTGCTCCCCGCCGCCCTGTCGGGCGTGATGGCCGCCATCGTGCTGGCCGTCTCCCGCGCCGTCGGCGAGACCATGGCCGTCACCCTGGCCGCCGGCACCCAGCCGGTCCTGACCTCGAACCCCCTCGACCCGATGCAGACCATCACGGCCTACATCGTGGCCATCTCGAAGGGCGAGGCCACCCGCGGCTCCCTGCAGTACACGTCGATCTTCGCCGTCGGGATCGTGCTCTTCGTGGTCACCCTGCTCATCAACCTGGTGGCCGTGCGCCTCGTGCGCCGGTACCGGACCGTCTACCAGTAGGCCGGAGGACCATGGCGACCGACGTCCCCCGCGTCCCGGCCGAGCGCGCCGCGCCGCGGCCGCTCCGCAAGAAGCAGATCCGCTGGGCCGACGCCCTGTTCCACGCCGGCGCCCTGCTGGCGATCATCATCGCGCTGTCGGTGCTGGCCTGGCTCTTCATCTCGATCGTCCGGTCCGGCGCGGCGTCCCTCACCTGGGACTTCCTCACCGACCCGGTCTCGTCCCGCGCCTCGCGCGCCGGCTTCAACTCGGCCCTGCGCGGATCGCTCGTCCTGATGATGATCGTGATCGTCGTGGCCATCCCGCTCGGGTTCGCCGCGTCGATCTACCTCGAGAAGTTCGCGCCCATCTCGAAGGAGCAGCTCCAGACCTCGGCCTACGCGCGCCAGCGCCGGCTGCGGGAGATGGAGGCCTCCGGCGCGGGCGGCGCGCGCGTCGCCCTGCAGCGCCTGGGCGTGAAGGCCTCCTTCGGCTGGGCCCGGGTGGGCCCCCCGGTCAACCGGGCCGTCGAGGTGAACATCTCGAACCTGGCCGCGGTCCCGTCGATCATCTACGGCCTGCTGGGCCTGGCGATCTTCGTGACCTTCATCGGCCTGCAGAAGTCGCTGCTGGCCGGCGGGCTGACCCTTGCGCTGCTCGTGCTGCCGATCATCATCATCGCCAGCCGCGAGGCCATCCGCGCCGTGCCCGTCTCGATCGAGCAGGGCGCCATGGCGCTCGGGGCGACGCGCTGGCAGGCCGTCTCCCGCCAGGTGGTCCCGGCGGCCTTCCCGGGGATGCTGACCGGCACGATCCTCGCGATGTCGCGGGCGATCGGCGAGTCGGCCCCCCTCATCGTCGTCGGCGGCGTCGCCTTCGGCACCCAGGTGCCGAGCGTGAACCCGCTCGACGCGAACGACACACCGCTCTTCGCCATGCCGCTGCAGATCTTCGACTGGACCGATCGCCCCCAGGAGGAGTTCCAGCAGCTCGCCGCAGCGGGCATCATTGTGCTCCTCGTCGTGCTGGTCCTGATGAACGCCGTGGCGATCTTCCTGCGCAACAAGTTCAGCCGACGCTGGTAAGAAGGAGACGATCGTGCCCGATCAGGTCTCACCGAGGACCATGGAGATGACGGACAGCAGCGCCGACGACGTGCAGCAGGAGCCCACCGTCGCCGCCCCCGAGGTGCGCACCCCGGAGCGTCCGCTGGGCGCCCACGACGTGGTGTTCGAGGCGAGCGAACTCGACTTCCACTACGGGAAGACGCAGGCCCTGAAGGGCGTGAACCTCGCCATCCGCCGCAACGAGATCACGGCCCTCATCGGCCCGTCCGGCTGTGGCAAGTCCACCTTCCTGCGGTGCCTCAACCGCATGAACGACCTCATCCCGGGCACCCGGGTGGACGGCTCACTGCAGTTCCACGGCCAGGACCTCTACGCCTCCGACGTGGACTCGGTGGACGTCCGCCGCCGCATCGGGATGGTGTTCCAGAAGCCGAACCCGTTCCCGAAGTCCATCAAGGACAACCTGCTGTTCGGGATGAAGGTCAACGGCATCAAGGCGAACGACGAGTCCGTGGAGAAGGCCCTCCGCAAGGCCGCCCTCTGGGACGAGGTGAAGGACAAGCTCAACCAGGACGCGTTCGCGCTGTCCGGGGGCCAGCAGCAGCGCCTCTGCATCGCGCGGGCGATCGCGGTGGAGCCCGAGGTGATCCTGATGGACGAGCCCTGCTCGGCGCTCGACCCCATCTCGACCCTCGCCATCGAGGACCTGATGAACGAGCTGGTCACCCAGTACACGATCGTCATCGTGACCCACAACATGCAGCAGGCCGCGCGCGTCTCGCACCGGACGGCCTTCTTCACCGTGGCGGGCCTGGACCAGGGCCTGCGCTACGGCGTGCTGGCCGAGAGCGGCGAGACCGAGCAGATGTTCACGGCGCCGGCGGACCAGCGCACGCAGGACTACATCACCGGCCGCTTCGGGTAGCGGCGGGCGGCGGGTCCGCCTCCGCCTCCGGTTCCGGGGCGGGGGCACTGAGGCCGTCGAGCCGGTCGAGCGCATCGACCGCGGGCGGCCACAGCTGGGCCCCGGCGCAGCGACGGCACTCGGCGAGCGCCTCGGCCGGGGTGAGCGGCACGTTGTAGGAGCGGGCGCTGGTCATGGCGTCCCAGGCGTCGGCCAGCGCGAGGATGCGCGCGCCCTCCGGGATGGCCGCGCCCTCCAGGCCCTCGGGGTAGCCGCCCCCGTCCCAGCGCTCGTGGTGGTGGTGGACCCAGTCCACCTGGTCGGGCTCGAGCACCTCGGACACGATCCGTGCGCCGAGGGCGGCGTGCTCCTCCATCTGCGCGCGTTCGGCCGGGTTCAGGCGCCCCGGCTTCAGCAGCACCGCGTCCGGCACGCCCACCTTGCCCACGTCGTGCAGCAGGCCGGCCTCCCGTAGGCGCCCCACCTGCTCGGACGTCCACCCGAGCTCGCCCGCGATGCGGACTGCCATGTCGGCCACCCGGATCGAGTGGCGCTGGGTGTTGGGGTCCTTGGCGTCGATCGCGCGGGCGAGGGCGCGCAGGGCGACCATGCCGTCCACCCGCGCCAGCTGGCGCGCGCGGCGCTTCGGCGAGAGGTCGGCCATCTGGGCGGCCTCGTACCGGAACGCCACGTCGCGGCCGTGCGACTTCGCCCAGTAGAGGGCGGCGTCGGCCTCCTCGACCAGGCTGTCCGCGTCGCCGCCGGTCGCCAGCGTCGAGACGCCGACCGAGGCGGTCAGGTGGCCGACGTCGCCGGGATAGGGCACCGAGCGCACGGCGAGCCGGATGCGCTCGGCCACCTCCAGGGCCGCCGTGGCGTCGGCGCCGGCCAGCACGACCAGGAACTCCTCGCCGCCGATGCGGGCGACGACGTCGCCGGGGCGGCACGAGGCCCGCAGCCGGGCGGCGGTCTCCACGAGCACCCGGTCGCCGGTGGGGTGGCCGTGGGTGTCGTTGACCGTCTTGAAGTGGTCCAGGTCGACCATGACCACGCTGAGCGACAGGCGCCGCGCCGAGCTCTGGGCCACCGCCTCCAGCAGGGCGTGGTGCAGGATGCGCTGGTTGCCCAGGCCGGTGAGCGGATCCGTGTCGGCCTGCTCGCGCAACCGGTCGTGGGCCACGCGCAGCGCGTGCTCGATGCGCCGGCGCTCGCGGCCCACGAGGCGCCAGGTGATGAGGCCCAGCAGCAGCGCCCCGAGGGCCGTCACGCCGGTGATGACCATGAGCCGCCAGGCGGCCTGCGAGACGCCGGTGTTGGACCGGGCCAGCTCGGCCAGGTTGTACGCGCCCCAGCGCTCGGCGGACGCCTTCAGGTCGGTGACGACGGGGGCGAGGCCCTCGATGAAGCGCTCGTCGGCCGGTGACCCGAGCGGGCCGATGTCCCCCGCGGCGGCGACGAGCGCGACGAGCTCCCCGAGGCCGTCGAGCGTGTCCTGGATGGCCCGGTCCTCGGCCGGCGGGACGCCCCCGGCGCGCTCCCGGGCGGCGACCTCCTGGGTCTCGGCGGCGACGTCCAGCACCGACCGCGCGGTCTGCGGCGGCACGCCCGCGCCGCCGAGGCTGCGGTAGCGCCAGAAGGCCGTCTCGGTGTCCTGCAGCTGGAAGCGCAGGGCGTCGAGGCGGGTCTGCATCGTCTCCTCGCGACGGTAGTCGTCGAGCTCGGAGACCATCCCCCGGCCGAGGATGAAGGCGACCGCGGCGACGACGAGCGCGAGGCCCACCAGCACGCCCACCTGCACCGCCTGCAGGCGGCGCTCGGTGCGCGCGGCGGCGCCCCAGTCCATGGAGTAGTCGCCCGGGACGGGCGCGGCGGCAGGGTCGCGCGCGCGATGCACGGCGCGATCATCGGCCGCTCGGGGGTCGGGTAACAGTCCGGGAACGAAAAACCCCCCGGGTGGGGGGGTGAAAGCTCAGCCCGGCCTCACTCCGGGTTAGCCCCGCCGCCGCGGGGCGTCGAGCACACGGGCGACCAGCGCCTCGGCGTCGTCGTCCTCGCCCATCTCCGCGACTGCGGCGACGAGCGGGACCGGGGGCGCCTCGAGCATCCGGTCGGCGACGCCCTCCGCGTCCGGGCCCTCCGCCTCCCAGGGGATGAGGAGGAACCGGCCCTCCCCGACGTGCCAGATCGGGTCCGTCTCCTCCCGGCACAGGCCGCGCAGGTGCCGCCCGACCCGATCGGAGGCCCCCCCACCGGCGGCGCCCACGAGGGAGCGCAGGCGACTGCCGAGCGACCGCTCGGGCTCCACGAGGACCAGGCTGAGCGGCACCTCGCGCTCCCGCGCCGAGTCGATCCACCCCGCCAGCTCCGGCGGTACGCCTGTCGCGGCCATGCCGGCAGGGGCGCCCCGGCCCGGGCCCCGACGCGGGGCCCGGGTGGGTGCGACGCCTACGCCCCGGTGCTCTCCTTGTAGAGGCGCCGGAGCACGGTCGGCAGGATGCCGCCGTTGCGGATGTAGTTCAGCTCGGTGGGGCCGTCGATGCGGGCGAGGGCCTTGAACGAGCCGGCGGTGCCGTCCTCGCGGGTGTACTCGATCGTCACGGTCTCGCGCGGGGCGAGGTCTTTGAGGCCGGTGAGCGCGAAGGTCTCGCGGCCGGTCAGACCGAGCTCCTCGTGGCCCTCCCCCTCCAGGAACTGGAGCGGGATGACGCCCATGCCCACCAGGTTGCCGCGGTGGATGCGCTCGAACGACTTGGCGATGACCGCGCGGACGCCGAGCAGCAGCGTGCCCTTGGCGGCCCAGTCACGGCTCGAGCCGTTCCCGTACAGCGCGCCCGCCATGATGATGAGCGGGGTGCCGGCCGCCTGGTAGTCCATCGAGGCGTCGTAGATCGAGGTGATCTCCCCGGTGGGGAGGTACTCGGTCCAGTTGCCCTCCTTGCCGCCGGCCAGGAGGTTGCGCAGGCGGATGTTCCCGAAGGTGCCGCGCATCATCACCTCGTGGTTGCCGCGCCGCGACCCGAACGAGTTGAAGTCGCGCGGGTCCACGCCGTGCTCCGTGAGGTACTTCCCGGCGGGCGAGGAGACCGGGATCACGCCGGCCGGCGAGATGTGGTCGGTCGTGATCGAGTCGCCGAGCACCGCGAGGGCGCGGGCGCCGACGATGTCCGGCACCTCGGCCGGCGGCTCCGGCGTGATGGAGGAGAAGAACGGCGGGAGCTGCACGTAGGTGCTGTCCGAGTCCCAGGCGTAGGTCTGGCCCTCCGGGACGGGCAGGGCGCGCCAGCGCTCGTCGCCCTCGAAGACCGTCGCGTAGCTCTCCTCGAACAGGTTGCGGTCGACCGCGGCGCCGAGCGTGTCCGCGACCTCCTGCTGGCTCGGCCAGATGTCCTCGAGGAAGACCGGCCCGTCCGTGCCCTCGCCGAGCGGCTCGGTGGTGAGGTCGATGTCCACGCGGCCGGCGAGGGCGTAGGCCACGACGAGCGGCGGCGAGGCGAGGTAGCTCGCGCGCACGTTCGGGTGGATGCGGCCCTCGAAGTTGCGGTTGCCCGAGAGGACGGCCGCGGCGACGAGGCCGTTCTCCTCGATGGCCGCGTCGATCGGCGCCGCGAGCGGACCCGAGTTGCCGATGCAGGTGGTGCAGCCGTAGCCGACGAGGTCGAACCGGAGCTGGTCGAGGTACGGCGTGAGGCCGGCGCGGTCGAGGTAGCCGGTCACGGCGCGGGAGCCCGGCGCGAGGGACGTCTTCACCCACGGCGGGGTGGTGAGGCCCTTCTCGACGGCCTTCTTGGCGAGGAGGCCGGCGCCGACCATGACGGAGGGGTTCGAGGTGTTGGTGCAGCTCGTGATGGCCGCGATGGCGACGGAGCCGGTCTGGAGCGGGAAGGTCTCGCCCTCGACGGTGACGTCCACCGGCTCGTAGTGCGGGCCGGCGCCGTTCGCGACGAGGCCGTCGGCGAAGTTCTCGCGGAACTCGCCGGCGACGGAGCCCAGCTCCACCCGGTCCTGCGGGCGCCGCGGGCCGGCGAGGCTCGGAACGACGGTGGAGAGGTCGAGCTCCAGCGTCTCGTCGAACTCGGGGTCCGGGTCGGCGTCGGTGCGCCAGATGCCCTGGGCCTTCGCGTACTTCTCGGCGAGCTCGATGACGTCGGACGGGCGGCCCGTGACCTCCATGTAGCGGAGGGTCTCGTCGTCGATCGGGAACATCGTGGCCGTGGCGCCGAACTCCGGCGACATGTTCGAGATGGTCGCGCGGTCGGCGAGCGTGAGGCCGGAGAGGCCCGCGCCGTAGAGCTCGACGAACTTGCCGACGACGCCGTGGGTGCGGAGCATCTCCGTCACCGTGAGCACGAGGTCGGTGGCGGTGGTGCCCGGGCCGAGGCGGCCGGTGAGCTTGAGGCCGATGACCGTCGGGGTGGGCTGCGAGAGCGGCTGGCCGAGCAGCACGGCCTCCGCCTCGATGCCGCCGACGCCGAAGCCGAGGACGCCCACGCCGTTGATCATGGTGGTGTGGGAGTCGGTGCCGACGAGGGTGTCGGGAAAGGCCTGCAGCTCGCCGTCCACCTCGCGCGTCTGCACGACCGGGGACAGGTACTCCAGGTTCACCTGGTGGACGATGCCGGTGCCCGGCGGCACGGCGCGGAAGTCGCGGAACGCCTGCTGCGCCCACCGCAG
>VFQR01000724.1_pt1 | contig 35789 bp, 29 predicted proteins | sample 3512321 | NCBI WGS metagenome assembly VFQR01 (sample SAMN10412374, study PRJNA504923) | tailings metagenome | isolation source: Relicate 3 Philex TSF1 revegetated site | place: Philippines: Tuba, Benguet | collected 2017-08-29 | reverse complement strand
CGAGGGAGGGCAGGAACGCGTGGGTGGAGGCGATCACCGGCAGGCGCTCGTGGACGGCGCCTCCGAGCATCTGCACCAGCGACTGGCCGGACACCTTGCCGCGCAGGTCCCACAGGGCGATGTCGATCGCGCTGCGGGCGAACGACGCGGTGCCCTCAGGGCCGTACCACCACGCCCGCTCGGCGACCTGGCGGCTGATCACGGCGTGATCGAGCGGGTCGCGCCCGAGGAGCAGGTCGCTCAGCCCGTCGATCATCACCTCCGTGGCGTGGCACGCCTCCGGCCACATGGTGATCGCCTCACCCCAGCCCACGATGCCATCGGTGGTCTCGAGCCGGCACAGCGTGATCCGCCGGAGGGTGCCGTTGTCGTTCGGCTCCGGGTACTCCAGCGTCATCGGCGTGACGCGGGCGATCGTGCTCATCGGTCCCCTCCCCAGCTCGCTGCAAGGAGCGGCTGATAACGTTTCCAGGCCTCGCCCGCCAGCGTAGATCCGGTGCGTGCTCGGGGCAAGGGGCTCACCCCAGGCCGAGCTCGGCGGCCAGCTGGGCCCGGCGCACCTTCGACAGGCCGAAGCGGGGGATCGACGCCACCCGGTGGATCTCCTTCGGCCGCTTGAACGGGGCGAGGTGCTCGGCGGCGTACGCCGCCAGGGTGTCCACGTCCACGTCGCCGACCACCGCTGCGCACACGCGCTGGCCCCACCGCTCGTCGTCGCGCGGGAAGACCACCACGTCCTCCACCCCGGGCGCCCTGGCGAGCACCGCCTCCACCTCCACCGGGTACACGTTCACGCCGCCGGAGATGATCAGGTCGCTGCGCCGGCCGGAGATGAACAGGAAGCCGTCGGCGTCGAGGTGCCCGAGGTCGCCGACGGTGAACGCATCGTGGCGCCACGCCTCGGCCGTGCGCCGGGGGTCGCGCCAGTACGTCCACCTCGCCCACGGCGGGGTGTGGCACCAGATCGTCCCGGCCGCGTCCACCTCGATCCTCCGCCCGGCCCGGGCTCGCCCGACCGTGCCGGGCCGGTCGAGCCAGTCGCCGCTCGAGCACACGGTGAACTGCCCCTCCGTCGAGCCGTAGAACTCCCACAGCCGCTCCGCCCCGACCGCCTCGATCGCCCGTCGCTTCAGGCCCTCGGGGCACGGCGCTCCTGCGTGGGCCACGAGACGCAGCGACGACAGCGCCCCCAGCGACCCGCACTCGTCGAGGCGCTGCAGGTGCGCCGGCGTGCAGAACGTGGTCGTGATCCCGCCACCGCGGGCGACGGCGGCCACGCGCGCCGCATCGAACGGTCCCGGGAGGGCCACGCTGCCGCCTGCCAGCAGCGTGCCCAGCGCGAACCGGATCGGCGCCGAGTGCTGCAGGGGCGAGCAGACGAGGTGCACGTCATCGCCGTCGAAGCCCCACTGCTCCTGCTCCTCGCCCCACAGCCGCACCGCGTCCGCCTCGGCGAGCACCCCCGTCCACACGCCCTTCGGCCGCCCCGTCGTGCCCGAGGTGTAGTGCATCGGCCGGCCGAGCGGCACCGGCGCGAGCTCTGCCTCGGTGCCCTCGAGCAGCTCGGCGAGCTCGGCGGGAGACTCGATCCACCGGCGAGCGTCGGCGTCGTCGCGGATGACCTGCCGCTCGGCGGGCGTGAGCTGGGAGTTGACCACGACGGGGATCACCCCGCTACGCAGCGCCCCACCGATCACGTGCAGCAGCGCCGCCGACGAGCCGACGCACAGCCCCAGGCGGTCGCCGCGCTCGAAGCCGAGCCGGGCGAGCGCGCCGGCGGCCCGGGCCTGGGCTCGCGTCGCCTCCTCGGCGCGGATGATCTCGACGTCCATACTCCCTCAGTAGAGGGTGGAGCCGCCGGAGACGTTGATCGTCGCGCCGTGGACGAAGCTCGCATGGGTGGAGGCGAGGAACACCACCACGGCGGCCAGCTCTTCGGGCTGGCCGATCCGCCGCAGCGGGCAGGCCTTGATCGCCGCCTCCACCACCTCGCGGGTGTTGTCGACGTGCTGCATCGGCGTGTCGACCTGGCCGGGCGAGATGCAGTTGACGAGGATGCCGTGCGGCCCGTACTGCTTGGCGAAGCTGCGCGTCATGGTGACGACGCCGCCCTTGCTGGCCACGTACGCGTCGCTGCCGTAGATCGCTCCGGTGAGGAACGCCGCGGAGGTGAAGTTGATGATCCGCCCGCCCCCGCCGCGGGCGATCAGCAGCTGCCCGACGGCCCGGTTGAGGAAGAACGAGGCCTTCAGGTTGACGTCGTGCTGGAGGTCCCAGTCGGCCTCGGTCACCTCGTCGAGGGGCTGGCGGCGCAGCACGGAGGCCACGTGGGCGAGCGCCCACAGGTCGCCGAGGCCGTCGGCGACGCGCTCCACCATCGGCGCGAGGCCGGCGACGTCGGCGAGGTCGTAGGGCACGGCCAGGTGCCGCCCGGGCTCGTCGAGCTCGGCGATGGTCGCCTCCACGCCCTCCGCGTTGCGGTCGAGCACCGCCACGTTGGCGCCGACCGCGGCCATGGCCACCGCCGTGGCCCGGCCGATGCCGCTCGCGCCGCCGGTGACGAGCACCCCCCGGCCCTCGAGGCCGGCGCCGAACGGTGGTCGTGGGCCGCTCACGGCTGCGCCGTCCCCGTCGACCGCTCGCGGTAGGCGGCGAGGGCCTCGTCGGTGAAGTGGCAGGCCGCGCTGTGCGGCGCGTCGGGGTCGAGCACTGGTGCCTCCTCGTGGCAACGCTGCTGCGCGAACGGGCAGCGGAATCGGAACGCGCACGCATCGGCCACGCCGTGCTGCTCGGTCGCGTCGCTGCGGAGCAGGATCCGCTCCCGGGTCCGCTCGATGTCGGGGTCGGGCACGGGCACGGCCGAGATGAGCGCCTGGGTGTACGGGTGGCGCGGCTCGGTGAACAGCACGTCGGCGGCGGCGGTCTCCACCACCCGGCCGCTGTACATCACCGCCACCCGGTCGCACACGTGGCGGACCATCGACAGGTCATGGGAGATGTACAGGTACGCGAAGCCGTGCTCGGACTGGAGGCGGGCCATCAGGTTGAGGATCTGGCCCCGCGCCGACATGTCGAGCGAAGCCACGGCCTCGTCGGCGATGATCAGCTTCGGCCGCGTGGACAGCGCCCGGGCGATGGCCACCCGTTGGCGCTGGCCGCCCGAGAGCTCGGCGGGACGGCGGGAGGCCATCGACGCATGGAGGCCGACGTCCTCGAGCAGCTCGGCCACTCGCGCCCGGTAGCGGCTCGATCGACCGCCGTCGCGCAGCACCAGCGGCTCGCTGATGATCTCGCCCACCGACATCAGCGGGTCGAGGCTGTCGCCGGGGTCCTGGAAGACGAACTGCGCGTACGCCGCCGGGAGCTGCTTCACGGGCGTGAGGGTGCCGTCGAGGTCGATCGCCAGCGAGCCGGCGTCGCGGCGCTCGAGGCCGATCACCACCCGCGCCAGGGTCGTCTTGCCCGACCCCGACTCACCGACGATGCCGAGCGACTCCCCCTGGCCGACGTGCAGGTCGACGCCGCCGACCGCCACCACCGCGGAGCGGCGGCCCCGGCCGAGCCCGCGCCGCTCGAACCGCTTCACGATCCCGGCCATCGCCACCACCGGCGGGGCCCCGCCGAGCCGCACCGCCACCGGCACCGCCGCGGCGACGGCCTCGGGAGGCACGTCGTCGAGCTCGGCCACCGTCCCGGGCGCCGGGTCGGCGGGCGCCTCACCGGGGAAGTGGCAGGCGACCGCACCGCCCGCGCCGTCGGCCAGCGCGGGTGGGGCCACGGCCCGGCAGAGCTCGCGCCCGTGACCGACGGGGCAGCGCGGCTCGAACACGCAGCCGATCACCGGCTGGGTGAGGTCGGGCAGCGTGCCGGGGATGCTGCCGAGCGCCTCGGCGCGCGAGTCGAAGATGCTCGGGATCGACGCGAGCAGCGCCCGGGTGTAGGGGTGGGCCGGCGCCCGGTACACGCGCTCGACCGGGCCGACCTCGACGATCTCGCCCGCGTACATCACCGTCACGCTGTCGGCGAACCCGGCGACGAGCGCGAGGTCGTGGGTGATCAGGAGCGTGCTCATCTCCCCGTCGTCGCCGATGCGCCGGAGCAGGTCGATGACGGTGGCCTGGGTGGTGACGTCGAGGGCGGTGGTGGGCTCGTCGGCGATCAGCAGCGACGGACGCCCGGCGAGGGCGACGGCGATCATCGCCCGCTGGCGCATGCCGCCGGACAGCTCGTGGGGGTACTGCCCGGCCACGACGGCGGGCCGCTTGATCTCCACTGCGGCGAGGAGCCGCTCCACCTCGGCCTGCACCTCGCCGCGGGGCACGATCCGGTGCACCCGGAGCACCTCGGCGATCTGGCTGCCGACCGTGCGCACCGGGTCGAGTGAGGCCTTCGCGTCCTGGAAGACCATCGACATCGTGCTGCCGCGCACGCGACGCAGCGCCTTCGACGAGGTGATGTCGAGCAGCTCGCCGTCGAGGCGCACCGCCGCCGCCGCCGCGGCGCTGTTGCGCGGCAGCAGGCCCATGAGCGCGAGGCCGAGGGTGCTCTTGCCCGAGCCCGACTCGCCCACCACCGCCATCCGGTGCCCGGCGGGCACCCGCAGCGAGACGCCGTTCAGGGCGCGGAGGCGACGATCACCGACGGCGTACGCGACGTGGAGGTCCTCCACCTCGAGCGCCCCGCGGGCGGCAGGGCGGGCGACGGCCACGCCCGCTGCCAACTCACCCTCGGCGATCACAGCGCACCCAGCGAGCGGCTGACGGAGGTGACCTGGCGGTCGCTGCGGAACTTCCGGCGCAGGCCCTCGCCGATGAGGATGTACGCCCCGGCCACCAACGAGATGCACACGCCAGGGCCCACGCCGTAGAGCGGCGCGTCGTAGACCACCCCGAACGCCGAGCGGAGCATGTTGCCCCAGCTCGGCTCGGGCGGCTGCGCGCCGAGGCCGAGGTAGCTCAGCGAGGCGGAGATGAGGATCGCGCTGGCGGCGAGCACGCTGGCCGCCACCAGCAGCGTGGGCAGCGAGTTGGGCAGCACGTGGCGGCGGAGGATGTGCCGGCGCGACCCTCCGGACACGCGGCTGGCCTCCACGTAGCCGCGGCCGCGCAGCACGAGCCCCTCGCCGCGGCTGAACCGGGCCGTCGAGGGCATCATCACCAGGGCGATGGCGAGGACCTGGACCCGCTGGCCCCGCCCGAAGATGGTGATGAGGAACAGGGCGAGGATGATCGTCGGGAACGACAGCAGCACGTCGACCACCCGCATCACCACCGTGTCGGTGCGCCCCGCCACGTAGCCCGAGAACAGGCCGATCGCCGTGCCGACGGCGAAGGCGAAGAACGCCGCCGTGACGCTGACGAAGATGTCGTTGCGGGCCGCGTAGAGGGTCCGGCTGAACAGGTCGCGTCCGATCTCGTCGGTGCCGAGGAGGTGCTCGCGCGACGGCCCGAGGAGGGGCAGGGCCTCCACCTTCAGTGGGTCGTGGGTGGCGAACAGGCCGGGGAACAGGGCCACGGCGAGGAACGGCACGAGGATCAGCAGGCCGCCGAGGAGCGGGGCCGGCTGGCGGCGGACCGCGGCCCAGGCCCTGGCCGGCCACGTCCGGGACACCGTGATGGCGTGGCTCACGCGTGCCTCCTCGTGCGCGGATCGAGCACCCGGTACAGCACGTCGACCAGGAACGCGACCACCACGTAGGCGGTCGCAGTGATCAGCACGATCGCCGCCACCGTGTTGTAGTCGCTGCGCTTCACGCTGTCGACGAGCAGCAGGCCGAGGCCCGGCCAGCTGAACACCGACTCGACGATCACCAGGCCGCTGATCAGCGACCCGGCCACGAGGCCGACCACCGTCACCGTCGGCAGCACCGCGTTGGGCAGCACGTGGCGGTACGTGACGCCGCGCTCGCTCAGCCCGCGTGCCCGGGCGGCGGTGATGAACGGCGCCACGGAGGTGTCGCGCAGGCCGGCGTCGAGGTAGCGGAAGAACAGCGCCAGCTGCGGCAGGGCGAGGGTCACCGCCGGGAGCACGAGGAAGCGCAGGTTCTCCCCGGCGTTGGCGGAGAACGAGACGTAGCCGGCGGAGGGCAGCCAGCCGAGTTGGGCGGCGAAGGCGATGACGAGGATCAGCCCGAGCCAGAACGCCGGCACGACGAGCAGGACGGTCGCCCCGCCTTGCACGAAGCCGCGCACGGCCCGCCAACGGGTGCGGTGCGAGAGCAGCGATACGACCAGCGCCCCGATCGTGGAGATGACCATCGAGGCCACGCCGAGCTGCAGCGTGGGCCACAGCCGCGCGCCGACCACGCTGCTCACCTCGACGCTCTGGTAGTTGAGGCCGAAGTCGCCGGTGAGCGCGTTGCGCACCCAGATGCCGTACTGCACGATCAGGGGGCGGTCGAGGCCGAGCTGGCGGCTGATGCTCTCGATGAGCTCGGCCCGCTCCTCGGGGGAGTAGCCCGGCAGCGGCCCGATCCTGGCCGCCGCGGCGTCGCCGGGGAGCGCGTCGAGGAGCAGGAACGTCACCAACGACACGGCGATCAGCACGACGACGAGCTGCAGCAGCTGGCTGGCGACGCTGCCGAGCCAGCGCGGGCGCGACCACCGCGCCCGCGCCCCGTCGGCGCCCGGCTGCTCGTCGGCCGAGACGGTGGCCAGGGTCACGTCATCGAGACCTTGTCCCAGAACACGTCGCCGAAGCCGTTGACCTGCACGCCGGTCACGTTGTTCGGGAGCACCAGGGACACCGGGGCCCCGAAGCCCATCAGCGCCACGGCGTCCTCGACGATCGTCCGCTCCGCCTCGGCCATCAGCGCGTCGAGCTCGGGAGCGTCGAAGGGCGTCGCGTTGATCTCCGCGTAGAGCTTCGCCACCTCCGGGTTCGGGTCGTCCTCGGTGTAGGCGCTCAGGATCGCCGCCGGGTTCACCAGGTAGTCGTAGAAGTTCTTCGCCGGGAACGGCAGGTTGCCGGCGTTGAACGTGATCCCCTCCCACGTCCCCTCACCGTAGGTGCGATCGAGCCAGTCGGCGGCCGGGGCGACCTCGACCTCGCTCTCGATGCCGGCCTCCTGGAACGACTGCTGCAGCACCTGGGCGGCGGCGATGCCGTCCTGGTAGCCCTCGATGCACAGGATGGGCACGGAGATGCCGGACTTGCCGAGGTCCTCCAGGATCTGACGGGTCTTCGACGGGTCGTAGTCGACGTCGGCGTCGATGCCGGAGTTCGTCGGGTACAGCTTGAACGGGTTCCACGAGTGCGTGCCCTTGCCGCGGAACGAGGCGTTGTTGAGGGCCTCGATGTCGAAGCAGTGGCGCAACGCGCGGCGGACCTCCGGATCGTCGAGCGGCTCCTTGCCCATCTGGATGATCCACCAGTACGCGTAGGTGGCCATCTCCTCCACGCGCGTGCCGTCGATGTTGCTGACGGCGTCGACGTTGGCCGGTGCCACGTCGTACAGCGCGTCGACCTGGCCGCTGCGCAGGCCGGTGCTGGCCGTCGCCGGGTCGGCGAAGAACGCGAACGCCAGCGTGTCGATGCCCGGACGGCCGCCCCAGTAGTCGGGGTTGGCCCGGCCCTCGACACCCGTGCCGCTGGTGAAGCTCTGCAGCATGAACGGGCCCGTGCCGAGGACCTCGTTGGCGAAGTTGACCCGGCCGAACGACTCGTTCGGCACGACGAGCACCGGCTGGGGGTTGACGAGGAACTCGACCCGCTCGGTGGTGTTCACCTCGACGGTGTACTCGTCGACGGCCTCGGCCGACACCCACTGGCTCGGCGTCATGGCCGGCCGGCCGGAGGTGGACGCGATCAGGTTTTCGTCGGCCCGGGCGGCGATGGAGTAGGCGACGTCCTGGGCGGTGAGGGGCGTGCCGTCGTGGAAGGTGACGCCCTCGCGCACCTTGAGGATCGTCTTCGTGGGATCGGTGGTGTCCCACTCCGTGACGATGCTCGGGACCAGCGTGCCGGAGGCGTCCTTGCGCACGAGCGTGTCGTAGAAGACGAAGCCGAGCATCTGCGACCACACGTACCCCTGGATGGCGAAGGGCGTGAGACCCTCGACCACCGAGTTCATGCCCACCCGCAGCGACCCCCCGCTGGCGCCGCCGCCGGCCGCGGTGGTCGGCGAGGCACCCGGGTCTGTCCCTGCTGGCGACGTTTCCGGAGCGACCGTCGTCTCGTCGTCGCCCCCGCACGCCGCGAGCGCAGCACCGCCCGCCCCCAACACCGAGAGAGCGAGGAACCGACGGCGGCTCATCCCCCCACGACCCAGATCCATGCCCATGTTCACGCCCCCTGTTCAGATGCCGGCGGAGGCTGGACGCCCCGCCACGACCTCGTCGCGGACCCTACCAAAGGGTCGCTCGGAGTTCAAGGAATCCTTTCCAGCCGCCTCCGATTCGACGGCGTCCGTGCCCCTCACCCGCTGACCTCGATGTGACAGAGCGTCGTGCCGGTCGCCACCTCGTCGCCCTCGGCCACGAGCAGCTCGGCGACCGTGCCGCCGACGGGTGCCTCCACGTCGAGCTCCACCTTGTCGGTCTCCACCCGCACGAGCGCGTCGCCGGGCGCCACCTCTTGGCCGACGGCGACCAGCCACTCGAGCACCACCACCTGGTCGACCGTGTCACCGAGGCGGGCGAGCACCACCGGCTCCATCAGGACACCGCCTCGTGGGGCTGCGCCGTCACGTGCCGGAACATCGACGCGACGGTCGCGGGCTCGGCGGCCATCGTCTCCTCGACGCACCGCTCGATGCGCGCGTTCACCTGCTCCTCCAACGCCGACGCCTCCTGCTCGGTGATCGTCCCCGCGGCGACGAGCGCAGCCCGGTGGAGGCGGATCGGGTCGCGGGCCAGCCACTCATCGAGCTCGCCGTCGGGCCGGTACGACCCCGGGTCGGCGCGCGAGTGCCCCGAGTATCGGTACGTCTTGCACTCGACGAGGGTGGGCCCGCCGCCGGAGCGGGCACGCTCGAGCGCGCGCTCGAGGGCGCCGCGCACCTCGTCCACCACCTGACCGTCCACGATCGCGCTCGGCATCGCGTAGGAGGTGGCCCGCTGCGCGAGGTCGGTCACCGGCGTCGTGAGGTCGATGCGCGAGTACTCGCCGTAGACGTTGTTCTCGCACACGAACACGACCGGCAGCTTCCAGATGGCGGCCAGGTTGAGGCCCTCGTGGAACGCGCCGATGTTGGTCGCCCCGTCGCCGAACACGGCCAGCGCGCAATGGTCCTGTCCGAGCACCTGGGCCGTGAGCGCGGCGCCTGCGGCGATGGGGATGCCGGCGCCGACGATCGCCGACGTGGGCAGCAGCCCGACGCTGCGGTCGCTCAGGTGCATCGACCCGCCCACGCCGCCGATCGCGCCGGTGACGCGCCCGGTGATCTCCCCGAGCACCGCCTCCGGCGTCATCCCCAGCGCGAGGGCGTGGCCGTGGCCGCGATACGTGCAACAGACGTGGTCGGTGGGCCGGGCTGCGAGGGCCAGCCCGATCGACACCGCCTCCTGGCCCTGGCAGGTGTGCGTGGTGCCATGGATGCGGCCCTCGCCGAACAGCTCCTTGATGCGGTCCTCGAAGCGGCGGATCTCGAGCATCCGGTCGAGCTGCTGCACCGGGTCGGCCAGCGCCTGGCGGCGCTCCAGGGGGGTGCTCATGACAGGGCCTCCTCGGTCTCCCACCACGGCCGTGGTCGCTGCCCGGTGGCGAGCAGCTCGGTGATGCCGGCACGCACGTCGTCGGCCGACGGCAGGTAGCGGCGCTCGAGGTGGGCCGGGTAGGGGACCGGCACGTCCGGGCAGGTGAAGCGGACGACCGGCGCGCGCAGGGCGTCGAAGCAGTCCGACGCGACGTGGGCGGCGATCTCGGCGCCCCAGCCGCCGGCGCGGGGGTTCTCCTCCACCAGCACCAGCCGGCCGGTGCGGGCGACCGACTCGCCGACGAGGTCGCGGTCCCACGGCACGAGCGTGCGCAGGTCGATCACGTCGGCCGACCAGCCGGCGCCGGCACACGCCTGCACAGCGGTGCCGACGGTCTGGCCGAGGGCCACGATCGTCACGTCGCCGCCGTGGGCAACCTGCTTGGCCCGGCCGATCGGGATCAGGCCCTCGTCGCCGACGACCACCTCCTCGCGCTCGGCGTAGAGGACCCGTGGCTCGAGCACGACCACCGGGTCCGGATCCTGGATGGCCGAGCGCATCAGCCCGTAGGCGCTGCCGGCGCCGGACGGCACGACGACCTTCAACCCTGGGCACCCTGTCAACCAGCCCTCGAGGGTCTGCGAGTGCTGCGCGCCGAAGCCGAGCCCGGCTCCCACACTGGCCCGCACCACCAGCGGAGCGGTGTAGCTGCCGCCCGACAGGTAGCGGAACTTGGCCGCCTCGGTGACCACCATGTCCAGGGCCACGCCGAGGAACTCGACGAACATGATCTCGACGACGGGCCGCAGCCCGGTGGCCGCCGCGCCGACCGCGGCGCCGCAGAAGCCCATCTCGGAGATCGGCGTGTCGCGGACACGCAACGGCCCGAACTCCTCGAGCAGGCCCTCGGAGGTCTTGAACGGTCCCTCGGCGACGGCGACGTCCTCACCGAAGACGACCACCGTGGGATCGGCGCGCATCTCGTCGGCGATCGCCCGAGCGATGGCCTGGCGCATCCGTAGCTTCATCCGCCCCTCCCGTCGTGCCGCTGCCCCTGCGCGGCTGGTGGAAACGTTACCACCTTGGTGGGTCCGGCTGGCAAGCCGGTGTGGGGTTCAGCGAGTGGAGCGGCGGGCCGGAGCGGGGAACGCCGGAGCCATCTCGGCGACCGTCACCCAGCCGGGCCTCGCCGCGAGCACGCGCTGCACGGAGTTGGCGACCATGTTGCGCGACCCGATCTGCGCGTCGACGCCGGGCCGGAGCTTGATCGACTGGAACGGGCGCCGCCGGTGGGTGAGGTCGATGTCGTCGCTCGGCTCGCGGCCCACACTGCGCAGATCGACGTGGCCGAAGAAGTGGGAGATGAACCACGGCTTGCCACCGACGAAGGCCGTGTAGGTCTGGTCGACGCCGGCGCTCTCGCCGGCGGCGACGGTGAACCGGTCGGGGATCGCCACCGGGGTGTTGGTGATCACCGGCCGGAGCACCTTGTCGATCCGCTCGATCTCCACGCCGATGGCGTCGGCCACGATCGACATCGACTGCGGGAAGCCGGCGTGGCCCAGGATGTCGCCCCGCTCCACCGCAGCCTGGAAGGCTTCGGCCGTGACCCCGACGCCGATCCGTCGGAGCACCGTCGTCCCGAACCGGGAGATGTCGACGTTGCGGCGGACGTGGATCGTGCAGCCCTGCGGCGCGGCCCCGAGCATGGTCAGCACGAGCGAGTCGAACATCAGCCCGGGGTTGACGCCCGCGCCGGCGATGGTGACGCCGCGGTCGCGGGCCAACGCGTCGAGGCGGCGGGCGAGCTCGGCGTCGACGACGAACGGGAACGCCGCCTCCTCCGCGGAGACGAGGACGTTGGAGCCGGCGGTGACGGCCGCCTCCACATCGGCGGCCACGTCGGCGAGCCGTGTCGTGGTGGCGACGATCACGAGGTCGGCGCCACCGGACAGCGCGGCAGCGCGCTCGTCGCGCCCGAACGGCCCGCGGACGTCGTAGCCGTCCACGTCGCGAAGTTGCGCGGCCACGGCCGTCCCCAGCTGACCGGCTCCGTAGATGGCGATGGAGGTCACGCCGGCGACGGTAGCAGCTCGCTGGAAACGATGCGGGCGAACGGGTCCGACCGTGACCACGCCGCCAGCCTGGTACCGACCGTTGGTGCGACGGAGCGGCGCCACCGGTGGAGTTCGATCCGGGAAACGTTTGCTGCTATGGTCGTGCGGTGCTCGACGCGGACGCCGCCCGGCTGCTCTCCACCTGGGCGGCCGCGTCGCCCGGGCCCGTGGAGCTCCAGCCCGTCGAGGCGCTGCGCTCGTCCGGCCTGGTGAACGAGCAGGTCACCGGCCCTCCGCCCGAGGTCTGGACCGTCGTCGACACCACCGTCGAGACCGGCCTCGACGACACCGGCACGGGCACCGAGGGAGGCGCAACTGTGCCCGTCCGCATCTACCGGCCCTCGCCAGGGCAGCTGCCGGTCGTGGTGTACGCGCACGGCGGCGGATGGACGCTGCTGTCGATCGACGCCGTCGACACGCTCTGCCGCCACCTCGCCATCGGGGCGAGGTGTGCCGTCATCTCGGTGGGTTACCGCCTCGCGCCCGAGCACCCCTTCCCCGCCGCGTTCGAGGACGTCGACGCCGTCACCCGGTGGGCCGCCGCGGGCGGGCTCGGCTGGCAGCCCCCCCGCCTGGCCGTGGCCGGCGACAGCGCCGGCGGCAACCTGGCCGCGGCCGTCGCCCTCGCCGCGCGTGACCGGGGCTCGCCGCGGATCGACCTGCAGCTGCTGCTGTACCCGGCCATCCACCCCGACGTCGACACGCCGTCGATGCAGAGCCTGGGCAGCGACCCATCGTTCCGGCTCACCCCGGCGACGATGCGCTGGTTCTGGTCGAACTACCTCGGCGACGACCTCGCCGCCGCCACCGACCCGCGGGCCGTGCCGGGCGCTGCCCACGACGTGCGCGGGGTCGCCCCGGCGATGGTGGTGACGCCCGAGTTCGACCCGCTGAAGGACGATGGGCGACGCTGGGCGCGCCGGCTCGGCGAGGCGGGGGTCGACGTCACCCTGATCGAGCCAGCGGGCCTGCCCCACGGCTTCGCCATGATGCTCGGCGTGGTCCCCGCAGCCCGACGAGCACTGGACGGCGTGATCGCCGAGACGAGGAGGACGATGCACCCGCCGTTGGAACTGGCCCGCGAGTTCCGCCGCCGCCCCTTCGGCCGGCACAGCGAGGACCTGCAGAAGCTGCTGCACCAGATGCGGTCGCAGCCGATCAGGGGCAAGCACTTCCTGTTCATCTCGCGCACGAACGAGGAGTGGGTCCTCGGGCGCTTCTCCGACGACGTGCCGCCGGTGCCCGACGTGGATTGGTCGGTGCGCTTCGACGATCTCGAGGAGGCCGAATGGCACGTGTTCAAGCTGCGCTGGCGCGACATCTTCGGCGAGGAGCTCGGTGATGAGTGACGACGTGCGGGGCGGTGACGGCGGCGACGAGGCCGCCCGCCGGGCGCGCCTGATGCGCAGCCCGTCGGTGCTCGGCTACGCCGACACCCGCAGCGTTCGCGCCGGCGGGCGGATCACCTTCTTCGTCAGCAGCGAGGGCAGCCGGGAGATCGACGCCCGGATCGTCCGCCTCACCGCGCCCGACATCGGCCCCATCGGCCCGCCCTTCGGAGCGGAGCCGATCGACACGCCGCTGGACGGCCGCCATCCCGGCAGCGACCAGCCGATCCTCATCGGCTCGTGGGCGCACGTGCCCGGCCCGATCCCCATCGGCGGCTCGGTCGTGGTCGACCTGCTCGTCCACCCCACCCTCGTCGAGCCCCAGGCGCGCACGCTCGCCCACCTGGCCGGTGCCGGCGGGACGACGCTGACGCTCGCGCTGGGCGCAGCGGGGCTGACCGCGTCGCTGGTCGGGCCAGGGCTCGACGCCGTCGCCACCGTGGCCGCGCCCGCCGAGCGGACGTGGTCGGAGGTGAGCGTGAGCGTCGACCTCGAAGCGGGACGGCTCGGGCTGCGCAGCCACCAGCTGCGCGGCACGGGCGTGCTCCCGCTGCCCGAGCGCACCGACGAGTGCCGGTTCCCCCCGGCTCCCGGCGCGCTGGCCGACGCCGGCCTCAGCCTCGCCGCCACGCCGACGCCCGGCGGCCACGACCCGGCGACCTGCTTCACCGGCAAGCTCGAGCGGCCGCGCCTCCTCGACGGCGCTGCCGGCGACGTCGGGACGGTGATCGCCGCGTGGGACTTCTCGCTCGACATCCCGACGGACTCCATCCGCGACACGGGGCCGCACGGCCTGCACGGCACCCTCGTGAACATGCCCACGCGGGGCACGCGCGGGGCGTCGTGGACCGGCGACCAGCTGACGTGGATGTCCGACCCCGCTGGGTACGCAGCCATCCACTTCCACGACGACGACCTGGCCGACGCCGGGTGGCAGCCGTCGCTGTCGTGGGACGTCCCGGCCGACCTCCCGAGCGGGTGCTACGCGCTGCGCCTCGCCCCGGCCGACGACTCGACGCCCGAGTTCCACGTGCCGTTCTTCGTCCGCCCGGCCGTCGACGGGGACCACGCCGACATCGCCTTCGTGGTTCCGACGGTGACGTACGCAGCGTACGCGAACATGCACCTGCGGGTGACGGCGCAGTTCAACGAGCTCGCCCACGGGCGCCTGACGGTGCTGGACAGCACCGACTTCCTGCTCCTGCGCCGACCCGAGCTGGGCAAGTCCACCTACGACGTGCACCGCGACGGCAGCCCCGTCGTGTACTCGAGCATGAACCGGCCCGTCACCAACTTCCGCCCGACCGGGCGGATGTACAAGTTCTGCCTCGACCTGATGATCGTCGATTGGCTGACCGCGCAGGGCTACCGGTTCGACGTGGTCACCGACGACGACATCGACCGCGAGGGGCTCGACGCCCTGACGCCGTACCGGGTGGTGCTGACCGGCTCGCACCCTGAGTACGTCACCCGCCGCGAGGTCGACGCCTTCGAGTCCTTCCTCGACGGCGGTGGGCGGCTGATGTACCTCGGCGGGAACGGCTTCTACTCGGCGGCCGAGGTGCCGGCGGGGCACCCCGATGCGGTGGAGGTGCGCCGGCCGGGGCAGGACAACCTGTGGCGGGTGAACCACGCCGAGGCGGCCTCGAGCAGCTCCGGCCTGCCCACCGGGCTGTGGCGGAACATCGGCCGCCCGGAGCACGCCCTCGTCGGCGTGGGCTTCATCACCCAGGGCTTCGACGCGTGCACCCACTACACCCGCCATCCCGCCAGCCGCGACGAGCGCGTCGCGTGGATCTTCGACGGCCTCGCGCCGGAGGAGGTGATCGGCGACTTCGGCATCCTCCAGGGCGGTGCCGCCGGCTACGAGATCGACCGGTACGAGGTCGCCAAGGGCTCGCCGCCCCACGCGGTGGTGCTCGCCTCGTCGGGCGGCCACAGCAACCTCTACGACCTGATGGTCCCGTCCATCCTGGACACGCTCCCCGATCCCACCCGCGTCCAGGACCCGATCCGCGCGGACATGGTGTTCTTCGAGACCGGCCACGGCGGCGCCGTGTTCTCCGTCGGCTCCATCGCCTGGGCGGGGAGCCTCAGCCACGAGGGCTATGCCAACTCGGTCTCGCGGGTCACCAAGAACGTGCTCGACCGGTTCGCTGATCCCGCCCCGGTCGGTGCGCCGTGACGGGCGACCCGCAGGTCACCCGTCTCGGGAACCGGTTGCAGCCAGGTTGCCCGCACCCTAGAGTCCACGGCTGGAAACGTATCCGGGTGCGGCGGGCCCGACCCGGAAGGACGTGAGGTTCATCCCATGACCCAACTTGCCCCGAACCCGGAGCGGCGCAGCCACGACGCCCTGACGATCACCCGCATCGAGCAGATCCCGCTGATCGTCCCCCTCGGGCGGGAGTACAAGGGCAGCTACTACTCGATGACCCACCGGGTGACGATCCTCACCCGCGTGCACACCAGCGAGGGCCTCGTCGGCACGGCCTACGCGGCCGACGAGGAGCACACGGTGTTCCAGATCATGAAGGTGGTCAGCGACGAGATCGAGCCCCGGCTGGTGGGCCAGAACGCCCTGGCCATCGAACGGTGCTGGGAGCTCGCCTACCCGGTCACCTTCGACCAGCTGCGCGACCGGCGGATCGGGCTGGTGGCCCTCGCCGGGGTGGACACCGCCCTCTGGGACCTCTACGGGCAGTTCGTCGCCCGGCCGCTCTACGAGGTGTGGGGTGGCTATCGGGACCGGCTGCCGGTGAACATCATCGGGGGCTACTACGGCCCGATCGAGCAGATCCGCGACGAGGTCGAGGAGTGGCTCGCCATGGGCTTCCGCGGCTGCAAGTTCAAGCTGGGGTCACAGCCCGTCGAGGTGGACGCCGCCCGGGTGGCGATGTGCCGAGAGACCGCTGGCGAGGATTTCGTGATCACCATCGACGCCAACCAGGGTTACACGCTGCCGATGGCGCTGGCGCTGTGCGACCGGGTGCGCGACTACGGCATCCGCTGGTTCGAGGAGCCGTGCCGGTGGGCCAACGACGCGCGGGACATGCGCGAGGTGCGGGCGAGAGGCGGCATCCCGGTCTGCGCCGGCCAGAGCGAGCACTCACCCGAGGGCTGCCGCGATCTCATGCAGGCAGGCGCCATCGACGTGTGCAACTACGACTCGTCGTGGGCGGGCGGACCGACGAACTGGCGGCGCAGCGCCGCCGTCGCCCACGTGTACAGCGTCGAGCTGGCTCACCACGAGGAGCCCCACGTGGCCGCCCACCTGCTCGCCAGCCAACCGAACGGCACGTACCTCGAGGTGTTCCACCCCGACCGCGACCCGATCTGGTGGAACCTGATCCTCAACCGGCCCGACATCGTCGACGGCGAGCTCGCGCTCCCGCGGGGAGCCGGGCTCGGCTGGCATTACGACCCGGCCTTCATCGAGAAGTACAGGGCGGATCGCTAGCGACGTCGCGACGGTCGCCCCCTTCGGGTGCAGACTGTCACCGTGGCAGCCAGGTCGAGGGAGCCGATGTCGAAGCCGGGGATCAAGGAGGTGGCGGAGCGGGCTGGGGTGGCCATCTCGTCGGTGTCGCGCGTGCTGTCCGGCCACCCCGACGTCAGCCCTGCGATGCGCGACGCGGTGCACGCTGCGGTGCGTGAGCTCGGCTACCGGCCGAACGCGCTGGCTCGGGGGCTCCGGCAACAGCGGAGCATGTCCGTCGGCTTCGCCGTCACCGACATCGCCAACCCGATCTTCGCGGACATCGTCAAGGGCGCCGAGCGCACGCTCCGCGCTGCGGGTTACTCCCTGTTGCTCACCAACTCCGAGGGCGACCCGGTCCTCGACGCGGCCAACATCAGCCTGCTGGAAGACCGCCAGGTCGACGGCCTGCTGCTGTCGCTCACGCTCGAGGATCACCCGGATGTGGTCAAGGCGTTGAAGAGCTGCAAGCTCCCGATGGTCCTGCTCGACCGCGACCGACCCGAGGGCGTGCAGGCGATGTCGGCGAGCTTCGATCACCGCGGCGGGATGCGCGAGGCCGTCGAGCACCTGCTCGACCTCGGCCACCGCGACTTCGCGCTCATCGTGGGAGGCCCCGCGCTGCCGGCCCGGGACCGCCGCCGAGCGGTGGAGGAGACGCTCTGGGCGAGGGGCGGCCGGTGCTTGGTGATCGAGGGCGGCTTCGGGGTGGAGGGCGGCTACCGCGGCACCCTGGACGTGCTCGCTCGCTCACCACGTCCGACGGCGCTGATCGCCGCGGGCAACACCTTGATGGTGGGAGCGCTGCGGGCGCTCCACGAGCAACACGTGGAGATCGGCACGGAGATGTCGTTCGTCGGCTGCGACAACGTGGCCATCGCCGAGCTCCACCAGCCGCCCATCGCCGTCACCTATCGCGACCCGGGCGCCCTCGGCGAGCTGGGGGCGCGGATGCTGCTCGGGGCCCTGACGGAGAAGGACGCCGCCTTCGAGCATCCCGCCTCCGAGGTGCTCCCGACGGGGTTCCTCCGGCGGGCGAGCTGCGGCCCGCCGCCCTCGTCGCGCAGCGGCGGCCCGCGGTCCTGAGGCAGCGACGGCCGTCGTCACGGCGGCCCCGCGCTCCGTCGCCACACACGCCACGCGACCCTTGACACCCCGCTGGTGCCTGGATACGTTTTCGCAAACGTTTCCGGAGCCCAGATCGAGGTGGGCCGACCCGTCGGAGGGAGTCGTCAGATGATCAGGAACAGGTGGTTGCCGAGCGTGGTGGCCGTGGCCCTCCTCGCGGTGGCCGGGTGCAACGACGACGGCGACACGACCGTCGCCACCACGGCTCCGCAGCCGGCCGAGGAGACCACGGCCACGACGGCGGCGGCGACGGTGCCGGGCGACACCGTCGCACCGCCCGAAACGCAGGCGCCGGCCGTCGACGACTCCCGCCGGGGCGGCGTGCTCGTCGTGGCCCAGTCCGCCGACCCCACCTCCCTGAACCCCTACCGGTTCGGATCGACCAACGACCGCAGCATCATCACCAACATCTTCGACTCGCTCATCGAGTTCGACCTGACCACGTACGAGATCGTCGGCTCGCTGGCGGAGAGCTGGTCGACGAGCGACGATGGGCTGGTGTGGACCTTCGAGTTGCGCGACGGCGTCGTGTTCCACGATGGCTCGGCGCTCGACGCGAACGACGTCGTCGCCTCGGTGGAGCGCGCGATGGAGCCGGAGTCCGGCCGCACCACGAGCCTCCTCACACGGGTTGAGGAGGTGGTCGCCGTGAACGATCTGACCGTGGAGCTGCGCCTCAGCGAGCCGGACCGGATCCTCGACCTGACGATGATCGATGTCTACATCACCCCCGAGGACGACAGCATCGACCACGGGGCGACCCCCACCGGTACCGGGCCGTTCATGTTCGTCAGCGCCGAGGCGAACCAGCAGGTGGTGCTCGAGCGGAACCCAGACTATTGGCAGGAAGGACTGCCCTACCTCGACGGCATCGAGTTCCGTACGGTGCCCGACCCCACCGTCCAGTCCCTGCAGATCCGCACCGGTCAGGTCGACGTCCTCTCACCCACGCCGCTCGGCGAGATCGGAGCCCTGCAGGCCGCCGGCGTGCAGATCATCGGGCCCGCCGAAGGGTTCAACTCGGGCTTCTACCACTTCCACACGAACACCCGTCGGGATCCGTGGTCGAACGAGCTCGTGCGGCAGGCGGCCAGCCACGCCCTCGACCGGACGGCGATCTCCCGCAGCCTGTTCGGGTTCATGCAGGTCCTGTCGAACCCGGTGTCGGTGTCGACCAACTTCTTCAACGCCGACGCTCCGACCTACGACGAGCGCGACCTCGACCAGGCCAGGGCGCTGATCGCCGAGGCCGGGTTCGCCGACGGCGTCGACGGTGGCGAGCTGATCGCCTGCAACCTCGGGTTCCAGTTCTCGACGCTGGCCCAACTCGTCCAGTTGCAGCTCGCCGACGCCGGCATCGAGGTGAGGATCACGATGCTCGACGTCGGCGAGTACGTCGCCCGCACCCTCGGCGATGATGCGGGGAACTTCGACCTGGCCCTGTGCGCGATGGTCCCCAAGCCCCACGAGTACGACCTGATCAACCACCCGTACGCCAAGCTCTTCACCGAGGCGCTCGGCTGGATCGACCAGCGGCCCGAGTTCTACGAGTTGCTCGCCGAGGCGCGCTCCATGGTCGACGACGACGAGTACGCACAGGCGATCGCGGAGCTGCAGATGATGGCGATGGAGGGCCAGCCGGAGATCATCATCGGCGGGTCGATCACCCCGCTGGCCGCTGTCCGAGGCGTCGAGGGCCTGATCGCCCACACCCAGGGTCACCTGTTCCTCGAGAACGTCTCGAAGCAGGGCTGACGCCGGCACGTGGCGTCGAGATCCCCCTCGCCGGCGCTCCTGGAGGTGGACGACCTGGTCGTCCGCTTCCGGAGCGCCGGCGCTGTGGTGCACGCGGTCAACTCGGTGAGCTTCTCGGTCGCTCGCGGCGAGACCCTGGCGATCGTCGGCGAGTCCGGCTCCGGCAAGACGGTGACGATGCTGTCGATCCTCGGGCTGGTGCCGTCACCACCGGCCGAGGTCGTCAGCGGGAAGGCCCTCCTGCTGGGCGAGGACCTGCTCCGCGCCTCGCCGGACCGGCTCCGCGAGATCCGCGGCAAGGAGGTCGGCGTCGTCTTCCAGGATCCGATGACGTCGTTGAACCCGGTGCTCCGCGTCGGCGAGCAGATCCGCGAGGCGCTGTGGGTGCACGATCGCGACGGCGACCGGCGCGCCCACACGGCCCGGGCCGTCGAGCTGCTGGCGAGCGTCGGCGTCCCCGAGCCCGCCCGGCGGGCTCAGCAGTACCCGCACGAGTTCTCGGGCGGGATGAGGCAGCGGGCCATGATCGCGATGGCGATCGCCAACCAGCCGTCGCTGCTCGTCGCCGACGAGCCCACCACCGCGCTCGACGTCACGATCCAGGCGCAGGTGATCGACGTGCTGCTCGATGCGAAGGAGAGCACCGGCGCGGCGACGATCATCGTCACGCACGACCTCGGCCTGGTCGCCGAGATCGCCGATCGCGTGATCGTCATGTACGCGGGGCGGATCGTCGAGGAGGCGCCGACGTCGGCGCTGTTCGACGAGCCGCGCCATCCCTACACCGCGGGGCTGCTGGGCAGCCTTCCGTCACTCGAGCAGAAGCGGCGACGCTTGGCGGCCATCCCCGGGCAGCCGCCGCAGGCGTCCACCGACCTCACCGGCTGCCCGTTCCGACCCCGCTGCGGGCTCGGCCGCAACCGCGAGCTGTGCGCCGACGCGCGCCCGACGCTCCTCTCGGCCGGCGACGGCCATCGAGCGGCGTGCCACTTCGTGGCCGAGGTCCCACGCTGGCGAGCGCAGGCCGTCGAGGCCTCCCAGGAGCCGGAGCACCCTCGTGCCGGAGCCTGAGGATCGTCGCACGCCGGTGGTCGAGGTCCGCGATCTGACGACCGCGTACCACGTGAGGGGTGAGGCCGGCGGACGTCGCTCCACGCTCACCGCGGTGGACCGGGTGTCGCTGCACGTCGACCCGGCCGAAACTCTCGGGCTCGTCGGCGAGTCCGGCTGTGGCAAGTCGACCCTCGGGCGCACCATCGTCAGGCTGATCGATCCTGCAGGTGGACGCATCCTCTTCCGGGGCGAGGACATCACCCACCTCAAGCACCGTCAACTGCGCAGCGTGCGGCGCGACATGCAGATCGTGTTCCAGGACCCGTACGCGTCGCTCAACCCACGGGCGACCGTCGGGACCATGCTGGCCGAGCCGTTGCGGATCCACCGGGGTGCGGTCGGCAACACCGATGGCAGGGTCGCCGAGCTGCTCGACCTCGTCCACATGCCGGCCGCGAGCATCCACCGTCGCCCGCACGAGTTCTCCGGCGGTCAACGCCAACGCATCGCCATCGCCCGGGCCCTGGCCCTCCAGCCGACGTTCGTGGTGCTCGACGAGCCCGTGTCCGCGCTGGACATGTCGATCCAGGCGCAGATCCTGAACCTGCTGGCCGACCTCCGCGAGCAGCTCGGCCTGTCGTACCTGTTCATCGCGCACGACCTGTCGGCGGTGGGTCACATCGCCGATCGGGTCGCCGTGATGTACCTGGGCCGGATCGTCGAGGTCGGGGCGCGCGACGACGTGTTCCTCCGCCCGCAGCACCCCTACACCAACGCCCTGCTGTCGGCCGTGCCGTCGCACGAACGACGGCGGAAGCGGAAGCGGATCGTCCTCGAGGGCGACCTCCCCAGCCCGCTGGACCCACCGTCGGGATGCAGGTTCCGCACCCGGTGCTGGCGGGCCGACGACCGGTGCCGCGACGTGGACCCGGTGCTCGCGCCCACCTCCGGCAGCCTCGCCCTCGTCGCCTGCCACCACCCCGGCGTCGAGGGCTCGCCGGCCGCGGCCACCGCGGGACCGGTCGCCGTCCCCCCTCCAGGCGGTCCGGCATGAGGTACTACATCGCCCGGCGGCTGTTGCAGGGCGTGCTCGTGATGTGGATGGTCGCCACGGCGGTGTTCGTCATCTTCCGCATCGTGCCCGGGGACCCGGCGGCGATGACGCTCGGGTTCGATGCGCCACCCGAGGCCTACGAGGCCGTCCGCCGCCAGCTGGGGCTCGAGGACCCGCTCCTCGTGCAGTACCTGCGCTGGATGGGCAACCTGCTGCGCGGCGACCTCGGGGTCGCCGTCACCCAGCGCAACGTGAGCGTCGCCTCGCTGGTGTTCCCCGCGCTGCTCCGGACGCTGGAGCTGGCCACGTTGTCGATCATCGTCGCGGTCGCGATCGCCGTCCCGCTCGGGATGATCGCCGCGATCCGCGCCGGCAGCTGGATCGACCACATCGTCCGCTTCGTGACGACGCTCGGGTTCAGCATGCCGAGCTACGTGCTCGCCATCGCGCTGCTCCTGGTCTTCGGTGACATCTTCGCCATCCTGCCGCCGGGCGGGTACACGTCCTTCGGCGACGACCCGGTCGAGCACCTCAAGCTGCTCGTCATGCCGGTGCTGACGATCGGGACGGTGACGGCAGCGCCGTTGACGAGGTTCATGCGCGCCGGGATGCTCGACGTCCTCCACGCCGACTACGTGCGCACGGCTCGGGCGAAAGGGGTGGAGGAGCACCGCATCCGCTACCGGCACGCCTTCAGGAACGCGGCCATCCCGCTCACGACGGAGGTCGGCGTCAGCTTCGGCATGCTCGTCGGCGGCATGGTCGTGATCGAGCAGATCTTCGTCTGGCCGGGGCTCGGCTGGCTCATGATCCAGTCGATCCTCACCCGATCCTTCGACGTCGTGCAGGCGGCCGTGCTCATCAGCGCGGCGTTCTTCGTCCTCATCAACCTGATCGTGGACATCGGCTACTCGATCCTCGACCCTCGGATCTCCCGCTCATGACCACGCCACTGGCGATCGACGCCCCGCCTGCGGGCCGAGCCCACGCCAGCTGGCGTCGCCTGGTCGAGAACAAGCTCAACCTGCTGACGGTGGCGTTGGTGCTCGGGCTCGCGTTGGTGGCGTTGCTGGCCGATCGCATCGCCCCGTTCGCGCCGACGCAACCGGCGGGCCTGCCGATCGAGCCGCCGTCGGGCCGGCACTGGCTGGGGACCGACGAGATCGGCCGGGACGTGTTCTCCCGCGTCGTCCACGGGTCGCGCATCTCCCTGTACGTCGGGTTCGGCGCCACGATCATCGCCCTGGTGATCGGGGTGCCACTCGGCATCGTCAGCGGCTACTTCGGCAGGCTCACCGACAGCGCGATCATGCGGCTCGTCGACGGGATGCTCGCGTTCCCGCCGATCATCCTCGCGATGGCCACGGTGGCCGTGCTGGGGCCGAATCTCCGGAACACGATCATCGCCATCGGCGTCGTGCAGATCCCGCGCTTCGCTCGCCAGGCCCGGGCGAGCGCGACGGCGATGCGGGAGCGTGAGTTCGTCCAGGCGGCCCGCGCCCTCGGCGCCAGTCACAGCCGGATCATGGCGACCGCGCTCCTGCCCAACATGGGTCCGATCATCAGCGTCCAGTGCACGCTGACCTTCGCCACCGCCGTGCTGACCGAGGCTGCCTTGAGCTTCCTCGGGCTCGGCACGCAGCCGCCGACTCCCTCGTGGGGCGCGATGCTGCAGTCGGGCAAGACCCTGCTCAGCCTCAATCCGTGGATCGCGGTCGGTGCCGGCTCGGCGATCTTCGTCACGGTGCTGATGTTCACCCTGCTCGGCGACACGGTGAGCGATCTGATGAACCCCTACCGGGTCCGGCGCTGACGCGGCCGCGCCCCAGCATGGGCAGCGCAGACCGAGCCGGCCTGGTTCGGTCCCCCTCGACCTGGCGATACTGGACCGGTGGGCGACCGGCGCGAGGAGCAACGCCTGCCGCTCGTCGTGGTGGAGGGATCGGAGGCGGCGGTCGGGGCGGCCCGGCGGGAGCTGGAGCACGGCGGGTGGGTGGTCGTCGACGGCTGGTCGCGCCGGGCCGTCGTGCCCGAGCGCACGGTCGCCGCAGGAGGGGTCGACGGCGAGGACGGCGCCGCGGCCGCGCTGCTCACGGCGCTGTCCGGGCTCGGCGTGCTCATCCACGCCACGGGCCCGCGGGTGCTCGTCGACCGGCTGTGCGACGACCTGCGCCGGTTGGGCCCGGTCGACCACCGCACCGGCGAGCCGCCCGCGGAGCCGAGCCTCACCGACGACCAGCAGCGCCTCGTCGAGCTCCTCGCCGGCGGTGCCCGCCTCGGTGAGGCGGCGGCCGCGCTGCACCTCTCGCGGCGCAGCGCTGACCGGCGCCTGGCCGAGGCCCGTGCCGTCTACGGCGTCGACACCACGGCGGCGTTGCTCGCCGAGGTCGCCCGGCGGCGACGCTGAGGGTCAGCTGGCCAGCGCCAGCACGGCCTGGCCCCGTGACGTCGCGCCGAGGCGGGTCATCGCCGAGCGGATCGTGGTCTTCACGGTGGCCGGCGCGAGCCCGAGCCGGCGGGCGATCTCGGCGTCGGTGAGGCCCTGTCCCACCAGCTCGACCAGCTCCTCCTCCCTCGCGGTGAGGCCCGTGGCGGAGCGCCCGCTGCGCCGGGGCGCGGCGCGGCGCACGCCGACCGTGCGCAGCTCGCGCCGGACCCGGTCGAACAACGGCCGCATCCCCCGCCGCGCCGCCTCCCCCTCCACGGCGAGCAGCACCGTGCGGGCGCCGTCGATGTCACCCAGCTCGCGCATGGCGATGCCCAGGCCGAGCCGGCACCGCAGGCCCCATCGGACGTCGAGCGTGGCGTACCGCTCGGCCGCGGCGGCGAGGACGTCGGCGGCGCCACCGTGGTCACCGGTGGCGAGCATGGCCATGCCGGCGGCCTCGTCACGGCACAGCTCCCACAGCGTGCGCGCCTCGCCCGGCGCCAGCGGCTCCACGCGCGGTGGCGGCTCTTTCAGCTCGAAGCTCGCCCACGCTTCGACCGCCGAGGCGAGATCGCGCAGCCCGCTGGGCGTGAGCGCACCGGCCGCAGCCGCGTGCTGGCGGGCCTGCTTCGGGCGGCCGGCGGCCAGCTCCAGCTCGGCGAGCAGGAACAGCACGTTGGCCCTGCCCATCCAGTCGTCGGTGGCCGCCTCCAGCAGCTCGTCCAGGCGCCGCCTGGCCAGGTCGAGCTGGCCCATGCTGATCTGCGCGGAGGCGACGGAGATCTCCAGCTGCTGTCGGGTGCGCAGCTCGAGCGCCTCGCCGAGCAGGTCGACCCCGTCGCGCACGGCTGCCTCGAGCTCGCCGGCGTGCATCTGCAGGTTGACGAGCAGGGCCCGGAACTGGTGCTCCCACGCACGAGCCCGCAGCTGGCCGCACCGCTGCACCATCTCGGCCACGACCTCGCGCCCGGCCGCGGGGTGCCCAGCGCTCTCGTGCGCCGTCACCAGGTTGTTCGCCGAGATCAGCTCGCACTCGACGTCCCCCTCCTCGCGGGCCAGCTGTCGTGCGCGGCCGAGCTGCTCGGCCCACCCGTCGTTGCCCGTGAGGTAGAGGATCGTGCCCAGCATCGAGCGGGCACGCGCCTCCTCGACGCCACGCGCGAGGGCCAGCCGGAGCGCCTCCCGGGCCCGGTCGACCGTCTGCTCGGGCACGGCGGCAGCGCCGTGGAGGAAGGCCTCCTCGCGCAGCGCCTCGATCCGCAGGCGGACGTACACCTGCGGGCTGGCGCGCTCGCCGACGGCCAGACCGTCATGGAGGTGGCGGACGAAGCCGTCCATGTCGCCGCTCGCCCAGCTCGCCCGCGACCGCAGGAGGTGCCAGGTGGCGGCGAGATCGGCGGGCTGCGGTGGCTCGTCGCCGAGGACGTCCTCGGCCGTCGCCATCTCCCCCGCGGCGAGGAGGCCCGTGGCGGCCCGCAACCGCAGCTCGGCCGCACCCGCACCGGCGGTGCACTCCGCTGCCACGGCCAGATGGCGCGCCGCCGAGATGGGGTGGCGGGCCGCGGCGGCCGCCTCGAGCGCGGCAGCTCGGGCAGCGGCGCGATCCCCGGCCGCGTGGTGGTGCCGGGCTGCGCTGCCGGGGTCGGCCGCGAGCAGCCGGGCGAGGGTGCGGTGGTGCTCCCGGCGGCGCCCGTCGGGCAGCACCTCCATCGCCTCGTCGGCGAGGAGGGCGTGACGGACAGCGAGCATGCCGGCGTCGTCGGTCGCCAGCCCTGCGTCCACGAGGTGCCGCTCCACCTGCGCGTCGAAGGTCCCCCTCGGCAGCGGCCGCTCGGCCAGGGCGAGCAGCTCGAACGCCGTCGTCGCGGCCTCGTCGAGCTCGCGCAGGCGGGCGGCGACGGCCAGGCGCAGCGACGCCGGGGGCTCACCACCGGCAGCCAGGAGCTGCTCGAGGATCAGCGGGTTGCCGCCGCTGCGACGCACGAGGCGGGCGATCGCGCGCGGCCCCACCTCCGGTCGCCGGGCCCGGACGATCCGCTCCACGTCGTCGGCCGGCAGGGGGTCGACGTGGAGCCGGTCGAAGCCGGCGCGGGCCAACGCTGCGACGACCGCCGCGCCCTCCCCGGTGTGCCGGGCGACGACGAGGAGCGGGATCCGGCCCGCCAGCAGGTGGACCACCTGCACGGTGCTGGCATCGGCCCACTGCAGGTCGTCGACGACGAGCGCGGCGCCGTCGAGGCGGTGCTCGACCTCCACCGCCACCGAGCGTGCGTCGGCGGGCGTCGACGTGCCGGGTGTGGTGGTCGCTCCCGCTCCGAGGTCGGCGCCGAGCGCCCGCTGCAGCGGCAGGTAGGGCATCCAGCTGAGCACCGAGAACGCACCGCCGGCGCGCCAGCGGCACCCGCTCGCGGCGAGGGCGGCGTGGGCGAGGGTGGACTTGCCCATGCCCGGCTCGCCGGTGACCACCACCGGGCGCCCCTCGCGCACCGCGGACGCGAGGGTCGCCAGCTCCAGGTCCCTCCCCACCAACACCTGATCCAGTCTCGCACGCGGGGCCGCCGCGGACCTGGCGCCGAGGTTGGCGCAAAGGGGGGGTGACCCGATCGCGCGCCGTCCGTACCGTCGGCCGCATGAGGACGACACGGTTCACACGCCCACTCCTGCTGGCAGCGCTGGCGCCGGCGCTGCTCCTCGCCGCGTGCGGCGACGACGACACCTCGACCGCCGCGACGGCGCCCGGCGGGGCAGCCGCCACGGTGGCCCCGCCCGCCACCGACGACGTGGGCGGCGGCACCGTGGCGCCTGCGGGTGGTGGCGGCGAGCTGATGGCGACGATCGAGCTGACCATCGACGGTGGGCCGGACTCCGGCGACCACACCGCCGAGGCCCGCGGCACCGGCTGCACCCGCAACCCCTTCGGTGCCGGCACGTTCGGGCTGCAGTACAGCACCGAGCAGGCCACGGGCTTCCACAGCCTGCAGATCCTCGTCAACGACGCCGATGCGGCGGCGAGCGGCGGCACCGACGACTTCACCGCCACGGCGGCGCTCGGATCGACCCGCTACCACCTCGGCCGGACCGGTTCGATCACCGTCGACGACCGCGGCGACACGGCCACCATCTCCTACGAGGGCACCACCGACCAGGGTGCGGAGGTCGCCGCCACGATCACCTGCCACACGGTGGTGGGGCTCGGATGAGGGGCCGCGCCGTCACCGCCCGCCGCGGCGTCGCGCTCGCGTTGGCGGGCGGGCTGGTCGCGGCCTGCTCGTCGGGTGCGGCGAGCACCGGCACGGCACCCGGGACGGTCGCCACCACCGCCGCCGGCGCACCCGCCGAGACGACCGCCTCCCAGGTGGTGGAGGCGACCACCACCGCGGCGCCGACGACGACGCTCCTCGAGGCCCCCGTGGAGGGGGAGGAGGTGACGTGGCCCGTCCGGATCGGCATGGCCGACGCCGGCGCCGCGCAGCTCCTGGTCTCCCCCGCGCTCGGCGGTGTGCTGGAGGCCAGCGGCCCCGACGGCACCGGCTACCGATTCGAGCTCCCGCCGGGGGCCGTCGTGGAGCCCACGCTGATCACGATGACGCCGCTGTCGGCGATCGAGGGCGAGGCGGTGGACGGCCTGCTCGGCGGCGTCGACTTCGAGCCGAGCGGGCTGCAGCTCGCGATCCCCGGCGTGCTGGAGATCGTGCCCGTCCGCGAGGTCGCACCGGCGGCACGGGTGCCGTTCGCGTACGAGGGCGACGGCACCGAGATCCAGCTCGCCGCCCTCGAGCCCGACCCGTCCCGGATCGCCCTGTGGGTGGGGCACTTCTCCGGCAGCGGCGTGCTCGAATCGACCGACCTGCGGATGCGGATCAACGCCAGGTTGGCGGCGCAGGAGGCGGCGCGCAGCTCCACCTACCTGCAGCGGATCAACGACGTGCTCCTCGCGGGCCATACCGGTGAGGAGCTGGGCGCGGCGGCGCTGGCGCGCGCCGAAGCGATCCGCCAGGAGTGGATCCGAGATCACCTCCGGCCCCGCCTCGACTACGCCGAGCGGCTGGCTCACGGCGGCAACCCCGGCGACCTCGCCTACATCTCCGGCGTGCTCGCGGAGATGCTGGCGATCCATCGACAGGCCGTCGTGCTCGGTCTCACCGGCGACGAGCACCTGCCGCCGTGGATGTGGGAGATCGCGACCAGGATCGACCGGGCCGTCCGCGATGCGCTCCAGCGCCGGTGCGTGGAGGAGCACGACTTCACGGTGGTGCCCATCCTGATGGAGATCCACCGCTCCCTCGCCATCCTCGGCGCCGGCCCGGCACAGGTGGAGGCAGACCGCTGCGGGCGGATGGAGCTGCACCTCAGCTCGGAGATCGTCTTCCGGGACGGCAGCATCTGGCCCGGAACCGTGACGGGCCGTGCGGAGGCGGTCGCTCCGGCGACGCAGCTCGAGGGCGGTGTGTTCGCACCGGTGCCGCTCGAGTGGGTCTGGGAGTGGCAGGCCGACGGCGGCCCGTACTGCACCACCGAGGTGGTCGGCCAGCAGCCGGGCGAGTTGACGGCGGTGGCGTCGTTCCACTGGAACACGGGGACGGCGCACGACCCGCCGCGGCGGGCGGACGGCCGGTACGCACCGCCCGACGACGTGGTGGTGCACTACGACATCGGTGACAGCCGGGCCGGCTTCAAGTGGGACGAGTGCTCCCAGACCTACGGCCTGTGGAGGGGCGATCACGTCGGCACGGCGTGGACGGCGCTGCACGAGGACGAAGCCACCGGCTCTCGCCCCCGGTGGGTGGTGCGTGGATGGGAGATGCTCTATGACGGCCCGCTCGTGGCCCGGAAGGTCTACGAGCAGCGCACGGAGGTCACGATCTGCGAGGAGCTCGGGTTCTGCTGGCCGTTCCCGCAGCCGGTGGTCGAGCGGACGACCCTGGAGCTGGTCCACGCACCCGGGTGACGATGCTCCGGGCGCGGTGGCGCCGTGGTGCTCGTCGGCGCGAGACCGGCCACGGAGGGGGTAGGGGTAGCACCACCATCGAGATGCCAGGTAGTGGAGTCGAACGCCGACCCCGTCCGGGCGCACGATCTCCTCGTCAACGACACGCCGCCACGGAGGCGGCCCACACCACGAGGAGCACCGATGTCCACCACCTTCCCCACCACCACCGGTTCCCACGACGTCTCGCCGTTCGACGTCCTCCCCGACCCGCACGGCTCCGCCACCACGACCGCCGTCCCCACCCGGCGGGCCCGATGGCCGATCGCCGGTGTCATCGCCGGTGTGGCCGGCGTGGTGTCGATCCTGGCCGCGCTCAGCAACAGCGTGTCCGAGGAGGACGCCGGGCTCGGTGCCGGCGTCGTGGACAAGCTGAACCGTGGCTCGTACCACCTCTCGTACGTGCTCGGGATCGTTGCGTTCAGCGCGCTGTTCGTCGCCGCCACGGCGTGGAAGCGCTGGGCCGAGCACCGGGCACCTCGCGACCTCGCGGCCCGCACCATCGGTGCCGCGCTGACCGCCACCGCCACGATCAACATCGTCTTCACCGCCCTCGCCGGCTCGTTGGCGCTGTACCTGCCCGGCGGCACCGACCACGGCTGGCTGTCTGACGACGCGCTGTTCGTCAACTTCACCCTCCTCGACTTCGGCCAGATGCTCGGCTGGTGGGGCGGGATGGTCGCCGCCGGCTGCGTCGCCTCGCTGGCGCTCCGCCGTCAGCGTGTCCTCCCCCGGTGGATGGGCGTCGTCAGCCTGCTGCTGGTCCTCCCCCCGCTCGCCATCGCCGCGACCACGGGCCTGCCCGGCCTGCCGGGCGTGTTCATGCCGGTGTGGCTCGTCGTGACCAGCATCGGGATGATCTTCAGCCGCACCGCCCGGGCCTGACCCCACCACTCCCTGTCGTCGCCCCACCGGCGCCGGCCCGCCACCCGGTGGGTCCGGCGCCGGTGGCGCGTAGGGTCTCGGCCGATGCCCATCCGTGTCGTCATCGCCGAGGACCACGCCCTCCTGCGCCACGGCCTCGAGCGCCTGCTCGCCGCCAGCGACGGGATTCAGGTGGTCGCCGCCGCGGCGGACCTGCCCACGCTCGAGGCGCTCGTCGACGAGGAGCGGCCCGACGTGATCGTCACCGACATCCGCATGCCACCCACCAACACCGACGAGGGCATCCGCATCGCCCAGCGGTTGCGCCGCGAGCGACCCGAGTGCGGGGTGGTCGTCCTCAGCCAGCACGCCGAGGCGCCGTACGCATCGGCACTGCTCGCCGACGGCACGTCGAGGCGCGCCTACCTGTTGAAGGAGCGAGTGGCCGACGGCGACGAGCTGGCCGATGCCGTGCGGGAGGTGGCGGCCGGAGGGTCGCGGATCGACCCGCAGGTGGTGGAGCAGCTGGTCGCCGGACGCCGAGCGGCAGGCTCCGACCTCGACCGGCTCACGCCCCGCGAGACCGAGGTGCTCAGCCTGATGGCCCAAGGGTTGAGCAACGCGGCGATCGCCGCACGGCTCGTGCTGTCGGAGGGGGCGGTGGAGAAGCACGCCAACTCGATCTTCTCCAAGCTCGGCTTGTCGGAGGAGCGCGACCTCAACCGCCGCGTGAAGGCGGTGCTCGTGTACCTGGAGGGGCGGCGTGACCGCTGAGCCCGACGACGTCGGTGTGCTGGTGGTCGACGACCACGCGACGTTCCGCTCGGTCGCCCGTGAGGTGATCGCCCGCACGCCCGGGTTCGCCGTCGTCGGCGAAGCGGTCGACGGCGCGGCAGCGATCGACGCCGTGCGCGAGCTGGAGCCGCGTCTCGTGCTGATGGACATCCACCTCCCCGGCGTCGACGGCCTGGCGGCCACCCGGGTGATCGCCGAGGAGCGACCCGACGTGGTGGTCGTGCTGCTCTCCACCTACGACCGCGACGACCTGCCCGTCGATCCCGTGACCACGGGCGCGTGCACCTACCTGCACAAGGCCGAGCTCGCACCGGCGACCGTGCGCGCGCTGTGGGAGCGCTACTCGCTGCGCAGCACCTGAGCGCCCGCGACCACGCGAGCGCGCCGAGAAGGGACCGCGGCAGCGGCGAGCCCCGCTGCGAGCGCGCCGGCGACGACCAGCCACACGCCGGTCGGGACGAGGACGTCGTCGGCCACGCCGACCGAGCGGGCCAGCTCGCCCCACGAGAGCCGGGCGACCAGCCACCCGAGTGGGACGCCGATCGCCAGCGAGGCGCCGACGACGAGCATCGACGTCGTGATCACGGCAGCGGCGAGCTGGCGCGAGGTCGCGCCGAGGGCGCGCAGGACGGCGACGTCGCGGCGGCGCGCCCGGACCACGGTGGACAGGGCGTGCGCGAGGGCGACGACACCCAGCGCGGCGAGGAACGAGCCGAGCACCACCGGGAGGGCACCGAGGTCGGCGACGTGGCGCACCTCCGGCGGCACGGATCGGGTCATCACCTCGGCCGACGCGCCGAGCTCGGCCGCCGTCGCGTCGAGCGCCACCCCGGGTGCCAGCCGCACCAGCGCCTGGCGGAACGGCGTGGTGGTCGCGAGCCGGTCGAGCAGCGCGGGCGACACGAGGAGCGCATCGCCGAGCGGCTCGCCCTCCAGCGGCGCGCCGACCCCGACACCGACGACCGTGACGTCGATGCCGTCTGCCCCCACGGGAAGCCGGTCGCCCGGTCCCACGCCGAGGCGGCGGGCGAGCACCGACCCGACCATCGCCTCGTCCGGCCCGGTGGGCGGACGCCCGTCGAGCGTCGTCCACGCGATCGTGCCGCGCAGCGGGATGGACGCGTAGGCCTTGACGTCGCCGCCGCCGACCCGGACGGGGACCGAGCGGACGTCGGCGACCGCACCCGTGCGAGGATCGGTGGTGAGGCGGGCGAGCTGTGCGTCGTCGACGTCGACGACGGTGAGGTCGGCACTCCAGCCCTGGCGCACCGGCGTGTCGACGAGCCGGTCGAGCGACGCCGACACCGTGAGCCCGCCGACCATCCCGGCGACGCCGGCGATCCCGGCGAGGACGGCGCCGGGGACGGCGCTGCGCGGCCCGCTCCGGGCGAACGCCCCGCCGGCGAGCGTGGTCGCCCGGCGCCAGCGCCACGGCTGCCACCGCGCGGCGCGCCGTGACGGCGCGACGGACGCCGAGCCGGCACGGGACGCGGTGAGCGCGGCGAGGGCGAGGGTGACCGTGCCGACCACGACGGCGCCGACGACCGTCACCGTCGCATCGAACCGGAAGCCGGGCTGCGGCTCGAACCGGGCCGCGGCACCGACCGGATCGACGGCGCCTGATGCGGCCGCGACGCCGGCCGACACCGCGACGGCAATCGCTCCAGCGAGCGACGCCGGCAGGACGCGCGCCGCCACGCGCTCGCCGCCGGTCAGCCCGAGCGCCCGCTCGACGCGCTGTTCCGAGGATGTGCCCGCGTGGTGGCGGGCCCACGTCTGGGCGAGCGCCACGGCCGACGCCACGCCGGCGGCGACCGCGGCGACGACGAGCCCGCCGACGAGGATCGCGATGGCGGCCCGCAACCCCGCGGTGCCGGCGCCGGGGTCGTCGATCGTCACGGGCGCGAAGTCGGCGCCGGCCGGGATGCCGGCGGCGCGCACCGCCTCGTCGACGCCGGCCTGGAGCGCGGCCAGGTCCCCGCCGTCACGGCGGAGGTCGAGCAGGAGGTCGTGCCCGACGAACAGGTCGTGCACCTCCGCGGCGAACGCCGGCGTGGTGACGAGCGGCGTGCCGTCGAGCAGGCCCGGCGGCACGCGGGCGAGGCCGGTGACGGTGAACGTCCGCGTCGGCCCGTCCGGCTCACCGAAGCCCGTGTCGAACTGCGAGGCCTCCTCGGCGGTGAGCAGCGAGAGCGTCAGCGTGTCGCCCGGTCGCGCACCGAGCTCCTCCGCCACGCCCTCGAGCAGGAGCACTTCGTCGGGCCGCGCGGGGTCGGGGGCGCGGCCCGATACCACGGCGGGCCGGAACAGCGCGCCGTCGGCGGTGGTCAGGGGATCGAACATCCCGAGGTAGACCACGTTCGGTCCGGCGAGGCGGGCGATGGTGATGCCGGCCGCGAACGAGGCGACCACCTCGGGGCGGCTGCGGACGGCCTCGACGAGCTCGCCGCCGCCGAACACCTGGGCGTGGGCGTCGGCCGACGTGACCGACGCTTGCAGCCGCGCCGGCGTCGACTCGGTCCGGCGGGTGACGGTCGCCGCGGCGAGGACGAGGCCGCCGAGCACGCCTGCCAGGAGCCCGAGCGCGACGAGGCTCCGCCAGCGACGGCCCAGCTCGCGCCGGGCGATCGCGCGGACCGCGAGCCACGGCCGCCGTCCGGTCACAGCGGGACCCTGCCGTGGACCCTCGTGCCGCCGTGCTCGTTCGTGCCGATCTCGAGCGTGCCGCCGAGCGCGCCGAGCCGGTCGCGCATGTTGTCGACGCCCTGCCCGGGGCGGAGCGAGGCGAGGTCGACGCCGGGGCCGTCGTCGTCGACGACGAACTCGAGCTCACCGGCGCGCTCGCGCACCACCACCTCCACCGCCGCGCCCGGCGCGTGCTTCGCCGCGTTCTGCATCGCCTCCGAGCAGCAGAAGTACACGGCGGCCTCGATCGCCGGCGGTTGGCGCCGCACCGCCTCCTCACGGACGCGCACGTCGACACCGGTCCGGCGGGCGGCCGCGCGGACCGCCTCCACGATGCCGGCGTCGGCGAGCACCGGCGGGTAGATGCCGTGGGCGAGGTCGCGCAGCTCCGCGATCGCCGCGCGCACGTCGTCGCCGAGTGCGGCGAACACGTCCGGGGCGCGCGCTGCCTCGGCGGCGATCTCGTCGGCCGCCAGGCGAAGGTGCACGGCGAGCGCGACGAGGTGCTGCTGCGCGCCGTCGTGGAGGTCCCGCTCGAGCCGGCGGCGCTCGGCGTCCGCCGTCGCGACCAGGCGGGCGCGCGAGGCACGCAGCTCGTCGTTGGTCACACGCAGGTCGGCGAGCGTCTGCTGGAGGGCGACGTCGAGCTCGCGGGCGTGGAGCGCGGCGCCGAGGCGTGAGCCGAGCTCGGCGAGCATCGCGTCGTCGGCGGTGGCGAACCGCGCCGCACCGGGGAGCCGGGTGACCACCACCAGGCCGAGCAGCTGGCCACCGTGCGGAGCGGGCGCCAGGCGGACCTCGCCGTCGTGGCGGTCGACGAGGAGCTCGGGGTGCCACACCGACAGCCACGAACGCCCGACCACCCCACCGCCGAGCAGCGCCGCTCCGGTCGCCGGCGCGATCGTGATCGTCGCCGGGTCGGCGCTGGGGACGGCGACGACGCGCGAGAAGCGACCGTCCCCGGTGGCGCGCCACACCTCGGCCGACGCCGCGGGGAGCGACCGGACGAGCGCCTCGGCCAGTTGGTCGAGGAGGTCGTCGTCGGCGCGGTGGCGGCCGGTGCGCCGCCCGAACTGGCGGACGACGTCCTCCGGGGAGCGGCGGCCACGCCCGCTGGTCAGCTCGTCGGCGAGCCCGCCCGTCCAGCGCAGCAGGATCGGCGCCGCGACCGCCGCGGCAGCTGCACCGGCGAGCGCACCGCCGAACGACCACGACCGGCGGCCCGGCAGCTCTCCCGTCGCGAGCGCCAGGGCGGCGACGCCCAGCGCTGCGGCGAACGCGATGGCGACCACCGCGGCGATCACCCGTCCGGCGGCTCCCGCGCTGCCGCTCACGCCGCCGTCCCGTCGTCGACCACCCGACCGTCGCGCATCCGCACCACCCGGTCGGCCACGCTGGCCACCTCCGGATCGTGGGTGACCATCAGGATCGTCTGGCCGTCGGCGTGCAGGCGCCGGAACAGCTCGATCACCTCGGCGCCGCCGTCGCTGTCGAGCGCACCCGTCGGCTCGTCGGCGAGGAGCAGCGTCGGCCGGTTGGCGAGCGCCCGGGCGATGGCGACCCGCTGGCGCTGACCGCCCGACACCGCCGACGGGATCGTTGCGGCCTTGTCGAGGAGGCCGAGGAGGTCGAGCAGGTCGTGGGCGCGGCGGTCGGCATCGCGCCGCGTCGCACCGCCGACCAACGCGGCCAGCGCCACGTTCTCCAGCGCCGTCATGCCGTCGATCAGGTTGAAGAACTGGAAGACGATGCCGAGGTGCCGGCGGCGGAGGTGGGCGAGGTCGCGCTCGCCGGCCGTGGTGAGGTCGACGCCGGCCACCTCGACCGCGCCGGCGTCGATCGGCTCGAGGCCGGCGACGACGTCGAGGAACGTCGACTTGCCCGCCCCCGAGGGGCCAACGAGCACGACGAACTCGCCGGCCTCGACCGTGAGGTCGACGCCGCGCAATGCCCGCACGGGTGCCACCGCGGCGTCGAAGGTTCGGCGCACGTCGCGCGCGCGGACGACAGGACCCATCGAGACCGCAACCTAGGGCGCACGGCTCGCGGCGCGACGCGCACGGCCGGCCCCGGCGGGCGATGGCGAGGACTGCTCGGACCCGCCCGCACGTCGCCCGCCGAGGTCGACAGAGACCGGACCGGCCCTCGTCGTCAGCCCGTCGCCGGATACGACCAGACGCGGACCGTGATCGCGCCGGGCCCTGCGACCGAGACGGCGAGGCTGCCTCCGCTCGGGCCGAACGCGATCTCGTCGACCAGCTCGTCAGCCTCCACCTCGAGATCGGCGAGCTGCTCGCCGGTCCACGAATCGAAGATCGTGACGTGGCGCCCGTTGCGCATCGCGATCAACCCGCCATCGGGGCTGAAGGCGACGCTGCGGCCGTGCGGCGCGAGCTCGACGGGGACGTGACGGAGCTCCGCA
>VFQR01000723.1_pt1 | contig 35846 bp, 35 predicted proteins | sample 3512321 | NCBI WGS metagenome assembly VFQR01 (sample SAMN10412374, study PRJNA504923) | tailings metagenome | isolation source: Relicate 3 Philex TSF1 revegetated site | place: Philippines: Tuba, Benguet | collected 2017-08-29 | reverse complement strand
CGCCCCATCTCTCGGCGGCTCGGGAGCTGCTGCTCCATGAGCTTGCGCTCGACGACCATCTGGGTGGCGATGCCGGCGTGGTCGGTGCCCGGCTGCCAGAGCACGTCCTTGCCGCGCATGCGCTCGAACCTGCAAAGAATGTCCTGCAAGGTATTGTTGAGCGCGTGGCCCATATGCAGCGAGCCGGTCACGTTCGGCGGCGGAATCACAATCGAATAGGCTTCCGCGCCCTTGCGCTCCGGGCGGCCGGAGTCGAACGCGCCGGCGTCTTCCCATGCGCGATAAATTCGATCTTCAACTTCGGAAGGCTGGTATGTTTTGTCGATCATGTTGATTATGCAGAAGGCGCGGCGCGCGCTAAAAAGCCTGTAACGCCGCAAGCTGTCAACGCTTTCCCCGCAGGCATCCTTCGTGTCCGAGCAGCCAATCGACGCACGCACGCCTACAAGGGCGCTCGTGTTTCTCTCGTTCGCCGCCTTTGCGAGCCAGGCCATGGTCCGGGTTACGGACCCGCTCCTGCCGCAAATCGCGCAGGACATCGGCACGACGGTCGGCGCAGCCTCGATTGTGGTGACCGCCTACGGGCTCGCGCATGGCCTGACGCAGGGTGTCAGCAGTCCGCTAGGCGACCGCTTCCGGAAATACCGGCTGGTCGGCGTCCTGGCTGCCCTCACGGCATTGATGACCCTTGCCTGCGGCTTCGCCACCAATCTCGAAACGCTCACGCTGGCCCGCCTCGGATGCGGAATGACTGCCGGCATGATCATTCCACTCGGCATGGCGTTTGTCGGCGACGTGGTTCCGTTTGAGCGCCGTCAGCCGGTGCTCGGCCGCTTCCTGACCGGGCAGGTCGTTGGGCTTGTGTCAGGTCAGATCGCCGGCGGCGTGCTCGGTGATTTCTTCGGCTGGCGATCGGTCTTTTTCCTGCTTGCGGCTCTCTTCGCGCTCGCGTCGATCCTGATCTTCGCGGAAATCCGCCGGGACCCGCGCGTGGTGGAAGCGCCGAAAGATGCGGATCGAACCATGGGGCTTGTCGCATCCTACCGTGCGATTTTCGCGGAGCGCTGGCCGCGCATCGTGATCTTCGCCGCATTTCTCGAAGGCGCGCTGATGTTCGGCACGTTCGCTTATGTTGGCGCAGACCTGAACATACGCTTGGGACTGAGCTTCAGCGCCGTCGGCGCGATACTGGCCGCGTTCGGCGTCGGCGGTCTGCTCTACGTCGCGTCCGTGAAATTGCTCGTGCGGCATCTCGGCGAACGGCGGATGGTGCTGAGCGGGAGCGGATTGCTTTGCGCAGGCTACCTTGCGCTTGCCTTCGGCAAGCACTGGGCGATCGCTTTCGGTGCGATTGTTATCACCTCGCTCGGCTTCTACATGGTGCACAACACTTTGCAGGTGCACGCGACGCAAATGAGCCCGGCGGCACGCGCCACCGCTGTCGGCGTTTTCTCGTCCGCGCTGTATCTCGGCATGAGCGCGGGCGTTGCCGCCGCCGCACCCTTTTTCGACCGGCTTGGCGCACTGCCGATTTATCTCACGGCTGCCATCGTGTTTCCGGTACTTGCTATCTGGCTCGCTTCGCTACTGCAGCAAAGGAGCTCAGCCGACACTCGACAGTGAAACCGACTCGGCATTCAATACCGATCCGATCATGCACGCGTCATCCGAGGTAAAAACTCATGCCGCTCCGAATGATCATCGCGCTGCTTGCGTTTTTTCTGGTGCCCGCCGGTTTTGCCGGCGCAGAATCCTGCTCCCGTGCAACCGTGATGTCGCCGGCTCCGTTCCGCGGCAACGACGGAGAAATCCTCAAACTCAACGATGGTTCTGTCTGGCGGGTCAAATATGACCGCGTCTATCTCTATGAATACTATCCGACGGTCATCATCTGTCCGTCGCGGAACACGTTGACGGTCGGAAAAAGAAAACTGAACGTCGAGTCCGTCATTGCAATTGCACCTAAACCCGAAGCCGCATGGGAAAAGCAGCCCTTCATTGAATCACGCATTGACGGAAGGTTCGAGGGCTGGAGCGGCGAAACGATCTTCCGGCTCGAGAACGGCCAGATCTGGCAACAGGCGAGCTACGCCTCGATGCAGTCGTCCAAATACAAGCCGAAGGTGCTGATCGTCCGAACGGCTGCCGGATACGAGATGCAGGTGGAAGGTCTCACGCCGCGCGTGCGGGTTCAAATTTTGCGATAGGCATTATTCGGCAGAAATTGATCGATCAACGGCCGCCGCGCGATACGCGCTCGATCTCGGCCCGCACCATGCGCTCGACAAGGCCCGGCAGGTTTTCGTCCAGCCACTCGCGCAACATCGGGCGCATCATTTCCTGCACGAGGTCTTCCAGCGTGCGGCCCTTGCCCGAAAGGATTGTGGTGGCGAGCGAACCGAATGCTGCATTCACCGCAGCGGTCGTCTGCGCGGACATCAAATCGTCTTCGCTTTGAGGCATCGGCCTGAGTGCAGGTTGCTGAACGGCAACCGGAGCAGGAGCCGGGGGCGCGACAGGCGCAGGCGCTGGTGCCGGAGAAGGCTGCATGCGCTCCTCGCTTGCTTCGTCACGAAAGACGATGTCTTCGGTGTTGATCTGCTTGAAACCCTCAACCGTCTCGGTGAGATCGAGCACATCGGCTTCTTCGGTGGCACCGCCACCGGTAGCGAACAATGCGTCAATGTCATCCTGCTTGTTGCCGCCTTTCGGCGCTGCTGGCGGCGTCACTTTCGGCTCGGCCTGCACGGGCTTGGCGGCAGGTGCCGGTTGCGGCTTCGGTGTGGCTTCAGGTGCAGGTCCCTTCGATGCGGGTGCGGCAGCGGGAGCCGGTGCAGGCGTTGCCTTCACCGCAGGCTCTGCCTCGTCCGCAATGATCCTGCGAATGGAGGCAAGGATTTCCTCCATCGACGGTTCCTGGGCCCGGGCACTCTGTGACATTACTCGCCGCTCTCCAGCTTTGGAAACGCTCCAGCGCCCGCGAATCACGGAGCGAGAATCGTTTAAGCGCAACGGAATCACTATGGCACCCGCTGCCGCAAGCGCAAATTTGACTGTGATTTTATGAACTGATTCGATTTCGCCGTTCAGCGGCCGTCCGGTGTGCGGAGGCCGATCCAGCGGTCGCGCACCTGTGTAAAGTGCTCGGTGGGATCATAGACCGCAACGCGAAGCTGCAACCGCTCCGCATCCAGGCGTCCGATCGAGGACAGCACCGAATAGGACGTGACTACGCGGGCGCGCTGCGCGGTCACCAAATTCGACTGGGCGGTGACGAAGAGCGCGCGGGAGTTCAGCACATCGAGGATCGTGCGCTGGCCCACGCGGTATTCCTCGGTGACGCCGTCCAGCGCGATTTTCTGGGCATTGACCTGTGTGCGCGCAGCCTCGATCAGCGCCCTCGCCGCCTCCGCCTGCGTCCAGAACTGGACTATGTTGGAGCGCACCAGATCGCGCGTGCTGTCGAGCCGCAGGCGCAGTTCGCCAAGTGCCTCCTTGGCCTGACGCACATTCGCGTACTCGATGCCGCCCTGATAGATCGGTACCCGCGCCGTGATAGCCGCTGTGGAACTGTCGACACGGCGAATTCCGTCACCGGTTTCAAAGTCGCGGCTGACCGATGCGGTGGCATCCAGCGAGGGAAGCAAAGCGCCTTCGGCGACTTTCACCCGCAGGGCCGCAACATCGACGGCATATTCGCCGGCGAGCACGTCCGGATGTTCCGCAAGGCCGGTCTCGACCAGCGTTTCCATCGAGCGTGGCAGCAGGTGATCGATCGGCCGTCCCGGCGAAAGGCGGCCCGGCGCCTTGCCGACCGTCTGGCGATAGACCGCGCGCGACGTGGCGAGATTGGATTGCGCCTGAATCAGCGATGACTGCGCGCCCGCTGCGGCGGCTTCAGCGAGCGCCACATCGGTGCGCGTCACCTCGCCGACATCGAAGCGGTCCTTGGTGGCGCGGAGCTGTTCGCGCAGGGCTTCGAGATTCTGGCGCTGGAGTTCCACCAACGCCTCATCGCGAAGCACGTCCATGAACACGGTGACCACGGCCAGCAGCACCACCTGCTCGGTGTCGCGCAGGGTTTCGCGCGCCTGTGCGACTTCGCTCTGTGCGGCACGGGTGGAATTCACATCACGAAAGCCGTTGAAAAGGTTCTGATCGAGCACCAGCGAGGCGCCGCCGGGATGGATCGTGCTGCTTGTATTGATGCCGCCAGCGGCCCTCGTGCGGCGGTTCAAAATGCCGTAGTCACCCAGCGCCGTGATCGTCGGACGGAAGCCGGACAAAGCCCGCGGAACGTTTTCGTCAATTGCCCGCAGGGCGGCGCGCTGGGCGTTGAGCGTCGGATTGTTGGTGTAGGCATCACGCAGGGCTTCTTCGAGCGTTTGGGCGCCGGCCGCAGCCGGGAAACCGGCACCGGCTATAAACGCGCAGGCGGCGATCGCGCGAATTCGGCAACCTAGTGAACGCCGCCCCATTCCGACACCTGAACCGAAAACCCCAATACGGACGGCACTTTCGCCCGTCCACGAATCCGGGACAAGATAGAGGCCGCTCAATTCCGTGGGAACCGGCGCATGGACGCAGCCGGAGAATTAGCCGCTGGGCGCAGCAGTTTGGCCACACCCTGAACCTCAAATATGGGGAACTTCAGAAAACGAAGCCGCGCGGCGCTTCAAAGCCCGGCAGAGCCGGAGCTGCGGCAGTAAACAGAGGCCGCTGGCTGACGACACCGCCCGAATTTACATAAAGGAAGGCCCGGCTGAGTGTACCCGTTCGCACAACGGCACCGAGCCGTCCGCCTTCATTCAACTGGTCGAGCACGGACTGTGGAACGACTTCCGCCGAGCCATTCAAGAGGATCACATCATAAGGCGCTTTCACCGGCCAGCCGGCGGAAAGTGTGCCCGGTACGAATGTGACGTTGTCGATCCGCAGTTCAGCAAGGATTTTGCGGGCCTGTGCCGAAAGGGTGTCCTCGCTTTCGAGAGCAATCACTTCTCCGCCGAGACGCGCGAGCACAGCGGATGAGTAACCGGTCGCGGCGCCGACATCCAGAATTCTGTCCTCCGGCCGGATTTCGAGCGCCTGCACCAGTTTAGCAAGCACCATCGGCTCAAGGAGATACCTTGCGGGCTTTCCCGCGGCCGCATCCCGCACGATCAGGTCGTCATCGAGATAGGCAAGGCTTCGGCGGGCTTCCGGCACAAACCGCTCGCGCGGCAGTTCCAGCATCGTCTCGATCAGCCGGGGCTCGGTTACGTCGTTAGGGCGAACCTGGCTGTCCACCATGCCCCGCCGCAGCCGCTCGAAATCGATCATTTATCTCTCTCGGAATATGCCTTTAGTCCTGTGAAACCAGCATTGATCCAGCCCCCGGCAAAAGGCAAGGCGGCCATTGGCGGAGGTGGATAGCTTTGCTATCTACACCCCGCCTCGACGCCCCAAGCGGCGGGAATATCTAAGGCCACGTGGCGGAGTGGTTACGCAGAGGACTGCAAATCCTTGCACCCCGGTTCGATTCCGGGCGTGGCCTCCAATTCTCGCTTAAGCGCTTGGCAAGCAATTTCGTGGCGTTTATACGCTGCGAGCGGCGTGTTGCGCCGTCCTGTTCCGCGGTAGCTCAGTGGTAGAGCAATCGACTGTTAATCGATCGGTCGTAGGTTCGAATCCTACCCGCGGAGCCAATTCCATTCTCTGCGATACAACTTCCAATCTTCGGGCGATGTGACGGCATGGCCGAATTGGCGGCCTATGCAGGCTTGTTCATCAGCGCTCTTGGCGCGGCAACGCTGCTGCCCGGATCGTCGGAACTTGTACTCGCGGGAATGCTGCTCACGGGCTACTCGTCCGTACTCGTCATCGCGATTGCCAGCGCCGGCAATATTCTCGGCTCCGCGATCAACTGGTGGCTCGGCACCCAAATTGATCGCTTTCGGACACGCCGCTGGTTTCCTGTCAGCGAGCGCAGTCTCGCGCGGGCACAAAGCTGGTACGCAAAATATGGCCGATGGTCCCTGCTGCTCAGCTGGGCACCTATCATCGGCGATCCGCTGACACTGGTGGCAGGTGTTATGCGCGAACCACTACCTTCGTTTCTTATCCTGGTGAGTGTTGCCAAGATCGTGCGTTATCTCGTCGTGGCGGCCGGAGTATGGGCCGGTTCGTAATGCCCCGGACAAAATTCGGGGAATGCATACCCGGAAATAGGAAGCCTGCCGAAACAAACGCGGCCATTCTTCGGATTAGATACCTGAATACCGTTATATTTTATATATTAATTTCAATGATTTAATTGGCAATTACGAGCAGATTGAATCAAGCTGAACCCGCGTCTGCTCCAAGATATGCCTCGACCACGGAAGGTAGCCGCGCAACGTCGTGCGGAAGTCCGTCTGCGATTTTCTCGCCGTAGTTCAGCACGACAACGCGATCCGCAAGATCCGAAACCATCTGCATGTCGTGTTCGACCCAGACAATCGTCGGGCCAAATTCATGCCTGATCCGCAACATGAAGCGAGCGAGATTTTCCCGCTCCTCACGGATCAGCCCGGTGCAAGGCTCATCGAGCAACAGAAGTTTCGGCTGCATGGCCAGCGCCCGCGCGACACCGACGAGCTTCTGGATACCATATGGAAGTGCCGCCACCGGCGAATTGCGGTGATGATAAATTTCGAAAAAGTCGATGATTGCCTCGATTTCGCGGCGATGATCGCATTCTTCCCGGCGCGCACGGCCGAAATAGATGCCGCTGGAAAACATCCCGGACTTGAAGATGCGGTGCCGGCCAATCAGCAGGTTTTCCGTCACGGTCAGATGCGGAAAAAGTTCTGAATGCTGGAAGGCGCGCCCTACCCCGAGCCCCACCATCTCGTGCAGCGGATAACCGGAGATGCTCTTGCCATCAAGCAGGATCTGACCGGAGCGCGGGCGATAGATTCCATTGATGCAGTTCAGCATCGCGGTCTTGCCGGCTCCGTTCGGGCCGACGAGTGCCACAAGTTCGGAAGCTGCCGCGTCAAACGACACCGAACGCAAAGCCTGGATGCCACCGAAGGTCAGGGTGACATCGCGTAGTTCGAGTTTGGCTCCGTTCCCTGTCATCCCCACCACCGCCGCTTGCGTGAATACTGACGGACCTCGCGATAGCTGCGCGTTTTTCCAGCCGCACTGCCCAGATAAAATTCCCGGATGTCCTGATGGCTGAACAGCTTGGCAGCGTCTCCCTTGTAGACAACGCGGCCGCCTTCAAGCACATAGGCAAAGGATGCAATCTTGAGTGCCGCCGCCGCATTCTGTTCCACGACCAGCATCGCAAGACCAAGATCGCGGTTGATCGACTGCAGGATGGACATGATTTCGCTGGTGATCACCGGCGAGAGACCCAGCGACAGCTCGTCCACCAGCAGCAGTTTCGGTTCGCAGACGAGCGCCATGCCGATGGCGAGCATCTGTTTTTCACCGCCGCTAAGATAGCCTGCAACCTGCGAACGCCGTTCGGCGAGGCGCGGGAAATAGGTATAGACCGCATCGCGGATCGGCCGGCGGCTACGCGTCAGGCTGAACTCCAGATTTTCCTGCACGGTCAGCGTCTGAAAAAGCTTCTCGCGTTCCGGCACCAGAATGACGCCCATGCGCGATATCTGGTGCGGCATGAGATTCCGGATCGGCGTGTTGTTAAACAGGATTGTTCCGTCGGTTACTTCAACGTCTTCCGCCGGAAGGAAACCTGAGATGGCCCGCAAAGTCGTCGTCTTTCCGGCACCGTTATTGCCGATCATGGCGACAATGCTTTTCGGCGCGACCTCCAGGCTAACGCCCTGCACCGCCGTAGCGACGTCGTGATAGACGACCTCAAGCTGGCGAACGTTCAGCACGGATTCATTATTGACGACAGCGAGGCTCATCTGCGCTCCGCCGGTTGCAGTTCGCGGTAGCGGAAGGGCCAGCGTTCAAAGTAGGTCGCGATGCGCCGGTAAATCTCAACCAGCCCGTCGGGTTCGAACAGCAGGAAGCCGATGATCGCAAGGCCGATGGCGGCCTGCTGAATTCCGAAAGCAGTTGTGCCAATGCGCCAAGGCAACAGTTCGAACAGATGCTCGATACCGAACGGCATCAGCGTAATGAAGAATGCACCCATCACGGCGCCCGCGATGGATCCCATGCCGCCCACGATGATCATGGCGAGATAGATGATCGCAAGCTCCAGCGTGTATTCCTCAACGGTGACAACGGATGTGAAATAAGCGCCAAGGCTTCCGGCGAGAGCCGCGAGTGCAGCCGAAATCATGAAGGCAAGCAGTTTGTAGCGAGTGACATTAATACCCGAGGCTTCCGCTGCTATGTCGCGATCGCGGATCGCGACCCAAGCGCGCCCAATGTAGCTACGCGCCAAGTTGATGCCGAAGATGACAACGAGCAAAGCAAACAAAAGCAGCACGTAAAACCAGTTGCGCGGCGTAGCGATAACAAAGCCGCCGACCGACGGCGATGGCACGGTAATGCCCGCGGTTGCGCTTGGCCCTATATTCGATTGGTAGACCGTCAGGAGATAGATAATCGCGTAATGCATCGCGAGCGTGGTAATCGCGAGATAGATGCCGCGAAACCGCAACGCTGGCAGACCGACCACGAAGCCGATCAAAGCGCCAATGATGCAGCTGACCGGTATCGTCACGAAAAACGGCATCCCGTAACGCTGGCCGAGGATTGCCGTTGTGAATGCACCGATGGCAAGAAAACTCGCATGACCCAGCGAAACCTGCCCGCAATAGCCGGTGAGCAGATTAAGGCCGACTGCGCCAATGACAGCCAGCAGCGACAGGTTCAGCAAGTGCAGCATGTAATTGCCGGCGAATAACGGTGTCACCAGCAACCCAACGAGGACCAGGCCAACCAGAACGCGCTGATATGGCTCCGCAAACATGCGGTTCGTTTCAGCATAGGAAGTATGAAGATAAGGGCTCTTCGAAAACATGATTTTCTTTCAGACGCGGTGCAATTCTTCGACGGTGCCGAACAGCCCCCAGGGCCGCCAGATCATCACCGAGAGCAGAATGAAAAACGGAACGGCATCGGCCAGTGCGGGACTGATCATGCGCGCCGTGATGTAGGTGGCCGCCGCAACGAGGAAGCCGCCGAACACCGCCCCCCTCAGGCTGTCGAGGCCGCCAACGAGGGCCGCAGTCAACGCGCTCAATCCGATGATCGTCGCCTGCGGGCTCAGCATCGAACGCGAACCAAACAGGACACCCGCAAGCGTCGCTGAAAAAACCGCTAGCCCCCACGCAACGGCGAGAATGAGATTGATGTTTACCTGCCGCTGGGCCGCAAGCAGCGGATTTTCAGCGGCTCCGCGGAATTGACGTCCCAATCGGGATTTCTGAAAGAAAATCGCAAGACCAGCGAAGAAGATGATGCAGGTGCAAACCGTGACTACGTCGATCCATGTCAAGCGTCCGCCGCTTTCAAAAATCATCAGCGGCTGGCGGCCGAGCGGAATGCCGACACTGCGCGCCTGCCAGACGACAACGATGGCGGCCTTCAGGATGATCGCGATGCCGATTGTCACCATCGCGGCCACGAATGTCGGCCGCCCGAGCAGGCTCTTCATCAGCGCAAAGTAGATAAGGATGCCGAAAAGCGCGCTCGTGGCGGCCGAAATCAATATCGTCAGCAGCAGCGACGATCCCGAAGTTGTAGCTCCGGTCAGGAACGCTGCACTGTGAAAGACATAGGCGCCCACGATCGCCAGTTCGCCATGGGCGAAATTGACGACGCGGGACGCCTTGTAGACGATCACGATTCCTGCGGCGAGCAGCGAATAGGTGCTGCCGAGCGCGAGGATGCTGACGAAAAGATCCACAGTCCGATCCTTGCTTACTAGTTCTTGAACTGCAGATCGCCCTGCTTGATCCACTCGCCGGCGCCGACAAGCTTGTCCTTCTCCCACTTGTAGAGACGCCAGAAGCTCGAACCGTAATGGTCGTTCGCGGTCATTTCGATCGGACCGCCAGTCAGACCCTTGGTGTCGATCTTCACCGTCTGGATCGCCTTGTCGAGCGAGGCACGATCGCACTTCGCTCCGCACTTCTTCAGCGCTTCCTCGGCGAACATGCCGAGCACCCAGCCGGTGACGTGCATGCTCGTCGGGTTGGCGACATTGTACTTTTTCGCCGCGGCAAGAAGATCGGCGACGCCCGGTGCGTTGTCGGACGGCGGCGCGTAGCGCGAAACCATGTAGAGGTTATCGCCGCTTCCGGCCTGCTGCGCTGCCTGACGAACCGTTGCTTCCGATGCACCATACGACGCGATGATGTACGGACCGGTGTAGCCGGTAGCGCGGAGGGCCGCGATCATGCCGAGGTTCTGTTCGGCGCCGTAATGGCCGACCACCATCGTCGGCTTCATCGCCGCGATCGTCTGCGCGAACGGCGTGAAGTCGGCGGTACGGACCGGGAAGATCACTTCATCCCAGGTGTATCCGAGCTTCTCTACCGTTAGCTTGTTGTGCTTGATCGCCGCACGGCCGCCAACGCTGTCAAAGGTGACGCCGACAACTTTGCCGGATGGTGCAACCTGCTTGGACAGCGCACCGATCGCCTCGCCTGCGATTTCGAAGGTGACGCCGGTGCTGTAGTAGAACGGCTTTGCCGGCGGCAGTGCGTCGAGCACGGCACTGAACGTGCTGACGGCCGGAATGCCCACTTTCTGGATTTCGGCGATCACCGGTCCATGCGTGCTGGACAGGCTGAGACCGAAGATGCCGATCACTTCATCGCGTTCGATCTGCTTCTTCGCCGCGGCGACCGCACGATCTGCGCGCAGACCGTCGTCGTCGATCGAGACCGCAACTTTTCTGCCGTTGACGCCCCCGCGGTCATTCAACGCCTTGATGTAGAGCTCGAAGCCCTGCCATGTCGGCGTGTAGGAACCGGCCAGCGGGCCGGAAAGATCCGTGATGTAACCGATCTTGTAGTCTTGCGCCTGCGCAGCACCCGCCGAGCAGAGCATCGCTGCAGCAAATGCTGTCAGCGCAAACTTGCTTCCCAGTTTTCTCATTGTCTTCCTCCCTGAGCGTGTAATTTTTCTTGTTGTGATGCGGCGGCGACAATGCCGTCCGCGTTTGACGCGGTTGCATCCGCGTACATTTCCTCGATCAGTCCCTCGAACATCGAAGCCAGGTGCTTGCGCTTGACCTTGCGCGTTGGCGTTGTGTCACCTTCTTCGGGATCGAGTTCCTTAGGAATGATCCGGAATTTCTTGACCTGTTCGACACGGGCGAGCTGTGCGTTGACTGCCTCGATTTCACCGGCGACGAGTTCGTTGGTGCGTTCGTGCAACGCCAGCGACGTGAAACCCGTGTAGACGACCCGATTCTGACGGGCCCATTCGGAAACAGTTCCGAAATCGATCTCGATCAGCGCACTCACAAATTTGCGGCCGTCGCCAATGAGCGCGGCTTCGCTGATATATGGGCTGCCTTTCAGCATGTTCTCGATCTCGCTCGGCGCGATGTTCTTGCCGCCGCTCGTGATCATGATGTCCTTCTTGCGGTCGATGATGCGCCACTCATTCGCATCGTTCGTCTCGACGACATCGCCCGTATGCAACCAGCCATCGATGAGAATTGCTTTGGTGCCCTCATCGTTTTTCCAGTAGCCGCGGAACAATCCAGGTCCGCGCACAAGAAGTTCGCCGTCATCGGCGCGCTTCACGTTGCGCGGCGGAATCGGGAGCCCGCCGGTGTTCGGCGCGGAGAATGCCGGTCCCTGGCAGAGGACATATCCGCCTTCGGTGATCCCATAGAGATTGCGGACGTTCACTCCCCAGACTTGCCACATCTCCTGAATTTTCTGCGGCAGTGGAGCGCCAGCGCAGAGTACTGTTTTTATTTTCGATAATCCCGTGCGCTTCAGCAGCGGGTTGAACACGAAGATGGTCGCCGCGCCGTGGGCGAGTGACAGAAAAATTCCCGGCCGCTGCTTCGACCAGATTTTCTTCCGGTAGCGATCGCCCACATTCATGGCGAGGTCGTAAATTTTCCGATTTCCCCAGGAACTACGCTGCATGCCGATCACGACATGCGAGGCGATCTTTTCGAGAATACGCGGGACCACGTTCAGGAATGTCGGCTGCACTTCGTAGAGCGTTCCCGGCAAATCCTCGACCTCTTCGCCAATGTGCGGAACGACATCCGCGACAAGCGGCAAACAGATCGACATGGATCGCTCGATCAGATGCGCCATCGGCAAATGCGATACGGCGCGATGGACCCCTACATTGAGTTCGGGAAAGGCCTCGAGATAGGAATTGGCGAACCCCCACATCAACGAAGCATGATCGTGCATCGCGCCTTTGGGATTGCCCGTTGTGCCGGATGTATAAACCAGTACCGAGATATCGTTGGCTTTCACCAGCGCCGCGCGCTCATCGACGAGTGCCGCTGCATCGCGGCTGCCCAGCTTCTTGCGGCCCATCGCCAGCACATCTTCAAAACTGATGATGCGTGTATCGGAGTAGTTGAACAATGCGCGGGTGTCGAAGACGACAATTTTCTTGACCTTCGGACAACCGCTTTTCGTCTGCAGGATCTTGTCGACGAATTCCTGATTTTCAGCGCAGAAGAATTCCGCGTCGCCGTTTTCGACCTGATAATCGACTTCAGCTACCGAGCAAGTAGTGTAAATCCCGTAACAAACGGCTCCGCCGCACAGCGCTGCCATGTCCGAAACGAAAAATTCCCAGCAGGGATCGGCCATCGCCGCGACGCGCGAACCGCGGCGCATGCCCAGTTCTTCCATGCCGAGCATGAATTCGGCAACAAGCTGCCGGTATTTCCGCCAGGTCACTTCCTGATAAAGACCTTGATCCTTGTAGCGAAACGCAACCTGATCGGGAGTCGCGGAACAACGCGCTGCAAACCACTGGGGAATGCTCCAGGTGCTTAGTTCAGGCGCACGTAGCTTGTTGTAACCGCCAGACAACTTCCGCACTCCTCAATCTAAGTTCAGCGCACACTCACCCAGACGTTTTTCTCTTGAGTGACTTCGCGCATCACGGCGAAGCCCATTTCGCGTCCATAACCTGACTGCTTGTAGCCGCCATACGGCGCCATCGAACTGACCGCACCCCAGGTGTTCACCCAGATGTTGCCGGCTTCAAACGCCTGCACGCAGCGCATTGCACGGCCCACATCGCGCGTGATGACCGAAGCGGCGAGACCGAACGTACAATCGTTGGCAAGCGCCAGCGCCTCACCCTCTTCCTTGAAGGTCAGCACGGACAGAACGGGCCCGAAGATTTCCTCGCGCGCGATCGTCATCGAGTTCTGCACCTGATCGAAAATGGCGGGTCCAACGAAATGTCCCTTGCCAAGTCCCGACGGTTCCTCGCCGCCATACACAATCTTTGCGTCTTTCTTTCCGCTGTTGATGTATCCGACGACGCGCTCTTTCTGCCGCGCGGAAATCAGCGGGCCCATCGTGGTGCCCGGATCCATCTGGTAGCCGAGGCGAACTTTCTTCGCGGCCTCGATGACTTTTTCCAGAACCTTGTCGTGAACTTTTTCATGCAGGAACAGACGCGAGCCTGCCGTGCAGACTTGTCCCTGGTTGCTGAAGATCGACATCGCCGCGACCGAAGCCGCCTGATCAATCGGGGCGTCTTCGAACACGATGACGGCGCTCTTGCCGCCAAGTTCAAGACCGACCGGCTTCAGCGTCGCCGCTGCTTCCGCGGCGATACGCTTGCCGGTAACCGTGCTGCCCGTGAACATGATCTTCGCGACCATGTGGTGCTGCACGAGCGCCAGACCCGCGACGTTTCCAAAACCCGGCACGATATTCACGACACCGGCCGGCACGCCCGCTTCCTGGCAAAGCTTGCCGATATACATGACGGAAAGGCACGCCTGCTCGGCCGGCTTCAAGACAACCGTGTTACCGGCGGCAATCGCGGGGGCGATTTTCCAGATCGCCTGCAGCAGCGGATAGTTCCAAGGAATGATTCCGCCGATGACGCCGAGCGGTTCGCGCAGCGTCATGTTGATGTACGGTCCCGGCACCGGGATTGTGTCGCCCTGAATTTTCGTCGCCATGCCGGCGAAATATTCCAGCGCGTCGATCGCGGTGACAGCGTCGATCGCCTTGGAGTCGCGGATCGGTTTGCCGGCATTGATCGATTCCAGTTCAGCGAGCTTGGCGCCGTGGGCTTCGACGAGTTGCGCGAGCTTCATCAGAACTTTCGCGCGCGCCGCACCCGTCTTTTTCTTCCACGCGGGAAATGCCGCCAAGGCGGCGCGAACCGCACGATCCACATCCTCCTCGTCGCACTCCGCAAGATGACCGCAGACTTCGCCGTTGCCCGGATTGAACGTCGGGAACGTCTTGCCGCTCGCGGCAGCGACAAACTCGCCGTTGATAAAGGCGCCCCAGGTCTCGGGCTTGAAGTCAGATGCGGTCTGGGTTTCAGGCTTGTTCATGGAGCACCTCTATCGTTTCGGCGAGTTTGTTCAGTTTGTTGTCAGCCGCTGTCAGTGACGGAGCACGGCCGTGCGATCGATTTCGTTGCGAAGCACTTCGAGTTCCTGCTTCGTCGGAGGCTCGATCGTCTCCACCTTGCTGGCGGTCTTCACTTCAAAGCCGGTGTTGGCTTTCACGTCGTCGACGGTGACGCCGGGGAAAACCTTGGCAAGACGTGCGGTGAGCGTGTCCGGATCGAAGTCGAAGATGCACTTCGGCGTGACCATCCACTTCGGGCCGCCGCCGTAGAACTCGTTCTCGCGGCAAATCTTCTTGCCCGGATGCGAGATGAAATCGACTTTCTCGACGAGCCGGCGCTTGTCGTGCGCCGTCAGGAACACATACGTATCACGCACGCCGACAGCGATGTCGTTGATGCCGATCGTGCCCGGTCCACGGAACGTCATTTTGTCCTTGGTGCCGAGGCCGATCATGTTGGTGTTGCCCCACTTGTCCGCCTGGATGCCGCCGACGAAGAATTTGTCGGCGAACCAGAAGTGGTTCACGTTCCGGTACTCGCTGCCTTCCTTGTAATATTCCGCACCACCCGGCGCGCCATAGAACAGGAAAGTGTCGGCGTGATCGTGAACCGACTCGGCGAGACGGATCAGATCGTAACCGGTCGACGTTTTCGGCAGTTCGTGAATTTCCAGATCGGTCACCTGGCAGAGTGTGACCGAACCGCCGAGTTGCAGCTTGAGGTTTGGCGCATGAGTCTTCTGCGCAAGCATGGTCGCCGCGAAGAAGATTTCGGTATGCGCGCCGGACGTGATCTTGTCGGTGTCCTTGATCTCTCGCGAGAACACCACCGCCATCATTTCTTTCCAGGAATAGTCGCTCATTTTTCCAGTCCTTTAAATCCGTACAGTTGCGCGCTTACCAGGTGACGATCGGATGGGTGTAGAGGCTGAGCAGCTTCTTGATCCCAACCGTGTCCAGATAAGCGTAGTGCTCCTGGATGTGGCGCTTCAGATATTCGTCCCAGGTCTTGCTATCGCCCTTGCGGTTCGCTTCCGAGCACTTCACGTAGTCCTGGATGAAATCGACGTCTTCCTTGTAGAAGCCGTGCGCGGCATAGGGATGGCCGCCATACGGAGCTTCCACGACGACGTCGGCGTACGCGATTGTCGTCATGAACGGGTTCTTGCGGATGACGGAGTTCGGAACGATGCGTTCCGTCTGCGTCATGATGCGGTTGGAAGCGCGCGCGAGCCAGCGGTCGCCGAAGCGTGCGCCTAGATGCTGGCCGTTGCCATACACGTCCGACCAGCCGACATGGATGATCGCCCAGTCCGGACGCAGCGGCGGCACGGCGAGAATCTTTTTCGTCTTGCCGATCGGATCGATGAACTCGACAAGATCCGGGTTCAGTTCCGGAATGCTCGTGCCGACGCCGCCGCGCCATGCGAAGAATTCCTGACCCGAAGCAGCCGCGAACAGGCCTGCGTAGAGAATGTACTCACTCGTTTCGCGCAGCTCGATCTTCCCGGCTTCGGCGTATTTCCGGTAGTTGTGGCCGATCGGGCAATAGAGTTCCTGACCGACGTAAGGTGCGATCAGTTTCTTGACGCAGCCAGCACCGATCAGCAGGTCGATTTCAAGACCGGCGGTCGCCGAGGCGACGACCGTCAGGTTCTTGGTGCCCTTGCGGATGATCTCACGCACGAGCGCCATTGGATGATTGTCGGCACCGAAGCCACCGATCGCGACGGTCTGTCCGTCCTTGATCAGGCCCGCAGCCTCCTCGATCGACTTCACTACCTCTTTTCTTTTCTTGCTCACGTCAGCCCTCACTTTTGCAAGTTGCTTCTCAGGATTTCAAAATGGTGCAGCAATAGACGGCGGAGTCCTGTCCAAGCAGGAGGCCGCCCTGGTTTTGCGCCATTGTGACTTTTGGAGTCTTCTCGATCTGTCGCGGTCCGGCTTCGCCACGCATCTGCCAGACGAGTTCTGCGATCTGCAGCAATCCGGTGGCACCCACCGGATGACCGCGCGAACAAAGTCCGCCGCTCGGATTGACCGGCACGCGGCCCTTCAGCGTCGTGATGCCTTCATCGATCAGCCGTGGACCCTCGCCCGGCTTGCAAAGGCCGAGGCGCTCGTAAAGCATCAGTTCCGCCGGCGCCATTGCGTCGTGCAGTTCGACCGCGCCAAGATCCTCCGGCCCGATGCCTGCTTCTTCATATGCTGCGTTCGCCGTCGTCTCGGCAGTATCCAGACGATCGTCGTCCGGAAGGCGATAGACGCCGGAACGAAGTGCGCAGGCAGCGATCGTGATCGGCTTCCGGCTGGTGAATTTCTTTGCCATATCCGCCGAACAGACAATCGCGGCTGCGGCACCATCGGAAATGGATGAGCACATGAACAGTGTCAGCGGATCGACGACGATGCGCGACTGCACGACCTGCTCGATGCTCAGCGGGCGGCGATGTTGTGCGAGTGGGTTTAGCGAGCCGTTGTAGGAATTCTTGACTGCAGGCTTCGCGAAATCCTCGATGGTCCAGCCGTATTCCTGCATCCGGCCCTTGAGATTGATCTTCGGATGAATCGCGTAGCTGGTCGTGAACTGCATTCCTTGCTGGGAAAGATCGAGTTCGGACACGGCGGACAAGGCGCCGATCGTGCGGGCGCTGTCGCCGACGAACATTTTCTCGGCACCCAATGCCAGTGCGACATCGGCTTGACCGGAAGCAACTTCAAGCCAGGCTCCCCGCAACGCGGTCGCGGCACTTGCGCAGGCGTTTTCCACATTCACCACCGGAATGCCGGTGATGCCGGAATGCTGAAGCAGAACCTGGCCGCGGATGCCTTCCTGCCCCGTAAGCAGACCACCCAGCGAGTTGCCGACATAAGCGACGTTGATGTCGGAGGCTTTGACGCCTGCATCGTTGATCGCATCCCAGACAGCGGGATAGGCGATGTCCTTCAGCGGCTTCTCGGTGAACTGGCCGGTCGCATGCGCGCCGACGCCGATGATGGCGACCTCACGCATGACCGTTTTTCCTCACGGGGACGTATTTGTAGGTAAGTGTGTCCTTGTTCTCCGGCGTTTCGGCGAGCGGCTCGGCAACGATCCGCATCTGCATGCCGTCCTTCAGCACGCCGTTTTCGACCGGGCATTCCGCGCCGATCAGTGAAAAAATGCGCGGGCCGTCATCGAGATCGATAAACGCCTGGAAGAACGGCGCAGTGAATCCCTTCGGAGCAAAACGCGCAATCGTGTGACTGAAAAGCCGGCCCGTACGGCCAATTTCCACGTCGCGCATTTTTCCGTTGGTTCCGCAGCTTGGACAGACGGGCATTTTCGGAAACACAACGGTTCCGCATGCTTCGCATTTCGCGCCGAGCAGCGAAGGCTGCTGCGACGGATCTGTCGGCATAACGAGACCGGGTGAATGCGAGACGCTCACGCTGAACTCACTCGTTTGATGTCAAACGCCGAGATGTTTCTTCAATGCGCGGAAACCGGCGTTGAAGACGCGGGCCATGAACTGCTCGCCCTCTTCTTCCTTGCCTTTTTCCGTTTCAAACTCAGTCGACCATTCGCCGAGCGTGCCGTACTGGTCCGTGATAGGACGCAGACGCAGGCTGGTGCGGATATTTTTCACCGGAAGCGGACCTTCGAGCACCGAATACGAGATGAGATATTCTTCGGGCTTCAAAGCCTCGAGGCGCTCGCGAAGCACATCCTTGGTGCCCTGCATGCCAAGCTTGCGGACGGCGCCGATTTCCTTCTCACCCTTGCCGGGCTCGATCACGCTGTCCTTCATGCCGGGCATCCAGGCCGGCAGGCCGTTGAAATCACTGGTGGTGCGCCACACGCGTTCGATAGGCGCATTGATCACGGTGCTTACGAAGACCTTGGGCATCTTCCCGTCCCTGTTGTTGGCATCCTTGCGGATGCTTCGCGGGTCTGATTGCCCGCTGTCGGCATTTTGCGGTTCCGGAAGCCAAATTAGGCCCATAAAACCGCTGTTTCCCAAATTATGGTATAACGCTGTTCTAGATTGTCAAGCGAACCGAACCGCAGTTTCTGCTGCAATCTCCGCGCGTATGGAGCGGAGGGCCTTTCGCCCGGAAATAACAAAAAAAGAGGCGGGCAAGGCCCGCCTATCTTTGCCTTTGAATTTTAATTGTAGTTAGCGGGCGGCCTTCAATATGCCCTTCGGCGCGGTCTTGCGGCGGGCCGATTTCAGCGACGCGTCGTTGCCGGCGAGCAATCCGGCAAAAATCGTCTCGAGCTGAAATTCGATATACTCGTCGAGCTTCACCATCTCGCGGATCTCGCGCGTATGTAGCGCAATCATGTGGCAGAGAAACATGATGTCGATGGCCGTCATGCGGGACGGCACCGGGCGGAATTCACCGGCATCGATGCCCTTCTGCACGATCCGCTCGAAATAGCCGACAACATCGGAAACGGTGCCGAGCACGTTCTTGCGCGACTCCGGCGGCAGGAACCCGACCTCGCGATACAGCAGCCGGATCGGACGGCGCAGCCGGTCAACGATGCGGCAATAACTGGCGAAGCCGTGTTCAAGCGACTCGCGCGCGCTATCCTCGTTCAGTTCCGTCTCGAACAATTCGCGCGCGATATTGTTCATCAGGTCCTGCGCGACGAGATAGAGGATGTCCTCCTTGGAGGACACGTACATGTAAAGGCTGGCGACGTTGAACGAGCAGGCGCGGACGATGTCGCGGATCGAGGTGTTGTGGAACCCGCGCTGCAGGAAGAGCTTGGTCGCGACATCGATCAGCTCGGTGCGGCGATGCGCGACGCGCTGTGGATTCTTGATGGTGGTTGGGATATTCGCAGTCTGATCCGCGCTCAGACTGTTGAGCTTTCTTGGCTTTACCTTGACCGGCATTTCTCGCCCCTGATGCGCGCAACCCGTTGAACGCGCACCCGCCACGCGGAAATAGAATAATATGATTCCAAAATCAATGCAGCGGCCTCTGCCACTTGCAGCAATGGAACCAGAAGGTTGGTGGCTATTGGCATGGCGTTAATGCCCATGCTGTAAGCATGCCGATGACCTTGCACTGCTGTTGACAAGGACTTGTAATAATTAGAACATCATTATACCAATTTTTTGCTCGGCTCCAAGGAGCAATCGAATGGCCCCCTCCCCCGAGATGACCGTCAAACTCACTTGTGCGAGTTGCGGGGAAGTCACCGAGGAACCCGTCGAGCGTATTGTTGCCGACGACGTGATCCCCTGCGCGATCTGCGGCGGCCTGATCGATCTCATGGACCCGCAGTTCCGCGAACAGGTACAGGCGGCGCGCAAGGCCGCCGGAACCGCTGCCCGCTGAACAATCCATTGTACCGGACAATCCAATGACAGAACCGCGGGATGCCGCCACACTCATTCTTGTCGACCGTAGCGGACCCGTGCCGAAGGTTCTGCTCGGCCGGCGGCATGCCAGTCACGTTTTTATGCCGGGCAAGTTTGTATTTCCGGGCGGACGCGTCGATACGGCCGACACGGGTGTTCCCTCTGCCGACGAACTGGATCCGCATGTAGCCCGTCAGCTCGGTGAGGACCTCGACCGGCCCATCGTGGCGCGCACGATCGGACTTGCCGCGATCCGCGAGACATTCGAAGAGACCGGGCTTGTGCTGGGTGAAAGCGGTGCCGCCACCGAAAGCAAAAGTGCCGGGCCCTGGCAGAATTTTCTGCAAACTGGATTTCAGCCGAAACTTTCCGGCCTGCACTTCATCACGCGCGCCATCACGCCGCCCGGCTATCCGCGCCGCTTCGACGCCCGATTTCTGGCGGCCGACTATGCTTCAATCGCACATCAGGTCGAGAATGTTGTGCATGCGGATGCCGAACTGACCGAACTTGTATGGGTCTCGATTCCGGAATCCCGCAAATTCGACCTGCCGATGATCACGTCGATCGCGCTCGAAGAATTGCAGGATCGCGTTTCAGCCGGGATGCGGCGCGATCTGCCTGTCCCATTTTATCGAATGAAGGATTTCAGTTCGTTCGACCGGACTTTATTGGGGTAAGGACCGCGGCGCCCGCCTCAAGGACGAGCGCCGCGATCTTTTTCTTTACTTCGCCTGGTCGAGACCGGCCGCCTTCACGAGCACCGCGTTCGCCGCGATCTCGCGCTTGATCATCGCCTCAAATTCCGCGGGCGAAAGGATGAAGCGGTCGGCGCCCAGTTTCGCGAGCTTCTCGCTCACACCGGGATCGTTCATCGCTTTGGTGATCGCCGCATGGAGGCTGTCGCGGATCGCGGCAGGTGTACCCTTCGGCAGCAAAGCGCCGATCCAGAACTCATAGCCGGAGTCCGGAAATCCCGCTTCGACAGTCGTCGGCACATTCGGCAGTGCCGCCGCACGCTTGGTGCTGCTGACCGCAAGCGCCTGCAAGCGCTTCTCATTGATGAGGCCGATGGCCGCGTTCACGGGCGAACAGTAGAAGTCGACGCGATCCGCCATGATGTCCGCGATTGCTTCCGCCGAACCCTTGTACGGCACATGCGTGCCTTCCATCTTTGCCGAAAGCTTCAGGCGCTCGGCGGTGAGATGCGTTGCGCTGCCCGCACCGGCGGATGCATAGTTGGTCTTGCCGCCATTCTTCTTGGTGGCGTCCACCAGATCCTTCAGCGTTTTGTAGCCGCGCGACGGATTCACTACGACGACATTGGGAATCGAAGTCAGCGGCGTAATCGCGACAAAATCGGTCTCGGCATTATATGGCGCGTCTTTCACCGTCGAAGGCGTCACCGTGTGCGAGGACGAATGCACAAGAATGGTGTAGCCGTCCGGGTCGGATTTCGCGACCGCATTCGCGCCGATGGTACCGCTTGCACCGCCGCGGTTCTCGACCACGATCGTCTGGCCGAGCACCTTGCCGGTTTCGTCCATGATCAGACGCGCGATGATGTCGGTCGAGCTTCCCGCACCGAACGGCACGACGGCCTTGATCGGGCGGGCCTTCGGCCAATCCTGCGCGAAGGCGGGCGCCGATGTAATGGCAAAGGCCGCAAGCGTGACGGCAAACAGCGTTCCGCGCGTCAACTGGCGGCGGTTCAGGTTTTCAAAGCGCATGGTTTCCTCCGGTTCTAATTTGTTGCGTTTCGTTCAGACAACATCGCGGTGGCGCGCGATGCAGGTATCGAGCACTTCTTGCAAGGGAAGCGACCACCACGCTTCCGAAAAAATCTCCACTTCCGAAAATCCTTCGTAGCCTTCGGCTTCGACGGCACCGCGCAGTTTTTTCAGGTCGATCACGCCGTCTCCCATCATGCCGCGATCGTTGAGCGTGTCTTTTGTCGGCACAAGCCAGTCGCAGACGTGCCAGGCGAGAATGCGCTTCTTGCCTGCACGTTTGATGCCGTTGAGCACTTCGGGATCCCACCAGATGTGATAAGCATCAAGCGCGACACCGATGTCTCCGCTTTTCGCAGGATCGAGACGGTCGCAGATGTCGAGCGCCTGCGCCGTCGTGTTCACGCAGGCGCGGTCGGCGGCATACATCGGATGCAGCGGCTCGATTGCGAGCGGCATTTTCGATTTGCGCGCATATTCGAGAAGCTCCGCAATGCCCTCTTCCACGCGGCGGCGCGCATCCATGATGTCTTTTGACGGCTTCGACTTCGGCCGGGAATATTGCGGCAAGCCACCAACGACCAGCACAAGACACGTTGCGCCAAGGGCGGCCGCTTCATCGACCGCGCGGCGATTGTCATCGCGCGCCTCGATCCGGTTCGCATCGTCGGATGTGAACATGCCGCCACGGCAATATCCGGAAAGCTTCAGTCCGGCATCTTTCACCGCCCGAACGGCTCGCTCCAGCCCGACCGCCGCCACCTGATCCCGCCACGGGTCGATGGCAGCAATGCCTGCGCGCGCGCATGCGTCGACGATGCCAATGAGGTCCGCCTGCTTCCGCAGCGTCGCGGTGTTGATCGAGAGCCAGCGGTGATCTTGGCTGAAATCCCGCATCGTTTTCCTCAGCCGGCGACGCCGTGGGTCGCCATGACCGTTTTCATGCGCGAGACGGCGCGTTCCGGATCGGCGAGCAAGCCCGCCTTGTCCGCGAGCCGGAACAGTTCGGCGAAATGCAACGTTGAGCGCATGCTTTCCTGCGCACCGATCATGGTGAAATGATCCTGCAGACCGTTCAGATACGCCATGAACACAACACCGGTTTTGTAGAAGCGCGTCGGTGCCTTGAAGATATGCCGCGAGAGCGGAACGGTCGGCTCAAGGATCGTGTTGAAAGTCTTGAGGTCGTTCACCGCGAGCGCGGACAGTGCTGAAGCGGCCGCGGGTGCGATGGCATCAAAGATGCCAAGCAGCGCGTGCGAATACCCCTTCGCATCGCCCGCGATCAGTTCGGCGTAGTTGAAATCGTCGCCCGTATACATTTTAACGCCCTGATTCAGGCGGCGGCGCATCACGATTTCCTTGTCCTTGTCGAGCAGCGAAATCTTTACGCCATCGACCTTGGCAGCGTTGTTGTTCAAAATCTCGACCGCCGTATCGAGCGCCTTGTCGAGGTCGCGCGTGCCCCAGTATCCCGCAAGTGCGGGATCGAACATGTCACCGAGCCAGTGGATGATCACCGGCTCTTTCACTTGCGAGAGAAGCCGGTTGTAAACCGTGACGTAGTCGTCGGCGGATTTTGCAACGCGAACCAATGCGCGCGAAGCCATCATGATGATGCGGCCACCGACCGCCTCGATGGCGGCGAACTGCTCCTCATAGGCGCGGATCACATCGTCGATCGAGTTTGCATTCGCGGGATCGAGATGATCGGTACCGGCGCCGGAAAAAACCACGGCACCTTTTCTTGCCTTCGATGCTTTTACCGAGCGGGTAATCAGTTCGAGCGCGGTCGGCCAGTCCAGGCCCATGCCGCGCTGCGCCGTATCCATCGCTTCGGCGACACCGAGGCCGAGGTCCCAAAGATATTCACGAAAAGCAATCGTGCGGTCCCAATCCACCGCCGCCGCTTCATGCGGGTTCACATCCGCGAAAGGGTCGGCGACGACATGCCCGGCCGCAAGTGCGATCCGGTTGAACGGATTGCTCGGTGGGTCGAAACGCTTTCCCTCCGACACCTTATAGGCAGCGATCTTGCCGCCCGCTTCGGGAAGATTGATTGAGAGCGCCATCTTCAGTCCTTCAGGTCCGGCACGTCGATCCAGCGGCGTTCCTTCCAGCTTTGCAGCGCGCACTCCACAAGTTGCACGCCCTTAGCCCCTTCCAGCAGGTCCCAGTTGTACGGCGCGTCCTCGACGACGTGGCGGACGAACGCTTCCCACTGAAGCTTGAAGCCGTTGTCGTATCCCTGCGTCTCCGGCACCTGCTGCCAGTTCTCGAAGAAATTGATCGGCTGCTTCACGTCGGGATTCCAGACCGGCTTCGGCGTCGCCATGCGCTGCTGGATCACGACATCCTGCAAGCCTGCGACGGCGGACCCATGCGTGCCGTCCACATGCAGCGTAAGTAGATCGTCGCGGCGAACGCGCGTCGCCCATGAACAATTGAAATGCGCAACGATGCCGCCTTCCAGTTCAAACGTCGCATAACAGGCGTCGTCGGCGGTCGCCTTGTATTTCTTGCCCTGCTCGTCCCAGCGTTCGGGAATGTGCGTCACGCCTAGGCACGAAACGGATTTCACATTGCCGAAGGTGCCGTCGAGCACGTAACGCCAGTGGCAGACCATATCGAGGATCATGCCGCCGCCGTCTTCCGCGCGATAATTCCATGAAGGCCGTTGAATGGGCTGGAGATCGCCTTCGAACACCCAGTAGCCGAATTCGCCGCGCACCGAGAGGATGCGCCCGAAGAATCCGGAATCGATCAGTTGCTTCAGCTTGCGCAGCCCCGGCAGGAAAAGCTTGTCCTGCACCACGCCGTTCTTCAGGCCCTTGGCTTTTGCAAGGCGATGAATTTCCAGCGCGTCCTGAAGATTGGTCGCAATCGGTTTCTCGCAATAAATGTGTTTGCCGGCGTTAATCGCTTTCTTCAGCAGGCCCGGGCGCATCTGCGTCGTCGCGGCATCGAAGAAAATCTGGTTGACGGGGCTTGCAATCTCCTTGTCGAGATCGGTCGACCAGCGAAGATTGCCGTTAGCCTTCGCAAGCTTTTCCAGTTTTTCGCCATTGCGGCCGACGAGCACCGGATCGAGCTGTACGCGCGAGCCGTCCTTCAGCGTCACACCGCCCTGCGCGCGGATCGCGACAATGGACCGGATCAGATGCTGGTTCATGCCCATGCGTCCGGTGACGCCGTTCATGACAATGCCGAGGCTCTGCTGGGCCATGCTGCTGCTCCTACCCTGCCCGCGGCGTCTGTTTTAGGAATTGCGCCGCTTCCTAAGTAACCAGTTGGTTAATTAAAAGCCAAAACCGGCTGCCGGTCAAGACGGGCGTTTTACGGATAAAAACTAGCGGCGCAGGCCGTTCAGCACGAGGTCGACGACGTGATCGACGCGGGTGGCGAGTGCCGTATCCGTCTTGAGGCTCTTGTCGAACACCATCGTCAGCGTGTGAATGTTCGACAGATAGAAATAACAGAGCGACGCAATGGAAATATAAAGTTGAAGCGGATGTATGCCGCCGCGAAGGATGCCGTCGCGCTCGCCTTTCTTCAGAATTCTAGCGACCGTCGCGACGACGGGAGAGTTGGTATCGCCGATATGCTTTGAACGCTTGAGATGCTTTGCCTTGTGAAGGTTTTCCGTATTCAGCATCGCGATGAATTCGGGATGCTTCACGAAATAATCCCAAGTGAAGCGGATCAACCGTTCGATGGCTTCCAGCGGCGGCAGGTCTTCGAGACGCAGCTCCATTTCGGCCGCGCGAATGTCGCGATACCCCGCCTCCAGCGCCTCCAGATAGAGCGCGTCCTTGTTGCCAACGTAGTAATAGAGAAGACGCTTGTTCGCCTTCGCCATGCGCGCGATGCGGCTGATGCGGGCGCCGTCATAGCCATGCTGCGCGAACTCCACTCTCGATGCTTCGAGAATCCGCTGCGTCGTCGCTTCGGCATCACGAATGGCGCCCTTGCGAGCGCCGTTCTTGCCGTTCGCGCGAGTTTTGCGCGTTGCTGCCTTTGCCATGCGGTACCGCCCCGGAGATGCGCCACAGATAGCGGAGTGGCGAAGCGTCTGCCAGTTGCCATTTGCTGCATATGTGGACGCAGGCTATCTCTGGGACATGAACCAGCCTGCCAAAAGCCCCGGCCCGCTTGCCGGAATCCGCATCCTCGACCTGACGACGGTGATCCTCGGCCCGTACGGTACGCAGATCCTCGCTGATCTGGGTGCGGACGTGATCAAGGTAGAGTCGCCCGAAGGCGACATCATGCGCCATGTCGGCCCGATGCGGAATCCGGCGATGGGGCATGTTTTTCTGAACATCAACCGCAACAAGCGCAGCATCTCGTTCGACCTGAAGCAGCCTGCGGCACGCGATGCGTTGAAGAAGCTTGCAGCAAACGCCGATGTATTCGTCAGCAACATTCGCCCCGCCGCGATGGCAAGGCTTGGCCTCGGCCCGGACGACATTCTCAGCGTCAATCCGCGCATCGTTTATGTGAACGTCACCGGCTACGGCGCGCGCGGCCGCTACGCGGGAAAGCCCGCCTACGACGATCTCATTCAGGGCATGTCGGGCATTGCCGCGATCACGCGCGATGCGTGGGGCGGTGAGCCGCGCTACATGCCAAGCACGATCGCCGACCGCACCACTGGCCTCTACATGGCGAATGCAATTTCAGCGGCACTCGTGCACCGCGAACGCAGCGGACGCGGTCAGTCAATCGAAATTCCGATGTTCGAGGTTTTCTCGGAGTACGTGCTGGGCGACCATCTCGGCGGTCTCGTTTTCGATCCGCCGGTCGGCCCGCATTACTACCCGCGTCTCGTCTCGCCGCATCGCCGCCCCTACGCGACCAAGGACGGCTATGTCTGTACCCTCGTCTATACCGACGCGCAGTGGCGTGCCTTCTTCAAGGCGATCGGCCGCGACGAGATGATGAGTGACCCGCGCTTCTGCAATCACGGCAATCGCGCAGAAAATATCGATGACGTCTATGCCTTCATGGCGGACACGTTGAAGACGCGCACGACGGCGGAATGGCTGAAGCTGATGGACGAAGCGGATATTCCGGTCATGCCGCTGAACGACATTCACAGCCTGATTGAGGACCCGCATCTGAACGACGCCGGGTTTTTCCAGTTCGCGGAACATCCGACCGAAGGAAAAATTCGCGTGACGCAGGTACCCGGCTCGTATTCGGAGCATGAGGTTTCCGTGCGGCGGCTTGCGCCCAATCTCGGCGAGCACACGGAAGAAATTCTGCGGGAGGCAGGCTTCAGCGCCTCGGAGATCAGGCAGCTCATTCCGAAAAAATGAACCTTCGGCGCTGCGGCCGGTTATTCTTCGCAGCGATTTATAATCACGGAGACGGCCATGGCAGAGATCACCCCCTTCCTCTGGTACAACAAGGAAGCCGAAGAAGCGGCGCACTTTTACGCCGGTCTGCTGCCCAATTCCAAAGTCGATGGTGTATGGGCTCTGCCCGTCGACAGTCCGAGCGGCCCCGCCGGCTCCGTCAAGGTGGTGGAATTCACTTTGATGGGCCGCCCTTTCATGGCGATGAGTGCGGGCCCGCTCGATCCGTTCAATCACGCGGTATCGTTTATGGTGACTTGCGACTCGCAGGCGGAAATCGACCGGCTCTGGGAAGGACTTTCGAAGGGTGGCAAGACGATCGAGTGTGGTTGGCTGGAAGACAAATATGGTCTGAAATGGCAGATCGTTCCCACCGTCCATTTCGAAATGATGCGCGACAAGGATCCGGCAAAAGTGAAACGTGTTGCCGAAGCCATGATGAAGATGAAGAAGTTCGATATTGCCGCGCTGCAGAAGGCTTACAACGGCGGGTAAAGCCCAGCCCCGGCGGCGCCGGATGCGTGATTTTCGACTTCATGCAATAAATCCAGCATGACGAATTCCCCCGCTGCGAAGTGGCTTGGTCCGATCATCTTCGCCGGCATTTACGTGTTGCTCGAGTGGATGAGCTACATCCACGAATTCAAGGGCGTTCCCATCACGCCGTGGAATCCCGGCGTCGGCGTCATGTTCGCCATGATGATCCTGCAGGGGCCGCTCTATGCGGTATCGCTGTTTGCAGGCGTCGTCATCGCCGAACTTTTCGTGCTTCGTACCGGACTTGGCTGGTACTTCATCATCGGGATCGGTGCCGCGATTTCCGCGGGCTACCTTGCCGCTTCAATCGTGGCGCGGCGATATTTCCGCATCGATGTCAGCCTCCGCCGCCTTCATGACGTGCTTTCGATGCTCGGCGCCGGCATTTTTGGCGCGGTGCTTGTCACGCTATTGCTGACGTTGCTGTTTCTGTCCGCCAATGCACTCGATCTTGCCGATCTAACCTCCGCTTCGCTTCCTCTGCTGCTCGGCGATCTCATCGGCATCGGCGTGCTGACCCCGCTTGTGCTCCGGCTTGCGCTTCTCTTGCGTGAGAAATGGTGGCGCTGGACCGTGCCCCTGCTTCCGGAAATCGCTGCGTTTGGCGTCTTCATCGCGATCGCGTTGTGGCTGATCGTCGGAAGCGGCCCCGGCGGTTTCAAGTTCTTCTACATCCTGTTCCTGCCGGTGGTTGCGGCAGCACTCCGGCATGGTCTCGACGGCGCCTGTCTTTCGCTCGCGACCATCCAGCTCGGTCTCGTAGGTCTGCTGCACTATTTCGGGTACGGCGCCAGCGAATTCATCGAATTTCAGGCGCTGATGCTGGTGCTGACGGCGACCGGCCTGATCGTTGGCGTGGAGGTCAGCGAACGCAAAGCGGCGGAGGCCTTGCTCAAGGAGAAAGAAAACGAAGCGACACTCGCGGACCGCTTCAACCTCGTCAGCGGCATGGCTTCAGCCCTTGCGCACGAGATCAACCAGCCGATGACGGCTGCACGCGCGCTCGCGCGTTCCGCGCAGGAGATCATGTCGAAGCCCGGTGCCGATTTCGCCAGGGCCGACACGAATATTTCCTCGATGGTCATTCAGATCGACCATGCGAGCAATATTGTCCGTCGCATCCGCGAATTCCTGCGGCGCGGAAAACCGCGTTCCAGCACGGTCGATATCGCAACCATGCTCAACGATGCCTTGCTGCTGATCCGCGGGCAGGCAACAGCCGCGAATATTCGCCTTGAACTCGATGTGGCGCAGGGCTTGCCGCCGATACAGGGCGACCCTATCCAGCTTCAGCAGGTAATCCTCAATCTCGTCCGTAATGGAATCGATTCCATCATGATGGGCGGCTATCTGGACGGCGTCGTCAAAATCAGCGCACGCAAGATCGAAGCTCCGCGGCGCATCGAAATTATCGTGCTCGACAACGGCGGCGGAATTGTTCCGGAAGTTGCGGGACGGCTATTTGAGCCGCTGGCCACTTCAAAGGCCGAAGGGCTGGGGCTTGGCCTCCCCATTTCCGTGTCAATTGTGCAGGCGCACGGCGGAACGCTTGTATTACAGTCGCATTTGCCGCGGGCAACGGAGTTTCGGGTATTGCTCCCGTTAGACTAGTATCTTTTCGCCATGGCACAGACACAGACTATTTTCATTATTGATGATCAGGAATCAGTGCGGAATGCGCTCGCGGAAATGCTGAGTGTGTTCGGTTATAACGTCGAAACCTTTGAATCCGCGGACGATTTCCTCGGCAAGCTGAACGGCGAGAGCAGCGGTTGTATTGTAGCCGACGTCCGGATGCCCGGAACCGACGGTATCGAACTCACTCGTGAACTTACGCGCCGTCAGAGCGGCCTACCGGTCGTGCTGATTTCGGGGCACGGGGATGTGCCGATGGCGGTATCCGCCATCAAGGCGGGCGCCGAGGACTTCATCGAGAAGCCAGTGGATGACATCCAGCTGGTGGCCGCGATCAATCGCGGCCTTTCGCATACAACCGAGCGTCTCGCCCAGTCGCAATCGCTGCAAAATCTGAAGGAACGATTCGAGCGGCTTACCAAGCGGGAGGCCGAAGTGTTCGACCTCGTCGTGCAGGGTTTCACCAGCCAGGCCATCGGCGCCCAGCTGGAGATCAGCCCGCGCACGGTCGAGTCCTATCGCGTTCAGATCATGGAAAAAATGCAGGCCGAGAGTGTTGCCGTACTCGTTCGCTTTGCCGTCAGGCTCGGCCGCATAAACCCGTAATTTTACGGATGTGTCGTTTCGGATAGGACGAAAACTCCATCCGACTATCATTTTCCCCAAGCAATCGACCGCTCGATTGCCGGATTCGCACCCGCGTCTCTGGCATTCCAGAACGGGGAGCTTGGTGACAAATACGGAAGCGGCCGCTGCCTCCCTTGCGAGTGCAGTTGCACTGACAGCCATCGCGACAGCAATCCCGGCAGCACTCGTGTTGCCGGCGGTGAGCGGCGCTGCTGTCTGCGCCGCTATCCTGATCGCCGGCTATGCCTGGCTACGCTCGACCGAACGGAAATCTGCGGGCGTCAATTCCTGGGACGTCGCGGGCGGACTGATGTTCGTCGGCTTCGCCGCTGCGATGCTCAGTGAACCGGAAACGATCATGCCGCTGTTCGGCCAGTTCCCGAACTGACGGCCAATTCTTTGAAAGGCAAACGCACAACGCAACGCTGATCAAAACATACCAGACCGGGCCCCTCTGGCAGCCTCACCCGCTGCGATGTCGGACTGGAACACAAACGGGAGCCCGTCTTGGTAGAACTTTCGTGCGGCGATTTTCGCCGCGCGCTTTCCAGCAAAACAGAATTCGAGCGGCTAGACCGCATCGATGAACCGCGCGCGCGCAAGCACCGCCACGCGGCAATAACAATTTTCACCTAGGGGAAACGTCAATGATACTGGGGCTGACTACACTGCAATTCATGACGCTGATGGTCTTCGCGATCACCATCATCGCCATCGTCATCAATCGCTTCGATGCAACCGTCGCCGCACTGCTCGGCGTCGCGATCATGGTCTGGATGGGGACCATGACCGAAGTCGAAGCCGCCGAGCTTGTCGACTGGAACGTGATGGCGATCCTGATCGGCATCTGGATCATCGCCGCTTATTTCGGGAAAACGGGCGTACCCAGTTGGCTGTCGGTGCAATCCCTAAAACTATCCGGCGGGCGTCCCGGCCTGCTCGTGATGGTGCTGTCGATGCTCACCGGCATTCTGTCGATGGTGATCGACAACGTGGTCTGCATTCTGATGATGGCGCCGGTGGCCTTGCCGCTCGCGCGCGCACTGAAAATTCCGGCAACGCCGCTTGTGCTGATGATCGGCTTCAGCGCGAACTTCATGGGAACGGCACTTCTGCTCGGCGATCTGCCACCGCAGATGTTGCACAGCGTCGCCGGCGCCGAGTTTTTCGACTTCATCTGGCAGCAGGGACGTCCGTCATCGTTTCCGATCCTGATGGTGACGTTCATCCTCACGCTGATTTTCATGTACTATTACGGCTTCCGCAGAATTGGTAAGGCGTCCGCGGCTGGCGCAGCCAAAATCAAGGCGAGCATTCCGGATCCGACTTTCGCAACCATCGTGGTCGGCGTGTTCGTGCTCACGGTCATCGCGATGGCGTTCCGTGAACAGCTCGGCGTGAAACTCGGATTCATCGCACTGACCGGTGCGATCATCCTCGTGCTCACCATCGAACTGCTGACCGACAGGTTGAAGAATCCTCCGAGCTTCGAGCACGTGGTGCAGGAACTCGACTGGCGTGCGGTGTTTTTCTACATCGCGTTGTTCGCGCTCGTCGGAGGCCTCGAGAAGACGCACATCCTCGACATGATGGCGAATGCGCTGAAGCCGCTGTTCGCCACCAATTATGCGCTCGGCGCGACGCTGCTCTACTGGGCCACGATCCCGATCGTCGGCCTCGTCGAACACGACGCCTACATCCTCACCTTCCTCTACATGATCCGGGATCTCGGCACGTCCGGCGTACCGACCTGGCCGCTGTGGTGGATGGTCCTGTGGTCCGGAACGCTCGGCAGCAACCTGACCGTTGCGGGCGCTCCTGCCCTCTACGTCGCGCTTCGCATCGCCGAAAAGGAAGAGAAACGGAAAGTATCCCTGCGGGAGTTTCTCTCGTGGAGTCTCGTGTTCTGTCTGGTCAGCTCTGCCATCTGTTACGTGTTCGGCATGCTGATCTGGGTTCTGCCTTATGCGAATTGAGGACTGAACCCGCCGACAGACCGAAAACACAACACCGACGATCAACCGCGGAGGCGTACGCGCCTCCGCTCCGCGTAGCATTTTCTGAAGGAAGACAATGGACCTCTCTCAACAACTAATCGCGCTCGCGCAGGTTATCGTAATCGACCTGGTGCTTGCGGGAGACAATGCAATCATCGTGGGCCTCGCCGCATCGCGCGTCGCACCGGAAATCCGCGCCAAGGTGATCTTCTGGGGCATTGCCGGTGCCGTCATTCTCCGCATCCTGTTTGCGGTCGTGGCAACGCATCTGCTGACGATCGTCGGCCTGACGCTTGCGGGCGGCATCCTGCTTCTGTGGGTTTGCTGGAAAATGTATCGCGAAATCCGCGCGCACGTTCCGCAGCCCGTCATCGCCGGAATGCCCGGTGGCCTGCCGCAGTCCAAGGAACATGTCAGCTTCTGGGGCGCGATGAGCACCATCGTGATCGCCGACGTCTCCATGTCCCTCGACAACGTGCTCGCCGTCGCAGGCGCGGCCAAGGGCAACATTCCGATTCTGGTGATCGGCCTGTTCCTGGGCGTTGTATTCATGGCGCTGATGGCGACATGGATCGCGCGGCTGTTGCAACGCTATCACTGGATCACCTGGATCGGATTGCTCATCATCGTCCAGGTTGCGGTCGAGATGATCTGGAAGGGATCGCATCAGGTCGGCTGCGCGTTCGTACCTGACGCGATTTGCCAGCAAGGCTTGATCAGCACGATGAAGGCGCTGATGTAACAGTCACCGTCTGGAAAACAGAAACGCCGGGGAGTTTCCCCGGCGTTTTTTTGTTGCGGCACTGTGATCAATCTTTTGTCCCGAAGCGATAGGTCGCCCCTGCCCCTACATAATATCCGGCGTCGGGGCCGTATTTGATCTGCGGCGCAGACCCCTGCGAGACCGAAATTCCGGGCAGCGCGCTGTCGAAGCTTCTGACGCCGGCAAAACTTTTCAGTTCCAGTTCCGTCATCGGTTTGTAGGTCAGCCGCGCCTCGGCATTTCCTGTCACGGGCGCGGTCGTGCGGGAGGACGCAAAACCCTCCGCTGCGGAAGGCACAAGCGAGGCCTGCCGGTTTCCAACGCCAACATTGCCGCCCACATTGAGCGAAAGGTCGGGCGCAAGATCGACTTTTGAATCAAGCCCGATCACGGTGCCGACATCCTTCCAGCGCATGGTGCCGTTGGCGTCGGTTTGACCCGCGGAAGAAAAGTCCTGCTGGCTATTTCCGCTGTGCATCGAAACCGAGGGCGTCAGCGTGACACCGCTGACATTGAAATCGCTCGCAGCCTTGATGCTCGCGCGCGTGTTCGAATAGTTCGTCGAAACAGCACCCGTGCAGCCGGTACATCCGCCGATCAGCATGCCGCCATTCGAGGTGCCGACCAGCGTATTGTGGTTGCCGGGCATGGCGCCCACGCTGGTCGCGGTCTGGGAAGCGCCGACTTCGATCCGGGCTTTCGAGCCAAACTCGGACGCAAACGTGCCGTCGGGGAACACATAACCCATACCGCCGCGCATGCTGTCGGCGACGGGTGGGCCGAAGACCGTGACCGAATCCCAGCCGGTGGGCGGCTTCTCATGGGTTTCGGCGGCAGGAGCCGTGCGCAGGGTCGTGAACGATCCCGCTGCGGGAGAACGAACCGGACCCCATGGCCCTTCCGCCCACACATAGAAATTTCCGGAAGACGATGCCGCCGCGTTCGCCGGCACGTTGACCGGAAGGTCATTGGCTGCGGCGGCCGCAGGAAAGAGAAAGGCTACTGCAATTCCAGACAGCAGCGGTCCACGAATCGTTCGGGGCGCCATGTATTGAATCCGCGTCTGTGTTGGTTCGAGGCGATGAAGCCACAAAGATGGGGCGAAGATGCGACGAACTGTTGTTCCGCTCATGATTTTCAGGTTCCATCTGATCCGGTTGAGACGTCTTTGCGTATATCCATCGGACCCCATCGCCCTTAACGTGAAATGAATCCTCCTCCCGCGATCGTATGGTTCCTCGATGATCTCCGTCTCGCGGACAATCCGGCACTTTCCGCCGCCGCAAAATCCGGCGCGCCGTTGATCGCCGTCTATATTCTCGATGACGAGACAAAAGGCGTGCGCCCGCTTGGCGGTGCTGCTCGCTGGTGGCTGGCGGGAAGTCTGCGCGCGCTTGGTGAAGCGCTGGAGAAACTTGATTTGCCGCTCGTGCTTCGCAGCGGGCCCGCGAAAAAAGTACTCGACGCGATCGTCAAGGAAACCGGCGCGAAGAATATTTTCTGGAACCGGCGCTACGGCCACGCCGCCGAAGCCGATGCGGCCATTGAAAACGCCTTGAAGGCAATCGGCGTCGAGGTTCACTCGTTCAACGCAAACCTTCTGCACAAACCCGGAACCGTCCTGAACAAGGCCGGACAGCCGATGCGCGTGTTCACCCCGTTCTGGCGCGCATTGCAGGAACAGGGGTTGCCGCGCCCGCCGCTGCCTGCTCCGAAAAAGCTTAACGCGGCGAAGCGCCTGAAAAGCGAAAAACTCGGCGACTGGAAACTCGAACCAACCAAACCCGATTGGGCCGGTGGTTTGCGCGATACGTGGACCGTCGGAGAAAAAGCCGCGCGCAAACGCCTCGCGGATTTCGTCGACGACGATCTTTCCGGCTATACCAACACGCGCGACCGGCCCGATCTCGACATCACCTCGAAGCTATCGCCCTATCTCCGCTTCGGTGAGGTGTCGCCGTTTCAGGTCTGGCATGCGGCGAAGGCCGCACAGGAGAGCCGTAGCGTTCCCGGTCGCGACGTGGAAAAATTCCTGAGCGAAGTCGCGTGGCGCGAGTTTTCCTACCACCTGCTCCATCACTGGCCCGATCTCGGCACCAAGAATTTCGAGCCGCGCTTCAATAAATTTCCATGGCGCGAAGACAGGAAGGCGTTGCGTGCCTGGCAGAAAGGCCAGACCGGCTATCCGCTGGTCGATGCAGGCATGCGCCAGCTTTGGCATACGGGCTTCATCCATAACCGCGTCCGCATGGTCTGCGCGTCGTTCCTGACGAAGCATCTGCTGCTCGACTGGCGGCTCGGCGAACAATGGTTCTGGGACACGCTCGTCGATGCGGACCCCGCCAATAACACTGCGAGCTGGCAGTGGGTCGCCGGCTCGGGTGCGGATGCCGCGCCTTACTTCCGTATTTTCAATCCTGCCTTGCAGGCGGCGAAATTCGATCCGAAGGGCGAGTACATCACGCGCTGGGTTCCGGAACTTGCCGGACGAAAACCCGCCGACATTCACGAACCGCCGGCAGGATTGTTCAGCGGCTATCTTCAGCCGGTTGTGGACCACGCCGCCGCGCGGGAACGTGCGCTCAAGGCATTCGAAAAGACCAGGAACGGCTGATCCTTCTCTGCAATGCAGACCGGCGCCAGCGGCGTTGCGAACACCGCACATGTCCTTTACGTTGATTTGCGGATTTTCCCGCTTTTACCTGTGATTTTCTGAAATGGACGCGAAGAACGGCATCGTCGACGCCATCGGCAACACGCCCCTCATCAAACTGCAAAAGGCTTCCGAACTCACCGGCTGCACCATTCTGGGCAAGGCCGAGTTCATGAACCCGGGCCAGTCGGTGAAGGACCGCGCCGCGCGTCAGATCATCCTCGAGGCGGAGAAGCGCGGCGAGCTGAAACCGGGCGGCCTCGTCGTGGAAGCGACGGCGGGAAACACCGGTATCGGTCTGGCGCTGGTCGCCAATGCGCGCGGCTATCGCACGCTCATCGTCATTCCCGAAACGCAGAGCCAGGAAAAGAAAGACATGCTCCGGCTGTGCGGCGCGGAGCTGGTGGAAAATCCCGCACTCCCCTTCAGCAACCCGAACAACTACCAGCATGTGGGCCGCCGCATCGCCGACGAACTCCGCAAGACGGAGAAAAACGGCGTGCTTTTCGCGGACCAGTGGAACAATCGTGACAACCGCATGGGCCACTACACATCCACCGGACCGGAAATCTGGGAACAGACAAACGGAAAGATCGACGGCTTTGTGTGTTCCGTCGGCACCGGCGGCACGCTGGCCGGGGTCTCGCTCTATCTGAAAGAGAAGAACAGGAACGTCATGATCG
>VFQR01000722.1_pt1 | contig 35935 bp, 36 predicted proteins | sample 3512321 | NCBI WGS metagenome assembly VFQR01 (sample SAMN10412374, study PRJNA504923) | tailings metagenome | isolation source: Relicate 3 Philex TSF1 revegetated site | place: Philippines: Tuba, Benguet | collected 2017-08-29 | reverse complement strand
TCAATCGGGATGCGGCAATGGGCCCATGTCGGTCAAACCCCATGACGCTTGGTATCACCTCCTCCGACCAGGCCAAGTATGCCCAAGACGAATAACGACAACGCCGTCGCGGACGCGGCCCCGCCCGGCGGAGACACGATGCGCGGCTTCGTCTTCGCGCTCGTCGCCTATCTCATGTGGGGCGTGCTGCCTTTCTACATGAAGCTCGTCGCGCATATCCCGGCCGCCGAGGTCGTGGCGCATCGGGTGCTGTGGTCGGTGCCGATCGCGGGGGCGGTGCTGGTGGCGCTTGGCCGCACGGCCGACGTCAGGGCGGCGCTGCGCTCGCCGCGGACGCTCGCCATGGCCGCACTGACGGCCGGCCTGATCTCGGTCAACTGGGGCATCTATGTCTGGGCGATCGCCGTCGACCGGACGCTGGAGACCGCGCTCGGCTACTACATCAACCCGCTGATGAGCGTCGCCATGGGGGCGCTGCTGCTCGGCGAAAAGCTCCACCGCGCGCAGATCGTGGCGATCGCGCTGGCCACGCTCGCGGTCGTCGTGCTGACGGTCGAGGCGGGCGGCCTTCCGTGGGTCTCGCTGGCGCTCGCCCTGACCTTCGCGGCCTACGGCTTCCTACGCAAGACGCTGCCCATCGGCCCGAGCCAGGGCTTCTTCCTCGAGGTGCTGATCCTCGCGCCCCTCGCGCTCGGCTACGTCCTGCTGCTCCAGGCCACCGGAGCCGGGCATTTCTTCGCCAGCGGGGCCGATTTCGGGCTCCTGCTGCTCGCCGGCGCGGTGACGGCGGCCCCGCTCATCCTCTACGGTTTCGGCGCAAAACTCCTGCGCTACTCGACGATCGGCATCATGCAGTACGTCTCGCCGACGATCGTCGCCTTCATCGCCGTCTTCATCTTCGGCGAGCCGTTCGGCCTGGGACGCGCCGTTGCCTTCGCGCTGATCTGGACGGCGCTCGCCATCTACACCTGGTCGATGCTGTCGGCGAAACGCGCCGACGCCGCGGGACCTACAGCCTTGCGATGACGCGGCTGTCGCCCTCCGAGGGCGCGCCTTCGGCCGCGACGGCCTCATGGATCGCCGAGACGACGTCCTCGGCGCGGTCGACGACCAGTGGCCGCAGCCTGTCGAGCGAGTGAAGGAAGCCCTCCGCCTTCATGTGCTTCAGGAGCGTCAGCATCGGGTTCCAGAAGCCCTCGATATTGGCGAAGACGATCGGCTTCGAATGACGGCCGAGCTGCGCCCAGGTCATGATCTCGATGATCTCCTCGAGCGTCCCGATGCCGCCGGGCAGCGCCACGAACGCGTCCGAATGCTCGAACATCGCATGCTTGCGGGCGTGCATGTCCTCGGTGACGATCAGCTCCGTGTTGTCCGTCGGGGCCTCGGGCGCCTCCTTGTCGATCAGGAAGCGCGGGATGATGCCGAGGATGCGCCCGCCCGCCGACGCCACCCCCGACGAGACGGCGCCCATGATGCCGCGCGTGCCGCCGCCATAGACGAGGCCGATGCCGTTTTCCGCCAGCGAGCGGCCGAGCCCGTAGGCTGCCGCGGTGTAGACGCCTCCGAGGCCCGAGGAAGAGCCGCAATAGACGCAGACGAATCGTATCTTGCTCATGCCAAAGATTGGTCTTATCCGCGGGCTAACGGGTCAAGACGTGGCCGGGCTTTTTGTTGTCGCACTGCAAAAAAACCGGTAGACCCGGCACAATCCGGCTAAGCGACGAGTGATTCATGATGGCACCCTGGTTGAAGGTACTGCTTTTTGCGGTTGGTGGCACCACCGCGGCAGCGGGCACGGCATACGTGACCGGCGCCTTCGATCCCTGGCTGAGGCGGGAAGCACCGGTCGTCGCGGCCCTGCCGGAGCAATCCGCGCCTGCGGAAACCGCTGCGCCTGAGCCCGCTGCGACTGACGCGGACGAGCCCGCCGAGGCGGGACCGGCGAGCGATCCGCGAGGTCCGACCTTCGATCTCGTGCGGGTCGAGCCGGACGGCTCTATGGTGGTCGCGGGCCAGGCCGCGCCGAACGCCTCCATCGATGTCCTCTCCGGCGACCAGGTGCTGGCGACGGCACAGGCAGGGCCGGAAGGCGATTTCGCCGCGGTGCTCGACGAGCCGCTGCAGCCGGGCGACTACCAGATCGTGCTGCGGATGACGCTGCCCGACGGCACCGCCATGGCTTCCATGGAAACCGCGATCGTCTCGGTCCCCGAGACGCTCGACGGGCCGGTGCTGGCCATGGTCGAGGCGCCGGGCGAGCCGGCCCGCCTGATCACCGTGCCGGAGGCCGGCGAGGATGCCGCGCCGCTGCTGGCCGCCGAAGAGGACGAGACGGAGGTCGCGGCGGACGAGGACGCCGCCGAAGCGGCTGCCGAAACAGCGATGACGGAGGAGCCGTCGACGGAGGACGCCGCGGCAGCTGATCAGGCGGAAGCCGGCATGGCTGCGGACGAGCCCGAAGTTGGGACCGCGGAGGTGGCCGAGGTCGCCGACGAGACCCCCGAGGAGGCCGCAGCGGCAGCCGAGACAACTCCGGCCGAGCCGGCTCCAGCCGAGGCCATTGCCGAAGCGGCGCCGGATGAGGCGCCGGCAGAGGTTGCGGCCGCCGAGGAAACGGTCGCGGAGGGGCCGCAGGAGGTCGAGGCGGCCGCCGACGAGCAGCCTGAGGCGGAAGCCGAGATGGCCGATGCGGAGGCTCCGGCCGATGAGGGCGAGGAAGAACTCGCCACGCAGCCGGCCGAGGCCGCGGCCGAGCAGCTTGCGGCCGCCGAGCCGCAGCAGGAGGAGATCGCAGCCCTGCCGCAGGAAGAGGGCTCCTCCGCCACCCAGCAGGACGCCGCCGTCCGCGTCTTCGTCGAAGCGGTCGAGATCGACGGCGACATGATCTTCGTCGCCGGCTACGCCGAGGCGGGGCGCTATGTGCGCGTCTACGCCGGTGACTTCTATCTCGGCGACGCGCGCGCCTCGGAGGGCGGCCGCTTCCTCGTCGAAGCGCAGCGCGACCTGCCGGTCGGGAACTATATCATCCGCGCCGATCTCCTTGGCCCCGACGGCACCGTGCTGGCGCGCGCGGCCGTGCCCTTCGAGCGCGAGCCGGGCGAGCAGATCGCCGCCGTGGCGCCGCTCCAGCCCGCGCCGCAGACTGGCGCGCAAGCTGCCGATGCGCCCGCCGCCGACATCCCGGCGGAAGCCGAGGGCGATATCGAAGGCGGCGAGATTCCCGTGGCCGAGGCCGAGCAAGACGCCCAGGCGTCCGACGCAGCAGGGGCTCCCGCAGAGGCGGAGATGGACGCCGACGTGCAGGTGGCCGCGGCAGAGCCCGAAGCGGCCGCGGACGCGCCGATGGAAATGACCACTGCCGAGCCGGAGCCGGCGGCCGAGGAAGAGGCTAAAGCCGCAACCGCTGCCGACGAGGCCGTGGAAGAGCGACCGGAGATCGCGGTCGCCGAGCCCGATGCGGCTGCGGACGCGGCGATGGAGATGGCCGCCGACGCGCCGGAGGCGGTGACCGCGGAAGAGGCCGAAGTCGCTCCCGCCGCCGACCACGGCATCGAAGCGCAGTCGGAAGTCGCCGCCGCCGAGCCCGAGGTGGCTGCGGAGGCGCCGACGGAAATGGCCGCCGACGCGCCGGAGGCGGTGAGCGAGGACGAGGCCGAAGCCGCAGCCGCGGCCGACGAGGAGGCGGTGGAAGCGCAGCCGGAAGTTGCCGCGACCGAACAGCCGGCCGCGCCCGCTGCCGTGGAACCCGAGGCCGAGGTCGCTGCCGCCGAACCAGATGCCGATGAGCCCGCGGACATCGCGGTGGCCGAGACGGATGCAGCCGTCGAGGAGGAGCCCGAAATCGCGTCGGCCGAGCCCGATGCGGCCGAGGAGGAGCCTGCCGAGCTTGCGGCTGCCGAGTCCGAAACGGGCGAGGCCACGGAAGCCGCCGGTGACGCAGAGGTCGCTTCGGCGTCGCAGGACGCGGGCGAACAGCCGGCAGAGTTGGCGTCCGCTGCTCCCGATGCCGGCGAACAGCCTGCCGCCGCGCCGGTCACGGAACCTGCTGTCGGCACCGAACCCGTCGCGGGCGGATCGGTGGAGATCGCGGCGGCCGTATCCGAGCCAGCGGAAGACGAGGCCGGCATTGCGGCGACCGAATCCGCCGCCGGGGAAGAGCCGGCCATACCGGAGTCCGGGAGTGCGGCCGCCGAACCCGTCACGTCGGAGCCCGAGACAGCGGCCGCCGGACTCGCCGCCGCCGGAGACGAACCGGCCGCGTCCGTTCCTGTGACTGCTGAGGAGGATGTCGCCGCCGCCACCGAGAGTCCCGAAGGGGAGCCAGCGCCGGTCGAGATGGCCGCCGCTCCGCCCGTCCAGGAGACGCTGTCGCCGGCGCTGGAGCGCGCCGAGGGTGCGGTGATCATCCGCCGCGGCGACAATCTCTGGCGCATCTCGCGGCGCGTCTATGGCCGCGGCGTCCGCTATTCGACGATCTACCTCGCCAACCAGGACCAGATCCGCAATCCGCACCGCATCTGGCCGGGCCAGGTCTTCACCGTCCCCAGCCAGACGGAGGAGGGCGAGTCGGCCGATCTGGACGCGCTCGGCGAGCAGGCGGTCGATCCCTCCCAGGTACCGGGCGAAATCCTGCGCTAGCAATTCGGCCCGCCGCACGACGGCGGGCTTGTCTTGCCACGCTTCATCGTATATCGGCGATATACGATGAATGCTGCGGGAGCCTGACATGTCGCCCGAAATTCGCGAGCGCCTCGCCGAAAGGCTCGCGGCGCTCGCCCACCCGGCGCGCCTGCGCATCCTGGAGCATCTGGCCGATCTGCCGGCCTGCTGCTGCAAGGATGTGGTCGAGCGCATGGATCTCGCCCAGTCGACCGTCTCGCAGCACCTGAAGGTGCTCGTCCAGGCCGGGCTGGTGCGGATGGGGACCGAGGGGCAGCGCTCGCGCTACGAGGTCGACCGCGACGCGGTCGGCGAGCTCGCCGCGTCCTTCGACAGCATGCTGAAGATCTGCTGCCGCGGCGGCGGCTGCGCGAACTGAACGGGAGAAGAAGCTTGGCCAACAAGACAGTCTCGGCGGAGTCGGGCTCCGTCTTTTCGACCCTGGTCAATCTCTGGCCCTATATGTGGCCGAGCGACCGGCCTGACCTCAAGATGCGCGTCGTATGGGCGACCGTCTTCCTGGTCGTCGCCAAGTTCATCCTGGTGCTCGTGCCCTATTTCTTCAAATGGGCGACGGACGCGCTGAACGGCGAGTTCTCGGCGCCCGACTGGATACCGGCGATCCTCGTCGCGCCGGTCATGCTCGTCATCGCCTACAACGTCGTGCGCATCGTGCAGGTCGGGCTCAACCAGCTGCGCGACGCGCTGTTCGCCCGCGTCGGCCAGCACGCGGTGCGCCAGCTTGCCTTCAAGACCTTCGTGCACATGCACGACCTGTCGCTGCGCTTCCATCTCGAGCGGCGCACCGGCGGCCTGTCGCGCATCATCGAGCGCGGCGTGAAGGGCATCGAGGCGATCGTCCGCTTCACCATCCTGAACACGCTGCCGACGGTGCTCGAATTCGTGCTGGTCGCGATCATCTTCGCGGTGGCCTATGGCTGGATCTACGTGGCGATCATCGCGGTGACGCTGTGGCTCTACACCTGGTTCACGGTCAGGGCGAGCGACTGGCGCATCTCGATCCGCCGCGAGATGAACGACAGCGACACCGACGCGAACACCAAGGCGATCGACTCGCTGCTCAACTACGAGACGGTCAAGTATTTCAACAACGAGCGCATGGAGGCCGAGCGCTTCGACCGCTCCATGGAGCGCTACGAATCGGCGGCGACTAAGACATGGACCTCGCTCGGCTGGCTCAACTTCGGCCAGGGGCTGATCTTCGGCGTCGGCATGGCGGCCGTCATGGCGCTCTCGGCGCGCGAGGTCATGCAGGGCACGCACACGCTGGGCGACTTCGTCTTCATCAACGCCATGCTCATGCAGCTCTCGATCCCGCTCAACTTCATCGGCTTCATCTACCGCGAGATCAGGCAGGGCCTCACCGACATCGAGAACATGTTCGAGCTGCTCGACGTGCCGCCGGAGGTCACCGACCGGCCCGACGCGCGGCCTCTGGAGGTGCGGGAAGGCAAGCTGCGCTTCGAGGACGTCCACTTCTCATACGATCCCAACCGCCGCATCCTGAAGGGCATCAGCTTCGAGGTTCCTGCCGGCCGCACCGTCGCCATCGTCGGGCCGTCGGGGGCCGGCAAGTCGACCATCTCGCGGCTGATCTACCGCTTCTACGAGCCGCAGTCGGGCGCGATCACGATCGACGGGCAGAACATCGCCGACGTCACGCAGCAGTCGCTCAGGGCGTCGATCGGCATGGTCCCGCAGGACACGGTGCTGTTCAACGACACGATCGCCTACAATATCCGCTACGGGCGCATGGCGGCCGGCGAGGAGGACGTCCGCAAGGCGGCCGAGATGGCGCAGATCGGCGCCTTCATCGACGGGCTGCCCGAAGGCTATCGCTCGATGGTGGGCGAGCGCGGGCTGAAGCTCTCGGGCGGCGAGAAGCAGCGGGTCGCGATCGCGCGCACCATCCTCAAGGCGCCGCCGATCCTGATCCTCGACGAGGCCACTTCCGCGCTCGACACGCAGACCGAGCAGGAGATCCAGTCGGCGCTGGAGACGGTGAGCCGCGGACGTACGACGATCGTCATCGCCCACAGGCTGTCGACCGTCGTCAATGCCGACGAGATCATCGTGCTGAAGGACGGCGTGATTGCCGAGCGCGGCCGGCATTCCGAGCTTCTCGCGGCGCGCGGCCTCTATGCCGCCATGTGGGACCGGCAGCGCGAGGCGACCGAGGCCGAGGAGCGGCTGCGGCGGGCGCGGGAGGAGGACGAGATGGGCGTCGTCGTCCGGCGCCGGCCGGCGGAGGTTCCTGCCGGCGAGTAGAGCCCTCGGGCCGTTGTGTGCCGGCATGACCGGCTGCGGCAATGGAGCCTGATCAGGGCTGATGCGTTGCGGCAGCGGGCGGCGTCGGTTAAGCAGGCGCCGGACCCAGCCGAGCGACCAGACATGAGCCTTGCCGACACGATCAGAAACGCCTTCGTTCCCGTCCACCGGGAAGGCTATCCCTTCGTCGCGGGCTTCGCCGGCGCGACGCTGCTCCTCGCGCTCATTTCGCCCCATCTCTTCTGGATCGGGCTGATCCTTACCGCGTGGTGCGCCTATTTCTTCCGCGACCCGCCGCGCGTGACGCCGATCGACGACCGGCTGGTCGTCAGTCCGGCTGACGGCATTGTGACCAGCGTCGGTCCTGCCGTGCCGCCGCGCGAGCTCGGCCTCGGCAATGTCGAGATGACGCGCATCTCGGTCTTCATGAACGTCTTTTCCTGCCACGTGAACCGGGCGCCGGTGCGCGGCCTGGTCGAGCGGATCGAGTACCGGGCCGGCAAGTTCGTCAATGCCGAGCTGGACAAGGCGAGCGTCGAGAACGAGCGCAACGGCCTCGTAATCGCCAGCCCCGGCGGCACGGTCGCCGTCGTGCAGGTCGCGGGGCTCGTCGCGCGCCGCATCCTGTGCTGGGCGGAGGCCGGCAGCGCGCTGACCATGGGCGACCGTTTCGGGCTGATCCGGTTCGGCTCGCGCCTCGACGTCTTCCTGCCGCGCGAGGCGGTGGCGCGCGTGGCGGTCGGCCAGACGGCGGTCGCCGGCGAGACGATCATCGCCGAGTTCGGCTCGGGCGCGAGCTTCCCGCTTGTGCGGGTGTCCTGAGGTGGCGGAGCGCCCGCAGCAGCGCAGGGTGTTCCGGCGGCGGCCACTCCGGGCCATCCCGATGCGGGTGGTTCTGCCCAATCTGATGACGGTGCTGGCCGTCTGCGCCGGGCTTTCCGGCGTCAGGATGGCGTTCGAGGCCCGCTTCGAGATGGCGGTGCTGCTCGTGCTCGTCGCCGCCGTGCTCGATGCGCTCGACGGCCGCGTGGCGCGCATCCTCAAGGGCACTTCGGATTTCGGCGCGCAGATGGATTCGCTCGCCGACATCGTCAATTTCGGCGTCGCGCCGGCGCTCGTCCTCTATGCCTATGTGCTGGAGCGGGCGGATGCGGTCGGCTGGATCGCGGCGCTCCTCTATGCGATCGCCTGCGGCCTCCGGCTGGCGCGGTTCAACGTCATGCTGGTTGATCCGGACCGGCCGGCCTGGAAGAGCGATTATTTCGTCGGCGTGCCGGCGCCTGCGGGCGCGATCCTCGTGCTGCTGCCGCTCTATCTCGGCTTCCTCGGCGTGCCGAGGAACGATCTCTTCGTCGGCTTCTCCTGCGCCTTCGCCGTCGCCATGGCGCTCCTGATGGTCAGCCAGTTGCCGGTCTATTCGGGCAAGGTGGGCGGGGCGAGGGTGCGGCGCGACCTCGTCATGCCGCTGATCCTGGCGGTGGTGCTCTTCGTCGCGCTTCTCGCCAGCTTCCCCTGGCACACGCTGACTGCGAGCACCTTGATCTACCTCGCCTGCCTGCCGCTCAGCCACCGCGCCTATCACCGGCGCGAGGCGGCGGAAGCGGCGCGGGCGGCCTTGCGGGAAGAGGAGGAGGCGGCTGCGGCGCCGCCGCCAGCCTGAGCGATCAGGCCGCGCGGACGTCCCCGATCGTGGCAGCGGGCTCGGCGGGGCCACCGGGGACGATGTAGCCGTCGCTATCGATGCTGCAGAGCAGCCCCGTATCGAACCACTTCCGTTCGTCGGCACCGTCGGAGGGGGAGCCCGACGAGGCGAGGAAGAGCCGGCCACGATCGGCAATGCCTGCCACCGGGTCGAGCCTGACGCGAAGGCCGGGCAGGATGCGGCCGACGGTGCCGGGGCGCGAATTCAGGGAGCTCTCCAGCGCGACCGGTCCGCCGATCTCGTCGATTGACCAGCCGCGGAGCGAATCCGCGCTGTCCTCGGCGGCCGCTTCGCCGTTCCGTTGCCACAATATGGTCCGGTGGCGGTCGGCCGAAGCAGGTGGGGCGCCTTTCGCCATCACGAGCTCGGGCGCGTCGAGGGCGGTCGTCCCGGTGACGATCCGGCTGCCGGAGAGGAGAGGGAGCAGGAGGCCCGCGCTGACGCCGAGCGGTGACATGGGGGCCAAGGTGGAGCGCACGACAGGCGGCACCGCGATGCGCGCGGCGATGCGGGCGGCACTGCCGAGGAGCAGCCGGTCCGGCAGCACGATCGGGCCGGCGTCGCCGGGGCGGTGGAAAGCGGCATAGGCCGACCTGGCGGCATGGCCGGCCGGGAGCTGGCGGGTCAGGCGGTACCAGAGCCGCCGCAGCGGACCGGCGCTGTCGCCTTCCTCGATCCGCACGACGCGGATGCCGGCGCGGGCGATCGCGTCGGCTACCTTGTTCGTCTCGTCGTCGCCGGCGAGGAGCACGATCCGGAGGGCGGCCGCTGCCGCTGCCTCGGCCGTCGCCTCCGGGCCGGGTGCGGGATCGATCAATAGCGCGCTGCGGCCAGCCGAGCTGACGGCGAGGAGCGCGGTCATGCATCTCAGCGGCGAAGCGGTGACGATGCCGATCGTCTCGCCCTCATCGGTTGCCGGCGCGAGGCGGCGCGCGAGCTGCCTGATCCGCGTCAGGAGTTCCGAGGCGTCGAGCGTGCCCTGCTGGTCCTCATGCACCACGGCGCCCGGCCGCAGCCTGAGCGCGGCGGCGACGGCGCCGAACAGCGAGGAGGGCTCGCGCAGCGGCGCGATGCGCAGCAAGGCCAGGCGGTCGAGGAGGGCGAGCGACGGCCGCTGCCGCGGTTGGCCGTGCAGCGCCCGCAGCTCCTCGATCGTCGTGGGGGCGAGTGCCGCGACCTCGAGCGGCGGCGAGGGCCAGCCCGAGGCGGGGGTCGAGATGCCGGGCCATTCGCCCTGCCAGCCGATCCGCAGCGGCACGATACGCGCCTGCGCGCGTTGCGCGATCCGCGCCACGGCGCGGTAGAGCCTGAAGGTTTTGGGGTCGGGCTCGACCATGTCGGGCAGGTAGACGGCGATCCGCCCGCCGCCCTTGAGCGTGCGCACGAGCCGCCGGCTGACGAAAACCTGCGAAGCGTTGAACTCGATCGTGCGGCCCGCAGCGCGGAAAGGCTCCATCCACCAGGCATGGGCGGTCTCGGAATCGAGGATGTGCAGCGTGTCGTCCGGCAGCATCGTGAGCATCATCGCGGCGTCGAGGCGCGAGCGGTGGACGACGACGAAGAGCGCGCCGCCGTCCGGCACGCATGCCCGCAGCGGGCCCTCGCGCAGGGCGAAGACGATCTTCAGCGGTACGAGGAGCAGCGCCTGGTGCATGGTGAGGCGGCGGCTGAAGGACAGGACGAACGCCGCCGCGACCCACAGGCCCGCCAGGATGGCCAACGCCGCACCGGCCACAATCATCCTCGACCTCCCGGCAAAATCCGCCGCGGCTCTTGCCGGCCGTTGACCCCAGCCTATCCGCCGACGGCTGTCTGTCAACGACCGGCTCGCGTCAGCCCTGAACGCCGTGGTAGGGGAGACGTTCCGACGTGCAACCCATGGCAGGCGCTGCGAGGGAGGAACAGCATGGACGCAACCCGCCTCAAGGACATGCAGGCGCCGCTCAAGCAGGCCTATCGCGAGGCGCCGGAACGGGCGGTGGTCACGCTGCGCGCCAGGGGCGCGATCGACGACCAGGCGATCGCCTGCAAGGTCGAGACCGGGGCGGCGATCAAGGTGGCCGGGCTCCATCCGGCGACCGGCGGTTCCGGGCTGGAGCTCTGCTCGGGCGACATGCTGCTCGAGGCGCTCGTCGCGTGCGCGGGTGTGACGCTGAAGGCCGTCGCGACGGCGCTGGAGTTCCGCCTCGGGAAGGCGACGGTGACGGCGGAGGGCGATCTCGATTTCCGCGGCACGCTGGGCGTCGACCGTGAGGCGCCGGTCGGCTTCCGCTCCATCCGGCTCAGCTTCGACCTCGATACGGACGAGCCGCAGGAACGGATCGACACGCTGATCAGGCTGACCGAGCGCTACTGCGTCGTGTTCCAGACGATTGCAGGAAAGCCGGAGCTCACAGTCGCGGCTTCTTGAGGAGGCGCCTTTTCCTGGCAGTCGAGCGGCCTAGATTCCCTTCGTCCTTCTGCAATGGACGAAGGAGAAGGCAAATGACGACCCGCTACTTTGCTCTGATCTTGGGAATAGTCTTTCTCGCGGTGGGCGCCCTCGGCTTCGTGCCTGCCGCACTGACGCCTTCCGACGAAAGCCTTGCCGTGAACGTGCTCCACGGGCGTTTGCTGGGCCTGTTCCCCGTCAACGTGCTCCACAGCCTGGTACATGTCCTGTTCGGCGTCTGGGGCATCGTCGCCTACCGGTCCCTGGCCGCTTCGGTAATCTACGCCCAGGTCGTGGGCGTCTCCTATGCCGTATTGGCGGTCTTCGGCCTCATACCGGGGCTCCAGACGCTGTTCGGGCTGGTCCCGCTCCACGGGCATGACGTCTGGTTGCATGCCGTCATCGCGGCTGCGGCGATCTATTTCGGCTTCTTCGCACAACGCGTCGAGGCACGGGCCTGACTTGTCACGTCGCCCCCGGCGGCCGGCTACATGAACGGCCGTGGGGGAGCGGAGACCAATCGTGTCTTGAAACCGCGCCGCGATCGTGTATATCCGCGCCTTCTGCCGGTCCCGATTGGGGGCTGAACGGAAGGCCGCGGGTTCACCCGTGTTCGGGGACAGAAGTCCTCAGCTTCCCGTGTCTCCGCTCTCGACCGTCTCGACATCGCGCCTTTCTTCCCGCTCCCCGGAGCGGACAAGACAAGTCGCAGAGGCTTTAGCCGTCGGGTCCGGCCGTGAAGAAGAGAAAGGCAAGACACAATGGCACTTTACGAGCACGTGTTCCTTGCCCGGCAGGACCTTTCGCAGCAGCAGGTCGATGCCCTTGTCGAGCAGTACAAGGGTGTGATCGAGGCGGGCGGCGGTTCCGTGGGCAGGGTCGAGAACTGGGGGCTGAAGTCCCTGGCATATCGCATCAACAAGAACCGCAAGGCCTACTACACGCTGATGGACATCACCGCCCCGGCCGCTGCCGTCTCCGAGATGGAGCGCCAGATGGGCCTGTCGGAAGACGTCCTGCGCTTCATGACCATCAAGGTCGAGGCGCATGAGGAAGGCGCCTCCGCGATGATGCAGAAGCGCGAGGACCGCGGCGATCGCGGCGATCGTGGCCCGCGCGGCGATCGCGGCGACAGGGGTGATCGCGGCGGCCGCTTCGGCGACCGCGACGACCGTCCGCGCCGCCCGCGCGAAGGACAGGGTGAAGGAGCCGCAGCATAATGGTCGACATCAACCAGATCCCGACGCGCCGGCCCTTCCATCGTCGCCGCAAGACCTGCCCGTTCTCCGGCGCCAACGCGCCGCGGATCGACTACAAGGACGTGCGGCTCCTGCAGCGCTACATCTCCGAGCGCGGCAAGATCGTGCCCTCGCGCATCACCGCCGTCAGCCAGAAGAAGCAGCGCGAGCTCGCCAAGGCGATCAAGCGCGCCCGCTTCCTCGGCCTGCTGCCCTACGTCGTGAAGTAGGTTTTTCGGGGCGGGCGCCCTCGGGCGTCCGCCATCTCCCTCCGCGACGGGCGCGGATCGGAGCACGAGACATATCCCGGGTTGGGGTGCCGCCGGCATCCCTAACTGCCGCGACAGGCAGGACAGCAAAGAAGGCGGTTCTCGAGCCGCGGCGTCCTTGCCGGTCGATATCCAACGCGCCGCCTTGAAGCGGCCAAGACAAGGACGACGATCATGCAAGTGATCCTGCTCGAACGCATCTCCCGGCTCGGCCAGATGGGCGATGTGGTCAAGGTGCGCGACGGCTTCGCGCGCAATTTCCTCCTGCCGCAGGGCAAGGCGCTGCGCGCCAACGAGGCCAACCGCAAGCGCTTCGATTCGCAGCGTGCCGACCTCGAGGTGCGCGACAAGGAGCGCCGCTCGGAGGCCGAGAAGCTGTCGGGCAAGCTCGACGGCCTGACCTTCGTCGTGGTGCGCTCGGCCGGCGAGACCGGCCAGCTCTACGGCTCGGTGTCGGCGCGCGACATCGCGCAGCTGCTCGCCGACGAGGGCTACAGCGTCTCCCGCAACCAGATCGAGCTCAACGCGCCGATCAAGACGATCGGCCTCACCACGGTGGCGATCGCCCTTCACCCCGAGGTCGAGGTCACCATCACGCTCAACATCGCGCGCTCGCCGGAAGAGGCGGAGCGCCAGGCCCAGGGCGAGACCCTCGATTCGGCCGAGGCGATCTACGGCGAGGATTTCGACGAGGCCTCGCGCCCGGAGAGCTTCTTCGAGGAGACGCCGCAGGATTTCGGCGGCGAGGACGAAGAGGCCTGAGCGGCCCGACTTCCTTTTCCGACGTGATCGAGGCGCCCGGATGGACTTCCGGGCGCCTTCTTCGTGGCATAATTGTGCGCGGGGAACATGGCGCTATAATACTTTGGTCGAAGCGATGAGCACACAGCGGGCTGATTGCTATGAACCTGATGCTGAAGCGCCTTTGTTCACGCCTCTTCGTGACCGGCACGTTGAGGATCACCGATGCCGAGGGTGAGGAACACCTCTTCGGCGACGGTACCGGCGAGCCGGTGCATTTCGCGCTCAGGTCGCGCCGCGCGGAGCGCGCGATCGTACTTAATCCCGATCTCGGCTTCCCCGAAATGTACATGGAGGAGGAGATCGACTTCCTCGAGGGCGATGTCCTCGACTTCCTCCGCCTCGCCTACATCAATATGGGTCAGCCCGGCACGACCAATCTCGGCATGAAGCTCGCCGAGAGCGCGCGCTATGCCATGCGCCGGCTGCAGCAGATCAACACTGCCAGCCGCGCGCGCGCCAACGTCCAGCACCACTACGACCTGTCGGGCGAGCTCTATCGGCTCTTCCTCGACGAGGACATGCAGTATTCCTGCGCCTATTTCGCGCGACCGGACATGACGCTCGACGAGGCGCAGCTCGCCAAGAAGCGCCACATCGCCGCCAAGCTGATGATGCGTCCGGAGCTCAACGTGCTCGACATCGGCTCGGGCTGGGGCGGGCTCGGGCTGTTCCTGGCAAAGAATTTCGGCGTCGACGTGCTTGGCGTGACGCTGTCGGACGAGCAGCACGCGGTGGCGACCGAGCGCGCCCATGCGCTGGGGCTCGAGGACCGCGTCCATTTCGAGATCAGGGACTATCGCGACATCCAGGAGCGGTTCGACCGGATCGTCTCGGTCGGCATGTTCGAGCATGTCGGCGTGAACCACTACCGGACCTTCTTCAACAAGTGCGCCAAGCTCCTGAAGCCTGACGGGGTCATGCTCCTGCATGCGATCGGCCGCTCCGGCCCGCCGGCGGCGACCGCGCCCTTCATCCGCAAGTACATCTTCCCCGGCGGCTACATTCCGGCCTTGTCGGAAGTGCTGCCGGCGATCGAGAGGGCGGGGCTTGTCGTCACCGACGTCGAGATCCTGCGGCTCCACTATGCCGAGACGCTGAGGATGTGGCGCGAGCGCTTCATGGCGAACCGCGACAAGGCGAAGGCGATCTATGACGAGCGCTTCTGCCGGATGTGGGAATTCTACCTCGCCGGCTCGGAAGCCGCATTCCGCTGGCAGGACCTGATGGTGTTCCAGATCCAGGTCGCGCGCCGCAATGACGCGCTGCCGCTCACCCGCGACTACATGACCGATGCCGAGCGGGAACTGGCGAAGCCGGCCACGAGATCATCCGCCAGGGGCGACCCGGCCCGACGCCGGCGGCAGGACAGCTGACGCACCGCCTCCGCGAATCTGCTATCCTCCGGCGCGTCGCGCGCGTCCCGGTCAAGCGACAGGGCCGGCGTGGCGGACTCGTCCTGTTGATGCGTGTGGATAGTGTGCATGCGACGGTTCGCGTCTTCCCCGGCTGCGGTGCGGCAGCTAGGAGAGAATGAGCCGGGCTTCCGGAGTCGCGTAACGGACCGGGTTCTTCCAGGCACAGGGATTGGCAATGGCTGAAGCGCTCCGCAAACCGGACGCGGCGGGAACGCCGCTTTTTCGCGAGGCTCCGAACAATATCGAGGCGGAGCAGGCGCTGCTCGGCGCGATCCTCGTCAACAACGACGCCTTCTACCGCGTCTCCGACTTCCTGAAGTCGGCGCATTTCTACGAGCCGCTGCACCGGCAGATCTTCGATGTGGCGGCCGACATGATCCGGCTCGGCAAAATCGCCAACCCGGTGACGATGAAGACCTTCCTGCCGGCCGACCAGAGGGTCGGCGAGCTGACTGTGACGCAGTATCTGGCGCGGCTCGCGGCCGAGGCCGTCACCGTCATCAACGCCGCCGACTACGGCCGCGCGATCTACGACCTCGCCACGCGCCGCGCGCTGATCACCGTCGGCGAGGACATGGTCAACATCGCCTATGACGCGCCGGTCGACATGTCGCCGTCGGACCAGATCGAGGACGCCGAGCGGCGGCTCTTCGAGCTCGCCGAGACCGGGCGCTACGACGGCGGCTTCGAGAGCTTCGCCGATGCGGTCAAGACCGCCGTCGACATGGCGGGGGCGGCCTACCAGCGCGACGGGCACCTGTCGGGCGTCGCCACCGGGCTGCGCGACCTCGACCGCCGCATGGGCGGGCTGCAGAAGTCGGACCTGATCATCCTCGCCGGGCGCCCCGGCATGGGCAAGACCTCGCTCGCCACCAACATCGCCTTCAACATCGCCCAGGCCTACGAGCCGGTTCAGCAGGCGGACGGCTCCTTCGCCGCCAAGAACGGCGGCGTCGTCGGCTTCTTCTCGCTCGAAATGTCGTCGGAGCAGCTCGCCACCCGCATCATCTCGGAGCAGACCGAGATCGCCTCCTCCAAGATCCGACGGGGCGAGATTACCGAGGGCGAGTTCGAACGGCTCGTCGCCTGCTCGCAGATGATGCAGCGCATCCCGCTCTTCATCGACCAGACCGGCGGCATCTCGATCGCCCAGCTCTCGGCGCGGGCGCGCCGCCTGAAGCGGCAGCGCGGCCTCGACGTGCTCGTCATCGACTACGTCCAGCTCATGCAGGGGTCGAGCGCCAAGGCATCGCAGAACCGCGTCCAGGAGATCACCGAGATCACCACGGGCCTCAAGGCGCTCGCCAAGGAGCTGGGCGTACCGATCATCGCGCTCTCCCAGCTCTCGCGCCAGGTCGAGAGCCGCGACGACAAGCGCCCGCAGCTCTCCGACCTTCGCGAATCGGGCTCGATCGAGCAGGACGCCGACGTGGTGCTGTTCGTGTACCGAGAGGAATACTACCTGAAGAACAAGGAGCCGAAGCCCGGCACCGACGAGTACATCAAGTGGGAAGCGGACATGAACGAGATGCGCGGCAAGGCGGAGGTGATCGTCGCCAAGCAGCGCCACGGCCCGACGGGCTCGGTCAGCCTCGCCTTCCAGGGCGAGTTCACCCGCTTCTCCGATCTCGCCGAGGACAGCCACCTGCCGGAACGGTTCGAGTAGGTTGAGCGACGGGCGCGACATCCCGGGCCGCGATGGCAGGCTGGCAGGAGGCAGGCTGACGGTCGATCTCGGCGCGCTGGCGCAGAACTACCGCCTGCTCGCCCGACATGCAGCGCCGGCCAAGGTCGCGGGCGTCGTCAAGGCCGACGCCTATGGGCTGGGCGCCGACAAGGTCGCTCCGGCGCTCTGGGAGGCAGGCTGCCGGACCTTCTTCGTCGCGCTGCCTCAGGAGGGGATAGCGCTGCGCGGCATCCTGCCGGACGCGGAGATATTCGTGCTCGCGGGGCTCTTTGGACGGGCCGCCGTCGAAGCCCATGTCGCTTGGGGGCTCACTCCGGTCGTCAACAGCCGCGAGGAACTGATCGCCTGGATCGACCATACTGGGCCGATGCTGCTGCCGTGCGCGCTCCACGTCGACACGGGCATGAACCGGCTGGGCATGAGCGCGGAAGACGCGCTCGAGCTCGCCGCGTCCGGTGCGCTCGCCGACGCCGCTCCACTCGCGCTGGTGATGAGCCATCTCGCCTGCGGCGACGAGCCGGAGCATCCGCTCAACCGCCGGCAGCTCGAATCATTCCGACGGGTTGCGGCGGCTTTCTCGGGCGTCGAATCAAGTCTCGCCAATTCGCCTGGCATCTTCCTCGGCGCCGAATACGCCTTCGATCTCGTGCGGCCGGGCATCGCGCTCTATGGCGGCAACCCGACGCCCGGCAGCGCGAACCCGATGCAGCCGGTGGTCACCGCCGAGGCGCGGATCGTGCAGCTGCGGCAGGTACCGGCGGGAGAAGGCGTGAGCTACGGCGCGGCCGAGACGCTGCGGCGCGACACGCTCGTCGCGGTCGCTTCGGTCGGCTACGCGGACGGCTACCATCGCGCGGGTTCCGGCGCCGGCGTGCCGCTGCGGCGCGCGGCCGGGGAGGGCACCCGCGGCTTCCTGCACGGCCGCCGCGTGCCCGTCGTCGGCCGCATCACGATGGACCTGACGCTGTTCGACGCCACCGACGTCGCCGACCAGGTGAAGGTGGGGGACTGGGTCGAGCTCTTCGGGCCCAACATCCCGATCGATGAGGCCGCCGCGGCCGCCGGCACCATTGCCTACGAGATGCTGACCAGCCTTGGGCCCAGGTACCGCCGGAGATATGTGGACGCCCATGGCTAAGTCGCGACTGCAATTCGTCTGCCAGAACTGCGGCACGGTGCATGCGCGCTGGGCGGGGAAGTGCGACGGCTGCGGCGAGTGGAACACGCTGGTCGAGGAGGGAACGTCGGGCGGCATCGGCAGCGGCCCGACGAGCATGCGCAGCCCGCGCAAGGGCCGGCCGGTCACGCTGACGACGCTGTCGGGCGAGATCGAGGAGGCGCCGCGCATCGTCTCGGGCATCGGCGAGCTCGACCGCGCGACGGGCGGCGGTTTCGTGCGCGGCTCGGCGCTGCTCGTCGGCGGGGACCCGGGCATCGGCAAGTCGACGCTGCTCACCCAGGCGGCGGCGGCTCTGGCGATGCGCGGCCACCGGGTGGTCTACGTGTCGGGCGAAGAGGCGGTCGCCCAGATCAGGCTGAGGGCGCAGCGGCTGGGCGCTGCCGAGACGCCGGTGGAACTCGCTGCGGAAACGAATGTCGAGGACATCCTCGCGACGATCGCCGACGGCAGGCGCCCCGACCTCGTCATCCTCGATTCGATCCAGACGCTGTGGACCGACGCGGCCGATTCCGCGCCCGGAACCGTCACCCAGGTCCGCGCAGCAGCCCAGGCCATGATCCGCTATGCCAAGTCGACGGGCGCGGCGATCGTGCTCGTCGGCCACGTCACCAAGGAAGGACAGATCGCGGGCCCGCGCGTCGTCGAGCACATGGTCGACGGGGTCCTCTATTTCGAAGGCGAGGGCGGCCACCACTACCGCATCCTGCGCACCGTCAAGAACCGCTTCGGCCCGACAGACGAGATCGGCGTGTTCGAGATGTCGGACAAGGGGCTGCGCGAGGTCTCCAACCCTTCCGAGCTCTTCCTCGGCGAGCGCAGCGCCAAGGCGCCGGGTGCGGCGGTCTTCGCCGGCATGGAAGGGACGCGGCCGGTGCTGGTCGAAATCCAGGCGCTGGTCGCGCCGTCGCCGCTCGGCACCCCGCGGCGCGCCGTGGTCGGCTGGGACAGCGCGCGCCTGTCGATGGTGCTCGCCGTGCTGGAGGCGCATTGCGGCGTGCGCTTCGGCAGCCACGACGTCTATCTCAACGTCGCCGGCGGCTACCGCATCAGCGAGCCGGCCGCTGATCTGGCGGTGGCCGCGGCCCTCGTCTCGTCGCTGACCGGCCTTGCCCTGCCTGCCGATTGCGTCTATTTCGGCGAGATCAGCCTGTCGGGGGCCGTTCGACCGGTGGCGCATGCGCAGCAGCGGCTCAAGGAGGCGGAGAAGCTCGGATTCGGCCAGGCGGTCACGCCGGCCGGCAGCGAGGAGGCGGCAGGCCAGCAAGCGCCGAGATCGTTCCAACCAGAGACGCTCGCCGACCTTGTCGCGCGTATCGCCGGATCCGGCAAAGGCGGGCGCAACGACGGGGATTTCGCTTGAGCCCCGCTACCTTCATGACCAAGACATCGCATCCGCTCTCGGGCGGCCCTGGAGTTGAACCGGAATGCCGATAACGCTGCTCGACGGAATCCTGATCGGGTTCACGCTCGTCTCTGCAATCCTCGCGATGGTGCGAGGCTTCTCCCGCGAGGTGCTGTCGATCGCGTCCTGGGCGGCGGCGGCGGTGGCGGCCTACCTGTTCTATCCGCTGGTGGTTCCCTTCGTCGAACCCTACATATCGAACGCGACGCTGGTGCTGGTCGCAGCGGCGGCAATCGTGTTCTTCATCGTCCTGATCATCGTCACGGTGATCACGATGAAGATCGCCGATTTCATCATCGACTCGCGGGTCGGTGCGCTCGACCGGACGCTGGGCTTCCTCTACGGGGCGGCGCGCGGCGTGCTGGTGGTGGCGGTCGGCTTCCTGTTCTTTTCCTGGCTGGTCGGGACGAACCCGCCGAGCTGGGTGACGGAGGCCAAGTCGCGGCCGCTGCTCGAAGGCATCGGCAACTGGCTGGAGAACGTGCTGCCGGACGATCCGGAGCACTCGATACTCGACAGGATCAGGCCGCAAGGTGGCGACCAGCCCCAGACCGCGCCGCAGGAGCCATCACCGAGCGACTGACGCTCTTCCGGAGACGCCGCAATGGCCGAGGCCGACGACACACCCTTCGCTGCCGAGGGCGACGACCGCTTCCACGACGAATGCGGCGTGTTCGGCATATTCGGCCGTCAGGACGCGGCGGCCATTGTCGCGCTCGGCCTGCACGCGCTGCAGCACCGCGGCCAGGAAGCGGCGGGCATCGTCTCCTTCGACGGCTCGCAGTTCCATGTCGAGCGCCATGTCGGGCTGATCGGCGACACCTTCACCAAGCAATCGGTGATCGACCGGCTGCAAGGCAACCGCGCCATCGGCCACACGCGCTATGCGACGACAGGCGGGTCGGGCCTGCGCAACGTGCAGCCGCTGTTCGCCGAGCTTGCCGAGGGCGGCATCGCCGTCGCCCACAACGGCAACATCACCAATGCGATGACGGTGCAGCGCAACCTGCAGAAGCAGGGCGCGATCTTCTCGTCGACCTCCGACACCGAGACGATCCTGCACCTGATCGCCACCAGCCGCGAGCGCGACATCAATTCCCGCTTCATCGAGGCGGTGCGGCAGCTCGAGGGGGCGTTCTCGCTGGTCGCGCTGACGTCGAAGAAGATGATCGGCTGCCGCGACCCGCTCGGCATCCGGCCGCTGGTGCTGGGCGACCTCGACGGCGCGTGGATCCTCGCCTCCGAGACGGTCGCGCTCGATATCATCGGGGCACGCTTCGTGCGCGACATCAAGCCGGGCGAGATGGTGGTCGTCACCTCCAAGGGGGTGGAGAGCCATTTCCCATTCGAGCCGCAGAAATCCCGCTTCTGCATCTTCGAATATGTCTATTTCGCGCGGCCGGATTCCTCCGTCGACGGCCGCAACGTCTACCATGTGCGAAAGCAGATCGGGGCGGAACTCGCCGTCGAGAGCCCGGTGGATGCCGACATCGTCGTGCCGGTGCCGGATTCCGGGACGCCGGCGGCCATCGGCTTCGCGCAGCGTGCGGGCCTGCCGTTCGAGCTCGGCATCATCCGCAACCATTATGTCGGGCGGACCTTCATCCAGCCGACCGATTCCATCCGCCACATGGGCGTGAAGCTGAAGCACAACGCCAATCGCCGCATCATCGAGGGCAAGCGCGTGGTGCTCGTCGACGATTCGATTGTGCGCGGCACGACGAGCCAGAAGATCGTGCAGATGGTGCGCGACGCGGGTGCAAAGGAGGTCCACATGCGGATCGCCTCGCCGCCGACCCGCGCCTCGTGCTTCTACGGCGTCGATACGCCAGAGACCGCCAAGCTGCTCGCCTCGCGCATGTCCATCGAGGAGATGGCGGATTTCATCCGCGTCGACTCGCTCAGCTTCCTGTCGATCGACGGGCTCTACCGCGCCGTCGGCGAGGCGATGCGCGACAACGGCCAGCCCCAGTTCTGCGACGCCTGCTTCACGGGCGACTACCCGACCCGGCTCGCCGACCACGAGGGTTCGGACAACGTCCGCACGCTGTCGGTGCTGGCGGGCGGCGGCGGCTAGGGCGAGGCGGGCCGGCAGCCGCGTTTCAAGGCTTCAGTCCGGCGCTTCTGTCGACACATTACTTTCGCGCGCCGCTCCCTCGCGCTCCGGCGCACGAGCTATGCGCTGCCAGCGAATCAGCTATGCGCTGCCGATGCTTCCGCACCTGCCAATATAGTTGCCGTAACGTAATCCACGTTCTACGGTTCTTCTTCCGGTCACGAGGAGGTCGACCGGTCACGCGCAACTCAGGGAGGGAATGATGCACAGAACGATGCTTCTGGCCGGCATGTTGCTGGCCACGACCGCAATGTCGCCTGCCAGTGCCGACAATCTGGAGACGCTGCAGAACATGCAGCGGACGCAAGGGACGAGCTTCACGCGCATCGATCAGGAAGGTCCGCGTGCTGCTGCGCTGCGCTCGATCATCCCCCACATCAACGTGCCGCGGGGCTTCGAGGCCAGCCTCTACGCCATCGTGCCCGACGCGCGGTCGATGGCCGTCGCGCCGCAGGGCACCGTCGTCTTCGTCGGGACCCGCAAGGACAAGGTCTGGTCCGTCGTCGACCGGGACCGCGACCGCGTGGCCGACGAGGTGCTGGACTTCGCGCCGTCGATCACCTTCGATATCCCGAACGGCCCCTGCTTCTCGCGCGACGGCTTCCTCTACATCGCCGAGCGCAACCGCATCCTCGTCTTCCCGGCGGCCGAGTTCTTCTTCGAGGGACCGGACGTCGCGGCCGGAGTCGTGGTGGCGCAGGGCGAGCTGATCCCGCCCGAGGAGGAGAGCTTCAACCACACCGCTCGCGTCTGCCGCGTCGGGCCGGACGGCAAGCTCTACGTCTCGCTCGGCCAGCCCTACAACGTCCAGCCGGCCGACAAGGTGGAGCTCTACGACCGGATCGGCATCGGCGGCATCATCAGGATCAACACCGACGGCACCGGGCGCGAGGTCTTCACCCGGGGCGTGCGCAACTCGGTCGGCCACGACTTCAACCCCGCCAACGGCGATCTCTGGTTCACCGACAACCAGGTCGACGGCATGGGCGACGATATCCCGCCCGGCGAGTTGAACCGCCAGACGGCGGCCGGACAGCATTTCGGCTTCCCGTGGCTGAACGGAGACATCGAGATTCCCGAGTTCAAGGGCGTCGAGCGCCCGGAAGGCGTCGAGTTCGTCGCGCCGCAGGTCGAGATGGACGCCCATGCGGCCGATCTCGGCATGAGCTTCTACCGCGGCTCCTCCTTCCCGGAGAAATATCGGGGTGGCATCTTCTCGGCACAGCACGGATCGTGGAACCGCACGAAGCCGATCGGCGCCAGGGTGATGTTCACCGCGCTGGACGAGGAGGGCAACGCGGCGGGCACCGAAGTGTTCGCCGATGGCTGGCTCAACGAGGACACCGGCGAATATCGCGGCCGGCCGATGGACATCGCCTTCCTGCCGGACGGCTCGATGCTGGTCTCCGACGATTTCGCCGGCGCGATCTGGCGCATCGCCTATGTCGGCGAGCCGCAGGCGCAATAGACCGTATCAACACCAAACGCCGCCCGGACCGGCGGCGTTCGTCGTCCGCGAGATCAAGTCCGAGGATATCGCAATGAGCTTCTCATCGGCCCGCCTGGTGTCGGCCGCCTGTCTCCTCTTGCCGCTGCTCCCGCTTCAGCCGGCCGCGGCCGCCGATGCTGCGCGCGGAAGGGAACTTGCCGGCGCCTGCACGACCTGCCACGGCCGCAACGGCGTCGGCACCAACCCGATGGTGCCCCATATCGCTGGGCAGAGCGCCCAGTACCTGGTCAAGCAGCTCAAGGAATTCCGCGACGGCAAGCGCGAGGACCCGCAGATGACGATCATCGCCCGCGGGCTGGAGGACGGCGAGATCGCCGATCTCGCCGCCTGGTACGCGTCGATCGAGTTCACGGTGACGATGCCGGACGAGTAGCGCCGGCGGGGCGTCAGCCCGAGACGAACTTGAGCCCGACGATGCCGGCGACGATCAGCAGGATGCAGGCGAGGCGCATCGCCTCGGCGGGCTCGGCAAACAGCACCATGCCGAGGAGCGCGGTGCCGACCGTGCCGATGCCGGTCCAGATCGCATAGGCGGTGCCGAGGGGGAGCGTGCGGAGCGCCAGCCCGAGCAGGAAGAGGCTCACTGCCATCGCCCCGACGGTCAGCACGCTGGGCAGCGGCCGCGTGAAGCCGTGGCTGAGCTTGAGCCCGATGGCCCAGCCGATCTCGAACAGACCTGCAGCGAAGAGATAGATCCAGGACATGGCCCGCCTCCCTGAGTTGGAGATGGGGCCGTCCCCGATGGTGATGAGCGAAGGCCGGGTCGTCCCGGCAGCCTCGATATGGTCTCGCATCGCCTGCCGGTCAAGCGAGGCGCGTAAGTGCGCGTGCGGCTGAAACATTTCGGCTGCCCGGCGGTTCGGCAGGCCATGATCAGCAAGATGCTCCTTCGCCTCTTCGCCGCCGCCTGGCTCGCCATGCCGGCCACGGCAGCCTTCGCCCAGTCCTATGGCTGGGAAAGCTACCGCGATCCGGAGTTCGGCTTCAGCATCGACCTGCCGCTCGGCCTGATGGAGCCGGCCGGTGGCACGGAGGGCCGCATGACCTTCGTCGAGCCGGGCGGAAGCGGCCAGCTCGTCCTCTATGCCGAGTACAACAGGGAGGGCAGGAGTCTCGAGGATCTGAAGACCCATCTCGCCCGCTCGGCAGGCGTCGAGGAGGTCACCTACGAGCGCGGGGGCAACTCCTGGTTCGTGCTCTCGGGATATTTCCGCATGGAGGACGACGACGAGGACGAGGTCATCTTCTACCTCAAGCTGATGCAGAGCGCCGACCGCTCGCGCCACGCCATCTTCGCGCTCAACTATCCGCGCAGCGAGAAGGCGCGCTATGACCCGATCGTCGAGCGGCTGGAAGCAAGCTTCCGCCGGCCGCGATAGGGGTAGGGCGGCAGCCCCGTCCAAGGGTTCCTTTCCGGACTGTTCCGGGTTATCTGCCCGGCGTCAGCCCATCAGGAACCCGCATGACCTCTCCACTCGACCTCACCGGCCGCACGGCGCTCGTCACCGGCGCCTCGCGCGGCATTGGCTATTTTCTCGCCAAGGGGCTCGCCGCGGCGGGGGCGCATGTGATCGCGGTGGCGCGGACGGTGGGCGGGCTCGAGGAACTCGACGACGAGATCAAGGAAGCCGGCGGGCAGGCGACGCTGGTGCCGCTCAACCTCACCGACATGGCCGGCATCGACCGCCTCGGCGGCGCGATCCACGAGCGCTGGGGCAAGCTCGACATCCTCGTCGCCAATGCCGGCGTGCTCGGGGTCATCGCGCCGCTCGGCCACGTCAAATCGAAGGTCTTCGACGAGGTGATGGCGGTGAACGTGACCTCGACCTGGCGCCTCATCCGCTCGGTCGACCCGCTGCTCAGGCTCTCCGACGCGGGCAGGGCGATCATCATGTCGTCGGGGGCGGCGCATTCGGCGCGCGCCTTCTGGGGCCCCTATTCGGCTTCGAAGGCGGCGGTCGAGGCGCTTGCCCGCTCCTGGGCCGACGAGACGCGGAATACGAAGCTGCGGGTCAACTGCGTCAATCCGGGCGCCACGCGGACGGCGATGCGCGCCAAGGCGATGCCGGGGGAGGACCCCTCGACGCTGCCGACGCCGCAGGAGGTCGCCGCCGCCATCCTGCCGCTCGCCTCGCCCTCGCTCCAGGAGACGGGGCTGATCTTCGACGTCCGCCAGGGCCGCTTCACCAGCTACCGGCTGCCGGAATAGGCGGGCTATTTCCGCAGCTTGTAGCCGGTCCTGAACATCCAGGCGAGCGTCGTGATGCAGATCGCCAGGAAGATGCCGACCATGGCGATCGAGACGCCGATGCCGACATCCGCCGCCTCGTAGAAGCTCCAGCGGAAGCCGCTGATCAGATAGACGACCGGGTTGAAGAGCGACACGGTCCGCCAGAAGGGCGGCAGCATGTCGATCGAGTAGAAGCTGCCGCCGAGGAAGACGAGCGGCGTCACGACGAGCAGCGGGATCAGCTGCAGCTTCTCGAAATTGTCCGCCCAGATGCCGATGATGAAGCCGAACAGGCTGAAGGTCACCGCCGTCAGCACGAGGAAGGACAGCATCAGGAAGGGCCGCGCTACCGAGAGGTCGACGAAGAAGCTCGCCGTCCCGAGGATGATGAGGCCGAGGATGATCGACTTCGTCGCCGCCGCGCCCACATAGCCGAGCAGGATCTCGGCCCACGAGATCGGCGCCGACAGGATCTCGTAGATCGTGCCGACGAATTTCGGGAAGTAGATGCCGAAGGAGGCGTTGGAGATGCTCTGCGTGAGGAGCATCAGCATGATCAGCCCCGGCACGATGTAGGCGCCATAGGAGACGCCGTCGATATGCTCGATGCGGCCGCCGATCGCGGCGCCGAAGACGACGAAATAGAGCGATGTGGTGATGACCGGCGCGATCACGCTCTGCAGCATGGTGCGCCGCCAGCGGGCCATCTCGAAATAATAGATCGCCCTTACCGCATGGATGTTCACGAGCTTTCCCTCACGAGCGTGACGAAGATGTCCTCGAGCGAGCTCTGGCTGGTGGAGACGTCCTTCACCGCGATGCCGGAGCCGTTGAGGTCGGCGAGGAGCGAGCCGATGCCGGAGCGCGCGGCGCCGGTGTCGTAGGTGTAGACGAGGCGGCTGCCGCCGTCCTCAACCTCGAGGCCGTAGCGTGCGAGCGCCGGCGGCAAGGTGCCGATCGGGTCGCGCAGGTCCACCGAGAGCTGCTTGCGGCCGAGCTTGCTCATCAGCTCGCGCTTCTCCTCGATGAGCAGGAGCTCGCCGCGGTTGATGACGCCGACGCGGTCGGCCATCTCCTCGGCTTCCTCGATGTAGTGCGTCGTCAGGATGATGGTGACGCCCGCCTCGCGGAGGCGATGGATAAGCTGCCACATGTCCTTGCGCAGCTCGACGTCGACGCCGGCCGTCGGCTCGTCGAGGAACAGGATGCGCGGCTCGTGGCTGAGCGCCTTGGCGATCATCAGCCGGCGTTTCATGCCGCCCGACAGCTCGTTGACCTTGTTGTCCTTCTTGTCCCACAGCGTCAGGTCGCGCAGCACCTGCTCGACATGGGCCTTGTTCTGCGGCTTGCCGAACAGGCCGCGGCTGAAGCTGGTCGTCGCCCACACCGTCTCGAAGGCGTCGGTATGGAGTTCCTGCGGCACGAGCCCGATCATCGAGCGCGCGGCGCGGAAATCGTGGACGATGTCGTTGCCGTCGACCGTCACCGAGCCGCTGGTCGCGTTGACCAGGCCGCAGATGACGGAGATCAGCGTCGTCTTGCCGGCCCCGTTGGGGCCCAGCAGCGCGAGGATCTCGCCCTTGCGTATGTCGAGGCTTACGGATTTGAGGGCCTGGAAGCCGTTGTCGTAGGTCTTGGAGACCCGGTCCACCGAGATGATCGGCGGTGCGGTCATGGTCTGGAGCATGTGGTCCGATCCCCTGGCGGGAGGCACGATTTCGCCCATATAGGTTGCCGCCGCAGCAGATGCCACCAAGCGCGCACGAGCCGCGGGAGGCTCCTGACAGCTGGCGCCGCGGCAGCCTGTAATGCCGGTCAAACTTGACACCCGCACAGGCATTGACGCACAGGCACCGCAAACATGAGGAGGCCCGCGATGGCGATAGCGTTCACATTCCCCGGCCAGGGCAGCCAGAGCGTCGGCATGGGCGCCGAGCTGGCCGAGGCCTTCCCCGAGGCGCGCGCGGTCTTCCAGGAGGTCGACGAGGCGCTGGGTGAGGACCTGTCGCGGCTGATGCGCGAGGGGCCGGAGGACCAGCTGACGCTGACCGCCAACGCGCAGCCGGCGCTGATGGCAGTCTCGATGGCCGCGCTGCGGGCGATGGAGGCGCGGGGCTTCGTGCTCGAGCGGACGGCGGCCTATGTCGCCGGCCACTCGCTCGGCGAGTACTCGGCGCTCTGCGCGGCTGGCATGTTTTCCGTGGCCGACACGGCCCGGCTCCTGCGCATCCGCGGCCGCGCCATGCAGGCGGCGGTGCCGGTGGGGCAGGGAGCGATGGCGGCGATCATCGGGCTCGACCAGGACGTGGTCGAGGAGGCGTGCCGCGAGGCGGGCCAGGGCTCGGTCTGCCAGATCGCCAACGACAATGGCGGCGGCCAGATCGTCATCTCCGGCGCCCAGCCGGCGGTCGAGCAGGCGGCGCGCTACTGCACCGACAAGGGCGCCAAGCGGGCGATCCTGCTGCCGGTCTCCGCGCCCTTCCATTCGGCGCTGATGGAGCCGGCGGCGGAGATCATGCGCGATGCGCTGGCGCGGGTCGACAAGAAGGCGCCGCGCGTCCCGGTCGTGTCGAACGTCGCCGTCGAGCCGCTGAGCGATCCCGAGGCGATCGCCGCGCGGCTGGTCGAGCAGGTGACCGGCCGGGTGCGCTGGCGCGAGACGGTCGAGTGGTTCGCCGCGAACGGCGTGACGACGCTCTACGAGGTCGGCTCGGGCAAGGTGCTGTCGGGGCTCGCCCGCCGCATCGACCGAGAGATCCAGACCATCGCCATCAACACGCCGGCGGATGTCGAGGCGGCGTTGGAGGGGATGGGGAATAGGGAGTAGGCAGTCGGCAGTCGGAAAAGGGCCGCCGGACTTCCGTACCGGTCTTTAGGCCGCTGGACGCGTATTGCCGGTCCAGTAAGCTCCTCCGACGCCGACTGCCTGACTCCGGACGCAGAGAAGGAAGCAATTCATGTTCGACCTCAGCGGGCGCAAGGCGCTGGTGACGGGAGCCACGGGCGGGATCGGCGAGTCGATCGCGCGGACGCTCCATGCGGCGGGCGCCACCGTCGGGCTGCACGGAACGCGCCGCGAGAAGCTCGAGGCGCTGGCCGGCGAGCTGGGCGAGCGGACGGCGATCTTTCCGGCCAACCTCTCGGACCGCGCCGAGGTCAAGGCGCTCGGCCAGAAGGCGGAGGAAGAGCTGGGCGGCGTCGACATCCTGGTCAACAATGCCGGGATAACCCGGGACGGGCTGTTCGTGCGGATGTCCGACGAGGACTGGGACGCGGTGCTCGAGGTCAACCTGACCTCGACCTTCCGCCTGACGCGGGAGCTCACCCATCCGATGATGCGCCGCCGCTACGGCCGCATCGTCAACATCACCTCGGTCGTCGGCGTGACCGGCAATCCGGGCCAGGCGAACTACTGCGCCTCCAAGGCCGGGATGATCGGCTTCTCGAAGTCGCTCGCGCAGGAGATCGCTTCGCGCAACGTCACCGTCAACTGCGTGGCGCCGGGCTTCATCGAATCGGCGATGACGGACAAGCTGAACGACAAGCAGAAGGAGGCGATCATGGGTGCCATCCCGATGCGCAAGATGGGCACGGGCGGCGACATCGCGGCCGCCGTCCTCTTCCTCGCCTCCAGCGAGGCCGGCTACGTCACCGGCCAGACGCTCCACGTCAATGGCGGCATGGCCATGATCTGACGCGGGCTTGGAAGTCGCCGCCAATTCCTGTATTGCCCCCTCGCGCGGCCTCCCCGCGTCTCACTGGCAGGGCCCTCGAACGGGCCGGGAATACGGCCATCTTTGAACTTGATTAGCGGCAGGGCTGTCGCTAACGAAGGCTCCAACAATTCAAGCCGAAGGGTCATCCGAAATGAGCGATACCGCAGAACGGGTCAAGAAGATCGTCGTCGAGCATCTGGGCGTCGAGGCCGACAAGGTTACCGAGGGCGCGAGCTTCATCGACGACCTGGGCGCAGACAGCCTCGACACGGTCGAGCTGGTGATGGCCTTCGAGGAAGAGTTCGGCGTCGAGATCCCGGACGATGCGGCCGAGACCATCCTCACCGTCGGCGACGCGGTGAAGTATATCGAGAAGCAGACGAGCTGATCGCGATCGCACGGCAGACGACGGTCATGGGAGGTCGCCGATGAGACGCGTCGTCGTGACCGGTCTCGGGCTTCTTTCGCCCTTCGGCGTCGGCGTCGAGCACGGGTGGCGGCAGATCCTTGCCGGCCGCAGCTCGACCCGCGCGATCGAGAGCTTCCAGGTCGACGACCTGCCGTGCAAGATCGCCAGCGCCATCCCGCGCTCGGGCGAGGGCGCCTTCAATCCGGACGATTTCCTGGAGCCGAAGGACCAGCGCAAGATCGGCGACTTCATCCTCTACGGGATGGTGGCGGCCGACCTGGCGCTGGCCGATGCGGGCTGGAAGCCGCAGACCGAGGAAGAGCGCTGCGCCACCGGCGTGATGATCGGCTCCGGCATCGGCGGCATCGAGGGGATATCCGAGAACACGCTGATCCTCCAAGAGCGCGGACCGCGCCGCATCAGTCCGTTCTTTATCCCCGGCAACATCATCAACCTCGTCTCCGGGCAGGTGTCGATCCGGCACCAGCTCAAGGGGCCGAACCATGCGGTCGTCACCGCCTGCTCGACCGGCGCGCACGCGATCGGCGATGCGGCGCGGCTGATCATGCTGGGCGATGCCGACGTGATGGTCGCGGGTGGCGCCGAAGCGCCGATCACGCGCCTCTCGATCGCCGGCTTCAGCGCCTGCAAGGCACTGGCCACCGCCTTCAACGACGCGCCGGAAAAGGCCTCGCGACCCTATGACCGGGACCGCGACGGCTTCATCATGGGCGAGGGAGCGGGCGTCCTCGTGCTCGAAGAGCTCGAACACGCCAAGGCGCGCGGCGCGACGATCTACGCCGAGATCACCGGCTACGGTCTGACCGGCGACGCGCACCACATCACCGCCCCGGCCGAAGACGGCGACGGCGCCTTCCGCTGCATGACGGCGGCGTTGAAGCGCGCCGGGCTTTCGCCCGCCGACATCGACTACATCAACGCGCACGGCACCTCGACCATGGCCGACACGATCGAGCTCGGCGCGGTCGAGAGGCTGGTCGGCAACGCGGCCTCGAAGATCTCCATGTCGTCGACCAAGTCGTCGATCGGGCACCTGCTCGGCGCGGCGGGGGCGGCCGAGGCGATCTTCTGCGTGCTGGCGATCCGCGACAATATCGCGCCGCCGACCATCAATCTCGACAATCCCGAGCGGGAGACCGCGATCGACCTGGTTCCCAACAGGCCGCGCGAGCGCACGATCGACGTGGCGCTGTCCAACTCCTTCGGCTTCGGCGGCACCAACGCGTCGCTGGTCTTCCAGCGCTACAACGGCTGACCGGCCGGCATTTTCGCCATATTCGGCAGTAGCTTCGCATGCCGAGGGGCTTCGGAGTCAGGTAGAGCGGAATGACGATCGATTCGCATCAGGGGGACGGGTTCGGCAGGCGCACGGAGACGCCTAGGCCGATCGTGCCCAAGTCCGCCAGCGAGGCGCTCCGGCCGCAGGCGGGCACGCCGCCGCCGCTGCGGACGCGGTCGCGCCAGTCGCGCAACCAGTTCGTCGTGTTCCTCAATTTCGTCATGTCTCTGATCGTGTTCGTCGTCGTCGCCGGCGGCCTCGCGGTCTTCATCGGCAAGCGCACCTTCGAGGGGCCGGGGCCGGCGACGCGCACCGAGACGGTGCTCATCCGGCCGAACACCAGCGTTGCCGAGATCGCCGACATCCTGGAGCGGCGCGGGCTGATCAGCAATTCGCACCTCTTCCGCCTGGGGCTGCGCGCCTACGGCGCCGACGGCAGCCTCAGGGCGGGCGAATACGAGATCAAGGCGCAGGCCTCCATGTACGAGATCATGGAGCTGATGCGTAGCGGCCGCTCGGTGCTCTACTCGCTGACCATCCCCGAAGGGCTGACGGTCCACCAGGCCTTCCAGCGCATCGCGGCCATGGAAGAGCTCGAGGGCGACATGCCGGCAGAGCTGCCGCCGGAGGGCAGCATCGCCGCCGACACCTTGCGCTTCACCCGCGGCATGCGTCGCGCGGACGTCATCGAGCGCCTGCGCGCCGACCAGGAGCGGCTGGTGCAGTCTATCTGGGAGCGGCGCGCGGAGGGGCTGCCGGTCAAGGACATCAACGAGTTCGTCACGCTCGCCTCGATCGTCGAGCGCGAGACCGGCCGCGCCGACGAGCGCTCGCGGGTGGCGGCCGTGTTCATCAACCGTCTCAACCGCGGCATGCGGCTCCAGTCCGACCCGACCATCGTCTACGGCATCTTCGGCGGCGAGGGACTGCCCTCCGGCCGGCCGATCTACCGGTCCGACATCGACACGCCGACGCCCTACAATACCTACACGATCGACGGGCTGCCGCCGGGCCCGATCGCCATCCCGGGGCGCGCCTCGCTGGAGGCCGTCGCCAATCCCTCGCAGACCGAGGACCTCTATTTCGTCGCCGACGGCACCGGTGGCCACGTCTTCGCCCGGACCCTGCAGGAGCACAACGAGAACGTCGCGCGCTGGCGCAGGATCGAGCGCGAGCGCGCCGCGGCGGCCGGTGCCGCTGCCGCCGAGGAGGGCGACGCCGAGTAGCGTCGCCACGGGCTGGGGGGACCGCCGGATGCAACTGCAGAGCATGACCGGGTTCGCCCGTGCGGAGGGAGCGGCTGCGGGCGCCTCGGTGACCTGGGAACTCCGTTCGCTGAACGGCAAGGGTCTCGACATCCGCCTGCGGCTGCCGCCCGGCTTCGAACGTTTCGAGCAGCCGTCCCGGCTGGCGATCCAGAAACGGTTCTCGCGCGGCAACATCCAGGCGGCGCTTTCGGTCGGGGGTACGGCAGGGCAGTCGCGGCCCGTCGTCAACGAGGCCTTCCTCACCGATCTGGCGCTGCTCGCGAAGCGGCTCGAATCCGATTTCGGCCTCGCGCCCGCGTCCGCCGACGGGCTGCTCGCCCTGCGCGGGGTGCTCGATCTGCCGGAGGCGGGCGAGGACGAGGCGGAGCGCGCGGCGCTCGACGCCGCGGTGGCCGACACGCTGGAGCGGGCGCTCGACCAGCTGGCCGCCATGCGCATGGGCGAGGGCGGCGCCGTCGCCGGGGTCCTGTCGGGCCAGGTGACCCAGATCGCCGAACTGACCGCGGCGGCCGAGGCCGACCGCTCGCGCGAGCCGGCCGCGATCCGGGCGCGGCTCGCCGAGCAGGTGCGGCTGCTTTCCGAGGCCGGCGCCCAGATGGACGAGGCGCGGCTCCACCAGGAGGCCGCCTTCCTCGCCAGCAAGGCCGACATCCGCGAGGAGATCGACCGGCTGAAGGCGCACGTCGCGGCGGCGCGGGCGCTGATCGCCGGCGGCGGGGCGATCGGGCGCAAACTCGACTTCCTGGCGCAGGAGTTCAACCGCGAGGCCAACACGCTGTGCTCCAAGTCGAACGCGGCGAGCGTCACCGCGATCGGGCTCGAGCTCAAGGCGGTGGTCGACCAGTTCCGCGAGCAGGTTCAGAATCTGGAGTAGCCATGGCCGGCGAGGGTATCTCTTCCACGATCCGCAGGCGCGGGCTGATGCTGGTGCTCTCGTCGCCGTCGGGCGCCGGCAAGTCGACCATCGCGCGCAACCTGCTCGAGAACGACGCGGCGCTCGAGCTCTCGGTCAGCGTGACGACCCGGCCGCGCCGGGGCAGCGAGATCGACGGGGTGCACTACCACTTCATCTCGACGCGCGATTTCGAGCGCCTGCGCGACACCGAGGCGCTGCTCGAATGGGCCGAGGTCCACGGCAACTGCTACGGCACGCCGCGCGAGGCGGCGGAGATCGCCATGTCGGAAGGCCGCGACATGCTGTTCGACATCGACTGGCAGGGCGCGCGGCAGCTGGCCGAGAAGATGCCGACCGATATCGTGTCGATCTTCATCCTGCCGCCGTCGATGAAGGAGCTGAAGTCGCGCCTGCAGCGGCGGGCGGAGGATTCGGCCGAGACGATCGAGAAGCGGCTCACCAATGCCCGCGAGGAGATCTCGCACTGGCAGGAATACGATTACGTGGTGGTCAATGACGACCTCGACCGGGCCTATGCGACGGTCAGGGCGATCGTGACCGCCGAGCGCCAGCGCCGCAACCGCAGGCCCGGCCTGTTCGACTTCGTCAACGGGCTGCTCGACGAGAAGACCAAGGCCTCATAGCGCGTTGGCGAGCCGCACGAACTCCTCGACCGACAGCGTCTCGGCGCGGCGGGTCGGGTCGATCCCGGCCTTCGCCAGCAGCGCCTCGCCGCCCAGCCCCTTGACGCTCTGGCGCAGCATCTTGCGGCGCTGGCCGAAGGCGGCCTGGGTCACGCGGGCGAGTTTTCCCGCCTCGACCGGCAGCGGCTCCGCCCGCGGCTCGATATGGACGACGGACGAGGTGACCTTGGGCGGCGGGGTGAAGGCCTGCGGCGGCACGTCGAAGACGATGCGCGAGACGGCGCGCCAGCCGGCCAGCACGCCGAGCCGCCCATAGTGGGCGCTGCCGGGGCCGGCGACGATGCGCTCGGCCACCTCGCGCTGGAACATCAGCGTCAGCGAGCGCCAGTAGGGCGGCCAGGGCTCGGCGGTGAGCCAGCGCACGAGAAGCTCGGTGCCGATATTGTAGGGCAGGTTGGCGACGATGCGGACCGGCCTGCCGCCGGCCAGCGCGGCGAAGTCGGCCGACAGCGCGTCGCCCGCGATGATCTTGAGCCTACCGGGGAAGGCTGCAGCGATCTCCTCCAGCGCGGCAATGGCGCGGTCGTCGCGCTCGATGGCGACGATTTTTGCCGCGCCCGCCATCAGGAGCGCGCGCGTCAGCCCGCCGGGGCCGGGGCCGACCTCGATCACCGTCTGGCCTGAGAGGTCGCCCGCCGCGCGCGCCACCTTGGCGGTCAGGTTGAGGTCGAGCAGGAAATTCTGGCCGAGCGACTTCTTCGGCGCCAGGCCGTGGCGCTGGATGACTTCCGAGAGCTTCGGCAGGCCGTCGATGCTCATCGCGCCGCCTCCGCGTCGGCCATGCGCCGCGCCATCTTGAGCGCCGCGACCAGGCTGTCCGGCCGCGCGATGCCCTTGCCGGCGATGTCGAAGGCGGTGCCGTGGTCGGGCGAGGTGCGGATGAAGGGGAGGCCGAGGGTCACGTTGACCGCATTGTCGAAGGCCAGCGTCTTGGCCGGGATCAGCGCCTGGTCGTGATACATGCAGATCGCCGCGTCGTAGCCGGAGCGGGCACGGGCGTGGAACATCGTGTCGGCCGGCAGAGGACCGCTTGCGTCGATGCCCGACCGCCGCAGCGCCTCTACCGCCGGGCGGACGATCGCCTCGTCCTCCTCGCCCATCGCGCCGCCTTCGCCGGCATGGGGGTTGAGCCCGGCTATGGCGATCCGCGGCCGCGCGAGGCCGAAGCGGGCGGAGAGGTCGCGCGCGACGATCTCGGCCGTCTCGACGATCAGCGCGGTGGTCAGGAGGCCGGGCACCGCGCAGAGCGGCATGTGGATGGTGACCGGCACGGTGCGCAGGTCGGGCCCGGCGATCATCATCACCGCGCGAGCGGAAGCGCCCCAGTGGCGAGCGGCGAGCTCGGCCAGGAACTCGGTGTGGCCGGGATGGGCGAAGCCCGCCTCGTAGAGCGGCTTCTTGGCGATCGGCAAGGTGACGATTGCCGCGGCGCGCCCCGCATTGACGTCCGCCACCGCGCGCTCGATCGCCTCGACCGTGCCGGCGGCGTTGGCGGCCAGCGGCTGGCCGGCACTGTCCGCGAAGCGGCTGCCGAGCGGCACGACGGGCAGCGCCTCGTCGTACGCCGTCGTCGCCCCTCCGGGCGAGGTCTCGGCGAGCTTCACGTCGAGGCCGAGCGCGCGTGCGCGGGCCGCGACAAGGGCGGGGTCGGAGAGGAGGTAGAAGGGCGGCAGGGCAAGTTCCCGGCGCGCAGCCCACGCGGCGAGCGCGATCTCGGTGCCGATGCCGGACGGATCGCCGGCGGTGAGGGCGAGGGGGAGGTCGTTGCGGAGCGTGGCGGTCATGGTCGCGGCGTCTAGTGCCCGAAATCCCGGCCGATGGCAAAGGCCATGCGGCGGCTGCCGCATATGCGGCGGCATCGCCACGAAATGACCCAGAACGTGGCGGGAACGGATGCAGCCCGGCACGGTTTTTCCCACCGCGAAGGGGCAACCAAGCCAAGAGGACTCACGATGAAACGCATTCTTGCCATGACCACGGCCGCCGCCATGACCTTCGGCATCGTCGGATACGCCGCCGCGCAGGCGACCGGCATCGACGCCGGCGGCAGCGCCAATGTCGGCGTCGGCGCGGGACCCGACACGGGTGCCGAGGTCGGCGCGGGCGTCGGCGCGACCGGCAGCATCGGCGCGGCGGGCGACGCCAATCTCGGCGGCGTCGTCTCGGCGATCAATTCCGGCCGGCTCGGCACGGCCGAGCTGCGCGGCGTGACCGAGGTCTCGTCGGTCAACGTGATCCGCATCGACGAGCTGCCCGGCGGCGCCGAGCAGCAGGCGATCGAGCAGGCACTCGACCGCCACCAGGCCGAGGTCGACGACCTCAGGGCCGAGTTCGACGCCCGCGCCGAGCTGCAGAGCGCGCTCGAGGCCGAGGGTGTCTCCTCGGACGACGTGGTCGCCGCGCAGGTCAACGCCGACGGCACCGTGACGGTGTTCGTGCGCTGATCCAGCCGTCAGGCGGATAATGGAATGCCGGCCTTCGGGCCGGCATTTTCCGTTTTGGGGTCGAGCGGACGCGGCCCGCTCCCTGGCCGGAGCGGGCTTCGCCACATCGCCATCTCACGCATGACCCGCACTCAGGACGTATCTGCGTAGTTGAGCGCGTAGTGGGCGCGGGCGTGGATGTCGGTGAGGAGCTCGTGCGGCTCCTGGCGCTTGCGGCGGCGGGAGCCCGGCGGACGTCCGGTCCGCAGCGGCGAGAAGCGGGGG
>VFQR01000721.1_pt1 | contig 36077 bp, 29 predicted proteins | sample 3512321 | NCBI WGS metagenome assembly VFQR01 (sample SAMN10412374, study PRJNA504923) | tailings metagenome | isolation source: Relicate 3 Philex TSF1 revegetated site | place: Philippines: Tuba, Benguet | collected 2017-08-29 | reverse complement strand
CCTACATTGAGAAGGCGAGCCCGTGGGAGAACGGCTACGTCGAGAGCTTCAACGGCAAGCTGCGGGACGAACTGCTGCACGGGGAGGTGTTCAACACGCTGCGGGAGGCGCAGGTGCTGATCGAGGAATGGCGGCGGCACTACAACCGGGTCCGGCCGCACTCGTCGCTGCGTTATCGCCCACCCGCCCCGGAGACGGTGCAAATGGCGAGGTCGCAGACCAGTTCAGGAGCAGGCCAGTCTGCAATGGCCCACTAAAATTCCGCCCGGACCACTCGATGGGGGGCTGGTCACCGCCCTGGGCTACCTCTCGCCCATCGAATACGAAGCCAGAGCGACGAACGAGAACGACTGAACCCCACCCGACACCGCCCAGGGAAGCGGGGCAACTTCAGACGGAGAAGCAGAGCAACCATGTTCCCTCCCCCGCTCTGGCAGGTGATTGGGGGCGTCGCCTTCGGCCGGTCGCACTACCGGGGCGTAAAGTCCCAGGCGCGCACCCAATCATCGCCACGGGCGCGCCACGCGACGCGCGGCGAGGTGCCGTAGGTGACCGGCTGGTTGAACAGGAAGAGCACCGGCGCCTGCTCGCACATCCGCGCCGTCGCCTGGCGGTAAAGCGCGCGGCGCTGCTCGGCATCGGTGGTGGCGCGGGCCTGGCGCAGCAGGGCGGAGAATTCCTGGTCATCCCAATAGGCATACTGGTTGCCCGCCTCGAACAACGAGAGCAGGCCATCCGCATCCAGCGTCGGCCAGGCCTGGGAGAGATAGGCCATCTGCCCCATGTTGGCCGCGCGGAGATATTTGTTCATCCAGGCGCCGAACTCCATCTCCACGATGCGGCTGCGCACGCCGACCTCCTCGAGCTGCGCGGCGATCGCCTGGGCGATGTCCTGGGCGAGGAGATAGGGGCCGACCGGCACTTCGAACTCGATGGTGAGCTGGCCCGGGCGGATGCCGGCTTCCTGCAGCAGGCGGCGGGCGAGGGCGGGATCATAGGCGGGCGGCCGCAGATCGGGGTTGAAGCCGAAATAGGCGGGGGTGAGCACCTGGCAGGGCGTGATGCTGCCGATGCCGCCCCAGATCGCGTCGCGGATCGCCTCGCGGTCCACCGCATGGTTCAGCGCCTGGCGCAGCCGGACGTTGTCGCGGAAGGGTGTCTGGAGAAGGTTGAACTTGACGAAGACCGAGCGGACGGAATCGGTCGCTGCCGCCTGGGCGCGGCCGGAGGCGTTGATGCGCCGGAATTCCGAGGGCGGCACGGCAGAGATGAAATCCACCTCGCCGGCGAGCAGGGCGGCGATGCGCGCGCCGGCCTCGGGGATGACGCGGAAGGTCACGGTGTCGAAGGCGGGGCGATCGCCGAACCAGCCCGGACGCGCCGCCATCACCACGCGGTCGCCCGGGGTGAACTGGCGCAGCTCATAGGGGCCTGCGCCCAGGGCGGCATTGGCAGGGTTGTTGCCGGCGGTCCAGCGCGGCGGCAGCAGGAAGAAGGTGGAGAGCTGCGCCGGCAGCGCCGGATAGGGCTGGCTGGTGCGGAACTCGACCTCGGTCGGCGAGATCGCCACGACCTCGCGCACCAGCGCGAACCAGGGGCGAACGCGGGCATTGTTGGCGGGGTTGAGAACGCGCTCGACATTCCACTTCACCGCCTCCGCATCGAGCGGCTCGCCGTTGGAGAAGGTGACGCCCGAGCGCAGGGTGAAACGCCAGGTGCGGTCGTCCACGGCGCGCCATTCCGTGGCGAGCTGCGGCTGGAGCTGCATGTCGGGGCCGCGGATCAGAAGCGCCACGTGCAGATGGCTGATCACCGAGAGATCGGTCTGGATCGTCGCGGTGTTGTGGGGATCGAGCGTGTTGACCCCGGTGCCGATGGCAACCGTGAGCGCGCGTTGCGCCTGCGCCGCGCCGGCGAGGCCCGCCGCGCAGGCCAGCGCGAGCATCGCGCGGCGGGAGAGATCGAGTAGCTTCATCGCTTGCCTCCTCAGGAACCGTGGCTCGACAGGAACCGGCGGATGCGCGCGAGCACCGCCTCGCGCGCTTCGACATGCACGGCGTGGTTGGCGCCCTCCACCATGAACAGCTCCGCGCCCGGGATCGCCTCGGCGATCAGCCTGGACTGGGAGGGCGGGCAGATCCAGTCCGCCGCGCCGCAGACGACGAGCGTGGGCACCGCGATCTCCTTCAGGCGCGGGCGCAGGTCGTAATCCTTGTTCGCGAACAGCGCGTTGTGGGTGACGGCGTGGAACCGCATTGTCCGGGTGCGTTCCAGCGAGGCGTCCGGGTCGAACCTCTCGTAGTAGAGCGGCTGCAGCGCGGCCCAGATCAGCATCAGCTCGGTATCGTCCGCCACGGCGTCGGAGAACATCCGGTGGACCATCCCGACCGAGGCGCTGGTCGCCTTGTGCAGGCGGGCCTTGATATTCTCCACCGCCTCGGCCTCGTGGTGATGCGAGGGCGCGGTGCCGCGCAGGATCAGGTGGCTGGCGCTGCCGGGGTGGCGCAGCGCATGGGTCAGCGCGATCATCCCGCCGAAGGAGCCGCCCAGCACCACGCAGGGCGTTCCGACGAGCGTGGCGCGGATCTCCTCCAGGTCGTCGGCCAGGCGGTCGAAGGTGAAGGGCGGGGTCTCGCTGGATTCGCCGCAGCCGCGCTGGTCATAGGCGATCAGGCGGAACTCGTCGGCCAGCGCGCGATAGGCCTCCAGCTCGCCCGCATGGTCGCCGATGCCGCGGCCGCCATGCACGAGGATGATGGTGCCGCGCCTTGGCGTGCCGAGGTCCACCACATGCAGCTCGGCGCCGGCGATGCGCATCAGGCTTCTCCGCGAATGCGCGCCGCGATGCGGCGGAGGATGTCGAGATCCACGGGGTGCCGGATCACGCAACCCGGCGAGACCAGCACGCCCGGCGCGGCGATGGCCGCGGCGATGTCGGCCTCGATGGCGGCCATGTCGCCCCGCGTGATCGGCGTGCGGCGCAGGCCGCCCAGCACGGGCTTGCGGCCGCCGGCGGCGTGGTAGTCCGCGATGGAGGGCGCGGTCTCGCCGATATGCCAGTTCAGCACCTGCACGGGATAGGTGGCGAGCACCTCGAAGGCGATGTCGTCGCCATGCATGTGGATGGCGTTGAACCAGCCGGCGCGGGCGCCTTCCAGAGAGGCGATGTCATGGGCGAGCCCCAGCGCGCGCCAGGCGGCCTCGCCAAGCGTCGCGGTCGCGTCCTGCACGGCGAAGAAGACGCCGGCGCAGCCCAGCGCGATGGCCGCGCGCGAGAACTCCGCAGTGGTCGCGGCGATCTCGTCGAGCGCGGCGCGAAGCAGGGCGGGATGGCTTTCGGCATGCGCCGCGAAGGCGCCGCCCGAGACCTTCTTGGCGATGGTGACGGCGGAGAAGACGGTCGCGAGCACCGGCACCTCCGGCCCCAGCGCCTCGACCAGCAGCTGCAGGTGGCGCAGCTCGCGGCCGAGCGCGCCGGCGGTCGGATCGAGGCGGCGGATACGCGACCAGTCCTCGGGCGCGCGGATTGGCGTCTCGACGACCTTCGCGGCGCCGCCGCCGGCGATCTCGGAGTAATCGGCGCGGACACCCCAATCCTCCACGCAGTAGAGGCCGTTCGGCATGGATTTCACGAAATCGGTGCGCGTCGCGTGGCGGAAGCCGATGGTTTCGCGCGCGATCGCCTCGGGGTCGAGGTCGGTCCCGGGAAAATGTGTCCAGAAGCCATAGGGCGGGCGCGGCGTGGGCTGGCCGGCCAGCGTCGCGCGCACCAGATCGGCGGGCGTCATGTCGCGTCTCCTTCGCGGATCATCGGCGGCGCCAGCGCGCGCACCGGCGGCGCGGCGCCGCGCCAGGGCTCCACCTCCACCAGGCAGGAATTCGGCGAGGGGCCCTGCGAGAGCGCGGAGCTGCCGATATCCGGGGTCAGCACATTGGGATTGCCGTGCCGTTCCAGCCCGCTCTCGTCCAGGTCGAGCCAGGCGCCGGTGGGCAGCACGGCGACGCCCGGCAGCAGCGCCGCATCGGGCCGGGCGGCGGCGAGCAGCGCGCCGCGGTCGTTGAAGACGCGGATGGTGTCGCCCTCGCCGATGCCGCGCGCGGCGCAGTCGCGCGGGTTGAGCCGGATCGTCTCGCGGCCTCCGCGCTTGCCGGCGCGGCTGGCGGCGGCGGCGTCGAGCTGGCTGTGCAGCCTTCCCTCGGGCTGCGGCGACAGCAGGTGGATCGGGAAGCGCGCCGCCAGCTTCGCGCCGAGCCATTCCTCCGGTGGCAGCCAGGCGGGGTGGCCGGGGCAATCCGCGTAGCCGAAGCCAGCGATCCGATCGGAAGCCAGCTCGATGCGGCCGGAGGGCGTATCCAGCGGTGGCCCGCCGGCGACGAAGCGGCGCAGGCGATGGCGCGGATCGTCCGGCTCGGGCGGGCCTTCGAGATGCGCGACGCCCTGCGCCCAGAATGCGTCGAAGCCCGGCAGTTCCGGATGCGCGGCGCGATAGCCCTCATAGAGGTGGCGCAGCCAGGCGGCCTCGTCGCGGCCTTCGGTGAAGGCCTCGCGGAGGCCGAAGCGCGCCAGCAGATCGGCGAGCGCGGCATGGTCGGTGCGGACGCCAGCGGGCGGCGCCGTGACGGCGCGGCTCGCGACGATGGCGTTGTCGCGCGAGGAGGCCGCGATGTCGTCGCGCTCGGTCGGCAGGGCGCTGGGCAGCACGAGGTCGGCGCGCCGTGCGGTGGCGGTCCAGAACGGCTCCTGCACCACGATCGTCTCCGGGCGCAGCCAGGCGCGGCCCAGGCGATGCAGGTCCTGATGGTGATGGAAGGGATTGCCGCCGGACCACCAGACCAGGCGGGTGTCCGGCAAGGTGATGCCGCGCCCGTCATAATCCAGCGTGCCGCCGGGGTTCTCGAGCAGATCGGCGATGCGCGCGACGGGGATGAAGGATGTCACGGGGTTGCGGCCCTGCGGCAGGGCCGGCCCGCGCAGGCGGCGGACGGGATTGCCCACCGAGCCCACCGCGCCAAGGCCGAAGGCGATGCCGCCGCCGGGCTGGCCGATCTGCCCGGCCATGGCGGCCAGCGCGATCGCCGCCCAATAGGGCTGCTCGCCATGCCGCGCGCGTTGCAGCGACCAGCCCAGCGTCAGCGTGCTCCGCGTGGCGGCCACCGCGCGGGCCAGCGCCCGGATGGTGGCGGCCGGCACGCCGCAGATCGCCTCGGCCCATTCGGGCGTCCGGCCCGGCAGCGACCGCGCGAAGGTCTCGAAGCCCGTCGTGCAGCGCGCGAGGAAATCCCTGTCGAGCCGGTCCTCCGCCAGCAGCACCTGCGCCATCGCCAGCAGCAGCGCAGCATCGGTGTTCGGACGCAGCGCGACATGCTCGGCGGGGAGGCCCGGCGGGATGTCCTTGGCGTCGGGCGAGAGCACGACGATGCGGCAGCCATTTGCCGCGGCGCGATCCAGCCAGTGGCGCACCATGTGGCGCGTGCTGCCGCCGGCCTCGACCTGCGCATTGCCAGGCCGGAAGCCGCCGAAGGCCAGCAGCAGCCGGCAGTCGCGGGCGATCTCGTCCCAATAGGGCGCGGTATCGCACGCATCGCGCTGCGCGCTGCCGAGGATATGCGGCAGCAACACGCCCGCGGTGCCGTAGGAATAGGTGTTCTGCGAGCTGGTGAAGCCGCCCAGCATGTTCAACGCTCGCTTGAGCTGGCTTTGCGCGTGATGGAAGCGCCCGGCGCTGGCCCAGCCATAGGAGCCTGCAAAGATCGCGCTGTTGCCGTGCCGCGCGATGACGCCGCGCAGCTCCGCGGCCAGCCGATCCAGCGCCGCATCCCAGCTGACGGGGATGAAGGCCTCGCGCCCTCTGCCTTCGCCCCCGGAGGTGCCGCGCCACCAGCCCTCGCGCGCCATGGGCCGCAGGATGCGCAGCGGATGCGCGGCGAGTTCCAGCAGCCCCTGGCCCAGAGGCGAGGGATCGGGATCGCCGGCGAAGGGTTCCAGCGCGGCCCGGCCCGCGGCATCGCGTCGCACCGCATAGGTACCGAAATGCGTGCCGAGGAGATGCATCACCCCTCCAGCACCCGATGGCCTCCGCCGAGGTCGCGCAGGGCCGCCTGGGGCGGGAAGGCGAAGGCGCCGGCATCGAAGGGAATGCGGCGGCGGCCGCGCTCGCGCCGCGGATCGGGGATCGGCACGGCGGAAAGCAGCGCCTGCGTGTAGGGGTGCTGCGCATTGCCGAACACGGCCTCGGTTGGGCCGGATTCGACGATGCGGCCCTTCAGCATCACCGCGACACGCGTGCAGAGATACCGCACCATCGAAAGGTCATGCGCGATGAACAGCAGCGCGAGACCCAGCCGTTCCTGGAGGTCCTGGAACAGGTTGACGATCTGCGCCTGGATCGAGACGTCGAGCGCGGTGATGGGCTCATCCGCGACGAGGAATTGCGGCTGCAGCGCGATGGCCCGCGCGATGCCGACGCGCTGGCGCTGGCCGCCGCTGAACTCGTGCGGGAAGCGCCGCATGAAGGCGGGGTCGAGGCCGACGGTACGGAACAGCTCCGCCACCTGGGCGCGACGATCGCCCGCCACGCCGTGGACGATCAGCGGCTCCTCCACGAAGTCGCCGACGCGCATGCGCGGGTTGAGCGCCGCATAGGGATCCTGGAAGACGATCTGCATGCGCCTGCGGAACGGCTTGCGCTGCGCCGGCGATAGCGCGGTGAGGTCGGTGCCGTCGAAGACCACGCGGCCGGCATCCGGTTCCTCCAGCCCCATCACCAGGCGGCCGGTGGTGGATTTGCCGCTGCCGCTTTCGCCGACCAGCCCAAGCGTCTCGCCCGCCACGACCTCGAAGGAGACGCCATCCACCGCGCGGGTGGTGAGACCGCGGCCGAGCCAGCCGCCGCTGCGATAGATGCGGGAGAGGTTCTCGACACGGAGCAGCGGCGCGGTCATCGCGCGGCTTCCAGCAGGGCGGGCAGATCGTACCAGGCAGCGACCATGTGGCCGGGCGCCACCTCGCGCAGCGGCGGCGCCTCAAGCAGGCAGAGTTCGGTGGCGAAGGGATTTCGGGGCGCGAAGGGGTCGCCGGCGGGCAGGTTGAACATGTCGGGCGGCTGGCCGGGGATCTGGTGCAGCCTGCCGCCAGGGGGGCGCGCGCCATGCGGCAGCGCGTTGAGCAGCCCCCAGGTATAGGCGCTGCGCGGGCTGGCGAAGACCGCCTCGACCGGGCCGCGTTCCATGATGCGACCGGCATACATCACCTGCACCGTATCGGCGATGCCCGCCACCACGCCCATGTCGTGCGTGATCCAGATCATCGTCATGCCCAGCCGCTCGCGCAGTCCGGCCATGAGCTCGAGGATCTGGCCCTGCACCGTGACATCCAGCGCGGTGGTCGGCTCGTCCGCGATCAGCAGCGCGGGCTCGCACGCGATGGCGATGGCGATCATCACGCGCTGCCGCATGCCGCCCGAGAATTCATGCGGGAACTGGGAGAGGCGCCGCGAGGCATCGCGGATGCCGACCAGCGCGAGCAAGTCGGCGGCGCGATCCAGCGCCTGGCGCATGGTCATGTTCTTGTGGCGGATCAGCGGCTCCGCGATCTGCCGGCCGACCGTCAGCACGGGGTTCAGCGCCGTCATCGGGTCCTGGAAGACCACGCCGATGCGCCCGCCGCGCAGGTCGCGCAGGCGCGATTCGGGCAGCGCGAGCAGGTCCTCCCCATCGAGCAGAGCCTGGCCGCCCAGCACCTTGCCCGGCGGCTGCGGCAGGAGGCCGAGCAGCGCGAGCGCATGCACGCTCTTGCCGCTGCCGCTCTCGCCGACGATGCCCAGCGTCTCGCCGCGCCGCACGCTGTAGGACAGGTCCTGGATCACGCGGGCGAAGCGCCCGTCGCGGGAGAAGCCGACGGCGAGGTTGCGGATATCAAGCATCACCCGACCTTCAGGCGCGGATCGAGATGGTCGCGCAGCCAGTCACCCAGCAGGTTCACCGCCAGCACCGTCAGCATCAGCGCGAGGCCCGGGAAGGTGATGATCCACCACGCGGAGGAGATGTAGGTGCGGCCCTCCGCCAGCATGCGCCCCCAGCTCGGGAAGGGCGGCTGCACGCCGAGGCCGAGGAACGAGAGCCCGGCCTCCAGCACGATGACGCGGGCGAGTTCCAGCGTGGCGACCACCACCGCGGGGGTCAGCACATTCGGCAGGATGTGACGCAGGATGATGCGCGGGGCGGAGGCGCCGATCGCGCGCGCGGATTGCACGAATTCGCGCTCCCGCACGGCCAGCACCTGGCCGCGCACGATGCGCGCATAACGCACCCAGGAGACCAGGGCGAGCACGATGATGAGGTTCTGCAGGCTCGGGCCCAGCGCGGCGACGACCATCAGCGCCAGCAGCATCAGCGGCACGGCCAGCTGGATGTCCACCAGGCGCATCAGGATGCGGTCGAGCCAGCCGCCGAAGAAGCCGGCGATCAGGCCAAGTAGCGTGCCGAGAACGCCGCCCAGCACCACCGCCGCGCCCGCGACCATCAGCGTCACCTGGCTGCCGGCGACGATGCGCGAGAGGATGTCGCGGCCGAGCTGATCGGTGCCGAGCGGATGCGCGCCGAGCCCGGCGAAGGACAGCGTCGGCGCCGCCATCCGCGCGCGCAGATTGGTGCGGGTCGGATCGGGCAGGTCGAGCAGCGGGCCGAACACCGCCAGCAGAACCAGCACGGTCAGCAGCAGCAGGCCGATCAGCCCGAGCCAGCCGGAGCCGCGGGTCAGGGCGCGGAGAAGGTCTCTCATGCGCGCCGCCGGATGCGCGGGTCGAGCACGCCGTACAGAAGGTCCACGAAGATGTTGATGATGACGAAGGTGGTGGCGATCACCGTCACGCCCGCCTGCACGACGGGAAAATCCTTCTGCTCCATCGCCTGCACGATGAGCCGGCCCACGCCGGGCCAGGAGAACACCGTCTCCGTCACCACGGAGCCGCCGAGCAGCTCGCCGGCGAGGATGCCGGTCATGGTGACAACGGGAATGAGGGAATTGCGGGCGATGTGCCAGAGGAAGACGGTGCCGGGCATCAGCCCCTTGGCGCGGGCGGTGCGCACATGGTCGTCGCGCATCACGTCCAGCATGCCGGAGCGCAGCAGCCGCGCGATGGAGGCGGTGGTGAAGGTGCCGAGCGTCAGCGCCGGCAGGATCAGGCTGGTCGGCCCGTCATAGCCGCCGGTCGGCAGCAGGCCGAGCTCCACGGCGAAGAGCAGGATCAGCAGCAGGCCGAGCCAGAAGACCGGCGTCGCCTGGCCGAGCAGCGCCAGCACCATCACCACGCCCTCCACGACGGTGCCTCGGTAGAGCGCGGCGAGCGATCCGGCGACGGCGCCGAGCACGATCCCGATGCCGAGCGCGGAGAAGGCGAGCGCCATGGTCGCGGGCATGCGTTCCAGCACCACATCCATCGCCGGCCGCATGAACTGGAAGGACTGCCCGAAATCGCCGCGCGTCACGCCCGCGAGGAAGGCGAGGTACTGTTCCCAGATCGGACGATCGAGCCCAAGACCCGCGCGCAGCTCCGCGAGCTGCGTCTCCGTCGCGCCGACCGGCAGCAGCAGCACGGTGGGATCGCCGAGCAGCCGCGAGACGACGAAGACGATCGTCACCACGCCGAGGATGGCGATCACCCCGTCCAGCAGGCGGCCAAGGAGGAAGCGGGCCACGCGCTACTCCTCCAGCCCGTAGATCTCGCGCGCCGCGCGGGCGGAGATGCGCTCCTCCCGCAGGTCGCGGCGCACCGCCTCGCGGTCGCGCTGCCTCGGGTCGCCGCGGCCGCCGCCGCCGGAGGTGACGGACGCCGCCCATTGCCCGGCGCCGATCACGCCGTCGCGGCGTTCCAGCGCGACGCCCTCGCCCAGCTCGATGCTCGCCAAGCCGCCAGGCAACCCGCCATCCAGCCCCCAGGCCGGCACGATGTTGTTGGGCCCGCCGAGGTTGACGGTGGCTTGGTGATCCACCGCGCTGACCTTGCGGCGGATCGCCATGCCGCCACGGAAGCGACCGGGGCCGCCGGAATCCTGGACCAGCTCATAGGCCTCGACCATCAACGGATGCTCGGATTCCAGCGCCTCGACGGGGATATTGGCGGAGTTGGTGAGGTGCACGTGCACGCCGTCCAGCCCGTCCTTCGCGGCGCGCGCGCCCATGCCGCCGCCCATGCTCTCGTTGTACACGTAGAAGCGGCCGGTGCGCGGATGCATCCCGCTCGTGGTCATCACGCTGATGCCGGTGGAGGCCGCGATCACGCGATCCGGGATGGCCGGCGCCAGCGCGGCCAGCATCATGTCGGCCAGCCGCTGAGCCACCTCGTGCCGGCTGTACACGGCGGCCGGCGGCCGCGCATTCACCACGCTGCCGGGCGGGGCGATGATCGTCACGGCGCGATGGAAGCCCGCATTGGCGGGCGTGTCGCCGTCCATCAGCGTCTTCACCAGGTAGAAGACGGTGGCCTGCAACGCGGTGAACACCATGTTCATGCCGGTGCGGTTCTGCGGCGGGCAGCCCGTGAAGTCGAAGGTGATGTGCTCGCGGCGGACCTCGACGGCGACGGCGAGGTCCAGCAGCTCCGGCCAGAGGCTGGTGTCGAAGGCGTGGCGGAAGGCGTAGCGCCCGTCGGGGATCGCGGCGATGCCGGCGCGGGCCTTGCGTTCGGCATAGTCCAGCAGCATCGCGCTGGCCCGGTGGATCACCGCCACGCCGTGCCGTGCGCAGAGCGCCTGCACCCGCTGAACGCCGAGGCGGTTAGCCGCCATCTGCGCCCGGAAATCGTTCACCCGCTCATGGGGCACCTGGCAGTTCAGGAGCACGAGGTCCAGCACATCCTGCTGCATCGCGCCGGCGCGGTAGAGCCGGATCGGCGGGATGCGGAGCCCTTCCTGGAAGATGTGCGCGTGGCCGCGATCCACGAAATCGGAGTGGTGCGCGAGGTTGGCGACCCAGGCCGCGATCGCGCCCTCCACGAAGACCGGCTCGAGGAAGACGATGTCGTTCAGATGCGTCCCGCCGCCGGTATGCGCGTCGTTGCCGATGAAGACATCGCCCGGAGCGACAGTGGCGATGTCCACGCGCTTCAGCGTCTCGGCTGTGATACCGAGCAGCGAGCCGAGGTGGAAGGGAATCTGCTCGGCCTGCGCGATGACCTGTCCCGCCGGGTCGAAGATCGCGGCGGAGCAGTCGCGGCGTTCCTTGATGTTGGCGGAATAGGCGGCGCGGATGATCGCCTTGCCCATTTCCTCCACGATGGTCGAGAGCGCGCTGCCGATGACCTCGACGGTGATGGGATCGAGGGTGGTGGGATCGAGGGTGCTCACGACTGCTCCTCGATCATCAGGTTCAGCCAGGGATCCACTGTGGCCGCCTGCCCGGGCAGGACCAGCGTGGTGCTGTCCATCTGCTCGATGATCGCGGGCCCCGCGACGCAATGGCCGGGACCGAGGCGTGCTCGGTCGTGCACGGGGCAAGTGACGAAATCGCCTGCCTCGGGCAGCCAGACGCGGCGCTCGCCGGCGATGGTCGCGGCGAGCGGCGTCGTGGTAGCGGGATGCGCGGGGAACTCCGCCTTGGGCACGCGGCCCGTGGCTTCCAGCCGCAGCGTGACGAGGCGGATCGGCTCCTCCGGAGCGGCATAGCCATACATCTGACGGTGCGCGGCCTCGAAGCGCGCGCGCAGCTCCACCAGCATCGCCGCATCCGGCGCCCCGGCGGGGCAGGGGATGGTCAGCTCATGCGCCTGGCCCTCGTAGCGCAGATCCACGCCGCGCGCCGCGGCGCGGTCCGCCTCGGCGATGCCCTCGCGCGCGAACCACTCGGCGGCCTGGGCCTCGAGCGCCCGGAAGCCCTCGGCGAGGGCGGGCAGGCCGGTCTCGTCCAGCGGCGCCATGCGGCCGACGGCGAGATGCACGCGCAGATCGGTCAGCAGCAGGCCGAGCGCGCAGAGCAGGCCGGGATTGCGCGGCACGAGCACGCGTCGGATCTCCAGCTCCCGCGCAAGACGCGCGGCATGCACGGGACCGGCGCCGCCGAAGGCCATCAGCACGTGGTCGCGCGGATCGTGGCCGCGCTCCACCGAGATGACGCGGATCGCCTTGGCCATGTTGGCGGTGACGACGCTGATGATGCCCTGCGCGGTGCGCATCGTATCGAGGCCCAGCCGCTCCGCCAGCCCGGCGATGGCCGCCCGCGCGGCCGCCTGGTCGATCGCCATGCGGCCGCCCAGGAGATGCGCGGGGTTCTGCACCTGCAGCACGACATTGGCGTCGGTGACGGTCGGCTCGGCATTGCCCAGGCCGTAGCAGACCGGGCCGGGGGCCGCGCCGGCGCTCTGCGGGCCGACCTTGAGGTGCCGGCCGGAATCCACCTGCGCCAGCGATCCGCCGCCGGCGCCGACGGTGTGGATGTCCAACATAGGCACCCGCAGCGGATGGCCGTGCAGCTCGGCCTCGGTCGCCATGTTCGGCTGTCCGTCGGCGATCAGCGCGACATCGGTGGAGGTGCCGCCCATGTCGAAGGTGATGATGTCGCCGAGGCCGGCGGCGCGCGCGATGGCGAGCGCGCCCATCACGCCCGCGGCGGGGCCGGAGAGCACGGTGCGCACGGGATGGGCCGCGGCCGCCTCGGCGGAGATCACGCCGCCATTGCTCTGCGTCAGATGCGGGGCGGGCCGCACCCCGATGTCGCGTAGCCGCGGCGCGAGCCGTGCGAGATAGCCGCGCATCACCGGCCCCAGCGCGGCATTCACCGTCGTGGTCGAGAAGCGCTCGAACTCGCGGTATTCCGGCGCGACCTGGTGTGAGGCGCAGCGGAAGGCGTCGGGAAGCTCCTCCGCGAGGATGCGCAGCGCCGCGAGTTCGTGCACGGGATCGAGATGGGCGAAGAGGAAGCAGACCGCGACGGATTGCACGCCGGCCTCGCGCAGCCGGCGCGCCGCGGCGCGCAGCGCGGGCTCGTCGAGGGGCCGGGCCACGCTGCCGTCGAAGCGGAGCCGTTCCGGCACGTCCAGCCGCAGGTCGCGCGGCGCCAGCGCGGGCGGCTTCTCCACCTGGAGATCGTAGAGCGCGGGGCGCATCTGGCGACGGATCTCGATGACGTCCCGGAAGCCGGCCGTGGTCAGCATGCCCGTACGCGCGACGCGGCCCTGGATCAAAGCGTTGGTGGCGACTGTGGTGCCATGCCCGACGAAGCCGACCTCCGCGCCCTGGCGCCCGGCGGCCGCAAGCCCCTGCGCGATGCCGCGTGCGATCGCCTCCGACGGATCCTCCGGCGTGGAGCTGAGCTTCCACACCGCGAGCTTGCCGCTGGCGGGATCGTAGAGGCAGACATCCGTGAAGGTGCCGCCGGTGTCCACGCCGATGCGCAGGGCAGGCCCGTTCGGCGTCATCGGTGCGGCTCGGCCGGGGGCATCGGCAGATCCCTCTGGATTGGCGCCAATTTTGATGCCATAATCGGCGCCGACGGTCAACGTGGCAGAATCGCTCATGGACGATGTGGTGCCCCGCCCCGGACACGGGGCCGACCGCTCGCGCGCCGTGGCCCGCGCGATTGAGCGCGACATCAGCCTGGGCGAACTCGGGCCCGGCGCCTGGCTCAAGCAGGTGGATCTGGAGGAACGCTACGGCGCGACGCGCATCGAGGTGCGCCAGGCGCTGGACCGGCTGGCCGAGAAGGGCCTGGTGAAGCACCTCGCGCGGCGCGGCTATCGCGTGGAGGAGTTCGACGCCGAGCGGCTGCGCCAGATCATGGAGATCCGCGCCGTGCTGGAGGTCGCCGCTGCCGAGCTTGTGATCCACCGCCATGACGAGACGAGCCTCGCCGCCATGCAGGAGGCGGCGGAGCGCTGCCGGTTCGCGATCCTGCATGGCACGGCGGAGGCGCATGAATCCGCCAATCTCGACTTCCACCGCGCCATGCTCGCGCCCTGCCCCAACCAGGAGCTGGTCGCGCTGCTCTTCGACCTGCGCGGCCGCGCGCCCGTCTCGGTGACTCGGCGGCGCAACACGGTGGCGGTGATGCAGCGCGCGACCGAGCATCATTTCGAGATGATCCGCCTGATCCGCGCGCGCGACCTGCCGGCGCTGCGGCAATTGATGCGCGAACATAATCTGAGCCCCGACGCGCCGGGCGGCTGACATTTGCCGCTTGAGCCCGCCGGCGCCGTCACGGCTGGTGGCGTGGCGGATCTTTCAGGGCTTCGTGGAGACGGAGTCCTGCACTCGGCTGACCATGACACTTTCGCGCTTGAGAGCGACTAGCCGCAACGCACATGGTCTCCCTTCACATCCAGGCAAGGCTGACCGCCGCTTCGTCATCGCGCCGGCACGCTGCTTGAGGCACTGCATCGCAGTGAAGAGGCGCCGGAATTGCTCGGCGAGCAGATGCTGGTAGGATTGGCCAGCTGCATATCACGCGCGTGCCACCTCGCTCTCGACACTGCTGCGCCGTGCTCGTGCTGCCCACCGCCTGCCTTTTGAATGGAGCACTCCATGAGCCACGGCGATTCTCTAGCTGAACGAGGCAAAGCTTTGGAGGAGGCATTCTTCGCGAGACAGGGCGAAGAATGGCGACGCCAGCAACGGGAGGCGGCCGAGTCGAAGACTAGGCGGCAGGCCCTTTCGTCGGCATCCGGCATCACCGATGAGACGCTGCTCGACAGGCTAGAGAAACTGAACCTCGATGCTGGCACCTTGGCCGCGCTCACCATGGTTCCGCTGGTCGTGGTGGCCTGGGCCGACGGCCAGCTCGACGACAAGGAACGTGCTGCCTTGCTGGCCGCCGCAGCGGAGGCGGGACTCGATAAGGAGGGTCCCAGTTACCGGTCTCTCACCGAATGGCTTACCGCGCCGCCATCGCCAGATCTGCTCGGCGCCTGGACGAGCTACGTGCGAGCAACCTCTGCCGATCTGACCCCTGAGGCGCGTAACGCCCTCAAGGCCGATATCCTGAGCCGCGCCACGAGGGTTGCGGAAGCCGCTGGCGGGTTTCTCGGGCTGGGCCGAAAGGTTTCCCCGGCCGAGGAGGCCGCGTTGCAGAAATTGGAGAAAGCATTCTTGCCGTAGCCGAAGCGGCAATCGGGGCGCTTCACCACGATCGGCGAACTGGCAGCGGCAGGGAAGATCAACTCGTCATACGTGTCGCGCGTGCTGCGGCTCACGCTGCCGGCGCCGAATCTGGTCGAGGCGATCCTGGATGCGCGGCAGCCAGAAGCGATGGCGCTGCCAGCGCTGATGGAGCCGTTCCCGGTGGCATGGGCACAGCAGCGCGGGGCGCGAGCTGGCGGAGCCAGCGGCCGCCGCCCTGGGCTACCACGGTGCCGAGATGCGCCTGATGCGCAGCAGCATCAGTCGGCGGAGGCAACGCCCGTCAGCCTGAGGGCGCGGCCGAGCAGCGCAGCCACGGCGGGCTGCATTATCGCGCGGGACAGGCGGCTGAGGCGCGCGAGAGTGCCGTCCTCATCTGCGGCCAAGCGACACGGATAGCGGACCACTTCGGCGGCCAGGATTGCAGCGAGCCGGCGTTCGGCGGCGCTCACTCCGGCACGCCGGCCGCGCGCAGATCTGCCCAGTAGGCGTCGCGGAAGCCGCGGTCGCGCCAGAGGTCGGGCATGCGGCCGACCCGTATCCCTGGTGCGATGCGGAGCAGCCCCTGAACCGCCTTGCGCGCCTCCGCCTCGCGGCCAAGACGCCAGAGTGTCACGATCAGCGCGCGGTGGCAGGTATCGACTCCAGGCCCTTGAGTTTGGCGCATGCCCTCTTCCGCACAGCGCATGGCTGTCGGCAGGTCGCCCAGCATCAGTTGGGCGAACGCCTCGCCCCCAAGCATGAACAGGAGGTCCGGATCGCGAGGGCTGAGCCGCACGGCGCGGCGGAACAGTGGGATCGCCGCGGCCGGTTCGGCGGCGTAGTTGTGCACCCAGCCGGCCCTGCTGGTGGCCTGCGCGGAGTTCGGGTTGATCGCCACCGCGCGCCTGGTGGCTGCAAGACCGGCCTCGAAGTCGCGACCCAGATACGCGATGGCGTAGCCGGCCAGCCCCAGCGTCGCGGGATCATCGCCCGCGCCGGCCAACGCCTCGCGCGCCAGCGCGACGCCTCGCTCGGCGTCGCCCGGCTCTGACCATTGATAGGACACGCGGGCGGCATGACACACCGCCGCCCTTGCTTTGGCGAGCGCGAAGGCCGGATCGGACTCGATCGCGCGACGCAGCAGATCCAGTGCGGAATCGTTGTCCGCCCGGGTCAGCGCGTAGTGATGGGGCAGCGCCCGCAGATAGAGGTCATAGGCCGTGAGGCTGCCCGTGGGCTTCGCGCTCGCACGGCGGATTTCCGCCGCCCGCAGGCTCGGCTCCAGCGCGCCGGCCACCGCTTCCGTCACGCGGTCCTGCAGCTCGAAGATGTCGTCGAGGGCCGCATCGAACCGCTCAGACCAGAGCTGCCGCCCGGTCTCCGCCTCGGCGAGCTGGCAGGCGATGCGTACCCGCCCGCCGGCCTTGCGCACGCTGCCCTCCAGCACGTAGCGCACGCCGAGCTCGCGCCCGACCTGGCGCACATCCACCGCGCGGCCCTTGTAGGTGAAGGCCGAGTTGCGCGCGATGACGAAGAACCAGCGGATGCGCCCGAGCGCCGAGGTGATCTCCTCCACCATGCCGTCGGCGAAATAGTCCTGCTCGGCGTCGCCCGACATGTTGGCAAACGGCAGCACGACGAGGGACGGGCGGTCCTCCGGCGGGGTCAGCGCCTCGGCCACGGGGAGCGCGGCGGGCGCGGCGTTGACCACTGTATCGAGCATGTAGCCGCGACGCGGAACCGATCGCAGCACGCGGCCCTCCTCGTCGCCGATCGCGCGCCTTGCGTCCCGCACCGCCTGGAACAGGCTGTCCTCGGTGACGGTCACGCCGGGCCACACCGCATCGAGCAGCGCGTCCTTGGAGACGGTCCGCCCGGCCTCGCGCGCCAGCGCGCGCAGCAGGTCGAAGGGTTTCGGGGCCAGCGGCACCTCGGCACCGGCCGCGTTGCGCAGGCTGCCGCGGCCGAGGTCGAGCGTGACGCCCGCGAAGCGCAGCACCTCCCCCTCCCCCCTGTCGGCCATGCGCCCCGCCATCCGTCCGGATCTTCAAGGGATCATACACAGAGCATCGGCGGAAGCTCAGGCGGCGGTCAGGACGCGCGGCGGCGGCGCGGGCGATGGTTTGGCCACGCCCGGCGCGGTGCCGGGTCGCGGACAACGGAGACGACGATGAGCGCGACGACGAACTTCTCCCCGGTGCTGGTCGCACGGGCGCCGGCGCGCGGCGACTGGCGCGGGCGCTTCGCGCCCTGGCTGGCGCGGCTGGTTCCGGCACGCAGGCGGACGTCGGAGGCCGCCTTGCCGGAAGGCCTCGGGGATCACATGCGTCGCGACCTCGGGCTGCCGCCCTGCCCGATGCACGCGCAAGCGGCGCGGGACGTGGGCGGGCTGATGTGGCGCTGACAGGCGGGCGCTCCGTCAAGAAGAAAACGCACGCCGCACGCCAACTCCGCCCAACCCGTGGCCGTGCGCCAGACAGCGCCAGCATGTCAGCCAGGCGGTGCTGAAGGGCGGCGCGACGGAACGGCCAGAGATACCGCGGGTGCCGGCTGGGAGATCGAGGCGGGCGTCGTGGCGTAGGTTCGGGCCTTCCTGCGGCAGCCCGAGATGGTGGTGGGCAACTGGCGCGCGGCGCGCGCGACGGCGGCGGACGTGACGGAGCGGGAGGTGCTGATCGCGCTGGAGCGGATCGAGCCTCCGTGGGATGAGCTTCTCCCTGCTGAGCGAGCACGCATCGTTCGGTTGCTGGTGGACCGGGTCGACGTTCGGGCCGATGGCGCCGCGGTGCGGTTGCGTCTGGACGGGCTCGGCAATTTGTTGCTCGACCTTGCCGCGCAGGCGCCCGAGCGTAGCAGGGCCGCAGCATGACCGGAGCCGCGCAGACCCTCACCGTGGTTATCCCGCTTCCGGTGAAGCCACCCGGCGGGCGGAAGGCGGTGGTCACGACCGGCGTGCTGGCGCTGGAGCGCCGGCAGGACATCACGCTGATCAAGGCGGTGGCGCGGGCGTTTCGCTGGCGGCGGATGCTGGAGACGGGGCGGTTCGCCACGTTGAAGGAACGGGCCGCCGCGGAGAAGCTGAACTCGTCCTACACGTCCCGGGTGCTCCGCTTGACAATGCTGGCACCCGACATCGTCGAGGCGATCCTCTATGGGCGGCAGCCGGAGGGCATGACGCTGCCCGTGCTGATGGAGGGCGTCGACACAGCGTAGGCCCCGCAGCGTGGGAGTCGACTCGTATCCATCCGGCGAAGGACGCGGGTGCTGAGCGCCGTCATGCTGCCGGTGCTGACCGCTTCTGATCTGCCATGAGTTGCTTGAGGCTTTCGATGCCGCGCATGGTGAAGCCCATGGGTTCGCAGGCGTCGGTGCCGTAGATCCAGAGGCAGCCGCAGAGCACGTGGAGATCGCCGCCGTGCGGGTCGCGCCCGAGCGCCTGCCGCACCTGCAGCGCCAAAGCTGTTCATGCCGCGCCGCATGTCGGTGTGGCCGACCGCGGGACTGTCGGGGATTTCGTGTGTTGCCGGTCACGAGGGAAGGAAAGGAGATTCCCGACGGCTCGCAGGAAGGCGCCACACATCGCGGACGAGGTGGTAGACCAGCTGCTCGCCGGCGCGGATGCCGCGGCGGCCCTGCAGGAAGGCGTCCTGCTCGGCGGGCTCAATATGGCGCTGGCCGAGCGGGCGCTGAACGCCGTAGATGCACCATCATCTCGGTGGCGAGGCCGGGGGCGGCAAGAGCCGCAGCGGCCTTGGCCGTACGGCGGGTGGGGACCAGGGCCAGCCCGGCCCCCCATTGTCCGTTGCGTTGCGCGAAGGTTGCTTTCCTAACGCCAGCGCCGCCAAGGCGCGGCCGCCGCCGCACAGGGAACGCCCGCATGTCCTTCGCAAGCTATACTCTCCGATCGACAAGCGTCTTCGACGAGTTCGGCAAGCTCATCGGCGCCACCTATATCGGCTGGGAGATCGTGGACGCGGCCTATGACGGCGGCAACACGATCGAGGGACGTGACGAGACGCTTCTCGACTCCGCCCGGCGCGACACGATCTATGGCATGGACGGCGACGACGTGCTGCTCGGTCTGGCCGGCGATGATCGGCTCGTCGGCGGCTTCCCGATCATTGGGCCGGCGGAGCTCGACGGCGACGACACGCTCGATGGCGGGCTCGGCCACGACGTGGCCAACGGCGGAGCCGGCGACGACAGCGTTCAGGGCGGCATCGGGACCGGCAACGACTCGCTGTTTGGTGACGCCGGGAACGATACGATCGACGGCGGCGCCGGCGGCAACGACCGCCTGTTCGGCGGCGACGGCAACGACCTGCTCTTCGCCGCGCCCGCCACGGCGCCGGGCGGCTCGACGCTGGAAGGCGACGGCGCTTTCGGCTCGCCTGGCAACGATACGCTCGTCGGTCGCGGCGGTGCCGATTCGCTGCTCGGCTGGGGCGGCGCCGACAGCCTCGATGGCGGCGGCGCCAACGACACGCTGAACGGCGGCGACGGCAGCGACACGCTGCGCGGCGGCGAGGGCGCCGATAGCCTCGATGGCGGCAACGGGATCGACCTGCTGGACTACAGCGCGAATGGCGGCCCGGTGACGGCCAGCCTCCAGTCCGGTCTCGCCGCGGGCGGCGTTGCGCAGGGCGACCGCTGGGTGCTCGGCAGCATCGAGGTGGTGCTGGGCTCCGCCTTTGACGACAACCTCCTCGGCGACAATGTCGCGAACACGCTGGAAGGCGCCGCGGGCCATGACAGCCTCGAAGGAGGCGGCGGCCTGGACCTGCTGGCGGGCGGCGCCGGCAATGACCGCCTGCGCGGCGATGCCGGCGCCGACACGCTGGTCGGCGACGACACGGTGGGCCTCTTCTCCGGCGCGGATGTCCTGTTCGGCGGCGACAGCAACGACCTGCTGGTCGGCGGCCTCGGCCAGGACTTCCTCAACGGCGAGGCCGGCGACGACACGCTGATCGCCCAGGATTTCGCGGGCGCGAGCACGCTGGCGGAGCGCGACACGCTCAGCGGCGGCGAGGGCCAGGACCTGCTGCGCGGCGCGGCGGGCGCCGACAGCCTGGTCGGCGGCGGCGGCGACGACACGGCGGTGGGCGGGCTCGGCGCCGACACGCTCGATGGCGGCCTCGGCAACGATGTGCTGGACTATGGCGCGAGCAGTGCGGCAGTGACCGTCAACCTGCTGGCCGCCACCGTCACCGGCGGCGACGCGACCGGCGACGTGCTGGTCGTCGCCAGCTTCGAAGGCGTCATCGGCTCCGCGCAGGGCGATGCCATCACCGGCACGCGCGGCGCCAACCGCATCCTGGCCGGCGGCGGCAACGACACCGTCGATGCGCTGGAGGGCGACGACCTCGTCGAGGGCGGTAGCGGCAACGACCTGCTGCGCGGCCGCGCCGGGGCGGACACGCTGCGCGGCGAGGCGGCGGGCGATACCTCCGCGGGCTTCGACTCGCTCTATGGCGGCGACGACGGGGACCTGCTGCTCGGCGATGGCGGCGGGGACGTGCTCTCGGGCGAGGCCGGGGCGGACACCGTCTCGGGCGGTGCCGGCGACGACACCATCTTCGCCGATGATGGCGCGGACAGCCTCGATGGCGGGGCGGGCATCGACCTGCTGGACTTCATCGGCGTCGCCGCGCCGGTGGCGATCAGCCTGTCGACGGGCCTCGGCGGCGGCGGCGCGCTCGGCGACACGCTCGTCCTCGCCAGCATCGAGCGCGTGCGCGGTACCGCGTTCGGCGACGATCTCCAGGGCGTCGGCGGGGCGGAGACGCTGGACGGCGCGGCGGGCGCCGACATCCTCACCGGCCTCGGCGGCAGCGACATGCTGCTCGGCGGCGCCGATGCCGACCGGCTCGATGGCAGCGGCGGCGACGACACGCTCTATGGCGGAGACACCAACGGCGCCGAGACGGCGGCCGACACGCTGGCCGGCGCGCTCGGCAACGACCTGCTCTTCGGCGGCGGCGGCGCGGACAGCCTCTCCGGCGGGGGGAATGCCGACACGGTCTATGGCGACCGCCTGACCCAGAGCAGCACCCTCGACGGCGCCGACACGCTGATGGGGGATGACGACGCCGACGTGCTGGTGGGCGGCGGCGGCACCGACCTGCTGCTGGGCGGGGAGGGCGGCGACACGCTCTATGCCAGCCTGGTGGCGCTGACGGTGGTCGGCAACGACACGCTGCGCGGCGAGGCCGGCAACGACCTGCTGGTGCACAACGCCACCGGCGGCCTGCTGGAGGGCGGGACGGGCGGCGATACGCTGCGTGGCAGCAACTTCAACGACCGTCTCGATGGCGGCGACGACGCCGACCTGCTGCTGGCCGAGGCCGGAGCCGACAGCGTCGTCGGTGGCACCGGGGACGACACGGCCCATGGCGACGCCTCGACGGGCGGCACCGGCGGCAACGACACGCTGTCCGGCGAGGATGGCGCCGACCTGCTGGTCGGCGGCGCCTTCAACGACATCCTGCGCGGTGGCGCGCAGGCCGACACGCTGCAGGGCGACAACGCCGCCGACGACTTCGCCGGGCGCGACACGCTGTCCGGCGATGGTGGCGACGACCTGCTGCTCGGCGGCGGCGGCAACGATCTGCTGGATGCCGGGGACGGCTTCGACCGGCTGGTGGGCGGCGCCGGCAACGACGCGCTCCTGGGCGGCGCCGATGCCGACACGCTCTATGGCGACGAGACCACCGGCGCCGGCGATGGGGTCGACGTGCTCTGGGGCGGCGGCGGCAACGACCTGCTGGTGGGCGGCGGTGGCGCCGACAGCCTCGCCGGCGGCACCGAGGGCGACACGCTCTACGGCGACGGCATCGCCGGCGGCTATACCGGGCGCGACACGCTGCTCGGCGAGGCGGGCGCGGACCTGCTGGTCGCTGGCGGTGGCGATGATCAGCTCGATGGCGGGACCGACAACGACACGCTGCAGGGCGATGGCGGCGGCAGCGCGGGCGGCGCCGACACGCTTCGCGGCGGCGAGGGCGACGATGTGCTCTCCAGCGGCAGCGGCAACGACCTGCTGCAGGGCGGCGATGGCGCCGATGCGCTCGACGCCAATGGCGGGGCGGCGACGCTCCTGGGCGGCATTGGTAACGACACGATCACCATGGTCGTGGTCGGGCCCATGCCGGCGCGCCTGGAAGGCGAGGCCGGCGACGACGTGCTGACCAGCACGGGCGGGCGCGCCGAGGTGCTCGGCGGCGACGGCGCCGACACGCTGAGCGGCGGCGGCCTCCTCGTGTTCCAGAACAGTGTCAGCGACACCCAGATCGCGACGATCCAGGGCGGGGCGGGGGGCGACCTGCTCCGTGCCATCGGCCCCTTCGCGCTGCTCGATGGCGGCGACGATGCGGATACGCTGATCGGTGCTGGCGCCTCGACGCTGCGGGGCGGCCTCGGTGACGATTCGATCGACGGGCAGCGGGCCTCCTGGCTCGAAGGCGGTGGTGGCAACGACACCATCATCGGCGATTCGCGCGACGACACCACGCCCGGGGCCGACTACATCGAGGGCGGCGACGGCGACGATTGGATCGAAGGGGGCGAGGCCGCCGACACGCTGCTCGGCGGCGCGGGCGCCGATACGATCTACGCCTACGAGCCCGGCGGCGTGCCGAACTTGCTCGGGTTGTTGGGTGGCGGCTGGGTGGATGGCGGCGCGGGGAACGACCTGCTCTTCGGCAGCGGTGGCGCCGACAGCATGCTGGGCGCAGAGGGCGCCGACACGCTGCAGGGCGACGAGCCGTCCGGCTCGGGCGACCCGTCCGGCGCCGACACGCTGGATGGCGGGACCGGCGACGACCGCCTGCTGGGCGGCGGCGGCGACGACCTGCTCGCCGGCGGCGTCGGCGCCGACACGCTTGATGCCGGGGACGGCGCGTTCGACGGCCTCGACTATCGCGGCAGCGCGGCGGGAGTGGTGGTCGATCTCGGGGCCTCGACGGTCTCGGGCGGCGATGCCGTGGGCGACCTGCTGCTCGGCGTGTTCGAGCGCGCGCTCGGCACCGCGCAGGGCGACACGCTGCTGGGCAACGACGCGGCCAACCTGCTCGACGGCTTCGACGACGACGACAGCCTGGTGGGCGGGCAGGATGCCGACACGCTGCAGGGCGGCGACGGCGCGGACCTGCTGGGGGGCGGCGACGGCGACGACCGGCTGGATGGCGGCACCGGGAGCGACACCATGACGGGCGGCGCCGGCGACGACATCTATCTCGTCGATGCCCTGCTCGACCTGGTGCAGGAAGCGGCCGCCGGCGGCCTGGACACGGCCATCGCCAGCGTGTCCTGGCGCATGGCCAACGGCGTGGAGGCGCTGCAGCTGAGCGGCGCAGCGGCACTGCGCGGCATCGGCAATGCGGGCGACAATCTCGTCAGCGGCGGCGGCGAGGCGAACGAGCTCTTCGGCTTCGGCGGCGCCGACTCGCTGGCCGGCGGCGCGGGCGACGACCTGCTCGATGGCGGCGCCGGGGCGGACAGCCTGGTGGGCGGCAGCGGCGATGATGTCTATGTCGTCAACAGCCTGCTCGATGTCGTGGTGGAGGCGGCGGGGGCCGGCGCCGACACCGTCCGGTCGAGCGTCGCCTGGACGCTCGGTGCCGATCTCGAGGCCCTGCAGTTCATCGGCGCGGCTAATGTCGCGGGCGTCGGCAATGCACTCGGCAACCTGCTGCTCGGCAATGGCGGGAGGAACCTGCTTGGTGGCCTGGCGGGGGCGGACACGCTGGATGGCGGCGGGGGCGCGGACACGCTGCAGGGCGGGCTTGGCGCGGACAGCCTCGCGGGCGGGGCGGGCAACGACCTCTTCGTCTTCGCCTCGCCCGGCGAGGGCCTCGACGCGATCGCCGACTTCGTGCGGGGTGCGGATCGCATCGCGCTGGTCGGGGACGGCTTCGGCGGCCTGCTGCCGGGGGCCCTGCCGGCGGCGAACTTCGTCGCCCACGCCTCCTCGCTGGCGACCGCGGCGGCGGGCACGCCGCAGGTGATCTACGATACGGGGACCGCGACCCTGCTGTACGACGCGGACGGTGTCGGAGCGATGATGGCGCAGGCGCTGCTGACCTTCACCGCCCCGCCGGTCGGCTTCGCAGCGTCCGACCTCCGGGTGATCGCTTAGCCCGGATCATTCACGCGTGCTGACGGGCATGGTGCAAGCCGTTGATCGGCCATGGATTTGGGTTGCGACACTCGAAGCCAGCCGCTCGCGGAGACCATGCCCGTCAAGGTTGGATCTACCCCGCCGCTGCCGGACCTATCACCGGTCGGCGGCAAGCTCCTCGTCGCCCGCTTCGACGGTGGGCGGCTCTGTTCCGATGGCGGCGCGCTGGCGCTGCGCGAGATCGAGCGCCGCCTCGGCATCGCCGATCGTCTGGCCACCTACCTCAAGGACCCGCGGACGCCGGCGGCGGTCCGGCACAGCCTGGCCGACATCATCCGCTTCCGCCTGCCGATGATCGAGGCCGGCAACGACGCCGGTTCCCTGCGGCACGATCCCGCGTTCAAGCTCGCTCTCGACCGCCTGCGCGACGCCTGCCACGACGAATAAGGCTTCCAACCGCTTATGGTGTTCGACGGCGAGGGTCGGCCTGTGGTTGCGGTGCTGCGGCCCGCACGCCGCCCGACCGGCGCCGAGGCGCGCGGCTTCCTCCGCTGCCTGGTGCGCGCGATCCGCGGCCACTGGCCGCGCGTCGCGATCACGCGAACCATCACGAAGCTGCGGGAGGCGCTGCGAAAGTCGCTGACCTGGGACCAGGGCGCGGAGATGAGCGAGCACGCGAGGCTGCGGATCGGCGCCGGTGTGGCGGTGTATTTCTGCGATCCGCACAGCCCGTGGCAGCGCGGCACGAACGAGAACACGGACGGGCTGCTGCGACAGTACTTCCCGAAGGGCACTGACCTCAGCGTTCACAGCGACGACGAGCTTGCCGCGGTGGCGGCGGCGCTCAATGGCAGGCCGCGCAAGTCGCTGAATTGGAGCACGCCAGCGGAGGCGCTTGATGAGGCGTTGCGAATGGCGCAGAGAGGCGTTGCGACGACCAGTTGAACCCGGGCTGCACACTATGGTCTCTGCGCAGCCTGATGCCGAAGCGCTCGACCTGGCGCGTCGCGTAGTTTCGCACGATGCGGCTGCGCCTGGTGAAGCTGGCCACGCGTGTCGTCGCGCTGAAGACTCGCGTCATGCTGCACGTGCCGAGCGCCTGTCCCGACAAGGTCATTCTGCGCCTCGCGCTCGAACGCCTGCCGCGCCTCGCCTGTTGATCAATGGGGCGGACGCCCCGATCGCGCCCCGGAACCGCAATCCTCCAGCCCCGCGATCTGCACACACAGGCAGCCTGCCGAGGCAGCGAAAATCTCGCGCCCCCTGTCTCCGCACCAGGGCCGCCCGTCTGCCGTCCGCGTGTTCCGTTCACCCTCATAAGTCTTCCGGGCTAGCGAAAGCACCTTGAGCGCGGCGCTTGGCGACGAAGCGTCGGCTTCCTCAACGATGTTGGCGGCCATCACAATGGCCGGGGCCGGGCGGAATGTGGGCGGCAGCATCGCATTAGACGACCACGTCCTTCGCGGGTAACCAAGCACGGTCTGGTCAGCTGACCGCACACCGGAGACACCGGATCGAATGAACGACAGAACAGATCTGCAAAGAGCTCGTCCTGGGCGGACGCACGTCAGCAGGCGGTTGCCGAACCACTTCCGTGGTGGAGGGAGTGCTACCGGGTTCGAAGCGTCTCCACCCTATCGTCGCAGGCACGCCTGACCCGCCAACGCAGTTGGCACGCGTGTCAACTTCCGTGGGTTCGCAGCATCTATTTGCTTCGGCGCTTTGCGCAACTGGGTCCGTATCATGCAGCCACCGACGCCGCGGTCGCTGGCCACGGCTTCCGCAGTGTGGCCTGCGCTGGCAGCCAGGGCGATGCGCTCCGCGTCTTGCGCCGGAGCAAGACAACCATGCAGTTCGCCGAGGCCGGGGATCGCCGGCGGGCCCGCGCACAACGAGCCGAACATCGTGGTGCCGGACCTGCGGGCGTGCAGGTCGCGTTGATCTCTGCTCCTCCGTCGGACTTGCCGACGCGCGGCATGGCCCCACCATCGCTCCTACGTTGGGCAGGATCGGTGCGGCCACCTGGCCCGCAGATTCGGAACACCCGGTCTCGGCGCCTGGACAGCTTCGACGACCGCGCAAATACTGCTTCGATCCTGAGATCGGAGCCCTGGCATGCCGAAGCCCATCATGTCGCCTCTTTCGCGTCGCTGCGTCGTGGCGGGGCTAGCCGCGGCGCCTGTGCTGGTCGGCTCGGGGCTGCCGGCGCGCGACGCCGCCGCCCAGGCCGCCGGCATGGTGAACTTCGTGGGTTGGTCCGCCGCCGTCGACCAGGTGCGCGCGCAGATCACCGCCTTCGAGCGCGCGACGAGCTTGCGCGTGAACTACGAGAACTTCCCCTGGGCGCAGTACCGGACCGCACTCGTCACGCGGCTTGTCGGCAACGCGCCGATCGATGTCGCCTGGATCTCCGATGCCTGGCTGCCGGAATTCGCCGAGGCCGGCTGGCTGGCCGAGATCAACGACATGCCACAGTTGATGCGCTACAATGCCGAGGCGGCGGAATACTGCACACAGTCCATGACCTATCGCGGCAAGCAGTACGGCCTCGCCTATTACGGCGACCACATGAGCTTCATGTACAATACGGAGATCCTGCAGCGCGCCGGCATCGCCGCCCCGCCGACGACGTGGGAGGAGGTCGTGCAGCAGTCGCTTCGCATCAAGCAGCAGGGCATCGTCGAGCATCCGCTGCTGCTCTCGCTCGCGGCCGATACCTGGCTGATCGAGTTCGTCTCCGCGCTGACCTATGCCTTCGGCGGGCGCATGGTGGACGACCAGGGCAATGCGGTGATGGCGGACGCCAACCGCGGCGCGGTGCGCGCCGCGCGCTTCCTCCGCGAGGCGATTGCCACGCACCGCATTGTCTCGCCTGGCGCGGTCGAGACGCCGGAGATCAACGGCCTGCGCGCCATTGGCAGTGGCCAGCACGCCTTCGGCATCGTGCCGACCTACCGCATCCGCGCGCTGAACGACCCGTCCCAGGCGACGGCGGCAGGGAAGATACGCATCGCGCTGATGCCGAAGGGCGGACCGGACGGCACCAACGCGACGCTGGGCTGGATCCGTTTCTATGGCATGACGCCGGGCGCGAAGCAGGACCGCGCGCGGCGCGAGCGGGCAGCGCGCTTCATGGAATTCTTCGGCGGCCGCGACACCGGCGGAAACTATTCGATGCAGAAGCTGCTGCTGACCGATGTCGGCCTGCCGAGCTGCGCGCTGCCGGTGAACAACGATCCGGAGGTGAGTGCGTTCTGGGACCGCTGGGCGGGCGGCGGCGCGGTGATCGCGCAGCAGGCGATGCTGGCGCGCAAGAAGGACACGATCTCGCCCTGGTTCGGTGAATGGGTCGAGACGTCCAACCAGGCTTGGCAGGCCGTCTGCCTCGGCCGCGCGGAGCCGGAAGCGGGGATGCGCACCGCGGCGGCGAAGTGGACCGACCTGCGCCGCGCGTTCCGCTGACGTGCCGGCCAGGCCAGGCCGCCGGTTCGGCCGCGTTCTCGGCTACGACGATCGCAGCGCCGCCATCCTGGTCCTTCCGGTGGTGGCGGTCCTGCTGGTCGTCGCGGCCTATCCGATCCTCTATTCCTTCTGGGTCAGCCTGCACGACATCGTGCTGACCCGCCCGTTGCGGCGGCCTTTCGTCGGCTTCGACAATTATCTGCGCATCTTCGACGACGAACGCTTCTGGCTCGCGGTCTCCCGCACCACCGTCTACACGGTGGTGACGGTGGCCGTGACCACCTTGCTCGCGCTGCTGGTCGCGCTGCTGCTGAACGAGGCCTTCCCGGGCCAGCGCCTGCTCGCCGCCCTGCTGCTGCTGCCCTGGGCGACGCCGTCCGTGGTCAACGGCCTGATGTGGAAGTGGATCTACGATCCGACCTACGGCCTGCTCAACGCGCTGCTGGTCCAGATCGGCCTGTTGGAACGCTACCGCGCCTGGCTCGGGGACCCGGACCTGACCCTGCTGCTGATCGCCAACGCGGCGATCTGGAAGCAGATGCCGCTGGCCGCGCTGCTGCTGATCGTCACGATGAAGGCGATCCCGGAGGATCTCTACCGCGCCGCCAAGGTGGATGGTGCGAACGTGTTCCAGCGCTTCGTGCATGTCACGCTACCGGCGCTGCGGCCCGGGCTGATGCTCGTGCTGGTGTATGAGACGATGATCAGCATACGCCACTTCGACCTGTTCCTGATCATGACGCAGGGCGGGCCCGGCGATGCCAGCTTCACCCTGTCCTGGCTGATCTATGTCGAGACCTTCCGATCCTTGCGCTTCGGCACCGGCGCGGCGATGAGCTACGTCCTGGCGATGGCCACGTTCCTGCTTTCCTGGGCGGTCATCCGCTGGCTGGGGAAACGCATCTGATGGCGGGCCCCCCGCTTGCCCCGCGGCTAGGCCGGGCTCTGCTGCTCGGCTTCTGCTCGGCGCTCTTCGTGCTTTACGTGGCGGGGCCGGTGGCCTGGCTCGTCTCCTCCGCGCTGCAGACCGAGGCGCAGATCACCGCGATCCCGCCGAACTGGCTGCCGCCTGAGCTAAACTTCGGCAATTTCGACGCCATCCTGAACGCCGCCGAGCGGCAGGTGACCTACGAGACGCGCCGACAGGGCGATCCTGCGACCGGTGGCTTCCTGCCATCCGGCGCGGCGAACCTGATCCCCTCGCTCTGGAACAGCCTCACCGTCGGGCTGTGGGTCGCGGCGCTGAACCTGCTCGTCTCTGTCACCGCGGCCTATGCCATCGCGGTGATTGATTTCCGCGGCCGCCGCGCGACGCTCTACACCGTGCTCGCCACCCGCGTCGTGCCGGACATCGCGCTGATCGTCCCGCTCTTCCTGGTGATCCGCAACCTCGGCCTGATCAACACGCTCGGCGCGCTGGTGGTCACCTACCTCGCGATCACGGTGCCCTTCACCATCTTCATCCTGATCTCCTACTTCGAAGGCATCCCGCGCGACCTCTACCGCGCGGCGCGGATCGACGGCTGCGGCCACTGGGGCGCGCTGCGGCATGTCTACCTGCCGCTGTCGCTGCCTGCGCTGGTCGCCTCGCTCACCTTCGCCTTCCTGACCTCCTGGAACGAGTTCGTCTTCGCCCTGATCCTGACGCAGAACGTCGCGGCCCAGACCCTGCCGATCGTCATCTCCGGCTTCGTGATGGACTTCACCACGAGCTTCTCCTTCGTCAACGCCGCGGGCGTCATCGCCATCATCCCGCCGGTGCTGATGGCCGTGCTGTTCCAGCGCTACATCGTCTCCGGCCTTACCGCCGGCGCCGTGAAAGGCTGAGCCGCCATGGCCACCATTGGCTGCGAGGGCCTCACCAAGCGCTACGGCGCGGTGATCGCCGTGGATCGCCTGGACCTGACGATCCGCCATGGCGAGTTCATGGTGCTGCTCGGGCCGTCCGGCTGCGGCAAGACCACCACGCTCAACATGATCGCCGGCCTCGAGGAGATCAGCGAAGGCACGCTGCGTTTCGATGCGGCGGATGTCACCTGGCAGCCGCCGCACAAGCGGGAGGTGGCGATGGTGTTCCAGTCCTACGCGCTCTACCCCAACAAGACGGTGCGCGAGAACATCGCCTTTCCCCTGGTGCTGCGCCGCACGCCGAAGGCGGAGATCGCGCGCGCGGTGGAGGACGTCGCCGAGCAGCTTGAGATCACGCCGCTGCTGGACCGCAGGCCCTCCCAGCTTTCCGGCGGACAGCGCCAGCGCGTGGCGCTTGGCCGCGCCATCGTCCGCAAGCCGAGCGTCTTCCTGATGGACGAGCCGCTGTCCAATCTCGACGCCGCGCTGCGCCTCTCGATGCGGAGCCTGATCAAGCACCTGCACCAGCGCCTGGCCGCCACCTTCGTCTATGTCACGCATGACCAGGCGGAGGCGATGACGCTGGCCGACCGCATCGCGGTCATGAAGGGCGGGCTGATCCAGCAACTCGACACCCCGGAGGGAATCTACGGCCGGCCCGCCAACACCTTCGTCGCGGGTTTCCTCGGCAGCCCGCCGATCAACCTCGTGCCGGGCGATGTTGGGCCGGACGGCGCCTTCGCCCGCGGCGCGCTGCGCCTGCCCTTGCCGCCGGGCAGCGGCGCCGCGCCGGGGCGGGCGGTCATCCTCGGCCTGCGGCCGGAGGATGTGGCGGCCCCTGGGCCGGGCCTCGCGACGCTGGAGGCGCGGGTGGACCTGGTGTCGCCGCTCGGCTCGGAGACGCTGCTGGAAGTCGTGGCGCCGGGTGACGTCGCGCTGACGCTCCGCGTCGCCAAGGAATGGCGCGCCCGCCCCGGCGAGACCATCGCCTTCGGGGTGGACCCGGCCCGGCTGCACCTGTTCGACGCGGCGACGGAGATGCGCCTGTGACGGTCCCGCCGCCGCCCGGGCCCGGCGGCCTGCTCGGCCGCGCGCTGCGGCGGCGCGAGGATCGCCGGCTGGTCATCGGCCGTGGCCGCTTCCTGGACGACGTCGCGGCGCCGCCAGGCTGCCTGCACGCGGTCTTTGTCCGCAGCCCGCATCCGCACGCGCGCATCGCCGCGATCGAGGTAGCGGCTGCGCGCGCGGCGCCCGGCGTCGTCGCGGTGCTGACCGGGCGCGAACTCGGCGGGCTGGTCACGCCGCTGCGAATGGCGCCGCCGATCGAGGGCCTGCTGCCGATGGAGATGCCGGTGCTGCCCATGGAGGCCGCTCGCTTCGTCGGCGATCCCGTGGCGCTGGTGCTGGCGGAGACCGCGCGCCAGGCCGAGGATGCGGCGGAGCTTGTGGAGATTGCCTGGGACCTGCTGCCGGCCATCGCCGACATCGCCCAGGCCAAGGCCGCTGCCGCGCTGGTGGACCCCGCCGTACCGGGCAACCGCGTCTCGCAGCAGGGCTTCGCCACGCCCGGGCTGGAGGCCGCCTTTGCGCGCGCCCACCGTATCGTGGAGGCCGGTTTCGGCCAGCAGCGGCAGACCCATGCGCCGCTGGAACCGCGCGGCGTGCTGGCGATCTGGGACGAGGGCCAGCAGCACCTGACCATGCGCGTCGGCACCCAGGCGCCGCATCCCTATCGCAGCGCCATCGCCGCGCGGCTCGGCCTGAAGGAATTCCAGGTCACCGTCGAGAGCCCGGAGATGGGCGGCGGCTTCGGCCAGAAGATCATTCCGCTGCGCGAGGATCTGTGCCTCGCAGCCGCAGCCAGGCTGTTCGACAGGCCCGTGCGGTGGCGGGAGACGCGGGGCGAGAACCTGACCGCGGCGATGATGGCGCGGGAAGAAATCGTCGCGACACGCGCTGCCGTCGCGGCCGATGGCCGCCTGCTCGGGCTGCGCTGCGCGATGGAGGCGGATTTCGGCGCCTGGTCCTTCTTCCCCGCCAACTACATGGCGCGCGTCGTCGCGATGATCCTGCCCGGCCCCTACCGGGTGAAGGAATACGGCTACGACGTGCAGGTCTGGCTCACCAACAAATGCCCCGCCGGGCCCATGCGCGCGCCCATGGCCATCGCTTCCTGGGTGATGGAAGGAACGATGGACGCGATCGCGCACGCGCTCGGGCTCGACCCGCTCGAGGTCCGGCGGATCAACACGATCTCCGATGCCGAACTGCCCTTCGTCACGGCGACGGGCGAGCGCTACGACGCGTTGACGCCGCGGGCAACGCTCGACGCCGCGGCGGCGGCGCTGGGCTACGCCGCGCTGCGCGAGGAGCAGGCGCGGCCGCGCGAAACTCTGCTCGGCCTCGGCCTCTGCACCGTGGTGGAGAGCACGACCTACGGCTCGGCCTTCTACAAGGCGGCCGGCATCCCGGGATCGGGGCATGAGGTCGCGACGATCAGGGTCGAGCCCTCGGGGGTGGTCATCGCCTCCTGCGGGCTGATGGGTTCGGGCCAGGGCTACGAGACGACGCTGGCGCAGGCCGCAGCGGCGGGCCTCGGCGCCGCCTTCGAGGATGTGATGCTGCGCCTCGGCAACAGCGACGTCGCGCCCTATGGCATGGGCAGCCGCGGCAGCCGCGGCGCGGCGGCGGGCGGCGGCGCGCTCTACATGGCCGGGCAGCGGCTGAAGGCGAAGGTGCTGGCGATCGCCGCCGCGCTGCTCGATCTCAATAGCGCCGACGGGCTCGACCTGCGCGAAGGGCGCGTGCTTCGCCAGGTGGAAGGCGCCTGGGCGGAGACCGGGCTGACGCTCGCGCAGGTGGCGCGCACCGCGCATCTCGATCCGCTGCGCCTGCCGCCGGGCATGGAGCCGGGGCTGCACACGGTGTTGGCCTTCGACCCGCCGGCGATGACCTACACCAACAGCACCCATGCCTGCGCCGTGGAGATCGACCGCGAGACCGGCGCGCTGACCATCCTGCGCCATGTCGTCGCCGAGGATTGCGGCACGCGGATCAACCCGCTGGTCGTGGAGGGCCAGACCCATGGCGCGACCGCAATGGGGCTTTCGGGCGCGATGCTGGAGCATGCCGCCTATGGCGAGGATGGCCAGGCGCTCGCCGGGTCCTTCATGGACTACGCCATCGCGCGCGCCGCCGACCTGCCCGCCTTCGAGCTGTCGCACCACGACCGGCCGAGCCCCGGCACGCCCGCCGGGATCAAGGGCATGGCGGAAGGTGGCACGATGGGCGGCATCGGCGCGCTGATGAACGCGGTGAACGACGCGCTGGCGCAGGCCGGCGCGCGGCTGGAAAGCCAGCCTGCCACGCCGGCCCGCATCTGGGCCGCGCTCCAGGCTGCGAAGGACGAGAGATGAGCGACAGCAAGCTTCCCCGGATCGGCTTCATGGGCATCGGCATCATGGGCGGTCCGATGGCCGGCCACCTGCAGGCGGCGGGCCACCCGCTCACCATCGCCAACCGCTCGCGCGGCGCGCGCGTCGAGGCGCTGCTCGCCGCAGGCGCCACCTGGGCCGAGACGCCGGCGGCACTCGCCGCGGCGAGCGACATCGTCATCACCATCCTGGGCTTCCCGCAGGACGTGGAGACGGTGTGGCTCGGCGCCGACGGGCTGCTGGCCGGCGCGAAGACGGGCACGCTGCTGGTGGACATGACGACCTCCTCGCCGCGCCTCGCGCAGCGCCTGGCCGAGGCCGCCGCCGCGCGCGGCTGCGCGGCGCTGGATGCGCCGGTCTCGGGCGGCGACATCGGCGCGCGCAACGCGACGCTCTCGATCATGGCGGGCGGCGCGGCGGAGGCCTTCGCGCGCGCCGAGCCGGTCTTCGCGCGCATGGGCAAGACCATCCGCCACATGGGCGGGCCGGGCGCCGGGCAGCACACCAAGATGGCGAACCAGATCGCCATCGCCTCCGCGGTGATGGGCGTGGCCGAGGCGGTTTCCTATGCGCGTCGCGCCGGGCTCGACGGGCAGGCGGTGCTGGCTGCGCTCGCGCCCGGCGCGGCGGGATCCACGCAGCTCACCGTGATGGGGCCGAAGATGCTGGCCGGCGATTTCGCGCCAGGCTTCATGGTGAAGCATTTCCTCAAGGACCTCGGCATCGCGGTGGTGGAGGCCGAGGCGATGGGACTCGACCTGCCGGGGATGGCGCTCTCGCGCCGGCTGTTCGAGCGCGTAGCCGCCGAACTCGGCGGCGAGGTGGGGACCCAGGCGATCATTGCCGCGTACGGGTAGGCGACCTCGCCGTTGCGCTGGCGCCACGGTTCGCCAGGACCCAAGACGGCTCGAGAGGCAGTGTCCGCGTCCCCGCCGGGAGCGAGGGGCAGCCATCGAGGACGGCGCGAAGGGATCCTTCACAATCTACCATCTGGCGGCAACACGACGCAGGGGCCCGCTGCCGGACGTTAGCGCGCCCCATCCTGTTCTGATCGTGCCGTGCGGCGGGAGGTCGCAGCCATGGCAGAGCGCACCTCCGTCCACCCGCGAGGTGGCCCCAGGTGTCGCCATTGACTCGGCTTGACGCCGCGCGTCACCATCGACGCGGTCAGGTTCGCGAGACCCGGTCCTGGAGTACGGCGCCATGGCTCGCGGGGCAGAGATCGAGGCATTCGGGGAGAAGCTCCGGCTCGCGCTCGGCCGGGCGAATCTTTCGCGTGCGCAGTTCGCTCAACTTGCTGGCGTCGACAAATCGGTGGTTGCCCGCTGGCTATCCGGCGCGCTTCGCCCGGCGGACCATTCGCTCGCGGCGCTCTCAGTCGCGCTGGCGCGACACATCGAGGGGTTCACGCGGGCTGAATGGGATCTGCCTGCGGCCGCGTTCGGCGCGCGCGTCGGGCTGAAGGTAGCGGAGCCACCGCCGGCGCCTGCGGATCCGGCCGCGACGCGGCTCGGCTCGCTCGCCCGCTTCCTCGTGCAGCTGCCGCGCATCGCTCCGCCCGACGAAGTGCCTGCCGCCGCGGAGCGCTTCGCCGGCCAGTGGCTGCAGCTCAGATGCAGTCGGGCCGTCGTCGAGGCCGCCGCCATAGAGATTTGGTGCGGCCCGGCGGGCCTGGAGGTGCGCACCAAGGACGGTAGCACGCCCGAGGGCTACAGCGGTCCCGCCTTCGCGCGTGGCGTCAATCTCTGGCAAGTCGCCGCCGCGCCGAACCGCGACTACCGCCCGCTCGCCCTGCACCTCACGGGCACGCTGACTCCCACAGCAATCATGGATGGGCTCGCGCTGTATCCGACCGGCGAGCGGGCGGACATCCCCATGGCGTCCCGCGTCGTCTATCTGCGGCTCGCGGCCGGCGAGCCCGATTGGGATCGAGGCCAGGCCAGGTGGACGGCGCTCGCCCAGGCGGTGCTGCACCAGAACCGCGCCGGCTGGTCGGACCTGCTGCCGCCCATCCTGCGCGACGCCTTCCTGCAGCCGGCCGGCCCGGCCGTGATCCGCCTCACGCCCGACCGCAACCTCGCCACCTCGGAGGATGAGATCGCGCAGCAGGATCAGGACCCGCGGCGGCAGGCGCTGCGCGAGGCGCTGGCCGCGATGCGAAGCTGGCACCTCGAGCACGCTGGCGTCGGGGGCTGAAAGCCGAGGCGCATTGAGGCGCACCGGGACGCGCAACATGGCGTCCGCTCGCGCGCGCTGACGCGCCTCATTGCGCGAGGCGCGGCCTGTCACTCTCCGTGGCGTCGGCGCCGCTCCCGGCGCTAGACCGGCAGGAGGACAGGTCCATGCTCAGCCTCTTCGCGTTGCTGATCGGCTTCGGCCTCGGCGCCTACCTTACCGCGCCCTACCACGCCGCGGAGGACGACATCCAGGTCCGGCGGCTGCTACGCCACGATGCCGGGCTGTACAACTTCTGACGGCCGGAAACTGCGCTGCGGCGTTGGCGAGGGCGGCCCGCATCGCACGGGCTTCCCTCAGACCAGCAGGATCACGCGTCTTCCGGCCGACCTTCAGTCGTGCCATCGCGCATCCAACGCGCTGAACTGCGCCAGTAGACTTTCGTAGCTCGTCAGGTGCTGACCCTGCTCCGCCACAAGGAGGGCGCCACCATCGCGCAGATCGTCGACACCACCGGCTGGCAGGGTCACACGGTCCGCGGCTTCTTCGCCGGCCTGAAGAAGCGTCAGGGCATCACCGTCGAGGTGATGGAGCGCGTCCGCCAGGTCGGGCCGCACAAGGATGGCGCGAAGGGCTCCTACTCGATCTACCGCATCGCCGATGCCGGCTGACCGGCGCCACGGCAGCACCCCGCGCTACGCGGTCGGGCTCTACCGGGTCTCGACCGCGGAGCAGGGGCACAGCGGCCTCGGCCTCGAGGCGCAGCAGGCCCGCGTCCGCGCCTTCGTGGCCAGCCAGGGCTGGGTGCTGGTGGCGGAACACTCAGACATCGCCAGCGGCAAGGACGACCGCCGGTCGGGCTTCCAGGCCGCGCTGGTGCGCTGCCGGCAGCTTGGCGCGGTGCTGGTAGCGGCGCGGCTGGATCGGATCACGCGCCGCGCGCACACGCTGTC